>OOAO01000205.1_pt1 | contig 74347 bp, 56 predicted proteins | sample 1671821 | NCBI WGS metagenome assembly OOAO01 (sample SAMN06348196, study PRJEB24527) | human gut metagenome | biome: human gut; feature: ankylosing spondylitis patient; material: feces | host: Homo sapiens | place: China | collected 2015-10 | reverse complement strand
GGATAGAGATATCACATGCTTCCGACAATGAGAAGCAGAAGAAAGAAGCAAAAAAAGAGAAAAGAAAACTTGCAAAGCAGAAGAATATCGAACGGCTGGAGAAGAAAATCATCGAAGTGGGATACGAAAACCTTGAGAAACATAGTGTGGATCGTGTTCATGCAGATAAGTGGCTGACACCGGAGCGCCTGGAAGAGCTGGCGCAGATCCGGCAGCAGAAAACAAAAGAAGAACAGGAGAAGCCTGTACAACTTAGCCTGTTTGAAATGATGTAGGCACATGGCAGCTTAATGCTGCCACGGTACCACAAATCGAAACTGCTCCGACCATACATAGATGTACAGCCAAAGAGAGACATACTTGGCATATTGCTCGGAGCAAAAGGCAAAGGCTATCTCGTTTGGCAAGGCTTTTGCAGCCATACAAAGTGCCACATATAAAGCTGATAATAAGATGTCAGCAAGATTATTTTTGAGGTATTGTCTTATAATAATCACTCCTTACGTAAAAAAATAATGAATTCGTATTTCTACCATTAATATGTCAGAAAAAATAACAAAACGTAAAAAATAAGAAAGGAGCCGAACCAGCGCGCATAAAGGGTACCCGGTTCCTAAGAAAATGACTTACAGAGAGTTTTTAGAATCAAAAATAGAACTGGTGCAGGATAGTGGATTTGTTGTGGATCCTGCAAAGATCAATAAAGCATTGAAACCACACCAGCGGGACGCTGTGATGTGGGCACTGAAAGGCGGCAGACGGGCACTATTTGAATCTTTCGGTCTGGGTAAGACCATACAGGAAATTGAATTCTGCCATCAGGCAGCAGATCACTGTGGCGGTAGAGCACTGATCGTGCTGCCACTGGGAGTAAAGCAGGAGTTCACCCGTGATGCGGTAGATATCCTTGGCTATAATCGCCCGGAGTATTGTCGGACGATGGAAGAGGTGGAGCAGAGCACCAGTCAGATAGTGCTGACGAATTATGAGAGAGTCCGGGATGGAGACATCCGGCCGGAATACTTCGCAGCAACATCCTTGGATGAAGCCAGTGTTCTGAGGTCTTTCGGAAGCAAGACCTATCAGACATTCCTTGATAAATTCAAGAGCGTACCGTATAAGCTGGTAGCCACGGCCACACCGTCACCGAACAAATATAAGGAGCTGATCCACTACGCCGGATATCTGGAAGTGATGGACACGGGGCAGGCCCTTACAAGATTCTTCCAGCGTGACAGCACCAAGGCGAATAACCTGACACTTTATCCGAACATGGAAGATGAGTTCTGGATGTGGGTATCATCGTGGGCATTGTTTATTACAAAACCTTCTGATCTCAATCCGGAGTATTCCGATGAAGGCTACGATCTGCCGGAACTGGATGTGCGGTGGCATGAACTTCCGGTACACTACGGGGATACGGCGGACAGGGATGGCCAGATGCAGTTATTCCAGGAGGCGGCGGAAGGATTGAAAGAAGCAGCTGCCGTAAAGCGTGAGAGCATCGGGACGAGGGTAGCAAAGATGCAGGAAATTGTAAACGGATCACCGGAGGATCATTTCCTCCTGTGGCATGATCTCGAAAGTGAAAGAGCGGCGATTCTCAAAGAGATTCCCGGTGTTGTGGATATCTATGGCGCTATGGATTACGACCTGCGGGAGCAGAGGGTCATTGATTTCTCAAATGGAAAAAGCCGGCTGTTTGCCACAAAGAAATCCTTATCTGGATCCGGATGTAACTTCCAAAGATATTGCCACCGGGAGATCTTTCTGGGAATTGATTACGAATTCAACGACTTCATCCAGGCAATACACCGGTGCTACCGGTTTCTGCAGACGGAACGTGTGGTAATTGACATCATCTACATGGAGAATGAGCGACAGATCCGTGAAGCACTGGAAGAGAAATGGAAGAATCACAGTCACATGGTAAATAAGATGATTGAGATCGTGAAGAAATATGGATTAAATTCCGCAAACAAAGCACAGCGATTAGAGAGGAAGATGGGCGTGGAAGGAAGCAGAGAGGAAAGAACGGTAAGAGGAAATCATTATGAAGCGGTATATGGCGATTGCGTAGAAGAAACCAGGGCAATGGAAAGCAACAGTGTTGACCTGATACATACGTCTATTCCATTCGGCAACCACTACGAATACAGCGCCAATTATAACGACTTCGGACACAATCAGGATACGGACCGGTTCTTTGAACAGATGGATTTTCTTACACCAGAACTGCTCCAGGTATTACGCCCCGGCAGAGTGGCAGCCATCCACGTAAAAGACCGTGTGCTGTTTGGTAATGCGACTGGAACCGGAATGCCGACCATAGAGCCGTTTCATGCACTGTGCATCAGCCACTATATGAAACATGGTTTCCAGTATTTCGGCATGATTACCGTTGTAACTGATGTAGTGCGTGAGAACAATCAGACCTATCGCCTGGGATGGACAGAGCAGTGCAAGGACGGATCCAAGATGGGTGTCGGATGCCCGGAGTATATCCTGCTTTTCCGTAAGCTGCCGACCGACAGATCTACGGCATACGCTGATACGCCGGTGACCAAGAGCAAGGAAGATTACACCAGGGCGCAGTGGCAGATTGACGCGCACGGATACTGGAGATCATCCGGAGACCGGTTGATCAGCAAGGACGAGCTGGAGAATATCTCCGTGGATAACTTACAGGCGGTATACCGGGAATACAGCCGTGGGAATGTGTACAGCTACGAGGAACATGTAAAACTGGCAAAGAAGCTGGACGAAAACGGGAAACTTCCGGCTACATTCATGGTGGTCGCTCCGGGATCCTGGAACCAGCTGGAAGTGTGGGACGACATCAACCGGATGCGCACACTAAATACCACGCAGAGCCGCCGCAGAGCACAGATGCACGTATGCCCCTTACAGCTGGATATCGTGGAGCGGATCATCAACAGATACAGTAATGAGGGCGATACGGTCTATGATCCGTTTGGTGGCCTGATGACAGTACCCATGACAGCTATTAAGATGCACAGGTACGGTAAAGGTTGTGAGCTGAATCCAGATTACTTCCGGGATGGAGTTGGTTACCTGCAGGCAGCGGAGAATGAGGTGGACGAGCCGACATTGTTTGATTTTATGCTGGAGGTGACACATGAAAAATAATATCATCATAGATTGCTTTGCCGGTGGCGGCGGAGCAAGCGTAGGGATAGAGATGGCACTGGGTAGACCGGTAGACATTGCGGTAAACCATGATCCGCAGGCCATCCGCATGCACCGGGTAAATCATCCGGACACATTGCATCTGACAGAGGATATTTTCAAGGTCGACCTACAAAAGTATGTCGGAGATCAGCATGTGGCTCTCATGTGGGCGTCGCCGGACTGTACCAGCCACAGCAAAGCAAAAGGCGGACAGCCGAGAAATAAAGGTCTCAGGATACTTCCCTGGGCGGTGTACAAACACGCAAAAGCGCTATTGCCGGATGTGATCATCATGGAGAACGTGGAAGAGATTCAGCAGTGGGGACCGTTAGATGAAGACGGACATCCTATTCCGGAGCGGCGAGGAGAGGATTATAAGAAATTCATCACTGCAATGATTGGACTGGGATATATGTTTGACAGCCGGGAGCTTGTAGCAGCAGACTATGGAGCTCCAACCACAAGAAAACGGTGGTATGCAGTCTTTCGGAGAGATGGACATGATATTGTGTGGCCGGCGCCCACGAACAGTAAGGACGGGATCCTGTTACCGAAATGGAAAGAGTGCGGTGATTACATAGACTGGTCTGATCTGGGAACATCAATTTTCGGACGAAAGAAGCCGCTGGCAGATGCCACAATGGACAGGATCGGGAACGGTGTGAGAAAGTACATCTTCGAGAATCCACATCCGTATATCGTCAAAAGTAAGGATGCGCTGGCATTTATCATCCAGTATCACGGTGAGACCAGGCAGGGGGATTCCAGGGGACAACTCCTTACGGATCCTATCAAGACTATTGATACCAGCAACCGGTACGGATTGGTAACCGCATTTGTCACAAAGTTTTATAAGACTGGGATCGGACAGGGGTGTGACGAGCCACTGCATACGATCACCACTTCCCCCGGACATTTCGGAATTGTATCTGCGTTTATGGTCAAATATTACGGAACCGGTTGTGGTCAGACATTAGACAGATTAGCAGCAAGAGGAGGTCTGTCTTGGGCGGAAGCCTATGCTGTTCTGACAGACAGTAAATTCCCTTATGGAGATCAGTATATTTCGGAAGAATTTTACGAGAAAAAGGTAAAAGAGATAGTGTCGAATGCATAGGTAAACTGAAAGTTAGTGAAGGAGAGCGGAAATGTGTGATTTTTGCGAGAAGTATGCAAATGTAAGCGGCAAACATGGAACTATTAGGCTGGGAGCAGAGAATTATATGCTCTTTGCCAATAGTGAAAACGAGCCGATGGGAGCAATAAAAATAAAAATCTGCCCGCTGTGCGGCAGAGAATTGACGGACAAAAAGTAAAGGAGAAGATAATGGGAGGAATCATAGGAATACTTTTATTGACATCTGCAGCTTTCTTTGCTGGTAGGGCTTCTGAACAGGCAAAGTTATGCGGATTAATGTCAGAATTTTTCTCAGATGAAAGAGTCAAGATTGATTTAACTAAGCATTCAAAAGATTTTTACGATGGCATCATTTATCTGGGTGATTATATTTACAAGCGAGTGAAATTAAATCCTTGATAAAACAAAATGTCCTGCACCGGGACGAATCCACGAACACAGAACATTTGTTCTCTTCAAACAAATAATACCATTGCTGCAAGTATTTGTCAATGGTCTGTTACATAAAAACAGCGGTACACCCACCAACCAAAGTAAGTTGTACCGCTCTCACGTCTGGGAGTATTATACCATACTGGTGATCCCCAGGCAAGGAATTTGTGGAGGGTTACGGATATGATGGACAAAAAAGAAGAACTGAAGAACAATATCATGCTGAAAATGCGCTACCATCTAGATAGTCAGGAGCTGGATTTGCTCGGTGTAGTCCTCACCGATGAACTGACTAAGGTAGAGGTGGATGCGCCGGAGACAGAGCTTGCTACTGTGGATAATACTAATGAGTATATTATGGATCTCTTTATGCTCAAAAAGGCGCCAAAGCTGTCAGACAAGACTGTCAGGCAGTATATGGACGCGGTACGACGGCCGACGGATTACTGTCAAAAGCCGCTTACCCGGATCACCAGTATGGATGTGGAGGGTTGGCTTAATAGCATTAAAAGCTGCAACAGCAATACATCCCTGAATAATCAGCGGCGGCACCTCAGCGCATTTTTTACATGGCTACGCAAGAGCAAAATTGTAAGTGAGAATCCCGTGGAATCGATAGAGCCATATCCGGAGCAGGAGAAGCCGGTGGATCATATGGAAGCGCAGGAGTACGAGGAGCTTAAGAGCGGATGTACTTGCAAACGTGACCGCGCCATGATGGAGCTGCTACGGAGCACGGCAATCCGCGTAGGTGAGGCGGAACAGCTTAATGTAAATAATATTGACTGGCGAACCGGATCCGTGCTGGTGTACGGGCAGAAGACACGTACCTACCGGACAGTGTACCTTGATGATATCGCACTAAAGTATCTGGGAGAGTACATCCAGGAGCGCAGGTGCAGCATTAACAGTCGGGATCCGCTATTTGTAGCGGAGCGTGCTGTGAAGGGAGAGCACAAGCGTCTGTCCAGATCTGGGATTCGTTCTGCAGTCAGAACAATCGCGCAGCGTGCGGAGGTTGAACGCCGGGTATATCCCCATCTCTTCAGGAAGACCACGGCCACCAATATCTGTAAGCGGGGCGGTACTGTATGGGATGCCGGACATTATTTGGGACACAAGGACCGGAGCACGGCTGGGCAGCATTATGTTGCAGAGGATCAGGAGTGCATGAGATCTATTTTTAGGTTAAGAGTGGCTACCATGTAAAAAAATTGAATTGTGACGACAAAAATGATATAATTCCTTTATTATAATATAAAAGGGGGAATAGAAATGTCCGAACCAAAATGTAATGATAAGGGAGTTATTGTCAGAGAGTGGGAAACAGGAGATTCCGAATGCAATGCTTATAGTCAAGAGTATGAATGTGGCGCTGTATATCATAACAACTTTATGGATGTAGTTGGAAACAGAGATCACGATTGCTTTTGGAATTGTAGCAAATGCAAAAAGGGAAGAAAGTGAATTTATGAATCCACAGGCCGGCCGTCAATTTTTGATGACTGGCTTTTTACATACTTAGGATGATTATATTGGAAAGGAGAAAGGGCGGCGCAGCCTATGGAAGGTATCTCCATGACAGATACCGAATTATTGAAATATGCTGTCGAAAATGGTATCATTGACACAGCACTTTTGCAGGAAAAAATAGAGATGCAAAAGAGAGAGGAATATCTAAAGAAGCACCCGTATGATATTTGGCAAGGAACAGATGGAAAATGGAGAACATATCTGCCTGATGAAATAAAAGGAAGGAGGCTTGTAAAAAGGAACAAACAAGAGGATGTGGAGAATACAGTAATATCATATTGGGAACAGCAGTCTGAAAATCCAACACTGAAAGAAATGTTCATTATGTACAATGATAGCAGGCTACAAAACGGTCAAATATGCGATGCATCGCATTTGAGGTACATGCAGGATTTCAACAGATACTACGAAACTATTGAAAATCGCAGAATAAGGTCTATAACAGCTGATGAATTGTGCGAGTTTATGGAAACCCGTGTATCAGAGTTAGACTTGGATAGTAAAAGTTTGTCAGGCTTTAAGACGGTAACAAAGGGACTGTTCAAACGAGCATACAGAAAGAAGTATGTTGACTTCCGGGTGCAGGAAGAAGTGTTGGATGTAATAGATTTGTCTGATAAGAAACTTCGTAAGGTACACAAGGAAGATTTTCAAGAAGTTTTTTCCGAGGAAGAATATGTACAATATATAGGGTTATTGGAAAATAAGCTGGATATATGGAACATGGCGTTGCTTTTGATACTGGTTACAGGCTTAAGAGGCGGAGAAGTAGTTTCACTTAAAAGAGAGCATATAAAATGTGTAAAGGGAAATTACTACATCGAAATACATTACACAGAGACTAGGTATAAAAAAGATGGTAAGTATGTATATGAGATTAAAGATGCTCCCAAAACGGATGCTGGTATCAGAAACGTGATCGTACCGAAACAATATAATTGGCTATGTAGCCAGCTACTGATTAGAACTCCAGCAGGATCGTATATATTTGTAAATCCCCAAAGTGGAAAGCGATTCACAACAAATAGTCTGCGGAGAAGACAGGAACGGAACTGTAAAAAGCTAAATACCTATCAAAAATCACCGCATAAGAGTAGAAAAACATACGGATCTATTTTGAGGGATAATAAAATCGATGATAATTTGGTTATTCAGCAGATGGGTCATGTGGATATTTCTACTACGGAAGAGTACTATCACAGAAACATGAAGAGTGTTGAGAGAAAAGCAGAGATACTAAATGAGATACCTATATTCGAAGCTAAGTTATCTTGATTACTTTTTTGATTACCTTGTGATTACCTCACAAAAAAGAAAGTGCCAAAACCCAGTAAAACTAAGGCTTTGACACTAACCCCTGAATCGGAGTGGCGGGATTCGAACTCGCGACCTCCGCCTCCCTAAGACGGCGCTCTAACCAAGCTGAGCCACACCCCGAAACGCAAGTAAGATAATACCATGGAATTTTACAAAAAGCAAGAGTTTTTTTATAAAAAGTTAATTTGCCCATTTTGAGTCTATTGTCGTACAATATAATGAGTATAAGGAAGTCAACATGTTTACATGATTGACGAACGACAACCTTAGCGAATGAATATCCTGTGAAGTAAGATGTAGAGTACGATGGTACGAATGCGTGAGCTTATAATAGAATTACATAAGCTATATCGAGGAAGAACAGAAAATAATACATAAAACAGTGGAGGACAGGTTATGACCAATACAACGAAACTGGCGTTGGAAGCAGCTTTGAAAAAAGAACTTCTCATGAAGTCTCTGGATAAGATCACCATTAACGAACTTGCAGAGGACTGCGGCATCAGCCGCATGGCTTTTTACTATCATTTCAAGGACATCTATGATCTGGTAGAGTGGGTCTGTGTGGAGGACGGCACGAAGGCACTGCAGGGGAAGAAGACCTACGAGAACTGGCAAGAAGGCTTCTGCCAGATTTTCGAGGCAGTGCTGGAGAACAAACCTTTCATTATGAATATCTACCGCTGCGTGGATCGCCAGAAGATCGAAAGCTACTTAAACAAGCTGACCTATCAGCTCATTGCGGACGTGGTGGAGGAAAAATGTGCCGGCATGCAGGTAGCGGAGGAACACAAGGAATTCATTGCCGGATTTTACAAATACGGTTTTGTGGGTGTGATGTTAGACTGGATCGACCGGGGAATGAAGGACGATTATCATAAGATCGTTGAAGAACTGGCAATCACTCTTTACGGAAACATCAGTCGCTCCATCGAAAATTTTGAGCAGACAGAAAAGAAAGTCTGAAATAGTATAAGTACTTTACAAAAAGGGCAGGATGATAAAAACTTTATCATTTGCCCTCTTTTGTAAATTGGTTTTCTTATAAAAAAGAAGTAGGATACTACTTGTAAACAGAAAAACATTTGAGAGTCATCAAAGAAAGGTGGTAATCATTATGGCAAAAAAGAATAATATCGGACTGGGACTGGCAGCGCTGGCAGTAGGTGCAGGCGCAGTGGCAGCAGTAACCAAGGGACATAAGGCAGAGGTGAAGAAAGAGGAGAGAAAGGCAGCTGTCAAGGCAGCCAAGAAAGACTACCGCAATACCGAGCTTGGAAGATACGACAAGAACAGTAAGGGCATCTATTATTCAAACGGTAACTACGAAGCCTTCGCAAGACCTAAGAAGCCCGCAGGAGTGGACGAGAAGAACGCTTACATCGTAGGCAGCGGTCTGGCATCTTTAGCAGCAGCGTGCTTCCTGGTACGTGACGGACAGATGCCCGGTTCCCATATTCACATCTTAGAGGCAATGGATATCGCAGGCGGTGCCTGTGACGGTATTTTTGATCCTGCCAGAGGCTACGTCATGCGTGGCGGACGTGAGATGGAGAACCATTTTGAATGTCTGTGGGATCTATTCCGCAGCATTCCCTCTCTGGAAGTACCCGGAGCCAGCGTGCTGGATGAGTATTACTGGCTGAACAAGGAAGATCCCAACTATTCTCTGTGCCGTGCAACGAAGGATTGTGGACAGGATGCCCATACCGATGGCAAATTCAATCTAAGCCAGAAGGGCTGCATGGAGATTATGAAGCTGTTCATGACAAAGGACGAGGATCTGTATGACAAGACCATTGAAGATGTTTTCGATGATGAAGTATTTAACTCCACCTTCTGGTTATATTGGAGAACCATGTTCGCTTTCGAGAACTGGCACAGCGCACTGGAAATGAAGCTTTACTTCCAAAGATTTATCCATCATATTTCCGGACTGCCTGACTTCAGTGCCCTGAAGTTCACCAAGTACAACCAGTACGAGTCTCTGATCCTTCCCATGAAGAAGTATCTGGAGGCAGCAGGTGTGGACTTCCAGTTCAACACCGAAGTGACAAATGTTATTTTTGATATCAATGACGGCAAAAAGGTGGCAAAGGCTATCGAGTGCAAGGTAAAAGGTGTAGAGAAGGGCATTGTCCTCACCGAGAACGACCTGGTATTCGTTACCAACGGAAGCTGTACCGAGGGTACTATCTACGGTGACCAGAACCATGCACCCAACGGTGACGCGGAGGTTCGCACCAGCGGCGTATGGAGCCTGTGGAAAAATATCGCAAAACAGGATCCTTCCTTCGGACATCCCGAGAAGTTCTGTTCTGATGTCTCCAAGACTAACTGGGAATCCGCTACCGTGACCACACTGGATGACAAGATCATTCCTTATATCACCAATATCTGCAAGCGTGACCCCAGAAGCGGTAAGGTCGTAACCGGCGGTATCGTAAGCTGCCAGGATTCCAAGTGGCTCATGAGCTGGACAATCAACCGTCAGGGACAGTTCAAGGAACAGGACAAAAATCAGGTATGTGTATGGGTATACGGTCTGTTTACCGACGTACCCGGCGATTATATTAAGAAGCCCATGAAGGATTGTACCGGTAAAGAGATCACCGAAGAGTGGCTGTATCACTTAGGTGTGCCCGTAGAAGATATCGAGGATCTGGCAGAGCACAGCGCAGTCTGCGTACCTACCATGATGCCTTATATTACCGCATTCTTCATGCCCAGAACCAAGGGTGACCGTCCCGATGTCATTCCCGACGGCTGTGTGAACTTTGCTTTCTTAGGCCAGTTTGCAGAGACCCCGAGAGACACCGTGTTCACCACAGAGTATTCCGTGAGAACCGCTATGGAGGCTGTCTACGGACTGTTAGGTGTAGACAGAGGTGTGCCTGAGGTATGGGGAAGTGTATATGATGTCAGAGAGTTATTGGACAGCAGCGTGAAGCTGATGGATGGCATGTCTCCTCTGGAGATTGAACTGCCCGGACCTTTAAATGCACTGAAGAAGCCGCTGCTTCGCGTAGTGAAGGGCACTGTAGTGGAAAAACTGCTGCGTGACCACAATGTGATCAAGGACGGCATGATGGATTAGAATTGTATATGGAATAAAAGTGCAAAGACTCCCATCGGAAAAATCCGGTGGGAGTTTTTTATGCAAAAAGCTTCTGTAAAAAGCATGTAAAGAAAGTTGAACAAATGTAAGCGGTTACATAATACCAAAGTACTAGACAAAACAAACAAAAACACAATAGCTATTTTCGACATTATGCACGAAAATCGGTAGTCTGTCAAAAAATTATCAATTTCGGCTTGATATTATATTGGTAGATTGTTACAATATCAAAGTACTAAAAACCGAGGCCGAAATGCTCCGGTAATGGTTTGGGTTACAAAGTTTTGTCAAAAATATTATAAAAAGGGAGACAAAGAAGTATGAAGAAATGGGTATATTTGTTTACCGAAGGTAATGCAAACATGCGCGAACTGCTTGGTGGTAAGGGCGCGAATCTGGCTGAGATGACCAACATTGGTCTGCCGGTTCCTCAGGGCTTCACCATTACAACAGAGGCATGTACACAGTATTATGAAGATGGACGCGAGATCAATGAAGAGATCCAGGGTCAGATCAACGAGTACATTACTAAGATGGAAGAGATCACCGGCAAAAAGTTCGGCGACCACGAGAATCCTTTGTTAGTATCCGTTCGTTCCGGCGCGAGAGCATCCATGCCCGGTATGATGGATACCATTCTGAACCTTGGTCTGAATGAGACCGTTGTTAACGTAATCGCTGAGAAGTCCGGCAACCCTCGTTGGGCTTGGGACTGCTATAGAAGATTTATCCAGATGTATTCCGACGTTGTTATGGAAGTAGGTAAGAAGTACTTCGAGCAGCTGATCGATGCAATGAAAGAGAAGAAGGGTGTTAAGCAGGACGTTGAGCTTACTGCTGATGATCTGAAGGAGCTGGCTGGCCAGTTCAAGGCTGAGTATAAGGCTAAGATCGGTGTAGACTTCCCTGATGATCCCAAGGAACAGCTGATGGGCGCTATCAAAGCTGTATTCCGTTCCTGGGACAACCCGCGTGCAAACGTTTATCGTCGTGACAACGATATCCCTTATTCCTGGGGTACTGCTGTTAACGTTCAGTCTATGGCATTCGGTAACATGGGTGATGACTGTGGTACCGGTGTTGCATTTACCAGAGATCCGGCTACCGGTGCTAAGGGCCTGTTCGGTGAGTTCCTGACCAACGCACAGGGTGAGGACGTAGTAGCAGGTGTTCGTACACCTATGAAGATCGCTGAGATGGCTGACAAATTCCCTGAGGCATTTGCTCAGTTCCAGGAAGTATGTAAGACTCTGGAAGATCATTACAGAGATATGCAGGATATGGAGTTCACTGTTGAGCATGGTAAGCTGTACATGTTACAGACCAGAAATGGTAAGAGAACCGCTCAGGCAGCTCTGAAGATCGCTTGTGATCTGGTAGATGAGGGCATGAGAACCGAGGAAGAGGCAGTTGCAATGATCGATCCTCGTAACCTGGATACTCTGTTACATCCTCAGTTCGATACCGCTGCTCTGAAGGCTGCAACTCCTATCGGCAAGGGTCTTGGTGCTTCTCCCGGAGCTGCATGTGGTAAGATCGTATTCACCGCAGAAGATGCAGAAGAATGGCATGCAAGAGGAGAGAGAGTTGTTCTGGTTCGTCTGGAGACCTCTCCTGAAGATATCACCGGTATGAAGGCTTCCCAGGGTATCCTGACCGTTCGTGGTGGTATGACCTCTCACGCAGCAGTAGTTGCTCGTGGTATGGGTACCTGCTGTGTATCCGGTTGTGGCGATATCGCTATGGATGAGGAGAACAAGCAGTTCACTCTGGCTGGCAAGACCTTCCATGAAGGTGACTGGCTGTCCATCGATGGTACTACCGGTAACATCTATGATGGCGAGATCAAGACTGTTGATGCTACCATCGCCGGTGAGTTCGGCCGTGTAATGGCTTGGGCTGACAAATATCGTAAGTTAAAAGTTCGTACCAATGCAGATACTCCTGCAGACGCTAAGAAGGCTCGTGAGCTGGGCGCTGAAGGAATCGGTCTGTGCCGTACTGAGCATATGTTCTTCGAAGAGGACAGAATCGCAGCATTCCGTGAGATGATCTGTTCCGACACTGTAGAGGAGAGAGAAGCAGCACTGGAGAAGATTCTGCCTTATCAGCAGAACGACTTCAAGCAGCTGTATGAGGCTTTGGAGGGCAACCCTGTTACCATCCGTTTCCTAGATCCGCCTCTGCATGAGTTCGTTCCTACCGAGGAAGCTGACATTGAGAAGCTGGCTAAGGCACAGGGCAAGAGCGTTGAGACGATCAAGACCATCATCGCTTCCCTGCATGAGTTCAACCCTATGATGGGTCACAGAGGATGCCGTCTGGCTGTTACTTATCCTGAAATTGCCAAGATGCAGACCAAGGCTGTTATCCGTGCGGCAATCGAGGTTAAGAAGGCACATCCCGACTGGAATGTAGAGCCCGAGATCATGATTCCTCTGGTATGTGAAGTGAAGGAGCTTAAGTACGTTAAGAAGATCGTAGTAGAGACCGCTGACGCTGAGATCGCAGCAGCAGGCATCGACATGAAGTACGAAGTAGGTACCATGATCGAGATCCCCAGAGCAGCTCTGACTGCTGATGAGATCGCTAAGGAAGCTGATTTCTTCTGCTTCGGTACCAACGACCTGACTCAGATGACCTTCGGTTTCTCCCGTGATGATGCAGGTAAGTTCCTGAACGCTTACTATGACACCAAGATCTTCGAGAACGATCCGTTCGCTAAGCTGGATCAGACAGGTGTCGGCAAGCTGATGGAGATGGCTATCAAGCTTGGTAAGCCTGTAAATCCTAAGCTGCACGTTGGTATCTGTGGTGAGCACGGTGGAGATCCTTCTTCCGTAGAGTTCTGCCACAAGATCGGTCTGGATTATGTATCCTGCTCACCTTTCCGCGTACCTATCGCAAGACTGGCTGCAGCACAGGCTGCTATCGCCGATAAGTAATTTGGCGGTAAACACGCAGATCTGAGAGGGTATTGCGCAAGCAATAAATTGGGGTATATGAGAATAAGATGAGAACCTCATTACTGATAGAAATATCAGTAATGAGGTTCTTTTTTGTTACTATTTCGTCTGAATTAAAGCACGATATTTCCGTCCCGGTCGATTGATGTCGTTTTTGGGTCGATTGGTGCAATCTGCCGCTTATTTTCTGGAAATGCTGTTATAATAAACACAACTCAGATTTATAGAAATCGGAAGTACAGAAGAAAGGGGAAAGAGAATGAGAAAAACAAAATTTTTAGGAAAGGTGCTTAGCCTGGCGCTTGTTGTTACATTGATAGCAGGTATGGTGCCGGAGATGCGCACGAAAGCAGCAGAGGGTGAAAACTCGGGCTGGATACAGGTGACGGAGGACAATAAAGACGACTTGGACACAAAGGTAGCCGTTTTGGACAATTTGAGCCAGACTACATATGATAATTTTATTTTTAATGCTGAATGGGCTCATAGTTATATTAAGTCAAGTAAAAACGAGTATTACATATTAGGAAAAAAGGGTGGAAAATATATATGCCTTTATGGTGCGGACATTGAAGTTCGTTCTAAGACTCTTGATACTATAGATATTTCTGTAGCTAATCATTACTTTTTCCCTTCACAGGAAGTTAAATTAAATCTTGACGGCGGTGAGTGGAAGACAGATACTATAACAACGGTAGCAGGAGTATTTACAGATCTTCCGATACCTACGAAAGAGGGCTATATATTTACTGGGTGGTATGAAGATCCTCAGAGTGAAGACCCCCAAAGTAATAAGGAGGACATATCATTAAGAAGCGTATATAATGGAAGAACGGAAATTAATGCGCACTGGTGCAAAAAATGGCCTGAAGGAAGTAAAGACTGGGTGAAAGCAACGACCATAAAAGAACTGGAAAGTGCTGACCTGCCTTTCTTTACCTTGTCAGAAGCAAAAAAGTTTGCGAATGAATATCTTGTGCAACATCCGTACCCAAATGATGCATATGCTGTTATTATAGGAAGAATTTATAATTTTGATACCGTATGTTATATTACTTATAACACCGCAAAAGGAGGTGTAGGCTATAACCCGGTTCCGGAAAGTCTGGAACAAAACTGGATGAGTAAGTATACCTATTATGTTTTGAGAACTCCGGGCACAACATCGGATGATTCTGAAAATCCATCGGTAACCCCGACTCCGGCACCTGCTCCTGTGACCCCGACAACTGCACCGTCCGCCGGAGACACCAGCAGTGATTCCTCTGACTCCGGCTCATCAGCTCCTGAACCGGTACTGACCACCACAAATATCGCAGGAGAGCAGATCACCGGATGGGATGCCATTACAAAAGTGATCTCTACCCAGACAAAAGACAAGCAGCAGAATGTATCCGGTGCCAACCAGGATCTGCTTCATGTAGATGCCAGCGGCTTTGACAAGACAATTCCTGCAGCAACAGTGAAAGCAGTGTCCACCTCAGCTCTGCGTGGCCTGCATGTATTCATCAGCAACTCAGATGCAGTAACCTTCCTTGCAAAGAGCAAGTTGTCCGGTTACAAGGAAACCAACTTTGAACATAAGGATACTGTTACAGAGCATTCCAGAACCATCGACTTTACCAACAAACAGGCATTGGGTACAAACGTTGTATTCCATACCACAGTACCTGTGAAAAACGGAGAAGTGACGGTTTACAAGGTAGATGCCAACGGCAGAACCCGCATTGTCAAGACAGTTTCGAATGCAGGCGGACAGGTATGCTTCCCGATTACCGAGACAGCAACCTATGTATTGGAATACTGATCTGCGATAGTTGAATCCCATATTTTACAGCACCCCCCGCTACAGGAATAAAAACCTGTGGCGGGGGGTGCTTTTACTGCAAACGCGATTCCTTGTAAAAAAATGTAAAAACGTAAAAAATGTAAAAATGTAAAAACCATAGCAAACATGTCGGAAAATGATGATTTCATAAAAATATTCATGCATTTTAATGCAAAAACGGCACAAAAACATATTGAATTTTACATGAATAATAATTATACTATATTCAGGACCTTTAAGGAGGATGGATCATGTATAGAAAAATCATGGGTTTTCTGGAAGCATGGAAAGAAAATGAACACCGCAAACCTCTTATTTTGCAGGGGGCAAGACAGGTGGGGAAGACTTATTCTATTTTAGAGTTCGGGCGAATTCATTATGAAAATGTAGCCTATTTCAATTTTGAAACGAATCCAAAACTGAATGAAACCTTTGAGGAAAAGATCAGTCCTGATTATTTGATACCGATTTTATCTCATATTGCAGGTCAGACGATTGTAAAAGAAAAAACATTGATTGTATTTGACGAGGTACAGCTTTGCGAAAGGGCTTTAACGTCATTGAAATATTTTTGTGAGGATGCCCCGGATTATCATATTATTGTGGCAGGCAGCCTGTTGGGCGTTGCCGTCAACAGAGCAAAATTTTCATTTCCCGTTGGTACGGTTGATATGAAAACGCTGTATCCGATGGATATGGAAGAATTTATGATTGCTGTGAGAGAGGATGAACTTGTAGAGCAGATTAAAAAATGTTTTGAAACGAATCGGCCGATGCCATCCGCACTCCATGATGTAGCCATGCAGCTTTACCGTCAGTATCTTGTGGTAGGCGGTATGCCAGAGTGTGTGATGCAGTTTGTCCAGACAGGGGATTATATCCTGATCCGCCATACGCAGGATACCATTCTGACAAGTTATCTGAATGATATGGGCAAATACAATAATCTGAATGAAATTAAGAAAACCAGACTTGCCTATGATAATATTACGGTTCAGCTTTCCAAGAAAAATACCCGCTTTCAATATAAGCTGATCAAAAAGGGTGGACGTGCTTCTGAATTTGAAAATGCGATTGAATGGCTCTGTCTGTCGGGAATTGCGTCACAGGTCTATAGGGTAGAGCAGATCAAGAAGCCTTTGGAAAATTATCGGGATATTGATGCGTTTAAGATTTACGTTTCGGATCTGGGGCTGCTTTGCGCCAAGAAGGATTTGGCTGCAAACGATATTCTCTATATGGTGGAGGAACTGAATGATTTTAAAGGTGGCATGACAGAAAATTATGTCAATGTACAGCTTGCCATCAATGGTTATAACACTTACTACTGGGAATCCGAGCGTGGGGCTGAAATAGATTTCGTTATCCAGCGGGATGGTCAGCTGATCCCGATTGAGGTGAAATCCGCCGATAATACCAGAGCCAAAAGCTTAAAGGTCTATATGGATACCTATAAGCCGGCTTACGCGATCAAACTTTCCGCGAAAAACTTTGCGTTTGAGGACAACAAAAAGGTGGTTCCGCTTTATGCGGCATTTTGTATTTGAACCGTGGGCATACTGATAAGAATTCAAGAACCGCATTACTGATAGAAATATCGGTAATGTGGTTCTTTTTTGCATAGAACATGAAGGAGAATCCGTTGCATTGAATTTGAGGTGAAGTCTATAATGAAACTAACTATATTTCGTGATGACTGAAAAATATAAAAAATTATATAAGAACAGAGGGATTGCGATGGGGATTTCACTGGTGGGAACGTGGAAGGTAATATTGACGGATGGAACGGCAGCGCAGATGCATCTGCCGGGAACTTTGGACGAGAGCGGCATCGGTCACAGAGACGTCGGAGCGAATCAATGGCACCCGGATGCGGCGCTGGGTAACGCTGAGGTTTTGCAGAACTGGTGCAGGAGCGTACCGGAGGACGGATCCACATCATCGTGGAGAGTGAAGCAAAACTGGGTTCGGAAAGCGAAGTACTGGAACAGATCAAATACGGCGGGATCGCTTTTGCAAGAGTTTCCCTGTCGCAGATCGCAGAACAGGCACCGGAGATGAATGTACTGCAATTGCCGTATCTGTACAGAGATTCGGAGCATATGTGGAGGGTATTGGACGGAGAAATCCTGCGGGAATGTGCCAGAGAGTCTGCGGAATATGAAAGAGTACTCTGGAAAGACAGAGAGGAACAGTCCAGACAGACCGCCATTGCCAACGGAACTTGTGTGAGCACCCTTTCTGCGGAAGAAAAAGAACGAGGGAATCAAGTTCCAGCGTATTGATGCGGATGTGACCGATGCCCTGAAGTCCAAGACTTCCAAGAAGGCCGAGAAAGAGATGGAAGAGCAGGCGGAGAGCATCAGCAAGCTGTATTCCATGCCCGGTATGGACATGAGTGCCTTCGGCGGTGAGGGAGAGACCCTGATCCTGAATGCCAGCCATCCTCTGGTACAGTACATTACTGAGCATCAGGATGGTGAGAATGCAGAAATGATCTGCGAGCAGCTGTACGATCTGGCAAAGCTCCAGCACGCACCTCTGTCTGCCGATGCCATGACCAAGTTCGTGGCAAGAAGCAATGACATTATGATGCTGCTGACTAAATAATAAGATAGCTTGTCAAGTAGACAGGTAAAAGCAAAAGGAACTGCAATGTGTGTTTATACACAGGCTGCAGTTCCTTTTTTGGAATGTGGAGACGGAGAATGCGACAGAGGCATAGTGTTATCTTTACGATATTGACTGGGAGAGATCCCGGTCATTTTTTTGAAAAATTTAAAGAAATAGGCATAGCTGGAGAAGCCGAGAAGTTCCTGTACCTCGGTGACGGTCCGGCCCTCTGCCAGCATCGTCTGGGCGAGGTTAGCCCGCTGCACGGAGATATAATGCCCGATGGTGGCATGGGTATGTTCCTTGAACAGGCGCCCGAGATAGTCCTTGTTCAGGTAGAATTCTGCAGCAAGGCTTTCCAGGGTCAGTGGCTCTGTCAGATGCCGGTTGATAAAGGCCATGACCTCATTGATGTTTTTCTGGGACTGGGAAATAGAACGCTGTCCGGTAGAAGATGCCTGTAGGCCGTGCTGGATCCGGCTATCCAGTATACTTAGCAGAGAGAAAAAATCCGCATAGGCAGAAAGGGAGGGCTGAGGATGCAGCTGCAAATAGTGATCCAACTGACTGCAGAGCCCGGTAAGCCCGGTGGGAGAAAGCCGGAGGATCGCAGGAGAGAAAGCCGGATCTGCATAAGGCATGAGTCCGGAACCGGCTCCAAGGACAGTATACAGCCAGTCGCTGTTAATATTCAGGACGTAGCGCTCATAGATGGTCAGCTTCTGATTGAACAGCTGATGCACATGGTGAGGCGGAATGATGATCAGAGATCCTTTCGAAACACTGGAGACAGTGTCGTCTAAGAGGACATCCGGGAGATCGGACATTGTAAGATATATTTCCAGAGCGTTGTGCGTATGCGGTCTGGCAGGAGAAGAGGTTCCGTTGTTGCGGTAAGCCAGTTCATAGGGTGCATCAATTGTAAAATAGGGAATAGTCATTTGGGTTTTCATAGGCACTCCAAAGGTCGTTATTTTGCATAAAATTAGTATTTTATACACATATTATTACAACCGTAGAGAAGTTACAATAAGAACATCAAAGAAATACATCAGAGAATGAAAGGAAAGGTGTCTAAATGGAAAAGGTAAGACTGGGCATTATTGGTATTGGGAGTATGGGAACCGGTCATGCAGGCAATGTGTTGAAAGGGATTGTGCCGGATATGGAACTGACCGCCGTAGCGGATATCCGGCAGAGCCGCCTGGACTGGGCAAGGAACAATCTTCCGGAGACGGTCAAGGTATTTGATGATGGCAGGAAAATGATTGATTCGGGAAGCTGTGATGCCGTTCTGGTGGCAACACCACATTATCTGCATCCGGAATTCGTCATCTATGCATTGGAGCATGGACTGCATGCAATCAGCGAAAAACCGGCAGGAGTCTACACGAAACAGGTACGGGAGATGAATGAGGCAGCGGAAAGGTCTGACAGATCCTTTGCCATCATGTTAAATCAGAGAACCAACTGTGTATACAGAAAACTTCACGAAATGATCCAGAGCGGCGAACTTGGGCAGCTGCGACGTGTCAACTGGATCATCACCGACTGGTATCGTAATCAGAGCTATTATGATGCGGCGGGCTGGAAGGCAACCTGGGACGGAGAAGGTGGCGGCGTGCTGTTGAACCAGTGTCCGCACCAGCTGGATCTGCTGCAATGGCTGTGCGGCATGCCTGTGAAGGTGAGAGCCTTCTGCCACGAAGGAAAATGGCATGATATCGAGGTCGAGGATGATGTGACGGCTTATATGGAGTTTGAAAACGGAGCCACCGGTGTCTTCGTGACTACCACGGCAGATGCTCCAGGAACCAACCGGCTGGAGCTGACCTTCGAGATGGGAAAAATCGTGTGCGAGGAAGGCAGACTATTTTTTGATAAACTGTCCACCAATGTGAGTGATTTCTGCAAAACGGAGAAGGAAGGATTTAAAAAGCCGGAATATTCCAGAATTGAGATTGAGACGGATGGACAAAACGAGCAGCATATTGGTGTATTGAAAGCGTTCGCAGGTCATATTTTAAGAGGAACTCCATTGGTGGCAGAGGGAACGGAGGGAATCCGGGGGCTGACCCTGTCCAATGCCATGCACCTGTCCAGCTGGCTGGACCGCACCGTGGAACTGCCGTTGGATGAAGAATTGTTTTTACGAGAATTGAACAAAAAACGTGCCACTTCCAGAAAAAAGGAAGACACTGATATTGTATTTGATACGACAGGCACTTATTAAGGAGGACAAAAGAATGACAGTAAAAATCACAGGTTTTGCAGATGAAATCGCACCGGAACTGACAGCTCAGATCGCAGGACTGAAAGGACTGGGAATGTCTTATGTGGAGATGCGTGGAGTGGATGGAGAAAATTTGATCTATCACACGGATGAAAAAGTGGAGCAGATCAAGAAGACACTGGATGATAATGGAATCCGGCTTTCTGCCCTGGGATCTCCCTTGGGTAAGATTCTGATCACGGATGATTTCACTCCCCATTTTGAAGAGTTCAAGAGGGCAGTGGAGATCAGCCATAAGATGGAATGCCCGACGATCCGGATGTTCAGCTTCTATCTTCCGCAGGAGAGTGATCCGGCAGCCTATGAGGGCGAAGTCTTCGACAGGATCGGTAAATTCGTGGACTATGCCTCTGCGAATGATACACTGCTCCTGCATGAAAATGAAAAAGATATCTATGGAGCAATGGCTCCGGAATGCAAAAAACTCATGGATACCTTTTACGGGGATCATTTTAAAGCTATTTTTGACTTTGCCAACTTTGTACAGTGCGGACAGGATACGCTGGAAGCCTATGAGATGTTAAAGTCCTATATTGCCTATATCCATGTAAAGGATGCACTGAAGTCAGACCAGAGTGTAGTTCCGGCAGGCTATGGTGACGGAAATGTGGCGGTGATCCTGAAGCGTCTGTCAGCCTCCGGATTTGATGGATTCCTGTCACTGGAACCGCACCTGTTTGAGTTTGAGGGTTTCCATGCACTGGAAAAGGACGGCAGGAGCATTGCTGTCAAAGAAAAGAAGGTACTCAGCGGTCTTGAGACATTTACCATAGCGCATGATGCTTTGATGAAGCTTCTGGACAACTGCATGTAATTCCCTTACGATGAGGGAGACGGCATCAGGAGGACGCAGAGGCACCCTCCCTCTCAATATACTCTGTGGGAGTATAGCCGGTATATTTTTTAAATACCTGGCTGAAATACTGTGGATTATTGCCGAATCCCACGGACCTGGCAATAGTTTTGATATTGTCATTATGATAGTACACCATAAGGCGGATGGCTTGTTCCATCCGCTTTTTGTTCAGGTAATCGGAAAAGCGGATGCCTTCTTCCTTTACAAATTGCTTGCTCAGGTAGCCGACACTGACAAAGAGATAGTTCTCTGCCAGCCATTTTAAAGACAGGGTCTCACAGTCCAGATGGGCTTCCACGTAAGATTTTAAGAGGCTGATGTTGGCACCGCCCTTAGAGGAGGCAGCCTCGTCCTTCTCCTGCAGCAGTACGATCTCCGCCAGCTTCCGGATTTCGGAGGTCTGGGTACAGGAATACAGGCGGCGGAAAAAGTCACAGGCAATATCCAGCGGCGGCTCTTGTCCGGAGTTATCGGGATTCAGGAAAAGTCCCAGGGCGATATTCTTCGCAACATCCGGAGTCATGGAAGGAGTGAAGACGGAATCCAGCAGAGATGGAATATCTGTTTCGGCCGGGGAAGCGGTAAATGCTTCACGCAGCCTGGAAATCCGCCAGGGAGCGGCCATGTTGTTATGGAATTCCCTGGTTTCTCCGGTTTCGGGGCGGATCAGCAGGATCCGGTCATAGCGGGCTATCTTGGATATGATCTGCGCAAACAAATCTTCCGAAGTGTCACCGTGGAGAAAAGAGACTTCAAAGGTTACACACTGTTGCGGATAATGCAGCTCCTCCAAAGACTGGCGGATCGTTTCCTGATGGGCCAGGGTGGGAGAGGACAGAACGAAAAGAGCACTGTTTTTTACATAAATAACAGAAAAGACACTTTCTGCTCCGCAGGAAAGCAGAATCCGCACGATATCCTTTAGAAAGCTTTTCAGATAGGTTTCTTCTACAAAGGAACAGATACAGGCATATAGTCCCTTTTCGGGAAAGGACAGAAGCCCCTGATACTTTTTGAATACCTGGGGAAAATTGTCAGGCTGATCCAACGCTTCCATAATCAGCCCCTGTTCTAATGGTGACTGCATATCCTTCAGCAGAAGTTCTTGCTCCGCCTTCTGCTGTATCTCTTTTTGCTTTTTTTCTTCACGGATTGTATCCAGACAGCTGATCAGCTCCTGCTTGTCCGTGGGTTTTAAGAGATAATAGCGGACCCCGTATTTCATGGCCTGCTTGGCATATTCGAATTCACCGTAACCGGATAACAGGATAAAAGTGATCCGGGAGTCGATGTGGGAGGCACGTTCGATCAGTTCCAGCCCGTTCAAAATAGGCATTTTGATATCCGTGATCACAACATCGGGATAGTCATCACGGATCCGGTCATAGGCTTCCATTCCGTTTTTGGCGGTGGCAATCACCTTGTAGCCGAGGGAGGTATAATCGATCATGGAAGAAAGTGCTTCACGTATGATCTGTTCATCATCTACAATCATCAATCTGAGCATAAGAATCCTCTCTTTCTTTGGGAATGGACAGCAGTACAATGGCCATTCCGTCTTCATTGTATATAGATAAGCCGTACCGGTCGCCGAAGAGCAGCTTCAGGCGGGAGTTGATATTCACCAGTCCCACACCGGAACCCTGGGGAGTGACCTGCCTGTGTTCCAGCTTCCAGATGAGATCATCCTCGAAATGGGAACCGGTATTTGCTACGGTAATCTGGTAGACGGTGTCTTTTTCGGAAATGGTGACGGTGATATGACAGACATCGTCACTGAATTCCAGAGCATATTTTAATGCGTTCTCTACCAGAGGCTGGATACAAAGTGTCGGGACATAAATATGGGAAATGTCATCCGGTACGTGCAGCTGGAAGTCCAGCCGGTCTCCGAAACGGATCTGCTGGATCCGGATATAATCCTTTAAAACGTCCAGTTCCTTTTTTAAGGGGATCAGGTCTTCTTTGCTGTTGACAGCAGCGCGGAACAGATTCCCCAGGGACCGGACCATGGTGGAGATGTCATCGGCACCGTATTTTTGCGCCATCCAGTTGATGGTATCCAGGGTATTGTAGAGAAAATGCGGGTTGATCTGCTGCTGCAGCATCTTGATATTGGTATCCCGGAGCAACAGCTGCTTTTCATAGTTTTTATCCCGCAAAGTCTTTACATTGGATTTCATTTCGTCAAAGCTGACATGCAGCTGCCCGATCTCATCGGTACGGAGACTGTAATCGTAGTGATCGGTGTCCTTCGGATCAGGGAGTCCCTGTCCGAAGCGGCGGATCTTCTCTACCAGAAGATCCAGATGGTGCAGTATCCTGCGCAGAAGCAACAGTGCCAGGAACAGAGCGATCATCACGACCGCAGCAGAGAACAGGATCACCCGGATCAGAACAGAATGGATCGCAGAAAAGAGCGGATCGTAATCCTGAAAATACAGATAATTCCATCCGGTGTGTGGAAAATCTCCCTGGATGACAAAGGTTTTCCGATGGTCTATGGAAAGAATAGAATAATGGCTGCTGCCATGATTCAGTGACTGCAGCAGGCTGGAATACAGTTCCGGATGGTAAGTCTCTTGTGGATAAAATTGCGCATTTCCTGCAAACAGGATAAAACGGGAATGCGTGGAGAGAGAATATCCGGCATTCTCCAGGGCATCACTGATCAGCTGGTCCAGGTCGATCACTATGTACAGGTAAGCCAGATGATCCAGGGTCAGATGACGAAGCTGCCGGATATCCCGGTAAAGTACGATGGTATTCCCGGGGGAAGCCGGTGCACTCCAGCTGGCACGCCCCTGGCAGGCTGCTGCATTTTCTGCCAGTTCCTCCAGAGGAAAAGCATCCAGATCGGAAGTATTTCCCATGCAGATCAGTGTGTCGTCAGGAAGTATCAGACTGATGGATTTGATATAGTCGTCATCAAAAATATAAGGATAGAGAGCCTGATATATCGTCTGCTTTCTCTGGGCATTACGGATACTGGTGGGAGCATCCATGATATCGGCGAGATTCGTCTGAATGATGGTATCGGACAGGATCCGGGCAGAACCGGATTCCACGGTCTCCATTCTTGCAGAGACGAAGGAAGATACATAATTCAGAGACTGTGCATTGGAAGTATACAGCTCACGGGCATAATACTGGGAAAGAAGCTGAATGCCCACAACAAATGCAAAGAACACAAAAAGCAATGTCGTTGACAGGATCAGTAGTATTTTCTTATATAAAGACAGATTATTAAAACGCTGTGATAAATTGCTCATGGAAAAACCTCCGTATCATGGTTATTATATAGTAAAAATATGGGAAGTTCAATTTTCATCCGTGGGAAGAAAACAAAAAGCCGTTTTTTGAACATTCAGAAACCTTTTTTTGAACACGAAATTATGCAAAATGCCATATGGAATATGGGGAAACTGAAAAAAGTATGAAAATGTGACGAAAAAAATGTAAGATTATGGTTAAAAAAGCCATTTTTTTGCATCGACAGAACCGTTATTTAACTTTACCATTATGCAAAATGGACATAAAATAAATTCATCGAAACAACAACGAGGGATGTGCAGGACACATACCCGAAAGATTGTATGGGAGGTATAACAAATGAAGAAAAGAATGATTGCAGGTCTTATGGCTGTAATGATGACCATGTCTCTGGCTGCATGTGGAAGCAGCGCAGGCAGTTCTGATGCATCTGGTACAGGCTCCGCTGCCACAGGTGATAACAGCGCTGCACAGGCTGCCAGTGGTGACAAAGTAACCCTGAACCTTTGCTGGTGGGGAAACCAGACAAGAAATGATGTAACCAAGAAGGCAGTTGACCTTTACATGGAACAGAACCCCAATGTAGAGATCAAGGTAGAGTTTACCGACTGGTCAGGCTACTGGGATAAGCTTTCTGCAATGGCAGCAGGCGGCAACCTTCCCGATATTATCCAGATGGATTACTCCTATCTGCAACAGTATCAGCAGAGCGGACAGCTTGCTGATCTGAGCCAGTTCATTGACAGCGGTGTCATTGACACAAGCAAGATTGCAGACAGCGTTATCGATAGTGGATCTATTGATGGAACCTGTTATGCATTAAGCCTTGGCAGTAATGCTCCTATGATGGTATATGACAAAGAAATCGTAGAACAGGCCGGTGTAGAGATTCCAGAGCAGCTGACCATCGAAGAACTGTATGATATCGGACAGACCATTTACGAGAAGACCGGTGTGAAGACCTACTACGATGGCGGCATCAACATGATGCAGGTTATCGCAAGAACACAGGGCTCCCACCTGTTTGATGAGCTGGCAGCAGGTACCAAGACTGCTTGCGAAACCCACTTCGCTAATGTGGATAAATTCAACAAGGCAGAATCCGCTATTTCTCCTGATCTTCTGGCAGAGAAGAACCCGGATGTAGTAGAGACCAAGCCTATCATTGACGGAACTACCTGGAATGACTTTTCTTATTCCAACCAGTACATCAGTATTGCCAACACAGCCGGTAGAGATCTGGGAATCACCATGTATCCTACTACCAGCGATGCAACCACCCAACCGATGTTCTTAAAGCCCAGCCAGTTCTTTTCTATCGCCGAGACTTCTCAGAATAAAGAGGAAGCTGCAAAATTCCTGGACTGGTTCACCAACAGCGTTGAGTGCAACAATATCCTGCTGGCAGAGAGAGGCATCCCTGTGAACAGTGATGTGGCAGAAGCAATCAAACCTAATGTGGATGAGAATTCCCAGAAGGTATTTGACTATATCGCAGAAGTATCCAAGATCGCAACTCCTATTGATGATCCCGATCCCTCCGGTAAGGGTGAAGTAGAAGCACAGGCCAAGACCATTGTTGAGAACCTGCGTTATGGAGATACAGATGCAGCGGGAGCAGCAGAAGAATTCGTAACCACAGCTCAGAAGATTCTGAGCGAGGCGGCAAAGTAAGACGAGAAGTAAGACTTCTGAAGTAAGACCGTTATAACAAATTGTAATAAAAGGGCGCCTGGATCCCATCCGGCATCGGGCGGGAGCCGGGCGCTTGTTATAGAAAGCGGCAGAAGGAGAGGAAAAATGAGCAAAGAAAAGACTTCCCCAAAGAGAAAAAGAACATTGGGTCAGTGGCTGGACAGTCCTAACGTATCCGGATATGTGTTTGTCGGACCGTTCATTATCGGATTTCTGGCATTCATGATGGTTCCCATGCTTTTATCTTTTGCATTTTCATTTACTAGATACAATATTTTACAGTCCCCGACATTCATTGGGCTGGAAAACTACATTACCATGTTCACGGATGATCCGAAATTCTGGAAGGTATTCGGCGTCACCATGTATTATGTGGTATTTTCCGTACCTCTTCGTCTGATCATGGCATTGATCGTAGCAATGCTTTTAGTGAAGAGCACCAAGCTGTCCGGCTTTTACAGAGCAGTATATTACCTTCCTTCCATTATCGGTTCCAGTGTGGCAGTTGCCATTCTGTGGAAAAGAATGTTTGCCAGTGACGGTGTGATCAACGGTCTGTTCGGACTGGATATCGCATGGCTGGGACGTTCCGATACTGCGATCTGGACACTGATCATTCTGGCAGTATGGCAGTTCGGATCCTCCATGCTGATCTTCCTGTCAGGATTAAAGCAGATTCCCGTAAGCTTATATGAGGCAGCCACCATGGATGGAGCTGGCGGTGTCCATAAGTTCTTCAAGATCACACTCCCCATGCTGACCCCCACGATTTTCTTCAATCTGATCAACCAGTTGATCAACGGCTTTATGGCATTTACACAGAGCTACATTATTACACAGGGAAAACCAAGGGATACCACCCTTTTCTATACTGTATATATGTACCAGAACGCATTTACCTATAATAAACTCGGCTATGGATGTGCACTTGCATGGTTTATGATTCTGGTAGTAGGAATTTTGACACTGATCTTGTTCAAGACCCAGAACAAGTGGGTATATTATGAATCAGAAGGTTGATGGTGAGCGTATGAAAAAAGGATATAAAGAAAAAAGATTAGCTATCGGAGTGATTTATCATATCTTCACCTTCTGTTTTGCCTGTGTGATGATATATCCGTTAGTATGGATGATATTTAGTACCTTCAAGGATACCAATGAGATCATAAGAACGGCATCGGAATTGATCCCGAGACACTTCTCTCTGGAGAACTACAAGGTAGGCTGGCAGGGATTTGCCGGATACAATTTCGGAACCTTCTTCAAAAACTCTTTTGTGATCGCAGGTTTATCCACCATCGGAGCAGTGGCTTCCTCTGCTGTGATCGGATACGGCTTCGCAAGAATTAACTTCAAATTCAAGGGATTCTGGTTCGCCTGCATGCTGTTGTCCATGATGCTTCCGTTCCAGGTAGTAATGATCCCGCAGTACATAATTTTCAATAAATTAGGCTGGGTCGGTTCTTACCTTCCTATCATTGTTCCCCAGTGGTTCGGTCAGGGATTCTTCATTTTCCTGAATATCCAGTTCATCAAGGGGATTCCCATGGATCTGGATGAGGCGGCCAGAATGGACGGATGTTCTACCTATACGATCTTCTTCCGTATCATCCTTCCTCTGATCAAACCTTCACTGGTAACCAGTGCGATCTTCTCCTTTATGTGGAGATGGGATGATTTCCTGGCAGCACTGTTATACTTAAGCGATCCTCTGAAATATCCGGTGAGTTACGCTCTGAAGATGTTCTCGGATCCTACCGCAGGTTCTGACTGGGGTGCTATGTTTGCAATGGCAACCTTGTCCCTGATTCCTATATTTGTTATTTTCCTGACTATGCAGAAATATCTGGTAGAAGGAATTGCATCCACCGGTATCAAGGGCTAAAGCTGTCCGGCGGGGAGACTGTTCCGGTTCTCCCCGCTTTTCTTGTTTTCAGATAAAAATCAGAGGAGAGTGTGTTATGGACACTGTTAGAAATCGGATCAAAGCTGTTCTCGAAGCCGTAGAGCAGATGATATATAGTGACAGACAACCGGTAACTTCCGTGAAGATCGCCAAAGCGGATTACCATTTTGAGGAGGAATTCCACAGAGAAGGAAAGGATTTCCGGGATTTCGGCCGCAATGAGACCTGGGGTGAGCTGGATCAGCATTATTTCTTCCTGGCAGATGTGGCGGTCCCGGAGCAGATGGAGGGGCATACAGTCCGTGCCGTGCTGAATACCGGAGCCACAGATATCTGGAATACGGACAATCCCCAGATCATGGCTTATGTGAACGGCAGATTTGCAGCCACGCTGGATATGAACCATCAGTTTATCATTCTGTCGGAGCATGCCAAAGCAGGAGAGACTTACGAACTGGCTTTTTATGCGTATTCCAGTGCGTATGCAGGCACGTTTACCGGTACGAATTTCTTCCGCCTGGAGCTGGCAGTCTACCGGGAAGAGGCGGCTGGACTCTATTATGACATGCAGGCTGTCTATGAAGCTGCGGATCTTCTGCCGGAGGACAATCTATCCAGGATCGAGGGCTTTAAAGCACTGGAAAGATGCGTAAATCTGTTGGATCTGCGCAGACCCGGATCCGCAGAATGCTTTGAGAGCATGAAAATGGCGGCGCAGGAGCTGGAAGGTACTTATTATGCCGACAGAAGACCGAATCCGGTGACGGTGCACAGTATCGGCCATACCCATATTGATGTGGCATGGAAATGGCCCCTGCGTCAGACCAGACAAAAGGCAGTTCGCAGCTTTGAGACGGTACTGAACCTGATGGACAGATATCCGGAATACCGTTTTATGTCCAGTCAGCCACAGCTCTATGAGTTCGTGAAGGAAGATGCTCCCGGGGTATTTGCCAGAATCAGGGAACGGATCAAAGAGGGCAGATGGGAAGCGGAAGGGGCCATGTGGCTGGAGCCGGACTGCAACATTTCCTCCGGAGAATCCCTGATCCGGCATATCATCTATGGCCGCAGATTTTTTGAACAAGAGCTCGGTGCGGAGAAAAATGAAGTATTGTGGCTGCCGGATGTCTTTGGTTACAGTGCGGCGCTGCCGCAGATCCTGCAGAAATCCGGGATTCCTTATTTTATGACCACGAAAATCGGATGGAATGAGTTCAACCGGTTTCCTCACGACACCTTTCTCTGGAAGGGCATTGACGGAACGGAAGTGTTGACACATCTGATTTCTACCAGAAACTATCAGAAGCCGGGTGACCTGAAGATGGTGGGAAACCATTCCACCACTTATAATGGTCTGCAGAATGCCTCCCAGCTCATGGGTACCTGGCAGCGGTATCAGGATAAGGATGTGAGCACTGAGGTGCTGACCTGTTACGGCTATGGTGATGGCGGTGGAGGCCCCACAGAAGAGATGCTGGAGCAGAGCAGAAGGCTGGAGCACAGCATCGTGGAATGTCCTGCAGCAAGACAGACAGGGGTGAAGGAATTCTTTCATATTCTGGAAGACAAAATGGACAAAAAGCGTCTGGCGGTATGGGATGGTGAACTATATCTGGAATTCCACCGTGGTACTTATACTTCCATGGCACAGAATAAAAAATATAATCGTAAGGCTGAGTTCAAAAACGGCGAAACCGAGCTGTATGCAGCAATGGCATCACTTCTGGATCAAAAGTATCTCTATCCACAGGAACAACTGGAACACAGCTGGAAACTGCTTTTGCTGAACCAGTTCCACGATATTCTGCCCGGTTCCTCTATTAAGGAAGTGTATGAGGATTCCGCCGCACAGTATGAAGAGATTTTTGCTGCGGATGAAGAAATGATGAAAACAGCGAAGAAGAGCATCCGGGAAAAGCTGTTCCGGTATCGTGCGGAGAAGAATGAGGAGGTCTGCGCGGTATGGAATCCTTTGAGCTTTGCACGTACGGCACTGATCCGGAATGCAGAGGGCAGTTGGCAGAAAATAACAGCAGGACCCAGCGGTGTTACTGTGTGCAGAGCGGTGAACTCCGGAGAGGACAACTGTTTCACTGAGCTTGTAATGGAGGAAAACGGACGACCGGTAAGCTTCAAAACGCCCTATTTTACCGTAAGATTTGATGCCAATGCTGAGATCACAAGCCTGGTGGATATCAGGGAGGACCGGGAACTGATCCAAAAGGGCAGGATGGGTAACCGTCTCACCGTATATGAGGATCGGCCGGCAGAATTCGATGCCTGGAATATTGACGAGGGATATCTGGAGAAATCCTGGGATGTCATTGATGTGGAAGAATTCAAAGTATTGGAGAACGGACCGGAGACGGCGGCATTACATGTGCGCAGACGGTTCCAGGATTCCATGATCGAACAGACCATTCGTTTCTACCGGCACACCGCAAGGATCGATTTTCAGACCAGAGTGGACTGGCAGGAACATCAACAGCTGCTCAGAGTATCCTTCCCTGTGGATATTCTGGCACATGAAGCGGATTATGAGATCCAGTTCGGCAATGTAAAGCGGCCGACACACAAGAACACATCCTGGGATCGTGCAAGATTCGAGGTATGCGCACACAAATGGGCAGATCTTTCCGAGCCCGGTTATGGTGTGGCACTGATGAATGACTGCAAATACGGTTATGATGTCCATGAGGGTGTGATGGGACTGACATTGATCAAGTCAGGTATTTTCCCCAATCCCGATGCAGATCAGGGACAGCATGAATTTACCTACGCATTGTTCCCTCATCAGGGAGATTTCCGCAAGGGCAGTGTGGTAAGAGAAGCTTACGATCTGAACTGCCCGATGGCATGGGAGAAGGTACAGGGTATCTATGAAGACAGCTTCTCAATGCTGCAGATAGCAGAGGAAAATGTGATGGCAGATACTGTGAAAGCAGCAGAGGACGGCAATGGCATCATCGTACGTATCTATGAGACTTGGGGAATGCGTACCAAAGTGCATGTGAACTTCCCACTTGCTCCGGATGCACGGGTAACAGTCTGTGACTGCATGGAGAATTTTTCCGGGGTGGAGAATGCGGATATGACCCGTGTACAGGACGGATGGAGCTTTACTATGAAGCCTTATGAAATCAAGACCCTGCGTATTGTGAATGAAAAAAAGTAAGAGGGTTACGAAGGAGAAAATTATGATCAATATATTAGAATACGGTGCAGTGGGCGATGGACAGACCAATGATGCCCCTGTCATTCAGAAAGCAATCGATACGTGTGCAGAACAGGGAGGAGGCGTAGTCCTCTTCCCCGGCGGCAGGACATATTCTTCCGGATATGTGCTGTTGAAATCCAATGTGGAGGTACATCTGGAGCCGGGCGCTGTCTGGAAAGCCAGCAGCAACATAGAAGATTATTACCCGCTGCGCAACAATGGTAAAATCACAGCCCATGAATCCGGCCTGCCTTCTTTCCTGAACAGTGAATATGCAGGACGCCCGTTCCATGCCTTTATCTATGCGCTGGGACAGGAAAATGTGACGATCTCCGGACAGGGTACAATTGATGGCAATGAATCTGTCTTTTACGGAGATGACTCGGGTTATCATATCGAGGGTTCCTATTATCCCAGAGTTCCGCTCCTGCTATTGGAGGATGTAAAGCATCTGACCATCAAGGAAGTCCGCCTGACGAACTGTGCCTTCTGGACAGTGCATCTGGTAGGCTGTAAGGATGTGCTGATCGACGGTATCCGCCTGCTGAATAATCTGAAGATGGCGAATTCCGATGGCATCGATCCGGATCACTGTCAGAATGTCCGGATCAGTAACTGTCACATTGAATGTGGAGATGACGCCATCGTATTGAAAAATTCCGGGGATTATAAGAAATACGGTCCCTGTGAAAATATCGTGGTCACCAATTGTACCCTGGTATCCACCAGTGCTGCCATCAAATTCGGCACGGAGGGAGAGTCTGACTTCCGGAATATTCTGGTGGAAAATTGCTGTATTTCCAGAAGTAACCGTGGAATTTCCATTCAGATCAGAGATAATGGCAACGTGGAAAATGTAATCTTTTCCAACATCATTATGGAGACCAGAAGATTCTCTTATGAATGGTGGGGAAGAGCGGAGGCTGTCTGCCTGACTGCGCTGGATCGCAAACCCGGAGTTAAGGCCGGTAAGATCCGCAATATCCGCTTCCAGAATATTACTTGCGAGGGAGAAAACGGCATTTTCCTGCTGGGCAGTGAAGACAATTATATTGAAGATGTGACCTTTGAGGGCATTCGGCTGACACTGGATAAGAAATCCAAGTGGGAGATCAACGGCTACGATAAGAGACCCTGCCAGGGAGAGGGAGAGATCCACACAAAGATTTCCGGAATCTATGCGGATTATGTGAAGAATGTCTCCTTCCATGATATTCAGATCACGAAGAAAGAAGGAATCCTGCCTTTTTACGAGGAGGACGTGACACTGGGAAATGTAGAAAATGTACGGATCGATGTAGAAGAGCCGGAAGATGGGAGCCAGAATGGAGAAGAGTAATAGAAGGATCGCTCTCATCGGATTTGCAATCCTGATGGTCGGCCTGGGAATCAGTGACAGCCTGAGAGGTATTTTCTCCGGCATTTTTCAGACGCATTTTGCATTGACGGCAAAGGGGCTGTCCACGATCATAGCCGTAAGCTATGCGGGAAATCTGTGTTTCCTGCTGGCCGGAGGCAGAATCATGGATAGGATCGACCGCAAAAAGGCTTTTTTGGGATTTCTCGCAGTATGGATGTGTGCAATGCTGGTATTCCTGCTTACAGATAACTATTATGCATTGCTGGTGGGAATGTTCCTGGCAATGGGAGCTTCTACGCTGTTGAATACGTCCATTACACTGATCACACCGTTCATTTTTGCCACATCACCGGCCATGATCGTCAATGTATTGTTCTTTACGCAGGGAATCGGTACCAGCGGAGGACAGAGTCTGATCGGAAATCTGGCTAACGATTTTGGCGGATGGAAAGCTGTGACAGGGGTTCTTTTTGCCATCGGCGTTCTGGCGTTTCTGATCATTTTAAAACTGCAGATCCCGGACAGCGGAGAAGTGAAGAAGGCAGAAAAGGATCAGCAGGGAAGGAAAATGAAGGGAAACTACCTTTGGATTGTCATGGTGGTGATCTTTGGTGTATACTTTATTGCAGAACATGGAATGCTGAACTGGTTTGTGATCTACGGAACCAATGCGCTGGGACTGGAGCAGGGAAAGGCTGCCAATTATATGGCGTTGTTTTTTGGCGGAATGACGGTGGGAAGACTGGTCTTTTCTCCGTTGGTTGACCGGCTGAAGGTATTCCCGAGCATTGCCTTGTTTTCTGTGATTTCTGCAGTGCTTTATGCGGCAGGGATCTTCAGTGGGGCACTCTGGATGCTGAGTCTGGCCGGACTGTTCTGCTCGATCATTTATCCGACACTGGTTATGGCCATCGGGAGACTTTATGATCCGTCGCAGGTGTCCACGATGTCCGGATTGATCATCAGTGTAGCATCACTGTTTGATATTGGATTTAACTATATTTACGGAGACATTGCTGAAAAAACAGGATATGGCAGGAGCTTTCTGATCATGCCGGCAGCAATGATACTCTTTACTCTGTTGTTTGTGCTGGTGTTCCATAAGCGGATCCTGAACAGGGAACAGGCATAGTAAAAAGTTGTAATGGGAGGATGTTAGAATGAAATTAGGCGGAATTGAAGCCGGCGGCACAAAGATGGTATGTGCCATAGGAGATGAGCAGGGAAATATTTTCGACAGGGCAGTATTCCCTACGGAGATACCGGAGAGTACGGTGCCGAAAATGATAGCATATTTTCAGGATAAAGGAATCGAGGCACTGGGGATCGGCTGTTTCGGCCCGGTGGATCTGAATAAAAAATCGGCAACCTACGGCTATATTACCAGCACTCCGAAGCTGGCATGGAGATTTTATGATTTTGCGGGAGCGTTCCGGGAAGCACTGAAAGTCCCTGTAGGTTTTGATACAGATGTCAATGGAGCAGTGCTTGGCGAGGTACGCTTCGGCGCAGCCAAGGAGTGTGAGAATGCGCTCTATATCACCATTGGTACGGGAGTAGGTGTAGGGGCATATATTAACGGCAGACTGCTGCATGGCCTGATGCATCCCGAGGGCGGACATATCTTCCTGCGCAGGCACCCGGAGGATACCTATGAAGGCTGCTGTACTTATCACGGTGCCTGTCTGGAAGGACTGGCTTCCGGTCCTGCGATTCAGGGCAGGTATGGCAGAAAGGGAGCTGAACTGGCCGGAAGAGAGGATGTCTGGGAACTGGAAAGTTACTACATCGGACAGGCTGTGGCAGATTACATGCTGACTTACTCGCCGGAGAAGATCATTCTCTGGGGCGGCGTGATGCACCAGGAGAAGGTTTTCGACATGGTGAGACAGAATGCGGTGGAGTTTCTGAATGGCTATCTGCCGGAGACCAGCCTGCCGAAGGATATGTCACAGTATGTGGTGGCTCCTGCACTGGGCGAGAACCCCGGAATCATCGGTGCAATGTGTCTGGGAATGGATGCATACCTGATGGAATGTGGGAAGAATCTGTGAGGAGGCTTGATGAAGTAGCGGTTGATAATCCAGAGAGGGTGAGATCACCAGAGAGTTTTCGGCGATCTCGCCCTCTTTTTTGCGGTCCTGTAAGGCAAGGATCTCGGGAGAATCCGGTTTCGCCGTGTCGGGGTTGGCACCGCCGAGACGCCGGGGTACTGTAAGTGGTGTGTGGAACGTTGCTGGGCAGTTCCAAGATTGCGGAGATGAAAACGTGTAACAAAGATTTGAAATTATGTAATAAATAATCATAATTTTGTCAATACACTTTTGGCACTAAAAGCGAAAAGTGCCGAAAATATTTTGGTGGATGACAGGCATAGAGTATGGCAACAGCAGGTTGCTTTTCATAACATGAATTTATCTATATGATATGGTTATGGAGGTAATGACTATGGAAACAAAAAATATAATTTTGAAACTTCGCACAGAAAGAGGAATGTCACAGGACGAGCTGGCAGATAAAATCATGGTTACAAGGCAGGCGGTATCGCGTTGGGAAAACGGTGATACCGTTCCCAATACTGATACACTTAAGCTCTTATCAAAAGAATTTGATGTCTCCATCAATACGCTTTTGGGAGAACCCAGAAAGCTGATCTGTCAGTGCTGCGGAATGCCAATTGATGATGATTCCATATTGGGACGTGATAAGGATGGCACATTAAATGAGGAGTATTGTAAATGGTGCTATGCAGATGGAACGTACACATATAATGATATGGATGAATTGATTGATGTGTGTGTAAAGAATATAGTAAATGAAAACTTTACCGAAGAACAGGTACGTTCTTATCTGAAAGAAATGCTTCCAAAGTTAGATTACTGGAAAAGGTATGATGAACTTAGTGACAATGGGCAGTTTGAAGAGTTTAAAATGCAGTTGATAAATGAAATAAATGATCTGCATATAGACGGACTTCCCAGGGTAGATAAACTAAATGCACTTGTGGGGAAACATGTGAATCTGGAATATAGTCTGCCAAATGGACAGAAAATGAAATTCCTTGATGATCAGAAAACCTATCTGGGGAACCAACTGGAGTCTGAATTCGGAGGAGACAGATGCTTTGGCATTCTGGCAGGTATGGATTTTATTCTGGTATGTACATATGAGAAGAATGGTGAAAATCCGGAGCTTCTGATTTATAAAAAGAGATAATGTTAACAAAAAGAAAATTTCAGCTAACAAAATAGTGGTTTAAGCCGCTACTGCTTCCGGATGAAGTGCATTCCGCAGATATCTCGGTAGTCTTGATTCAAAATCAGCAGTAAATACAGCCAACTGCTCATTGCTGAGCTTTAGGATTTCCTGAAGGCTTGCCATTAAGGCATCCATCAGGATACTAAGTGATCTGCAGAAAGTAATGGGGTTCTTTTTTGGAAAAATATTGTGTAGGGGTCATGCCGTAGTGTTTTTTAAAAACCCGGTAAAAATAAGAAACGCTTTGGAAACCACAGGACTTGCTGATGACAGAGAGAGAATTGCCGCCCTGTTCCACCTGGTGTATGGCATGACGGAGGCGAAGCTTATTAATATATTCTTTTACGGTGAGGGATTCTGTCCGCCGGACAGCCCGGTGGACATAGCTTTCGGACACACCGCAGGATTCGGCGATATCCCGGACGGTCTGAAGCGTTGTATAGTTTGCGTTAATATAATTAATGATCCGCTGAAAACCGGAAGCTTTATTCTCACTGACAGAAATTTCATTTTCAAGAGGATACTGATAGCGAAAAGCTGCCAGATCTGTAAGAATCTGTGCAAGCAACAGGTAGGCAGTGGGAGATTTGCAGCAGGAAGCTGCGTTCCAGTCGACGAGCTTTTGTCTGTAATCCTCGGGAATGAAAATAATCGGTGCCTTGAAACAGGTCAGGTAGGAAGATACTACGGCAGGTAAAAAGTATTTTTCAAGATAGACTTTTGAAAAATGGATGCAGATCCCGGTATAATCCGTGTCACCGACGCTTCGGTGAGAGATATTGCTCTCAAACAGGCTTGCCATGCCGGCTTTTACCCGGTAGGTGATATCGCCGATGGTAACCAGACGCTCCCCGGAGAGCAGAATATAGATTTCATAGTTGGTGTGGTGATGCGAATAGGGCATGGACCATCCTTTTTTTGTATCTTCATAGGAAATTTCAAAATCTTCGCATAAAAAAGTTCTTCTATCTGTCATTTCTGATTCACTCCTCTCAGGTATTATGATGTCGGGGTCAAAAGCCCTTAACTTTGATGCCTACGGATTGTTCCGTGCTTATTGGCTTAGACCTTTCGCCCCTGGCATCATATTATATCAAAAAGGTTCAGAATAATGCAATGAATATAAAAAATAGTTCATGATAGTGAATTTAAAACACTAAAGTTAAGCTATATAATGATTCCGTGATCAAGGAGAAAACATCAGAAAATTTACTATGGATCCGCTAGGGGATTTTCTGTATGGAAAAGGGTCTGTGGGATGGAGCTTATATGAGAATATTGTTGAATGGAAAATGGCATGTAGTACTGGAGGACGGAACCACGGGACAGATGGATCTGCCGGGGACGTTGGATGAGAACGGGATCGGACATAGAGATGTGGGGGCGAATCAGTGGCATCCGGATGCGGTACTGGGGAATGCGGCGGGAGAGATAGACAAAGATGCACCGATCGCTACGAGATTTACCAGGCGGCATACCTATGAGGGAGAAGCCAGGATCAGTCGTAAGATAACGGTACCGGATTACGGAACCGACAGGCTGTTCGTACTGGCGGAGCGGGCACGGGCACTCCGGCTGCTAGTGGATGGAGAAGCGTGTGCGGTGTTCCGGCAGGGGACACTAAGTACACCTTATATTTTTGAACTCACCGGGGCGGCACCGGGAGAACATGAATTTACGTTTCTTTCGGATAACAGCTATCCGGGAATGCCCAAAGCTGCCATCTATTATTCTTCCGCAGCGACGGATGAGACACAGACAAACTGGAACGGGATACTTGGCGAATGCAGCATGTATACCAGACCGCAGAATTTTATAGACAGCCTCCGGGTATATCCGAGAGCGGTGAAAAAGGAAGAGAAAAATAAAGCAGGCGGATATGTGCTGGATGTATGTGTGGAACTGGCACCTGGCGCAAAGAAAGTATATAAAGATGCGAAAATCATATTACAGTCAGAGGCTCTGGCGGCAGGAGAGTTAGAAGACACACAGACATTGACGGAAATTATCAGCTATTCCGGGGAGGGATTAGCGGAAGCCGGAACAGATAAAGAGGAGAATCCGAAAACAATGGAAATCTGGTTCCGTGATCTGCCTCTGCGGGAGAATGTGAAACTGTGGGACGAAGATGAGGGCAATCTCTATGAGATGGCTGTAACCCTGGACAACGGTATGTCAGCAGAAGATAAAGGCGGTAGCACTGCTGAGTGCAGGACCCGTTTCGGCATCCGCTCTTTTGGTGATAACGGCAGCGGCAGACTGGCACTGAACGGTAGGGCAATTTTTCTGCGGGGTGAGGCAAATTGCGCAGAATACCCGGAGACCGGGCATCCACCCATGACAATTCCGGAATGGAAAGAGATGTTATTAAAATATCGCAGTTATGGAATCAACTTTGTAAGATTCCATTCCCACTGTGAGCCGGAAGCTGCGTTTGCGGCAGCGGATGAACTGGGAATGCTTCTGCAGCCGGAGCTGTCTCACTGGGATCCGAAGGATGCCTTTGGAACGGAGGAAAGCTATCGGTATTACCGGGCAGAACTTGTGGACCTATTGAAAACCTATGCCAATCATCCCTCTTTTGTAATGCTGACACTGGGCAATGAATTGCAGGCACAAGATGAAGGCAGAGAACGGATGCGGGAACTGGTCAGAACGGCGAAAAGGATGGATCCGACCAGACTGTATGCGAACGGATCCAATGCCTTTTATGGTGAAGAAGGATGTGACCCAGAGAGCGATTTCTATACATCGCAGAGTTGCAAGGATGTGGTGATCCGCGGAACATTCTCCGGCATGCGGGGGTATCTCAATGAAAACTATCCCTCCGCAGATCGAACCTATGATGAGGCGATGGCAGAGATACGAAAAGAGTATCAGAAGCCGGTATTCAGTTTTGAAGTGGGGCAGTTCGAAGTGCTGCCGGATTTTGAGGAGCTGGAAAGCTTTCATGGAATATCGGATCCGGTGAATCTGAAACTGATCAAAAAACGTGTAGAGGAACGGGGACTTTTGCCCACATGGGAAAAATACGTGGAAGCCACCGGAGAACTGTCGAGGCTGGCATACCGGGAAGAGATTGAAGCAGCTATGCGGACGAGAGAGCTTTCAGGGATTTCGCTCCTCGGACTGCAGGATTTCCCGGGGCAGGGGACGGCACTGGTAGGCATGATGAATTCCCATTTAGAACCGAAGCCCTATGATTTTGCCAGACCGGAAAGGTTCCGGGAATTTTTTCAAGAGTGTAGGATTTTGGTAAAGCTGCCACATTATACCTATGAGGCAGGAGAACGGCTGATCGCAGAAGTGGAAGCAGCGAATTTCGGCAAGGAAAATATCGAAGGAGTATTTTGCTGGACCCTTGCGGGAAAAAAGAGTGTGTCTGAGAATGGAAACTGTGAGCCGGCGGAGATAAAAAGCAAAAATACAGTTATCGCAACCGGAGAAGATACAGAGATAACAATCTGCCGCCCGGGAAGTTATACAGAGGTAGGAAGTCTGGATATTCCGCTCGACTTTGTGGAGAAGAATACCGCACTCACGCTTAAGGTGCGCATCGGTGACAGTATCAGTGCTTATCCGATATGGGTGTATCGAAAGACCACTCCGGTATGCCCGGAAAATGTATATGAGACCAGAGCCTTTGATATGAAGACGAGAGAAATCCTTCAAAATGGTGGAAGAGTCTATCTGTCTCCGGATGCAGACAAAGAGAGTCTGCCCAATTCCATTAAAACACAGTTTACGACGGATTTCTGGTCGGTGGGAACTTTTGCAGATCAGGAAGGCGGTATGGGGCAGCTGATCGATACGGAGCATCCAATTTTTAAGGAATTTCCGACGGATTTTCATACGGACTGGCAATGGTGGATTATGGCAACGAAGCGGGCGGTGATTCTACCGCATCCCATGAAGACGATCATTACGGAGATGGACAGCTATGCATTCTTACGTCCCATGGCACAGATGATAGAGTTTCGATGCCTGAAGGGAAAAGTATTGCTATCCACCATGGAATTGCATAAGAGTCAGCAGTATCCGGAGGTGAGGGCACTGCAGGCGTCAATTTATACGTATCTGTCGGGAGAGAATTTTGAGCCGGCGGAGGAAATAACGGAAGAAGAGTTAAGCATGCTGGTGCGAGGTTAAAATAATATCGGGCGGCGGAAAGAAAGCTGCACGGAGATAAAAGGAGGAAACCATGAATAAGGTTCAGGTCTGGGAAGAAAAAGTGATCATTCCCACATACGAAGCAGGAAAGCCGGATAAGAATCCGATGTTTTTGGAGAAACGTGTCTATCAGGGAAGCTCGGGAAGGATCTATCCCCACACGGTGATTGAGAAGATCAGCGATGAGAAAGTGGATAAGGAGTATACAGCGCTTTTTTTGGAGAACGATTATCTGAAAGTAATGATGCTGCCGGAGCTGGGAGGCAGGATCCAGAGAGCTTATGACAAGACAAATGGCTACGATTTTATATATTACAATCATGTCATCAAACCGGCGTTAGTGGGACTGGCGGGACCATGGATCTCCGGCGGTATTGAGTTCAACTGGCCGCAGCATCACAGACCCAGTACCTTTGATCAGGTGGAATATACCTATGCGGAAAATGAGGACGGGAGCGCTACAGTATGGATGGGAGAGATCGAGAATATGTTCCGGACAGAGGGCGTGCTAGGCATAACTTTGTATCCGGATAAGGCATATATCGAATTATCTGCACAACTCTACAACCGTACGAAAATGCCCCAGACCTTCCTGTGGTGGGCGAACCCTGCAGTAGCGGTAAATGATGACACCATCTCCGTATTTCCGGAGGATGTGATGGCGGTCTATGACCACGGCAAGCGGGATGTTATCAGCTTCCCCTATGCGGAGGGAACTTATTATAAGCATAAATACGACCATGTGAATATTGCCCAGTATAAAAATATTCCGGTGCCCACCTCCTATATGGCATATCGTTCCGATTACAATTTTATAGGGGAGTACGATTACGGAAAACAGGCAGGACTTCTGCATGTGGCAGATCATCATATTGCTCCCGGGAAAAAGCAGTGGACCTGGGGATGCGGAGAATTCGGCAAAGCATGGGACCTTGCACTGACCGACGAGGACGGTCCGTATATCGAACTGATGACAGGCTGTTTTACGGATAATCAGCCGGATTTCACATGGATCCAGCCCCAGGAGACCAAGAATTTCAAACAGTATTTTATGCCCTATAAAAATATCGGCTATGTGAAAAATGCCACCATAGATGCCGCAGTGAATGTGGAATATGATGAGACTAAGGGACAGCTTACGGTATCGGCCTATACCACATCCGTGCAAAAAGAGGCAAAAATTCAACTGACACTGCCTGGAGAAAACGGCGGACAGGGAAAGGTACTGTATGAGGAAGTCTCAGATCTGTCACCTGAGCAGACCTGCAAGGTGAAGGTCGATCGGGAGACATTGCAGCAATTTATATCACAAAAAACAGAGAAGCAAAACGACACAGAGGCAATCTGCGGTCTGCGGGTAAGCGTCCTTGCTTCAGATGGCAGAGAACTGGTCTCTTACCGAATCCCGGAAAAGATCGAAGCGGAAGTGCCGGAACCGGCGAAGGCAGCACCGCTTCCCGAAGAGTGTGAAACCACGGAGGATCTGTTCCTTTATGGTCTGCATGTGGAGCAATACCGGCATGCCACTTACCATCCGGAGGATTATTATGTGGAGGGACTGCGCAGGGATCCTACCGATATCCGCCTGAACAATGCCTATGGAAGATGTCTGCTTAAAAAGTGTGATTTTGCCGGGGCGGAAAAATATTTCCGGAAGGCGGTGGAGAAGTCTGTCCGTTCCAATCCGAACCCTTATGATTATGAGCCGTACTATAATCTGGGACTTTCTTTGAAATATCAGGGAAAAGAAAAAGAAGCCTATGATGCCTTTTACAAGGCCATCTGGGGTGGCAACTTCCAGGCACCCGGATTCTATGAACTGGCCTGTCTGGATGCAAAAGCGGGAAGATTTGCAGAGGCTCTGGAACATGTAAACGAATCTATTCTCAGACAGTACCAGTGCATGAAAGCCCGGGCATTGAAGGAAAATATTTTAAAAAAACTGGGAAGAGTGCAGGAAGCGGAAGAATTACATAAGGAGAGCCTTAAGATCGATCCGCTCTATGACAGACAGCCGGAGAAGATCAACCATAACACCCTGCTGGAGCTGATGATCGATCTCTATGAGGCGGGAGATTACGCACAGGGAATCACCCTTGCCGAAAAATGGGTGGAACAACAGAACGTATCACGGCAAGAGGATATTTATCCGCTGGTATATTATTATATTGCTTACGGATACCAGAACCTGCATGGGAAAGAAAATACAGAACAGACAAATCATTACATGACAGTGTATGTGACACTGGGAGAAAATGCGGTAGCGGACGGCTGCTTTCCCCACAGAACGGAAGATTATATCGTATTAAAGAGTCTGGCAGAAGATTATTATCTGGATATGGTTTACTATTATCTGGGCTGCCTGCTCTATGACAGGAGAGCGTACGGCGAAGCCATAGCGGATTATGAAGAAGCGGCTCGCAGGTACCCGGATTTCCCGACGGTACACAGGAATCTGGCACTGGCATATTACAATGTGAAAAAGCAGCCGCAGAGAGCGTACGAGGAAATGGAGAAAGCTTTTGCACTGGATGAGACGGATGCCAGAGTGTATCTGGAACTGGATCAGCTGAAGAAGCGTCTGAATGTTCCCGTGAAAGAACGCTGGAGTGACATGGAAAAATATTTTGACCTGGTGGAAAGCAGGGATGATCTGTATCTGGAGTATGTGACACTTTTAAACACTCTGGGAGAACCTGAGAAGGCTCTCGGCCTGATCAAAGCAAGGAAGTTCCATCAGTGGGAAGGCGGTGAAGGCAAAGTGGCAGCCCAGTACCTGACCGCCTTGTATCAGCTGGCAAAAGCGGCTGTGGAAAAAGAGGACTATGCGGAAGCAAAGGAACTTCTTCTGCGGGCAGTCGGGGAATATCCTCATAACCTGGGAGAAGGAAAACTAGAGTCAGGGCAGGAAAATAATCTGTACTATCTGCTGGGACTGGTGCAGGAAAAACTGGGTGAAGCAAAGGATGCTTTCGAGAGCCTGACAAGGGCCTGTTGCGGAGAGTCAGAACCGGTGGGCATGATGTATTATAACGATCAGCCGCCCGAAATGATCTACTATCAGGGACTTGCATACCGAATGCTTGGGGAAGAAGAACAGGCAGTTCGCAGATTCCAAAAGCTGGTGGATTATGGCAGAGAACATATCAGAGATGATGTAAAAATAGATTATTTTGCGGTATCTCTGCCGGATCTGCTGATTTTTGAAGAAAACCTGAACGAGCGGAACAGAAAGCATTGCCTGTTCATGATGAGCCTGGGACTTAAAGGACTGGGACGGATAGACGAAGCGGAAAAGTGTGCGGAAGAACTACTTGCCATGGACAATGCTCACCAGGAAATCCGGGTACATGATCTGTAAAAAAGCTTGAAAAGAAAGACTTGAATAGGAAGGTTTTTGAGGAAAGGATTACAAAATGGAAAACATGGGAAAAGAGGTATATAGCTATAACAGCGAATGCTTAACCTGCAACGACAGACCGATCCTGCCCATCATGGGAGAATTCCATTTCTCCCGCTATCCGGAAGGGGAATGGAAAACAGCACTTAAGAAGATGCAACAGGGCGGCGTAGACATCGTTGCTGCGTACGTGTTTTGGATCCACCATGAGGAAGCGGAAGGTGAGTGGGATTTCTCCGGCAGAAGGAATCTGAAGGCGTTTTTGAACTGCTGTCAGGAAGCCGGGATGAAAGTATGGCTGCGTATCGGTCCGTGGGCGCACGGAGAGTGCAGGAACGGTGGCTTCCCGGACTGGCTGGTGGAGAAAGAAAAGCGGGGCAAACTGTCTCTTAGAACGGATGATCCGCAGTATCTGAAGTATGTGGACATCTTTTTTACCAAGATTGCCGAGCAGGCGGATGGCTATATGCATAAGGACGGAGGTCCCGTCATCGGTATTCAGATCGAGAATGAGTACGGGCATGCCGGAGGTCCTTCCGACAGGGAGGAGGGCATGGCGCATATGCGCACACTCAGAGTTATGGCGGAGAAGAAGGGACTGACCGCTCCTTATTTTTCAGCGACCGGCTGGGGAGGTGCTTATGGGCCGGAAGGATTCCTGCCGGTGCTGGGCGGGTATGTGGATGCTCCGTGGGCGAATCATACCCACGAACTTGCGGCAAGCGAGAATTTCTTGTTTCAGCCTTTTCACGACGATGCCAATATCGCATCGGATTTCGCCGAAGGACAGAGTGGTTTTACCTTTGATACGTCAAAATTCCCTTACCTGACGGCGGAGCTGGGTGGGGGACTGCAGGTGACGGCACACAGGCGCACTTACCCGTATCCGGAGGACATCGAGGCACAGACGATCTGTATGCTGGGAGCCGGGGCAAATCTGATCGGATATTATATGTACCACGGCGGCGTGAATCCTGACGGAAAATATACCACCCTGCAGGAGTCGAAGGCGACCGGCTATGCCAATGACCTTCCTGTGAAAAGCTATGATTTTCAGACGTGCCTGAGGGAAAACGGTCTGCCGTCAGAAAGCTATTATCGACTGCGCAAGCACCATTTTTTTATAAAAAACACACAAGAACTGCTGGCACCGGCAAAGGTGTACCTGCCGGATAATATCTCCGAGCCTGCGAGTGCGGAGGACATGGAGACGCTGCGGGCAGCCTTCCGTTATAATAAAACGGCGGACTGCGGGTTCTTATTTATCAATAATCACCAAAGAAAACGGAAAATGACGGAGAAACAGATCACACCGGAAAAGCCATTACAGTTTACGGTGACAGATGTTGAAGGAATACAGAGGCAGATTATTTTCGACCGGATTCATGTGCGGACGGATGCGATTCTGGTGCTGCCTTACAATCTGCCGGTGGTGATACGGGGAGAGCAGTTCAGACTTCGGAAAACCAATGCCTCTTATCTGGGATGCTTTGGCGGAACTTATTATTTCTATACGGATGAGAAGCCGGAGGATATTTATTTCGAGTGGAGTGATGGCAATGATCATGCGGAAGCGGTAAGGATCCTTACCATACACGATGCGGAGCATTTTTGTTATGCGCAGGAAGGGGCAGATGAAAAGGGCAAGGTGAGTCTGCTGCCGGATCTGCACTTTGCGGAAGCCGGTAAGGTGCGGATCGCGGATGCCGGACAGGCAGTGGAAAGCATCTGGAACGTATATGGTCAAACAGAACCGAACGTCTATGAATTAACCTTGGAATATGAGTATCACCCGGCGGATGCACTGTCTGGCGATGTCTGGCTGGAACTGGATTTCGGTGGGGACTGCGCACGCTTGTATCAGGACGGAAAACTGATTGACGACTGGTTCTCCAATGGCGAGTTATGGCGCGTGGCACTGAAACGCTATGACTATCCGACAAAACTGACCCTGGAACTGGATCCTTTCAAACCGGATGTCTATTATGATCTGCCGCCGAAGCGGGAGAACCGCCTGGCAGGGGCGAGACTGCTGCGGTTAAGTTGACCGGAACCCGGTTTGGCAGGACTCACTTTGGAAACAGAAGGATAGAAAAGAGGATACAGATATGAAAGACATGACACAGGGAAAACCGTTAAAACTGATCATCGGCTTCGCCATACCGATGCTGATCGGCAATATCTTTCAGCAGGTATATAATGTGGCGGATACAGTGATCGTAGGAAGATTCTTGGGAGAGAGCGCGCTGGCGGGCGTGGGAAGCACGGGAACGCTGACCTATTTTCTGCTGGCACTGGTCAGCGGCATGTGTAACGGCGCAGGACTGGTGGTTGCGCAGTGTTTCGGCTGCGGGAATAAAGAGCGTCTGGCGAAGACGGTGACAGCACTGATCTGGGTGGCGGGAGTGCTGACCTGCATCATGTCACTGATCGGTATTTTCGGTGCGGAATTTTTCCTGCGGCTTTTAAGCGTGCCGGAAAATGTTATCGGCTATTCTGCTACGTATCTGCATATCATTTATACTTTTGTTTTCGGCAGTGTGGTCTACAACGGCTGTGCGGCGATCTTAAACAGTGTGGGGGATTCGAAGACTCCGCTGCGGGCGGTGATCGCTTCCTCGGTAGTGAACATCGTGTTTGACCTGTTTTTCATCATTGTGTGTAAGATGGGAGTAGCGGGAGCAGCTTATGCGACGATTCTGGCACAGTGTACTTCGGCGGTGATCTGTTTTGCAAAAGTCATGAAGGGGAGAGAAGAGATTGGCCTGTCTCTGATGAAATGGAAGCCGGAGGCTGGTTATATCCGGTTGGTAGTGAAGACCGGATTCCCGGCGGCATTCCAGTCCTGCATGATCGCACTGGGCGGCATGAGTGTCCAGAGACTGGTGAATTCCTTCGGCTCGTCCACCATGGCGGCCTACGTGGCGGCAAATCGTGTGGACAGTGTGGCGATCCAGGTCATCGTCTCTATTGGAACGGCACTTTCGGTATTTACTGGGCAGAACATTGCGAAGAATCAGTATGACCGGATCAGGGAAGCTCTCTATAAGACATTGGGTGTCATGGTGGGAGCCAGTATTTTTATTGCCTCCATGGTACTTATTTTCCGGGTTCAGTTAATGACGCTGTTTTTGGATGCGAACGAATCGGGAGAAGCCATCGGCATCGGCTGCACCTATCTGACCATTATCGGCGTGGCTTATGTGATCGCGGGGGTGATGCAGAGCTACCAGAATGTGATCCGGGGAGCCGGAGACGTCAATACCTGTATGGTAGCGGGACTGACGGAGCTGTCCGGCAGGATCGTGTTCGCGTATCTATTGTCCGGAACCCTGGGCGTCACGGGAATCTGGATCGCCACTCCTCTGTCCTGGAGTTGTGGCTGTGTGATTCCGGTGATCCGGTATTATTCCGGCAAATGGAAGCACAAGAGGCTGGCCTGATGACCGGAGTGACCGGAACACAGAGGGGCTATTCCGGCCGCATCCATCCGGCAAATTCCAGAATGGACTGGTTCTCAGCCTTTTTCTCGCTCTGCTGCATCTGCTTGCGGTATTCTCTGGGAGACATCTGCATAAGTTTGATAAAGTAGCGGTTGAAACTGGACACGGAATGGAACCCCACCATCTCGGAAATGTCCAGAATAGAGTGTTCCGTACTGCGTAACAGAATACAGGATTTTAAAATCCGGGTGTTGTTGACGTAGTCTAACGGTGAAGTTCCCATAATATCATGGAAAACCCGGCGGAAGTGCGTCGGGCTCCAGTGGCAGAGATCGGCCAGATATTCGATCGAGAACTGTTGCATATAATTTTTCTCAATATATTCCAGAGCGGGTGAGATCACCAGAGAGTTTTCGGCGATCTCGCCTTCTTTTTTACGTTCCTGTAAGGCCAGTATTTCAAGAGAGTCCGGTTTGGCCGTGTCGGGATTGACACCGCCGAGACTTTCGATCCGGTACAATTCAATATAAAGGGAGCATAACAGGCTTCTGGCACTGATCTGATAGCAGGGATTCTGCTCTTCCAGCTCGTGGATGATATGGGACACCAGATAGTTGATGTGGGGAAAAGACTCTTTGCTGAAAATATAGCGGAACCCCGGGAAGCCGTCTGTGGAGAGGTCGTGATTTTTCCAGGAAGCGGGGAGAAGATTGCGGAACAACTCCTTCGGATCCAGAAACAGATAGGACCAGTGGCTTTTTGTGCCCGGGGCACTATAAGTGGTGTGTGGAACGTTACGGGGCAATACGGTGACATCACCGGCATGGAAGGTCTGTTTTTCGCCATTGATCTCTAATGTGCCGCTGTCGGAATGACAGATCCCGATCTCCAGACAGTTATGAAAATGAAGGCTTCCGCTGGGAATATCGGAAATCTTCCAATAATCACCGGACAGAAGCAGTACCGGGAAGTGTGTTGGCAGATAATAACTTCGGTATTCTGTGACAGCTCGTTTGGATTTCGCCATAGTGTGCCTCCTGTTCCAGAGTTTCCTGAATCGCTTTGTGCATCCTGTATGATGATGCAACGGAAAGACATGCTGCAGTAGAAATAATGTCTATACATTATATATAACAATTAAAATGGATAAAATCAACCATTATGTTGCGAAAATGATTTTTTTAGGGTTTGCAACGTTTCCGTGGAAGAGATTAAAAAAGGCTAAAAATACCGTGAAACAGCGAATCCTACAGCAAAAACGCTCCAAAATTCACGTAAAATTTACGAAAATGCAACGAAACTTCAAAACTTACGAAAAACGACCATGATCTATAATGATTGTTTTTGCATAGTTTTCTATATTGATTGATTAGAAAAATATGACAACATGTATGATAATATGCTTACAAGGTTACAAAAAGTGTACAAAATGACGAGAAAATATAGTTGACACTTGAGGAGGTTCGACATGGCGAAGAAGAATGCAGCCAATGTGGTGGGTGTGAAAACAAAAACCACTTGGAAACAAGCTTTTAAAAGAGACTGGCAGTTGTATCTGCTGTTATTGTTTCCGTTGATCATGGTAATTGTATTCAGCTACGGAGCATACCCGGGACTACGGATGGCCTTCATGGATTACAAGCCGGCGAAGGGATATGCAGGCAGTGAATGGGTGGGAATGAAGACATTCATTAAAATATTTAAGGATGCCGATTTCATGAGAGCGCTCCGCAACTCCGTAGTGTTCAATCTGGCAGACCTGTTAGTTGGTTTCCCGATGCCCATCATTCTGGCATTGATCCTGAATGAATTAAGATATCCCAGATTCAAGAAAGTATCACAGACGATCCTGTATCTGCCGCACTTCCTTTCCTGGGCCATCATCGGAAGCGTAGCCATGACAATGTTCCGTCCGAACTCCGGTCTGGTGAACATTCTGCTGACCAACCTGGGAGTGATCTCCGAAGGAATTCCTTTCCTGAATGAGAAATGGCACTGGGCAATTACATATCTGCTGATCGGTGTATGGCAGACGATGGGATGGGGCACGATCCTCTACCTGGCAGCGATCACCGGTATCAACGGAGAATTGTACGAAGCAGCCATGATCGATGGAGCGAACCGTTGGAAGAGAATGTGGCATATCACACTTCCCGGTATCAAGAGCACAGTAGTAACACTGCTGATCCTGAACCTCGGACGTGTCATGGGAAGTAACTTAGAGCGTCTGACCGCGTTAGAAAATTCACAGGTCAAGGACTTCCAGTATCAGCTGGCTGTCTACATTTACAACAAAGGTATTGGAGCCGGAAAATTCAGTGCGGCGACCGCAGTTGGTCTGTTCCAGTCATTGATCGGATTGATCCTGGTTCTGTTATCTGATAAATTCGCAAAGAAGCTTGGCGAAGACGGATTACTGTAGGAGGTGAGAGAGATGAAGAAAAAAGAAGTTAATATTAATGAAGAATCTACCTCCGCAGGCGGAGCACATGCGGTCAACAAATTCCGCATCAGTGATTTCGTCATGATGGCAGTGATCGTCATCCTCTGCGCCAGCTGTGTATTACCGTTCTTACATGTAGCAGTAAAATCCATATCCGGTAATACCGCAGTAATGTCCAAGAGCGTTTACTTCTGGCCCAAAGACATCACCTTTGATGCTTACAAGAAGGTATTTGCAGATAACTCCATGACCTACTCCATGATCTTCTCGGTGATCGTTACCGTGATCTTCACCGCTCTGGGAATGCTGGTATGTACTTGTGCCGCTTATCCTCTCTCTAAGAAGAGATTAAAAGGTAAAAAGCTACTGACCTTCCTGCTGATGGTACCGATGTACTTCAGTGCCGGCATCATTCCCAGCTACCTGTTATATCAGAAGCTGCATGTGCTGGATACCATGTGGGTGTTGATCTTACCTCTGATCTATTCCCCGTACAACATGCTGATCATGAAGAACTACTTCCAGAGTACGATTCCCGACAGCTTAGAGGAATCCGCTTTCCTGGATGGTGCAAGTAATTTCCAGATCTTAAGCAGTATCGTATTACCGCTGTCCAAACCGATCCTGGCAACGTTGTCTCTGTTCTATGCGGTAGGCCGCTGGAATTCCTACGCAGACAACATGTACTATACCAAGAGCGCCGATCTGAAACTGATCCAGTATAAGTTATATCAGTTGGTGGCATCCGCAGCAGAAGCACAGACTTCCTCCCTGGCAGATACCGGCAGTGCGATCCAGTCCACTCCCGAAGTATTACAGGCAGCAAGTATCATGTTTGTAACAATTCCTATCATTATTATTTATCCTTTCCTGCAGAAGTACTTCGTACAGGGTACCATGATCGGAGCAGTTAAGGGCTAAAAGTTAAAAGGAACAAAACAACCAAGTTAGTTTTCCCCAAAACTGGGGGTACACATAAAACTATGTATAATTTTTAAAGAGGAAAATCCTCTCCTCGCCAGGGACTCGGATTTTTCCTTCGGAAAAACAAGGAGGATTGATTTATGAAGAAGAATACTCTTCACAAGGTAATGGCAACAGCACTTGTTGGTGCTATGGCAATGAGCACTCTGACCGGATGCGGCAGCAGCGCGGACAACACAACCGCAGATGCCGGAACAAAGGAATCTGTAGCAGAGAGTTCTGCAGCAAGCACAGATGCAGGAGCATCCACAGCAGTAGCAGGTATTGACGGATGGGAGCCTTTCGCAGACAATGTTACTCTGCAGATCCCCGTATACGATCGTGGTTCTTCCGGAAACGGATGCTCTGATGTAGAGAACAACTACTGGACCAACTGGGTACAGGAGAACTTCGGTGATAAGTACAACATCACGGTAGAATATGTAGGAATTACCCGTAGCGACGTTATGACTGATTACGCTATGCTGGCAGCAAGCCAGAGCCTTCCTACCATCTGTATGGAATATGACTATGATAAGCTGGCAAGCTGGCAGGCAGACGGCTATCTGCAGACCTACGATGTAGAAGAGTTCAAGCAGATCGCTCCTACTTACTGGGAGACCATGGTAGAGCACGGCAACGACGCTTACACCAAGCTGTCTGATGAAGATTATCTGGTACTTGGCTATAGACCTTACGGCAACACTACTTATACCTGGTGCACTTTCTATCGTCAGGACTGGCTGGAAGAAGCCGGCTTCTCTGAGTATCCTGTTGGCGACAACACCAAGCTGTTAGAGCTGTATGCAAAACTGGTAGAAAATGGTCACAAGTATCCCTTAAGCGGTAAGAAAGTAAGCGGCGCAGGTATCGACCAGAACTACGGATACAGAGATTATCCTCAGGATGAGACTACATGGGCAACCACCGGTGACTACCAGATCCCCGCTCTGTCCACCGAGGCTCAGAAGAGATTCTTAAAATGGGAGAATGAGCTGTACAATGATGGTTACTACAATCCTGAGTACTATCTGAGAGATGCTTCCGAGGCAGAGGCAGATTTCATCAACGGTGAAGCATTTACCTGGACCGGATATATCTCCTCCAGCATGAACGTACTGAACTCCTTCTATGATGCTAACCCCGATGCCAAGCTGGCAGTAGCAGTGACTCCTTCCACCTGGACACAGGATGAGACCTGGGGATCTTCCGCTTCTTACAGACCCGGAACCAACTTCGGCATGATGATCGGCTTCGCTAACGATGCTACCGAGGATGAAGTAAAGGCAGCTATGATGTACCTTGAGTGGCTGAACCAGCCCGAGAATCTGTTCACTATGCAGTGGGGTATCGAAGGCGTGAACTTCAATTATGATGATAACGGCGATCCCGTAGCAGTAGCAGATCAGACCGGTCTGGCTGAGCAGCAGGGACACAACAACAACGTAGACTACTGGTGTGCAGTAACCGCAGTTAAGACCCTCGGATCTATCGAGAAAGATATCCAGGCAGTTACCCCTCAGGGTATTCCTCAGGACTTCTATGATCAGATCCTGGCTAACTACAACGGACAGGTTGCTATCTATGAAGCAGGCAAGGCTAACTCCGACTGTCTGTTCGCAACTTCTATCGATGCAGTAACCGAGTACAACCAGACACTGTATGATCTGTACACCGAGTACCGTGATAAGCTGACCATGTGTTCTAAGGACCAGTTCGACGCTCTGTATGACGAACTGAGCCAGAAGTATCTGGATGCAGGTTATCAGGAAGTTATCGATGAGAGACAGGCTGCTCTGGATGCAGGTAACACCACCAGACTTCAGTAAGTAAAAAGTTTTATTACAGGAAGTACATACAGCCCCCAGGCATGAATGGCTTGGGGGCTATATTAAAAATGTAACTATTCAGAGCGATTTTGTGAATGGGGTTCTGAATAGTTGAAGATACTTTATGTCCTTTTCCGACCGACTGTTTTACAATAAAAACAACTGTGGGAAAAGAATATAAAGAGCCAAAAGGCAGAAATGGAGGAGCTATGTTAAAACTGGAATATGATAAGAAAGAAATAGAGGGAGTCATTGACAAGATCGTCAAAAAGACTATGAATATGGATCTCACTTGGGACTGGCCCTGTGGTGTGGCATATTACGGAATCAGCGATGCCTATGAAAAGACAGGCAAGAAGGAATATCTGGATCTGTTAAAGGATCGTATCGACGAACTGATCGATCTGGGACTGCCCAAGGTATGGACAGTAAACGCCTGTGCCATGGGACATTGCCTGATCACCTTATACCAGGCCACCGGAGAGCAGCAGTATCATGACATTCTTATGAGTAAGATCGCTTATTTAAGAAAAGATGCCCTGCGTTTCGGAGATCATGTATTGCAGCACACCGTATCTGCCAACAACGATTTTCCGGAGCAGTGTTGGTGTGACACTTTGTTCATGGCAGCGTTCCTGATGCTGCGTGTGGGCGTGATGGAACACGATGAAGAACTGATCGATGATGCCTTGAACCAGTACTACTGGCATATCAAATATTTACAGAATCCCAGCAGTGGACTCTGGTATCACGGCTATGACAATATTGCCGGAGATCATATGTCCGGCATCTATTGGGGAAGAGCCAATGCCTGGGCAGCATTTACCATGTCGCAGGTAGGCGGTATTCTGCCTCAGTGCTATCTGTATCCGAAGTATATCGATGTGGCCGGCTCCTTAAATGAGCAGTTGGCAGCCCTGAAGGTATACCAGACGGAGAATGGATTGTGGAGAACCGTAGTGGATGATCCGGAATCTTATGAAGAGATTTCCGCATCTGCAGGAATTGCCGCAGCAATGCTGACCAGAGGCAATCCTTTACACAGCAAATATATCAACAAGGCCATCAAGGGCCTGCTTGCCAATGTCAGCGAGGATGGTAAGGTGATGAATGTCTCCGGCGGAACTGCCGTCATGAGAGACAAGGAAGGATACAGAGGCATTCCCAAGGCGTATATTCAGGGATGGGGACAGGGACTGGCACTTTCCTTCTTTGCAACCTTGTTAATTTCCGATGATATTGAGAAGGATGGTGCGTTATAGATGTTTCGCAGGAATTTCCTGTTCGGAAAGGATGGAGGAACGGCCAATCTGATCGATGTGGGCAGCGAAGACCTCTATCAGCCGGGCAAAGGTTACGGTTTTGTAACAGAAAAAAACAGAAGAGAGCAGAAGTTGCTGCAGATCCGGGAACTGAATTCCTCTTTTGATACGATGTACTGGTATCAAAACGAACAGCTGTCCTTCCTGAAGGAAGATGAGAACGGCTGCTATCTGGATTCTGCGGAAGAAGTGGCAGCGTTGGAGAGGCAGTCGGGAGAACCGATGTCTGGCTCACCCAGGAGGATTCCGCTGATCTTCAAGGTAGATGTACCCAGACAGGGGAACTACAGGATCACCCTGACCATCCGATCAGAAGAGGAAATGGGAGAGATACTGATCTTCACCGGAAGAAGACGGCTGGCTTTTCATGGCACAGTGGGAGCCGGAGAGTTCACTTATACAATGATTACAAATGTCTGCGATATTGTACCTGTGGGTTATTCCCGGATTTTTGCGGATAAGACTGTGGATATTGCAGTACTGGCGGACAGACCAAGGATCAGTGCTCTTACGGTAGAAGAGGTGAACGGTCCTACGGTTTATCTGGCGGGAGATTCCACAGTGACAGATCAGCCCGGAGATTATCCCTATTATCCAGGCACCTGTTACTGTGGCTGGGGACAGATGCTTCCGGCATATTTTGACACACGTGTGGTAGTGTCGAATCATTCCCACTCCGGACTGACTACCGATAGCTTCCGCAAGGAAGGGCATTATGCGGTGATCTCTCAGTACAGCAAGCCGGGAGATTATGTGTTTTTCCAGTTCGGGCATAATGATCAGAAGCTTCCCGGGCTGCAGGCAAAGGGCGGATACCGGGCGAATCTGCAACGCTATATCAAAGAAAATCAGGCAAAGGGGGTCTATCCGGTATTGGTGACACCCATTGCAAGAAATACCTGGAGACTGCGGGATCAGACTTATCTGGATCTGCTGGAGGAATTCGCGGATGTATGTCTGGAACTGGGAGCACAGTACGGAATTCCGGTGCTGGATCTTCATGCCCACAGCAAGAAATATGTGTTGGAAAAGGGCTTACAGGATGCCAAACCCATCTTTTTCCCCGGGGACTATACCCATACCAATGACTTCGGTGCTTATAAGATGGCAGGATATGTGGCACAGGAGATCCGGGAGAAATGCAAAGGTCATTCTGAAAGAGCCTACGCTTATCTGGCAGAGTGCGTGACGGATGGTTTCGGCGCATGGGAGCCTGTGGGACAAATCAATGTTCCTAAGAAACCGGAGATCTACAAGGACATTCCGGATCCTGCAGGAGATCAGGTGCTGTTGTCTGAGGCAGAGCAGCTGGAACGTGTGGTCAGACTGTGTCTGAAAGAGGAATTGCTGTAACAGGACAGATATTGTACTGGAAAATAGAAGTGAAGAAATGACAGGAATGAAAAATAAGCAGGAATATGAGGAGGAACTCAGAATGGGAAAAGGTGGTTTTACCTTACCGGGAGAATCAGGATATGAAGAACTGACTCTGAAAATGGCGGAAAAATGGGGAGCAGATGTGATCCGTGACAGTGATGGGACCGTGCTTTCCGACGAAATCACCCATGCCGGTTACGGAATCTATTCTACCATTTGTATTATCAGAGATCACAATGCCTGGGCAAAGGAGAATCAGGACAAATTACAGCAGACCTTCCTGTGCACACCGCCCCAGGTAGCAGAGAGTGACACCCTGACCATCGGACTGATGGACAGCTTTTTTGCGGAGCAGTTCCGGATCAATGATAGCGCAGAGAGTCTGGAATATTGGGAGATTTATGACAGAACTACCAATGTGAAGATCGACAATGCGGACTGGAGCTATGACAAAGAGAAGGGAAGCGTGTCCCTGAGCGGCATCATCCCTTTTCATAAGTATACAGTAAGCTTCTTAGCCTATCGTATCTGGGAAGAAATCTCTATGTACAATCATACTACGAACCACTGGGACAAGGAGCATCTGATGCAGATCGATCCCAGATATCCTGAGACTCAGGAGTATCTGCTGGGCTGGATGAAGCACTGGTGTGAGACCCATCCGGATACCACGGTGGTGCGCTTTACCTCCATGTTCTACAATTTCGTATGGATCTGGGGCAGCAGTGAGAGGAACCGGAATCTGTTCTCTGACTGGGGTTCCTATGATTTCACTGTGAGCGTTCCTGCTTTACAGGAGTTCGAGAAACAATACGGATATCGCATGACAGCGGAAGATTTTATCAATAAGGGACAGCTGCATGTGACTCATATGCCTGGCAATGCGAAAAAGGCGGATTGGATGGCATTTATCAATGATTTCGTTATTTCCTTTGGCAGGAAGCTGATCGATATGGTGCATTCCTACGGCAAAAAGGCTTATGTCTTCTATGACGACAGCTGGGTAGGCGTGGAGCCTTATAATGGCAGATTTCAGGAGTTTGGTTTTGACGGACTGATCAAATGTGTATTCTCCGGTTATGAAGCCAGACTGTGTGCGGGCGTGGATGTGCCTACACATGAACTGCGTCTGCACCCCTATCTGTTCCCGGTGGGGCTGGGCGGTGCTCCGACTTTCATGGAGGGCGGCAATCCCACACTGGATGCGAAAAAATACTGGAACAGCGTAAGACGTGCCCTGCTGCGTGCGAAGATCGACCGGATCGGTCTCGGCGGATACCTTCATCTGGTGGAGGGTTTCCCGGATTTCTGTGATTATATTGAAAAAGTGGCAGATGAGTTCCGTCTGATCCGCAGCTTCCACGATGCGGGAGAACCTTACCGCATCAAGACCCGTGTGGCAGTGCTGCATTATTGGGGAAGCTTACGTTCCTGGACCTTGTCCGGACACTTTCATGAGACTTATATGCATGACCTGATCCACATCAACGAAGCTTTGTCCGGACTTCCTGTGGATGTGAAATTTATTTCCTTTGAGGATGTAAAAAATGGTATACTGAAGGACGTAGATGTCGTAATCAATGCAGGTAGAGCCGGAAGCGCCTGGAGCGGCGGGGATGCCTGGAAGGATGAGGAGCTTGTTACTGCACTTACAAAGTGGGTACACGAGGGAGGCTGCTTTATCGGTGTGAACGAGCCTTCCGCTGTGGAAGGATATGATACGTATTTCCGTATGGCACATGTGCTGGGAATTGACGAGGACACCGGCGCAAGAGTCTGTCACGGCAGATGGACCTTTGAGACAGCGGATCCTGAGCATCTGATCCCAGAGGGCGCAGATGTGGAAGCGAAGGAGAACCGGTATCTGACGGATGGAAAAGCACAGGTACTTCTGGCAGACGGCGGGAAGCCACTGATCACACTGAATCATTTCGGCAAGGGACTGGGAATCTATCTGTCTTCCTTCCAGGTGAACCTGTGGAATACCAGAATGCTGTACCAGCTGATCCGTTATGCCGGTGGAGAAGGCACCTTCGGCAGCTATATGACGGATAACCTGTATACGGAATGTGCTTATTACCCGGAGAGTAAAAAACTGGTAGTCATCAACAACAGTGATACTGAGCAGACTACCACCATCCCCACGGAAGCGGGCGCATGTACGGTAACCATTGCACCTTACGACACTACCTTTGTAGAAATCAGATAACCAACGATAACGATCAGGGCGGAAATCCTGTGTTCGTTTTCTGAGGGAGCAGAACGCAAAGGAGGCAGAGAATGCATAACGAAAAAGAAAGACCTACGGAATATTTCCCGGACGGAACTCCCATAGATGACTGGTTTTATGATATAGGGATGCCGGAGCTTGAGGAACTGGGCAGACCCTATGTCCTCACAGAGTACGGGATCTGGGACGACGGAAAAGTTTATACCAAAGAGATCCAGAAGGTGATCGACCTGGCGGCAGAAGAGGGCGGTGGTGTCCTGGTGGTGCCGCCGGGAACCTATCTGACGGGAGCACTTTATTTCAAACAGGGAGTGAATCTCTATGTTTCCGCCGGTGCGACGTTAAAGGGCAGCGATGATATCTCGGATTATGATCTGGCCGAGACCCGGATCGAGGGAGAGACCTGCCTGTATTTTACGGCACTGATCAATGCGGACGGTCTGAATGGATTTACCATGTGCGGACCGGGCACTATTGACGGTAACGGACTTAAGACCTGGAAAGCCTGCTGGCTGCGCTGGAAATGGAGTAACGGCACCAACAAGGATGGTCAGAGACCCCGGCTGGTCTATCTGTCCAACTGTAGAAATGTGCGGATCGCCGGTCTGAATTTACAGAATTCCCATTTCTGGACCACACATATTTATAAATGTGACCATGTAAAATACTTGAACTGCCATATTTATTCCCCGGCAGGTCCTGTTGCGGCACCCAGTACGGATGCCATTGATATCGATGTGTGTACGGATGTGTTGGTGAAAGGCTGTTATATGGAAGTCAATGACGACTCTGTGGTGCTGAAGGGCGGTAAGGGCCCCTGGGCGGACAGCCAGCCGGAGAACGGCTCCAATGAGCGGATTCTGGTGGAGGATTGTGTCTATGGCTTCTGCCATGGGTGTCTCACCTGCGGTTCGGAATCAGTACATAACCGCAATATCATCATGCGCAGGATTCAGATCAAGGGGGCAGCGAGACTGTTGTGGCTGAAAATGCGGCCGGACACCCCGCAGCACTATGAATATATCACGGTGGAGCAGATCGAAGGCCGGGTAAAGGAGTTCCTCAAGATTTATCCCTGGACCCAGTATTATGATCTGAAGGATCGGAAGGACCAACCGCTGTCTTATGCGGAGCATATCACGATGAAGGACTGTGACTGCATCTGTGATACCTTTTTTGATGTGATGCCGGATGAGAGCCAGTATCTGCTTTCCGATTTTACCCTGCAGGATCTGCGGATCAGGGCAAGAGTGGATAACTTTTCGGAAGACAAGTTAAGAAGTGTAGTATATGAGAATGTACAGGTGGAAGAAAGTACGGAGCCTGCGGAGAGCTGGCATGAAGTGAAGGGCTTCCAATAATAAGCGCTCTGCGGGAATCGCACTGCGACGGAATGGCGTGATGCCGCAACAGTGGTAGGAAACGGATGCCTGCCACAGAAAGGATCAATATGGCAAAGGTTTATATTAACGAAAAGAACAAAAAGGGACATATCAATCCGGAACTTTACGGCAATTTCTCTGAGCATCTGGGAAGATGTATTTATGAGGGATTGTATGTAGGAGAGGATTCCGAGATCCCCAATACCAAAGGCATGCGTAATGATGTGGTGGCAGCCCTGAAGGAGATGAAGCTTCCGGTACTGCGCTGGCCCGGTGGGTGCTTCGCAGACGAATACCATTGGAAGGACGGCATCGGCCCGAAGGAGAACCGCAAGAAAATGATAAACACTCATTGGGGTGGTGTGACCGAGGACAACAGCTTCGGTACCCATGAGTTCTTCGAACTGTGTGAACAGATCGGTTGTAAGACCTACATCAATGGCAATGTGGGAAGCGGTACCGTACAGGAGATGTCCGAGTGGGTAGAGTACATGACTTTCGACGGGGTATCTCCTATGGCAGACCTGCGTAGAAAAAACGGCAGAGAGAAAGCATGGAAGGTGGATTACTTCGGTGTCGGTAACGAAAACTGGGGATGCGGCGGCAATATGACCCCATCCTACTATGGCAATCTGTACCGCAGATACCAGACCTATGTGAGAAATTATGATCAGAAGCACCCAATTTTCAAAGTCTGTTGCGGCCCCAATGCGGGAGATACTTATTGGACTGAAAATGTGCTGAAGACCTGTTTTGAAAATGCACCGGAATGGATGCATGGCTTTATGGACGGACTTTCCCTGCATTACTATACACTGCCGGAGGATGACTGGTCTCACAAGGGAAGTGCACTGGACTTCGACGATGCAGCATGGTATAAGACGCTGGCAAAGGCTTTTAAGCTGGATGAACTGATTCATAAGCATTCTACGATCATGGACAAATACGATCCGGAGAAGAAGATCGGCCTGATCTGCGATGAGTGGGGCACCTGGTATGATGTGGAGCCCGGCACGAATCCCGGATTTTTATACCAGCAGAGCACCATGCGTGATGCACTGGTGGCCGGACTGTCTTTAAATATTTTCAACAAGCACTGTGACCGTGTGAAGATGGCAAACATCGCACAGCTTATCAACGTACTGCAGGCAGTGATCCTGACCGAGGGACCGAAGATGCTGCGTACCCCGACTTACCATGTATTCCATATGTACAAATACCATCAGGATGCGGATCTGGTGGAAAGCTATATCGATGGTGTGGAACAGATCGGTGAAGATGAAAAGTTCAAGGTTCCCCATTTACAGGAATCCGCTTCCGTGGATAAGGACGGTGTTGTGACCATCACCCTGAACAACCTGTCCATTGATAAGGCAGAAGAGGTGGAGATCGCTTTCGCAGAGTGTAATCCAAAGTACGTGTCCGCTGCGATTCTTACCAATGATATGCATGCTTACAACACCTTTGAGGATCCCGATAAGGTACACGAAGAAGTATTTACGGAGTATAAGATCGCAGATGGCAGGATCACCTTTACCATGCCGGCATGCAGTGTCGTTATGTTCCGGATAAAATAAGCGATAAGAACAGTTATGGAAGAAGAACAAATAAGAGAAACAATAAAATATTCCTGTCGGAAATGTCTGTTGCGGGAAATGGACAAGAATGCCTATATGGAGAATCTGTATGCCTACATAGACAGGATCGAAGAGGATAGTAAAGCAGATAAGGCGGTCTATGAAGACCGCCTTGCTGTATGTAAGGAATGCAAATATCTGAATGAGGGCCTGTGCGGTGCCTGTGGCTGCTTTGTGGAACTGCGGGCTGTAATCGCCGTCAACCGGTGTCCTTATGAGAAGTGGTAACTTCTAAGATCAAAGGGTTACCTTCTCAGGAACATATTTTTTCAGGGCTGCAGCCACGGCCCCCACACCGGAGCTTAATTCTGCAAAATACTGTTTTACCAGAGTATCCATGCCGATGGCGTGGAGGTTCACACCGAATATTTTCTCATTGGCAAGTAATGCGTCCAGCTTTGACAGATCCTTGGGAGAGAAACTAAGTTCGTAGTCTGCAACGTACTGACGGGCTTCCTCTAACAGGGGGTCGGAGCTGGGCGTAAATTCTCTGCCCTCATCATCGATTCCCATGAGATACCGGAGCCATCCGGCATAGACCAGAGGAATCAGCTTCAGGTCTTCCGTATGCAGGTCTGGAGAAGCTTCGTAAGCTTTGATGGTCTCGCCGAAGCGGATGGAAAGCTTCTGGGAGGTATCGGTAGCGATTCTCTGGGGAGAATCCGGCAGGAAGGGATTGGGGATCCTCACATTCACCACTTCGTCAATGAATTTCTTCGGATCCAGGATGCCGGGATTTACCACTACGGGAAGTCCTTCTTTGTAACCGATGACTTCCACCATATTTTTCAATAACGGGTTCTTCATCTCTTCGGAGATCAGGGTATATCCCAGAAGGCAGCCATAGATGGCCAGTGCGGTGTGCAGAGGATTCAGGCAGGTACATACCTTCATTTTCTCCACTTTGTCTACGGTCGCTCTGTCGGTGAAGATGATGCCGCCTTTGTCCAGTGCGGGTTTACCGTTCGGAAAAGCATCTTCAATGACCAGGTATTCGCATTCTTCCGCATTGACAAAGGGAGCGATATAGGTGTTTTTGGAAGTAACTACGGCATCCAGACCGCCGATATGATCCTCGGCCAGCATAGCTTCTACTTTGGCATCAGGTCTGGGGGTGATCTTGTCGATCATGCTCCAGGGGAAGGTGACTTTCGTCTGGTCATTGACGTAGCCTAAGAAGCCGGCTTCCACCAGTCCGTTGTCGGTCCATGCCTTGGCGAACGCATTGACAGCGGCATATAATTTGTCACCGTTATGGGAGCAGTTGTCCATGCTGACCATGGCAATGGGGAGCGCTCCGTGAGTGTATCTGGTATAAAGCAGGGAGACTACCTTGCCCAGGTAGCTTTCGGGGGCTTCGGGACCTTTTTCGAAGTCAGCGGCTACTGCGGGGAAGAATTCTCCTTTGGCATTGGCGGTAGCATAGCCTTTTTCAGTGATGGTAAAGCTGGCCATCTGGAGAGAAGGATTTTTAAAAATCTCCCGGAGACGTGCGTATTCTGCTTCGTTTTTACTGTCCAGGATCAGAGACTCCATGATGCTGCCTACGATGGTCTTTTCCACGGTGTTGTCGGCCTTTAAGGTGGCGAGAATGCTTAAATTGTCGTGGGGACGGTAGCTTTTTTCAATGATCTCGTAGTCATAGCCTTCCGCTGCGATGAGACCGGTATCCAGAACGCCGCTGTTTAACAGATTCTGTGCTACGTTGGCCTGAAAGGCACGGAAGATATTGCCGGCACCGAAGTGGATCCAGTGGGGATGTTCCACGGTGTTTTTATGAACGGTATCGTAATCGAATTCCGGCAGATGATAACCGGCAGCGAGAAATGCGTCCCGGTCGTCATGAAGACTTTTTAAGGTAAGTTCCATAATGGTTTCCTCCAAACTGATTTATGAGTTTTCAGGTGCGATGGTTATTTCTGCTTATGGGACTTCTCGATAGCTTCCCGCAGACCGTTTAAATAGGTGGCGCCTAAAGCTCTGTCGTACAGTCCGTATCCGGGCATGGCCACTTCATCCCAGATCATACGTCCGTGATCGGGACGGATGGGACCGTCAAAACCAATATCATAAAGAGCCAGCATGATCTCGTACATATCGAAGGTTCCATCGCTGGACAGATGTGCAGCCTCCTCGAAATCAGTAGGAGAGTTGAACTTCAGGTTTCTGACATGGGCGAAATGAATGCGGCCTTTCAGGGAGCGGATCATATCCGGCAGATCATTTTCCAGGTTGGTGCCGTAGGAACCGGAACAGAAGGTAACGCCATTGTGAGGGTTATCCACCATCTTCATCATACGCAGGATATTCTGCTTGTTGATGATGATACGGGGCAGTCCGAAGACACTCCACGCAGGATCGTCAGGGTGGATCGCCATGTTAATGTTATATTTATCACAGGTGGGCATGATACGCTCCAGAAAATATTTCAGGTTGGCAAAAAGCTTTTCATCATCCACATCTTTGTACATTTCGAACAGTTCTTTGACATGAGCCATACGCTCAGGCTCCCAGCCGGGCATTACAGTGCCGTTCATATCGCCGGCAATGGATTCGAACATTTTGGCCGGATCAATAGCGTCTACAGCAGCCTGATTGTAAGCAAGGACTGTAGAACCGTCGGGACGCATTCTGGCAAGCTCGGTGCGTGTCCAGTCAAAGACCGGCATGAAATTGTAGCATACCATATGGATGCCTGCCTGGCCGAGCCGTTCCAGGGTAGTGATATAATTCTCTATATATTGTTCACGGTCGGGAGAACCGATCTTGATGGCATCGTGAATGTTGACACTCTCGATACCGGCCAGTTGTAAGCCGGCAGCTTCAATCTCAGTCTTTAGGGCCAGGATGTCATCCATTTCCCAGACTTCTCCGGGAGCGGTGCCGTAGAGAGTGGAGATGACTCCGGTGACACCGGGAATCTGACGGATCTGTTTTAAGGTAACCGTGTCGTACTTGCTGCCATACCAGCGTAATGTCATTTGCATAATAGAAATCCTCCTTGTAGGGAATGCTTTGGTTTCGTTTTTTGCTGTCTTAAGCATAGCAGAATGGCAAATGCATTAAAACTGCATGAATTGCTTGAAATAGTGCAAAAATTGCTATATAGTAAGACAGGGGATATAAACCATGGAAAATAAAAACTGAACAGAATGATACAGGAGAGAAAATGGATGGTCGTGAACAGAAAAAGCAGCCTGCGCTGCAGGGATGCGGCGGACGAACGGCAATATATGTTGAGCGGTGACTATGAGGTCTATGAGAAGGTAGGGGAGCCTGTCGGAGCGGTGTCGTTCCATTATCATGATTTTTATGAGCTGATCTATATTATAGAGGGGGAATTTTCTTCCCTGATCGAGGACCGGGCGGTGCGGATGCGGAAGGGAGATTTCCTGTTGATCGATAAAAATGTCATGCACAAATATCATCCCACGGAGAAGAAAATGGATTCGTCCCGCCGGATCATTTTGTGGATCAGTGATCAGATGCTGCGGGAGCTGGCGGCGGGAGAGCCGTTTCTTGCAGAATGCTTCTGGGGAGCGGGGCCGAAACTGTATCATTTCCCCATTTATTATGAGGAAATTTTGCGTGGTTTTCTGCTAAAGCTTGCTATGTCGGAGATCTTAGAGGGGGATGATGTCCAGAACTGCGGAATCCGTAAGGTCATGGACAGAGGCAATTTGAGCCTGTTTTTTGGGTATCTGAATGTGTTGTGTAAACGGGAGGAATATTTGTCTTCCACACAGGAGATCGTGGATCATCCTCTGGTGGAGCAGGTGACAGGGTATATCGAAGCCCATATCGGTGAGGAGATCACCGTAGAGGATGTGGCGGAGACTGTGCATATGAGTAAGTTCTATTTTCTGCGGAAATTTAAAGAAATCACCGGAATGACGGTGCATAATTTTATTGTGAACAAGCGGATCATTGCTGCCTGTCAGATCATGGCGGAGGGGAAGAACATTACTGAGAGCTGGCAGCAGACCGGCTTTGCGGATTACTCCTCTTTCCTGCGGAATTTCCGGAAAATCTATGGCATTTCCCCAAAAGAGTACCGGGAAAATAACCGCAGCTTGATTATTTCCCAGTAAAGAGGTCGATTGCCGGGGCACCGACAGCATGAAACAGAATGTGGAAAAATAGGATTTTAATTATGCTAAGTAAGCTCATTTAATGCAAAAAAAATCATAATATGTTATACTGTATCTGTTATGCGCTGAGCACTGAATGAAGAGAACAAATGATAGAAGAACATAGGGATGTTATGATGGAAAATTATCAGGAAAAGTATAAAAAAGAATTATACCAGCAGGAGATCAACTCAAATATACACACACTAAAAGGTTTTTTCTGGATTTTTGTGACTATTCTGCTCCTCTGGCTGTTGACATTAGTGAGAATCTTTATTGTGGATGCCAGAATTTTTACCATGGCAGCAGGGGTGTCGGCGGTGATGGGAATTCCTGTTTTATACATTTATAAAAAGGTGGATCTGTCAAAGCATTGGGTAAAGTATGTGTTTTTGACACTGATCTGTATGATATCGGCAGTCATTGCGGCATTTTTGTCATTCCATGCGGTGCTTATCTATGTGTTGCCGTTGCTTTTGGCGGTACAGTACAGGGAGCGGATGACACTGTGGATCACCTATGTTGTCAATGACGTGACAATGGCTGTCAGTATGGTGACGGGATTCTATCACGGAATCTGTGATCTGAATCTTCTGCTTGGCAGTAATCATACCAGAGACTGGTATATGGAGCAGTGGGGGGCAGGAACACTGCAGTTTAGTCTGGAACCTGATCCTGTATTTACTATTTTGTTCTACGGAGCTTTGCCACGGGCAGTGATCCTTCTGGCATTTACCTTTGTTTTGCGGTATATCAGCATTACCAGCCACGAGGATGCACAGAGGATCGCCGACCTGACGTATCGTAAGGAGACTGATCTGGGAACCCATGTGTATAATAAGAACAAATATGAGGAAATGATTGCTGACTATTATCTGGGGGTTGACAGACTGGCTGCCATTTTCTGGGATGTGAATAATCTGAAATATGTTAACGACCAATATGGACATGCTGCAGGGGATGTGCTGATCCAGACGTTGTCTTCCGTATTATATGAATTATCCACTGACAGGAGGAAGGTTTATCGTGTGGGTGGAGATGAATTCGTCATGCTGATAGAGAATCCGGTAGAAACAGAGATCGAGTCAATGGTAGAGTCTGTCAGTGCTGCATTGCAGGAGAAAAACAGTCAGGGCGAGATGCCGTTCTCCAGTGCTGTGGGCTGGGCAGAAGGCTGTGGTGTGGATGTCCGTAAGATCATCAATGAAGCGGATGCAAAGATGTATGAGAATAAGACGCGTGGAAAGGAATGCAGAAAATAGGATGGCAAACTGGGTAAGTGCCGGCTGCGGTGTCATTGCAAATGAGCTGGCGCAGGCTATGGAAAAAAGAGGACAGAAACTGTATGGTGTCGTGAACCGGACACCGGAGAAGGCAGTGGCCTTTGCGGAAAAATACGGTGTGCAGAAGGTGTTTACGAGCTTTCAGGATGTATGTGCGGATCCTGCAGTGGATATCATTTATATTTCCACACCCCATAACACTCACATTCACTTTCTACGGAAAGCGCTGGCAGCCGGCAAGCATGTGCTGTGCGAAAAATCCATTACGCTGAATTCCGAAGAACTGGAAGAGGCAGTGCAGCTGGCGAAGGAGCATGGTGTGGTGCTGGCGGAAGCTATGACTATCTATCATATGCCGATTTATAAAGAGCTGAAAAAACGCATGGATGCCGGAAAATTCGGAGAATTGCGTGTGATACAGATGAATTTCGGAAGTTATAAGGAATACGATATGAAGAACCGGTTCTTCAACCGGAATCTGGCCGGAGGAGCACTGCTGGACATCGGTGTGTATGCCCTTTCCTTTGTCAGAATGTTCTTAAATTCCTGCCCGGATCAGATTACTTCGCAGGTGAAGCTTGCACCTACCGGTGTGGACGAGCAGGCGGGAATACTTCTGATGAACCGGGAGCAGGAGATGGCAACGGTCACATTGTCCCTGCATGCCAAGCAGCCCAAACGGGGCATGATCTCTTTTGACAAGGCTTACGTGGAAATGTATGAGTATCCCAGAGGGCAGAAAGCAGTGATCACGTACACGGAAGACGGACACACCGAGGAAATTGTGGCGGGAGCTACGGCAGACGCACTGGGATACGAGGTGGAGGATATGGAACAGGCCATCGCCGGACATCCGGAATTAATGAAGCTTGAGCTTACCGAGGATGTTATGAAAATGATGACCCGGATCCGAAAAGACTGGGGACTGACTTATCCAGAGGAAGAGCGTGCCACGGAAAAAATCTGAGGAGCATCCCTGATGCAGTTCCTGACAGGCTCCATGATCTCTGTGGTGATCTGTGTGGCAGCATTTGTATGGATGAAAAAACACCCGGGAAAGCTGACTTCCGGGTGCTTTATCTTATCTCGCTAAACTTAGAAGAATTTTTTGCAGCGCATAAGAGTCACCATCCATAACTGTAAAGCGGGCTTTTTTTGGTGGCTCATCTGCGGAACCGGAAGAGGTGGCGGTGTGCAGGTAACAGCAGTCGATCCCCGCAGCTATAGCACCTGCCAGGTCTCTGGTACGCTCGTTGCCGATCATCAGACAGTCGGCGGGATTCGAACCGTAGCGGTCAAACAGGATCTGAAAAAAAGCGGGATCCGGCTTGCAGCAGCCCTCGTCAGAGGAGATAAGGATACCGTCGAACAGATCCCAGAGTCCCAGCGAGCGCAGCTCGTATTCGGTGAAGATCCGCTGGGCATTGGACAGGAGGTAGATCCCACAGCCTTTTGCATGGAGCTGCTGCAGTGTGCCGATCGTGGCGGGATAGCATTGTAAAATATTGAGGGATTCGATCCGGAAGAACTGACCGGTAGCGGTCAGAAGGGCCTCTGTGGGTTGGATCCCTTTTTCGACATAAAGAGTTCGAAAAATATCTGCGGCGCAGATCTCCGGACAGGTGTAAGATGAGGGAACCTTGCGGGCAGCCGTTTCCAGCTGGCGATATCTGTTCCTCAGTTCCCTCCCCGTATAGGAAGCACCCTGGAAGGAATAGAACAGCGCAAGCCTTTTCCAGAGGGAAGTTTTATTTTCATTAGTGTGGATGTCTACTAAGGTGCCGTAGAGATCAAAGATAAAATTATGATACATGGAAGACCTCATTTCTTGTGGTGAAAAACCTTATTCCAGGGAAAATCAGGACGGCTCTTTTCTCAAGCGGAGGCAGAGCCGATAGATATAGTATAGCATTTCTTGCATTTTTCAACAATTAAAAATATAATGATACCAGGGTTAAAATGTCTAAGCTCACACGAGCTTGCTCATAAGTGGGTGAAAGACCTTTTGACTCCGACGGAACTATTCAGAACCATGAAATTATGAAGCTTTTGTACCGCTGGATAAAGAAAACAGGAGCGACCGGCGGTATGCAGGGAGAGTACCGATGATACGAAATACTGGTCCGGGGAAGAGACTTCTGGCAGCAGGGATTGTACTTATACTAGGCATGACCGGCTGTGGAACAGACAATGAATTATCTCTGACAGGGACGGAAGAGACAGGAATAGAAGTAATGGCCACGGTGGATTTCACAGAAGAGGCTGCCACCGGGGAGAATGCACCGGATGTCACGGATGGGGATGCCGCCGCCGGAGATGCAGAGCAGACTACGGCGGACCGCATGGCCGGCCGGACGAAGGTAAAGGGAATCTACGTCACCGGCCCGAAGGCTGGCAGTGGCGGAATGGAAGATCTGATCCGCCTGGTGGATGAGACGGAACTGAATGCCATGGTCATCGACGTGAAAAACGACGAGGGAAATTTGACGTTCCGGCTGACTAATGAGGAGATTCCACAGGACATTCCCGTGCTGGACCGGATATCCGAAATGCAGGCTGGAATACGTTACATCCGGGACATTCAGACAATGATGCAGGAATTGAAAGATCATAATATATATACCATTGCGCGGATCGTATGCTTTAAGGATCCCATTCTGGCGGCGGTACAGCCGGAACTGGCACTGACGAAGCCAGACGGTAAGCCGGTGACAGATGCCAATGGACTGGCCTGGGTAAATCCCTACAGGCAGGAGGTCTGGGAATATCTGACAGAGCTTGCGGAGATGGCGGCAGATCTGGGTTTTGATGAGATCCAGTATGATTATGTGCGATTCCCGGTAGGTTCGGATGCCGATGCGGCAGATTACGGTGTGGATATGGAAGCCTATCCGAAGCGGCAGGCTATACAGGATTTTCTCTCCTATGCGGGAGACAGACTTCACGAAAAGGGCTGTGTGGTCACGGCAGATGTCTTCGGCACTATTATCGGCAGCGAGACGGATGTGCAGACCGTAGGGCAGGATTACACGGCACTGGGACAGACAGTGGATGCCATCAGCCCTATGGTATATCCCTCTCATTATGCTAACGGTGTGTTTGGTCTGAAGGTGCCGGATGCCCATCCTTACGAAACGGTATCGGCCGCCATGCAGGGGTCTGCAGAAGAATTGCAGGAGATTCCGGAAGCGGAGAGGGCTGTAGTACGGCCATGGCTGCAGGCATTTACCGCAACCTGGGTTCCGGGACATATTTCCTACAACGGAACACAGATCAGAGAACAGATCCAGGCAGTCTACGATGCAGGATATGAAGAATGGATCCTGTGGAATGCAACGAACCGCTATTCTCCGGATGGATTACTTGCCGCAGGAGAAGAGAAGCAATAGCGGCAGAAGCTGGCTTTATAACAAATCCGGGCAGGAGCACAGGCCAGGAGCCCGGTCTGATAGGAGCATAAGATGAAAGTAGTCAATAAGATCATGATAGGAATTGCAGTGTTGTGTCTGCTGTTGTGTGGCGGAATCCTGGTATTTGCATTGAACCCCGATATGACCAGTTCTCTGGCGCAGAAACTGTATGGCAATACAGTGGATATGCCCCCTGGGACCGAAGAGACCGGGGAAGGACAGACTTCCGGGAATGGAAATATCAGTGTGACGCTTCCTAATGGTATGCCGGGGGAAATGAACGGCTACGTGGCGCCGTCCATGGATCAGATGCAGATTCCGGAGGATGTCAGCGGCAGGACAGGATTTACTCCCGTGCAGCCGGAAGAACAGCAGATTCCGGATCAGGAAGCACAGAATCTGAAGGAAACATTAGGTTCCGGAGAAACGGGAGAGGGGCTGTCATTTTCCGCAGAGGAGTATCCGTATTATCAGATGTTGTCGGAGAATCAGCAGTCCGTATACCGGCAGATTTATGCCAACGCACAGAACCTGACGGAAAAGTTTGCACCGGCGAAGACCGTGTCTGCCAGTGATGTAAAGACAGCGTTTGAGGCGGTGATCGGTGATCATCCGGAAATGTTCTGGCTGGAGACGGGTTATTCCAGCAAATATCTGACCAACGGGCAATGCGTGGAGATCGATTTAAAATATAACAGTACGGCAGATGATCTGGAGAGCGCAAAGCAAAGATTTGATGCGGCGGCACAGAATCTGATTACCGGGGCAGCGTCCCTTGACAGCAATTATGAAAAAGAGAAATATGTGCATGATGCACTGGCATCGGCAGTGACCTATGATCTGACAGCGGATATGAACCAGAGTGCTTACAGTGCACTGGTGAATGGGAAGAGCGTGTGTGCCGGTTATGCCAGAGCTTATCAGTATCTGTTACAGCAGCTGGGAATTCCCTGTTATTACTGCACCGGTTATTCCGGTGGGGATCATGCCTGGAATATCGTAAAGCTGGAGGATGGTTATTACAATGTGGATGTGACCTGGGATGACGCAGCGGCCATCCGATATGACTATTTTAACAAGACGGATGCAGATTTTGCCTCCACCCATGTAAGACAGAATCTGTCGGTGTATCTGCCGGCCTGCAACGGTACCGCTTACAGACAGGAAAATACCACAGGGGCAGCGGGTACCGGTCAGCCGTCTGAAGCAGGCGGAGCCACACCGGATCCGGACGCAGGCACCACGCCCTCCGGCGGTCAGACAGACGGGAGCGTTACAGATCCCGGACAGCAGGGAGACGGTACGCAGGAACCGGAGCAGCCTGGCAGCTCTCTCAGTGATTATATCAATCCGGATCCTCAGGAGCCGTTGCGTTATCCCACCGGCAATACCGCAGGCTCTGCAGGCAATACTACAGCTGCCGCTACGCCGGAGCCCAGAGCCGATGCGCTGACGGATTTAAGTTCCTATTATGAAGACTGCAGGAAGCAGCTGACCGGCCTGGGAAGTGGTGACCAGCATTTTGACAATGTTGTGCCTAAGAGCCTGTGGAGTACCATTGAGCAATCCTATCATACCGGAGCCTACGAGCAGGGATATGTGGTGGATGTGTTGAAAAATCTCGGTATGGAGTATTTTGCAATACAGCTGCAGCTGGTGGATATCGGAGACGGATATTACAGAGTGTATCATAACGTTGTGACCTATTAGGAAACAGATAAGAAACACTGGTATCGAAAGGTATCGGTGTTTTTAAATTATAGAAATAAAAATAAGAATCATTACTAATATTATTGACAGATAATTCCAACTGTGTTATCATCAGGATAAAGAAAATAAGAAATGTTAAGCAAATAAAATATGGTAGATAAGAGATACTAAAAAGGAAGCGAAACAGGCTGAAGGAGAAAAGGAGAGAATATAATGAATAAGAAGGCAATGCACAAATTAAGTTATGGATTATATATCGTAACGACGAAAGATGGAGAGAAAGCAAACGGTTGTATCGTCAATACTGCGATTCAGGCGGCATCCACTCCGAATCAGCTCTGCATATGCATCAATAAGGCAAATTATACCCATGATATGGTGTTAAAGACCGGCGTGTTCAACGTATCGGTGCTTAGTAAGACAGCACTATTCCCTCTATATCAGCGCTTTGGTTTCCAATCCGGCCGGGAAGTGGACAAATTCGCAGACTACACAGCGTATAAAAATGCGGAGAATGGCGTGCCCTACATCACAGAAGGCACAAATGCTTATCTGGCGGTAAAGGTCAGTCAGACCGTGGATCTGGGATCCCACACCATGTTCATTGGTGAAGTGACAGAGATGGAAGTGTTAAGCGAGGAGCCATCGGCAAACTATGAGTACTATCAAGAAGAGGTAAAGCCGAAGCCGGAGGAAGTGGGAAAAACCGCAGACGGCCAGACGGTATGGCGCTGCACCATCTGCGGTTACGAATACGTGGGCGAGGAACTGCCGGAAGATTTTATCTGTCCGCTGTGCAAACACCCAGCTTCCGATTTTGAAAAGGTGATCAAAAATTAATCCAGTGGTTTTAATAAGGTGAAATGACTGCGCTGTGTCCGGAGGATGCCAAGCTTTGTGAGCTTGCCCAGCTCTGCGGACATGGCGCTTCTTTCTACCCCGAGGTAATCCGCCAGCTCCTGACGGTTGAAGGGGATAGTGAAGTCATTGGAACCCTTCATCTTTGCCTGATCATTCAGGTACGTCATCAGCTTTTCCCGGGTAGTCTTGCGGGAGGTATATTTGATCTTCTGGTTCAGATACATATTGTTCTGGGCCACGATTCCCAGCAGATTGCGAACCAGCGTGTGATGAAATTTACAGCCGTTGTCACAGGTATTTAACAGTGTTTTTCCATTCAGGAACATTACGGTGCAGTCTTCCGCAGCCACGATGTCCACAGGAAGATAAGGAATCCCCGCACAGGTAAAAGCCTCGCCGAACAGAGAATCACGGGAGATGGAGGCTGTGATATTGCGGTTGCCGTAGTAATCGTCCTGCAAAACATGGATGGAGCCAGTCTCAATGATGCCGATAAAATCCGCGGGATCTCCGGCATGTTTGATATATTCATCCTTACGATAGGATTTTGTATAGGCATTCAGACGCTTCAGCATAACGGGGATGTCTTCGGGTAAAATATTCTGAAAGAGGGGATTGGCCATAATAAATTCTCCTTTTGTTGGAAAACCAACATACTTGATGGGATGATTCTAGTATAATCACTTCAGAAAGTCAAGATAAGTTCCGGCGGGAGCGTCAGAATATGCGCAGAGGTAGTTGTAATGACGGAAAATAGGATAGTGCAGTTTTGCAAATGACGCGTGTCGAACAGGCATAATAACGATGTGGTTAATAAAGGATGGATAACAATGTATAAAAATATCGACAAACAGACCAAATTAAATCTGAAGGATCTGGTAGAATACCAGGAGGGCCAGGTAGTCAGCAAGACTCTGGTACAGAACGATTATGTGAGCATGACAATCTTTTCCTTTGACAAGGGCGAGGAGATATCTACCCATGCAGCAGGCGGAGATGCCATGGTGACCGTTCTGGAAGGCAAGGGCAGATTTACCGTGGGCGATGAGGTATTCTATGTGGAAGAGGGCGAGACACTGATCATGCCCAAGGATATTCCTCACGCAGTATACGGTGAAGAGAGATTCAAGATGCAGCTGACCGTGTCTTTCTAAATTATAAGTCGTGCTGTATATACCGCTTGTGTGGAACTAATATTCATGCAGGCGGTATTTTTTTGCCCTTTGTGTTCAGAATTTTACCGCTGGAGCTGGGCGAGAACATGATGGTGCCCATAGGTTAGACTGGTTCACTATCGGTTCTTTTTATGAGGCCATTGGTCATAAGCTGGAAGGAAAAGCGCTGCTTACGATTAATCGCAGGACGCTGGAGAAGATGATTTTGTATGCGAAGAAAATAATGATTTTGTTGGAAAAACAACATAACATCCGGCTTAAGTCTGTTATGGTATTCGAAGAGACAAAGAGAACAGCAAAATTAAGGAGGCAACATGATTCGAAAAATCATTCATATTGATGAAGAAAAATGCAATGGTTGTGGTATTTGTGCGACCGCATGTCACGAGGGTGCGATAGATATTATTGACGGCAAGGCAAAGCTGGTGAGAGAGCATTTCTGCGATGGCTTCGGTGACTGCCTGCCTGGATGTCCTACGGGAGCCATCACTTTTGAAGAGCGGGAGGCGCCGGCCTATGATGAGGCGGCAGTAAAACAGGCACAGCAGCTGAAACAACAGGAAAAGATGCAACGGGAAGGTATGCAGATTCCCCATGGAGGATGCCCAGGAAGCAGAATGCGTCAGATGAACCGGACGGAGAACGCAGAAATTGTGGCAGAGAGTAGTGCGACAATGAAATCCCAGTTGTGTAACTGGCCGGTCCAGATCAAACTGGCACCTTTGCAGGCACCGTATTTTGACGGGGCAAAACTGCTCATCGCGGCAGACTGTACCGCATATGCTTATGCAAATTTTCATAAGGAGTTCATTCGCGGCAAAGTGACGCTGATCGGCTGTCCGAAGCTGGATGCAGTGAATTACAGCGAGAAGCTGACGGAGATTCTGCGGAACAACGACATTCAGTCCGTGACCATCGTGCGCATGGAAGTGCCCTGTTGCGGAGGACTGGAAATGGCGGCAAAGAAGGCTATACAGGACAGCGGAAAGTTCCTGCCCTGGCAGGTAGTGACCATCTCCATTGACGGAGAGATTTTGGAATAAACAGGATTGTCTGTACGGAAAGCAGGCATCTGAAAAATGGAGGTTTGTAGGAAAATGCAGGGAGACAGAATCATCAGCGCCCTGATCGGCTTGGTGGGAGCCGTGTCTAATAATGGCAAAACAGAACGGACGGACAGTGTGGTCCGGGAAGCATTTCTGCGGTTGACAGATGGCGATAACGAAGAAGAGACAGTTCAGAAGATTCATGTGGAGAAATTCGCCATTGCACCGGACTGCGCTAACTGTCTCAACCCCTGTGGCAATACTTCAGATTACGATATGGCGCAATTTTACGCAGCAGATGTGAAGATCATCGCGGCAAAGCGGGATCTGATTGAGGCTATTTGTAAAAAAATGAGTTCATCGGAGATCATTCCGGAAACAGTGTATCAGGGAATTGCTTATCTGGGATATGATCTGGAGCCGGAGGCTTATGCGCAGATACAGCAGAAGATTATGTGCTATGATTTGATTCAATAAATAGAGAGTTAGTGAAATAATCCCGTAGCCCTTGGCAGGGTATAAGAAACGCGGCACGCTC
>OOAO01000171.1_pt1 | contig 82366 bp, 125 predicted proteins | sample 1671821 | NCBI WGS metagenome assembly OOAO01 (sample SAMN06348196, study PRJEB24527) | human gut metagenome | biome: human gut; feature: ankylosing spondylitis patient; material: feces | host: Homo sapiens | place: China | collected 2015-10 | reverse complement strand
TTGCAATCGTACTGCTTGCCTTATTCAGTTCATTCTGCTGACTGTTGATAAGAGCATCCTTATCCTGATTCTCCTTGACCAGACGCTCCCTGACTTCCTCGTCATCTTTGGACGTTTCTATTTCAGAAAGCTTCTTATTCAAGGCATCATACCTTTCATTCTGATGATTTATCTTTGCAACCACTTCATCCATCTGAGAAATAAGTGCTTTCACATACTCAGACTCTTCCGGAATCTGTTTCTTGACTTTATTCAGCTGTTCCAGAACTTCCTCATATAATCGTCGCATGGTAATAGGTTTTTCCCCTTTGTCCATAACCTCCTTAATTGTCTGAACAGGTACACCCTTTTCATAAAATTCAAGGGACACCTGCATCTGATGAACCGAATACTTGGTATTCTTGATAATATCAATCACATCTTTTGGAACATCCTTGTGCAGACATTCCGATAAAATCTTCATCTGTTCAATGTCGTATGACTTATTGAGATAAAGGCTGATCTCCTCCTCTTTCAGTCCATATTCATAATCACTTTTTACAAGAGCAATCGTATCTTCACTAAAATGCTTATTTCGGAGAAGCTGCAATTTTTTCTCGATTGCTATCGCACTAAGCGGTTCTCTGTTTTCTTCCATATATGCCTCCTAACTACTAAAAAAACAGCCTAACGTTCTGGCTGCTCTTTCCTGTCTCGTATTGTCTCTTTGTTGTACTGTGCATCTTTTCCATCTGATACGCTGTCTGGAATAAGACTCTTCCATATAGATTTACCAATATTCAACTCTTTGAATACTGCCCTTTCTTTTGCACATGCTTTGGAATACTCCTCTTTATAATGTTTACGCAGTGCTTCCACCTCTTCAAGGCTATATCCCTGTGATAAAAGCTTCTGTTTCAAAGTTTCCCATTGCAAATGCTCATCCGTAAAAAATTCATCTCCCTGGAGGAAAGACTTCTCAGCAGGTTCTAACTCTTTCATATCATCTGCTATATCAAAAAGTTCTCGACTTCTCTCCCTAGCCTTATAAATGCGGCTTTTCTCTGCTGAAACTTCTTTTCTTTTATCTGTCAATGAGCTGATTACACTGACAAGCTCCTCTGCTGAATGAATGTCATGATTTACAAGGAACAAATACTCCTCCTGCAGTTTATGCATCTTACGGATATCATCCTTATACTTCCATACCTGACTGTATGGCTTCTTTTTCAGCTTTCCTATCCGGTATAGCTTTGCATAGTATCTCTTTTGAAGCCCCGACATCTTTGCCCTTCGGTATCTTCTCACCTTACACTTACAAAGAACCGGTTGTACTTCTTTCTGCTGTTCCCGGTAAAATGAAATATCCTCTTTTTCTATCCTTTCCCGGATTACCTCATCAGAATACATGTCACCTAATGTCTTACATCTGCGAAATCTCGTCATTCCTTGTGGCTTTACCGCCAGATACTTTCCCTGCTTGACCTCATATCCTTTGTCAGATAACAGCTCCAGAAACTGCTCATAATTTCCTGCCTGCAGTATGCAGGAATCCAGGTCTCTCTTAATCATATCTGCCCATACAAAACTGCCTTCACGATATTCGCTCCAGTCCTTATAGCTTTCATGCTCTTTTTCCTTACTGCCATCATCAACATCAATGATCGAAAGACCATATTCCTGACACAGCTTATTCGTGATTGGCTGGATATACTTTGCCCAGTCTCCTTTTTCATAGCGATACTTTTTCCCATCCACAAAACTCACACTGTTAAATACAATGTGTGAATGAACATGTGCTGTATTATCATGCACCACATATACTGCCTCATATGATTTTCCAAGATACTCTTCCACGAATCTGCGGGTTATCTCAAATGCCGTATCAGGATTCACTTCATCTTCCTTAAATGAGAGAATGATATGATATCCCTGCCTTTTATCAACTTTTCCAAACTTCCGTTTTGTAGCTTTCATCTGTTCAAAAGCAGAATCGACCTGACAGTTGATTGCACCTATAAGCCTTCCATCCTGTGTTTTCTCCGGATTCATCACATAATCAAGAGATCTCTTCAGATGTTTTCCGTGAAAATGCCCACCACAATCCTTCATATTAAGGATTTTACTGATTGCCAATCTTTACCACCGCCTCATCTACCTTCTGATTCAGTTTTCGCATATAAGCTATCAGCTGTGTCTTATCTTCCTTGGAATACAGCCCGGCATTATTGTTAAATACTATCTGGTTGATATTTATTCCAATTCTGTTGACTTCATTAATGAGTTCCTTCAGAATCTTCCTTATTTCCGGATAATCATTTGGTTTCTGACTGATAAGAAGACGGATATACTCAGAATCATTTTTAAATCTTCTTCTTTTATCCGTTCTGACGATACCAGTGCCAGCACAGACCCTGTCTGGGAAAGCATTAAAATATCCGATGCCGTATAAAAGGAAAATTCCATACTGATAATATGGCGCAGTTCCCGCCCCAGTGCCAGCGAATCCCCGTTCTGATTCTGTGCTGCCTTTAACGCAAATTCAACCACACAGAACCCGCCTGAAAGGTCCACATTTAAGTATCGTGCCTGTGCTAAAATGCTTTCTCTGTTTAAATGTTCTGAATCCAGAATTGAAATAAAAGCTGTTCCTCCAGATTTTTATTGTTTTCCTCCAGCATAAGTTTGTTGCAGAGTATCTGGGAGAGGTCTATCAGCGGATATTTCTCCGGCAGTTCAAACAGCGGCAGGTCATTTTCATCGGCATACTGTATCAGTTCATCGGAAATCTGCAAAATAAATCCACCGGACAATATTTTTCATACCGCCTGCTCCTGCTCTTAAAAGCAGTACATTTTCCAATTCCGGTATCTTTACCATATCTTCACAGTTCATGTTTTATCAATCATTATTATAAAGAAATTTTATTCATTTCTGATATATATTTTTAATTTCTTCTCACTGTCCAGTCTGCATGCCATAATGACCGACATTATCATGTATCTTACAACCTCTTTTGTGATTTCTTCTTCAAAACGCGCTTTCATTTCAGCCGGGTATCCCGACACTAAAAAATGCACCCGGTAGTTGTCGTCTTTTCTTGATAAAAATGCGCTGACATACAATCCGTTTAAAACCGCAGTCACAATCTCGTCATCTGTCACTTCGATATTAATTTTGTATCCTGCGGAAGTAAAGGAAATTTTCCCTTCCCTGTTGTGAAATCTCGCGTCTGCAATTTCCGCAATTGAATAATTGTCCGTCTGCTGCATCATCGCCCCGATAACCGCCGTTTCCAGTTCATTTTTCACGATATAATCATAACATTCCTTCGGTGTTTTAAACATTTTCTTTTTCCATTTCTTCGTTAATATAGTCTTCCGATGCAGCCATTGCCGCCAATGTCATGGTCAGCAGCTTTTCCAGCTCCCATCCGAGCTGTTTTGCGCCGCGCTCAATGACTTCTCTGGAACAGCCTGCCGCAAATCCTTTGCTTTTATATTTCTTTTTTAAGGACTTTAATTCCATATCCTTTGTGCTTTTTGAAGGGCGCATTAATGCCGCCGCCCAGATCAGTCCTGTCAGTTCATCTGCTGCAAAAAGCACCTTTTCCATTTCATGTTCCGGCGCTACGTCCACCGTAATGCCATAGCCGTGTGAAACAACACCGTGAATGATATCTTCCGATACACCGCCTTCCCTTAACAGCTCCGGTGCTTTGATACAGTGCTGTTCCGGATACAATTCAAAATCAATATCGTGTAAAAGTCCTACGATTCCCCAGTATTGTGCATCATTGCCGTATCCCAGTTCATTTGCATACCACTTCATCACGGCTTCCACGGTCAGTGCATGCTGAATGTGAAATGGGTCTTTGTTGTATTTTTTGAGTAATTCAAATGCTTCGTTTCTTGAAATGTGTTCCATTGTTGTGATCCTCCTGCAATGTTATTATCTGCATTGTATCACTTTTTACTGTGTTTGTGATATATCTTTTATAAAAAAACTATTTCTCCCCCACTCTATACACGACTACCTTCTCCCGTCTGCTTTCACCATCGGATATGTCACTGCAATCAATTTCTTCAACAAATGTTACATTATATTCCTGTGACAGACACATAAGATACTCATCTGACGGATAATAACACATAACAAGCATTTCTCTTTGATTTTCATAATAACTGTCTATAATATTCACCAGAACACTCTTAAATATTTCAACTGAAAATGGATTGAAAAAGAAAAATCTGTCTACGTTATCCGGAATCTTAAAGCCCACTGCATCAGCACATATAAATTTCACTTTATTCCCTGACACCGCATCAGCTTTATTTGATAACGCCCGGTTGTAAATCCGTTCATCATATTCTATCCCAATAGAATGACATTTTGTCTGATATGCCATAAAAATGCTTACCCTGCCTTTTCCACAGCCATAATCTAACAGGGTATTATTTTTACCTATTATCCCGGTATTCGCTAGTCTTTCTAACACTTCATAGGATGTCGGCTCATATGGATACCTGAACGTATCCGACCTGGTGTCGTCACGTCCGGTTGTTTTTATTCTTAAAAGTTTTTCCCATTCTTTTTCTTTCATTATTAATATTCTCCAAAAAATCTTTTCCGAGTTGTGTTTATCCTGCTAACACTAATAGTATATCCATTGATTTCATAGCAAAAGTAACTCAAAAGCCGCACCCCCGTCGATAGCGGGAATGCGGCTTTTCTAAAGCTTCTCAGCCTGTATATTTTATTCTTTTCAAAATCCCAGATTACATTCTATCATGGAATGTAATATCATATCTCTAAACCCGCATAAACACTTGGTTTATCAGCTATCTTTTTGTTTACTACACCACTTTTACACCATTTGGAGTATTAGTGTTTAAAATTCCTTTTTGTTCAAACACATTCATTGCTGAATATAATTCGTCATCTGTGACATGACAATAAGTATTCATTGTTGTCCTTATATCAGCATGTCCAAGAATTCTTTGAAGTGTTTTTACATTCATACCATTCTCTAAACAACGAGTTGCAAATGTATGTCTTAAAGTATGTGGTGTTATAGGTTTAAAATCAATTCCCTTAGCCTTAATTCTTTCTTCTATTCTTCTTATTGAAACAGTTGTATTTCTAGTACAGATAGGGGTGTTTCTTTTTGTGACGTATACCAAATTTTCATACCCAACTGCCGCAACACATCTATCATTAACTTTTTCCCATCTGATTTTTTGTTCACTTAATAATTCTTCAGCTTTCTTGGTCATAGGAATTTTTCTTATTCCATTTTCAGTTTTAGGTTCATTTAACTGGAACTTATATCCCCACAAACCATCTTGTTTAGCATATGTTAAAGTATGTCTTACATGTATCATTCTATGATCAAAATCTATGTCCTCCCATTGAAGTCCACATATTTCTCCAATACGCATACCTGTCTCAAGTGCTAATTCAAATAATGGAAAATGTGCAATACCTTCACCATTTTCTAAGAATAGTTCTGTTTCTTTTCTTGTTAAAACTCTTATTTTGACTCCAACATCGGTTAATTTCGTCTTAACTTGTTGAATAGGGTTAATGGTTTTAACAACATTACAATCTAAAGCATATTTATAAAGATTCATTAACACTTTTTTGGTGTTTTTTCTACTGGCATCCGATGTTAGTTTATTGAATGATTCTTGAAAAGTTATAACATTGATATCTTTCATAACTCTCCAACCAAGATCATCCTTAATACGATTATAACCACCAATATAATTGGATATTGTATTAGGTCTATATGAAGGTGAATGTACTTTCATATACTTATCAAACCACTCATCTAATGTAATTTCATTATTAATTACATTCAACTCATTAGAATCTTCATATTGCTTATCTCTTAATTTTGCTCTGAGTTCTGTTATTGATTTTGAATATATAGTTTGTCTCTTTCCAAACCTATTAGTAAACCTTGCTTGATAAAGCCCATCCTTTCTCTGAGATATACCTTGTCCAAGTTCTTTCCCATTTAATGATTTACCCATTAAAATTTCCTCCTTTTAAGAAAATAGGAAAGAAGTACAAAGATATTACATATAAATATAATATCTTATGTACTTCTTTTTATCAAGTATTGGTGTAAATAAAATGTTATTTAGTTTTATTATCTATCCATTTATTAAGTCTTTCTTTATTGGCGTACCATCTATTACCTATTTGAACTCCAAATCCATTTCTTCCCCGAAGTAATTCTCTGCATTTGGTTTGTCCAATTCCAAGATAATCACAGGTTTCTTTTACAGATAATAATTTTTTATCTCTTTCCTGTGCTTCCAAATCCACCTTCACCTCTTTTTGTATCACCAAGATTTTCTTTTACATTAAACCCGAACTGTTCTACTGGCTGAATAATAATCTGTGCAATTCTATCACCTTCAGACACGATCCTTGTCTCACTGCTCTGATTATATAGTGCAACCATAATATTGCCTCGATAGTCTGAATCAATTACTCCTACTTTGTTTGCGGGAGCTAATCCCTGTTTACAAGATAAACCACTTCTAGCATAAATAAGACCAACATATCCATTAGGTATTTCCATTACAACCCCTGTGTCAACAAAAGCTGTTTCACCGGCAAGAATTTCTATCTTCTTCTCTTCATTGTGTACAACTGCATATAAATCTGCTCCTGCTGCAAATTCACTGCCATATGTAGGGGTTTTTGCATTCTCATTTGTTTTCTTAATATTAATCATTTTCATCTTCTAAAATTCCTTTCTTGATTAAATTTCTAATTTCTTTGCTAATATTCATAGAAATAATTTCATTTACAATACTTTTATTATCTTTGTGATAATATGGATAATAAGTTGTTCCATTAGATTGGATCTCGTATGAAAAATAGTTTTCATCTATATTTACATAAAAATAAGCATAGATTACTGTTTTGTTGTTTGACTTATACATGGAAGAATAATATCTGTAATTTCCATGCTCAACATAGTGAAAACCACAATCTTTTAATTTTTTGGCTGTAATATTTTTTACAAGTTTCATAATATTTACCCACCTTTTACTCTAAATTTATCTACATTTGGGAAATCATTTTATATAAAAAGTTCAAGTATTCATTCCATTTGCCAATCGAGTAAATATACTCCTTACCTTTTAATCCTTTTAATTTCATATCTGCTTTAATATTCTCTATTGGATTCTTTTTTGTTGCCAATGACTTAATAAAATCATTTGTGCTATGTGTTAGAGTTAAAATGCGTTCTTTAGGTACTCTTTGAACGATTTGTTTATATGTCACTAATTCCTCTTCGGGAATCTTAAAGTCTTTATTTTTAGGCAAATTCTTTGAACTGAACGGACTAATATTTGCACCATTTGTTTTAGGTTTTAATAATGGAATAATCTTGTTGAAATTGACATATTTGAAACGAAATAAGACTTCTGAATCAGTTTCTTCTATATTAAATATAATGTTAGGCTCAATCTGTTGAATTGTTTTAATAATGTTATGCCCACGCTGTAATGATGGTATATATGCTTGTAGAACATCTCTACCATAGTGGAATACTTTATTACCGTATTGACATGTAACATATATATCCATATCTTCGAGCGTACCGTTTAATTTACGATTATAATCATTTGTTCTCAAATCATAATCGCATTTCAATCTATATATACCTTTAAATTTATCAATCAAATAGCTCGTGTTATCACCACCTTCTAATTCAATATTCTTCGTATTCGGTTTCGCTACTTATTTTAGGTGCTTTTTCTTCAGCAATACGAATAGTTTCAAGACATTCTTTTCTGTCTGTAAAAATTGTATTATTTAAACTGTTATAACCGAACAAATATGCATGTTTATCATGCTTATCAGAACCACAAAAATAAGTATTTTCTACCGTTCTAATTTTTAATTCACACAAATCGTATATCCCCACTCTTGGTAATATACGAGCAAAATATACGACAGTTCCTTTTTTAATATCTTCTTTAGTCATCACGAGAACTCCTTTTTGCTGCTATCAGCAATGATGAAATTAGAAATCCAATAAAAGTACCAGTTAATATACCAATAACAAAATTTACCATTGTTCATTCTCCCTTAATCACAATACAAAACAATTTTTCCTTGAGCCAGAGAATCGACAACTGAAATCACACGTTGATTTGAACTGCCTCGCCACTTTAATGTAATATCCCGTTGTTCATCTATATATTCTCCGTCAACGAGCACATCTACATTGGAAATTATCTCTCTTCTCTTTTCCCACGCTTCAATGTCTTTTTTATCTAAAACAACATAATCAGCTTGTAATCCTGCAAAAGAACACATAATATCATTCCAACAAAAGCCAGTATATAACCAAATGGTTTTCTCAGGAAAAGAAATACGGATTTCTTTAATTAAATCTAAAACCACATCTAAATTCTGTTCAGCTAAACACTCACCACCGAGGAATGATACTCGTTTTATATATGGTCTATCAATTAATTTCATAAATTTATCTTTTACTTCTTCTGTCCATTCTTTTCCACCATTAAAATCCCATGTATCAGAATTAAAACAGTTTTTACAGTGAAATGGACAACCTTGGACGAAGAGGGAGACTCCAACTCCCTCTCCGTTAGAAATATCAAGATTACGCATACTTGAATATCTCATATTATTCCTCCTCAATATCGTCAAGATGCGGTACTCTATCATGAATATCACCAAGTCTACCCTGATTCCATCCATTACGTGCCGTACCTTTGTATCCACAAGTTCTACGAGTAATATCCATAGTCATTACATCTCTATTACCACAATTAGGGCACTCCCAAATCAACTTACCACCTTCATCAATAAGCTTGATTTCTTTGCTCCATCCACATTTCTGACAATAATCACTCTTGGTATTTAATTCAGCATACATATTATTGTTATAAATGAATTTTATCACTTCAAGTACAGCAGGAATATTATTCTCCATATTCGGACACTCGATATATGAAATACTTCCACCTGGACTTAATCTTTGGAATTTAGCTTCAATACGAAGCTTCTCAAAGGCATCAATATGTATAAATACTGGGATATGATAAGAATTTGTGATGTATGTACGATCTGTAACTCCTTCAATAATGCCAAATCTCTCTTTTAGTTTTTTTGCAAACTTTTCCGTAGTCGCCTCCAATGGAGTTCCGTATAAGCTGTAATCAATATTTTCATCTATTTTCCATTGAGAGCATTTATCATTTAATGCTTGCATTACTTCAAGACCGAATTTTTCTCCAATACCCTCATCACAATGATAATGTCCAGTCATATACTTAACACATTCAGCAAGTCCTGCATATCCAAGAGAAAGAGTTGAATAACCACCAAATAATAACTTATCTATAGTTTCTCCTTTCTCAAGTCTCGCAAATGCACCATTCTGCCATAAGATAGGGGCTACGTCAGACTTCGTTCCTCTTAATCTTTGATGTCTAATTTTTAAAGCCTTATGACAAAGTTCTGTACGCTCATCAAATATCTTCCAAAATTCATCAATATTACCACCAGATGATAATGCAATATCTGGTAAAGATACTGTTACAACCCCACAATTAAAACGTCCATAAAATTTTGGTTTACCATTTTCATCATGCCATACAGTTAAAGCCGATCTGCACCCCATTACGGGATAACAATTACCATCTTTCATTTCTTTCATAATTTTTTCAGAAATGTAATCGGGTGTTAATCGTTTAATAGAACACTTAGCAGCAAGTTCAGTAAGATACCAATACTTATCTCCTTCATGGATATTATCTTCTTGTAATACATAAATAACTTTTGGAAAAGCTGGTGTAATATATACACCTTCTTCATTCTTAACACCAAGAAGACTCTGTTTTAATTCTTCTTCGATAAGTAAAGCTAAATCATCTTTTTCCTGCTGATTATGTGCTTCATTCAGATACATAAATAATGTAATAAATGGTGCTTGTCCGTTGGTTGTCATCAGCGTGGTTATCTGATACTGAATTGTCTGAATACCTTTTTCGATCTCTTTCGCAAGACGTTTTTTTACAATGTATTCAACAGCCTCACCATCAATTTCATAACCAGTTTCTTCATGCTCTGCAATTACTTCCTCTCTAATTTTACGTCTGGAAATATCTACAAATGGTGCAAGATGTGCTAAAGAAATACTCTGCCCCCCATACTGACTTGACGCCACCTGTGCAATAATCTGAGTTGCTACAGTACATGCTGTGGAAAAGCTGTGTGGTTTTTCAATAAGTGTTTCAGAAATTACTGTACCATTCTGCAACATATCTTCAAGGTTAATTAAACAACAATTGTTCATATACTGAATTAAATAATCCATATCATGAACATGAATCAATCCATCATCATGTGCTTGTACAATTTCTGGTGGTAAGATATATCTCCTTGATGCGTCTTTGCTAACAATTCCTGCAAGATAATCTCTTTGTGTAGTGTTTAATCTTGGGTTTTTATTAGAATTTTCATTATTCCAATAGTCACTTTCACCGCTTAACAACTCTGCAATTTCAGTATCAATAGTATTCTCATTTTCTCTCTGAAACTCACGAATACTTCTATATCCTTCGTATGCTTTTGCAGTAAGTCTCTGCTTCTTAGTAATCAATTTATCATAAACCATTGATTCAATATCAGAAATACTCACATCTTCTTTATTGTTACATTCTTCTTCAATCTCGTCTGCAATGTCTTCTGCAATCTTTGGTTTTATAATACCTGAACCATTTTTCATAGCTTTAAGAATTGCAGTTGAGATTTTTGATTTGTCAAAATCAACCTCTGAACAATCTCTTTTAATAACTACCAATCTATTTTATCTCCTTCCTATTTCTCCCACGTTAAAATTACAAAATTCCAATCCTTTTTATCGCCAGATGGATATTCATAAGCAGTTAGTTCATGTGCAGCATCGCCCTCAAACTCTTTATCTGCCAAAACCAATGCATCATCACGCATTCCATCCAAAATTTCTTTTACTTCTTTTACTGTTAAACACATATATGATTCTCCTTTCTTGATTTCACAAGAAATCAACCTTTCTTGTGCTTTTTAGCCTCGCAAACCCAGTATTCATGTGGTCTGCGAGAACACCCTTTTAAATTTACCAATTCTTTTCTTCGTTTTTTACAAATCCGGCAACTTTACCTTCATTGAGTAAAACAGTTTCATTTTTGTATTCGTACTGTTCTAAACAATCCTCAATAGTAATTTCATCATAATTCATATCATTGTTGTTATTCATGACAATTCCTCCTTAATTTAACGTAAATAATAATCCAAAACATATTCAACACACTCTTCTTCTGTGTTAAAAACGACATCACAATCTTCTTCAGATTCCCATGGATATATATTCTCTGTTCCGTATCCAACAATAGGAATTCCTTTCATGCGAGCATGTTCTAATTCTTGTCCTGTTCCTACAGAGCTGTTGGAATTATTTAAATTAACAATTACTAAATCACTGTTATCAATTTGACTCATGAAGAATCTCTTAATTTGTTTATGAGTTTTATGTAGGGTTTTATAGTAGTTAAAAAAATCATTTGGATTAATTACTTTAATATTATTAAATCTTTTTGATTCATAATTTTCGAGTATATTTTTTATATTATTTCTCCAACCATTAGCTTCTACTTGAGTTAATCCGCCAGTTTTACCTGCTAAATAAATCTGGAAACCTTTCATTTATCATCCTCCCAATTTAATATTTTGTTTTTACAATTACCGTTACTGTCCACTTTATAATTCTCTCTTAGTATAAGAATATTGAACGGAATATTTTTATCATGTCGAACACAATCTAAAGATGAACAATTGCGATTAGCACAATACATTCTTTTCTTATTTTCTCTCATTTTTATCACACTTTATGCTGTTTCATCGAAAAATTTACACACAGAAGCAACTTCTTCGACTGGTCTGTCGTAATTTTTAACAAGATAATCAAAGTTATCTTCCTTTCCATCAAACATAACTTTATCTGCCTTATATCTACGCTTAGATTCTTTCTTGTTTGATCTCTTTTTCATTCGCTTTTTTAAAATTGAATTTTTGGCAGTTAAGTAAATAGAAATGTATGAGTCAAACAGATCATTTAAGTGTTCTAATCCGTCAGGCGTTAGAATTACAACTTTTTTTCTATTATAATCATAGAAATCTGCCAATCGACTACCGTAGTACCAAGTACCTTCATCAGTCTGATAACTTCTCCACTCCAAAAATTCCTTGTTTTTAATCATATTTTTAAACTCATTTTCGGTTACAAAATGGTAATCTACACCATCAAGTTCATTAGATCTTGCTGGACGTGTAGTGTAAGTTAAAATTCTTTCATATCCCAATTTTACTAATTCTCTTGCAATTGTGTCTTTGCCGCTACAAGACTTCCCAACTAAGCAAATACTCATTAATTTATTCTCCTTCCATATACTCTTTAATTTGATTTAGAAATTTTACCTGAACAGTTTTGTCGTTTGAGTACAGACAACATGTAATCGGCTCAAGTAAGTTTAAACTAAAAATTGCCATGATTGATTTTGCATCAATCTCATATCTATGACTTTTAATTGTAATTTCTTCATCAAATTTTGTTACAATTTCAACAAAATCATGCACCTTTCTAATTGTATCTAAACGAATAGTTGCTAATATTTCTTCCATTTCTTTCCTCTCTTTATTCGTAGATTCTTATATAAGATATTTCGCCGTCAAATATACCACCTAAAGTAGATACATCGCCTGTATTTCCCCAACGATTTGAAATATTAGGGATTAATGTAGGACTATGAACAATAAATTCTACAATCGAATTATTACTTACAGTATATTGTCCTAAACTATCGGTGTGCTCATCTGCTTTGCAATCAGCAAGAATACAAGGAATTACTTCACCTGATTCCATAACAACATCAAATTTTGTACCTATCTCCGTACTATAATAAGAACCGATAGCACAAGCATAACGTCCACCAATCATATAGATACCTGAATCATCAAGCTCATACTCAGACTTAAGCTTATATTGTGCTGAATTCGTACTTGTTATCAACCTTGCATCCATATATGATTTGAATGGTTTACTTCCTGGTACATCCATATCAATATAGTAAGTTTCTTCTATAATGACAGGAGTTGTATCATCCTCTTCATTATTCTCTGTTGCTATATCTTTTTGGCATTTATTCATTTCTAATTGTCGTTGAAGCATTTTTTCTCTGGTTTTTACATAAAAATGCGATTCATAATAGTTAATCTGTGCTGCATTAGCAGTTATAGCTTGTATGTTTTCTGCCCTCAAAGGGGCGACAAGTGTACTTGCTAATACAAGAGATATAGCCATATTACTTATCTTGTAAATCTTAAACACCCACTTCCGTCATATTTGTTTGTATATAACTTGATATATACTTCATTAGAATCATTAGTATCGAATCCGACAGATTTTATATTCATATCAACAATGCCAGATTCTTGTCTAATTTCTTCTATTTCATTATTCTCTCTTGTACCTACTGCCACATAAGAATCAGAAGGCACGTTTTCAAGAAAACTTCTTAATTTACCTGCGTTTATATAATTCACGTTTCTTTGTCACCTCCCTTCTATAATGAATAAAATTTATTGAATCATAGAAAGGAATTCTTCTTCTGAAATAATTGGAATATTAAGCGATTTTGCTTTCTGATTTTTGGATGATGTCGAATTGATATCATTGTTTATGAGATAAGATATTTTAGAACTTACAGATCCTACGACTGTACCGCCACGAGAAACTATATCGGCTTTCAATTCGTCACGATTTTTATAATGATTGACAGAACCAGTTACCACAAATGTTTTACCTTGTAATGTATTTGGGATTTCATCTAAGACTATATTAGGAGATTCAAAAGTAAACTCTTTTGATAATTCATAAATCATGTCAGAATGTTTAGACCAATAAGAATCAATCGAGGATATCTTTTTGTCACTTATACCGTCAAGAGAAGAAAAATAAACAGCTCTTTTTGTTCCCATAGTTGTAATAAATTCTCTGATGCTATAATTAACCTTTTCTGCAATTAATTTACTTACTGTCTTTCCAATCATAGGAATTGAAAGTGAGTAAATAAATCTATCGAGTGTTGTGTTACGGGATTTTTCGATAGACGAAAGAAGCTTCTCAACAGACTTCTTACCAAATCCTTCTAAAGTTTTCATTTCATTTTCATGGACTGACAAGTAATAAATATCCTTAATGGAATTCAACCAACCAAGATTGATGAATTTTTCTATTGTAGATTCTGAAAGACCATCAATATTAAGTGCATTCTTACTAGCCGCATGTATAAGCTTACCAAGAAGCTTGCCCTTACAATTATCATTGGTACATACAAGTAATTCCGAGTTATTGTCTTTTATTATCTTAGTAGACTGACCACATATAGGACATTTATCTGGAATATTGATATATGACACATCTAAAACTAAATCGTCAAACTTGCTTGAATCAAATTGCTCTGCCCATCTTATAGCAGGAATAATCATATTGGCTTTATAAACGCCAATCTTCTGACCTTTCCAACTTCTTCCAAGAATCTCATTCATTACAGAAACATTATGAAGTGATGCTCGACTTACTTCACTTCCTTCAATGTCTACTGTATCAAAAATTGCCACAGGTGTTAAAATTCCAGTCTTACCACAACTCCATTCAATATCTCCCAATGTTGTTTCTACAGAATCATTAAATATTTTGTAAGCGATCCCATTCCTGAAATGGTGACTTGTATTACCAAGTGATTTTCCGTAAGTTACATCATCAAACTTAAATACAACACCATCTTGAGGAAGATTTTCTTTTTCTGCAATATTAATAAAATTATCAATATGTATCTGTAACTGATTAAATTCGTTTATTGTAATATTGTAGCACGGAACTATATCGAATCCTAAATTCTGAGCATTTAATAATCTTTTGTAGAATGAATTATCACTATCTCCTTCAACCACTTCCCAAACATACCAAGATAGTTTTCTATCTTTTACAACTGATGTATCGAGACTTGATAATGTGCCTGCCGCTAAATTACGGCTATTCTTATATTCTCCGTTTGTATTAATCTCAGCAAAATCATCTAATTTAATCAGTGCTTCACCATCAATTATATAAGTTCCTTCCTTATTAATATGTAATGGAACATTGGTGAATTGCCTAACATGTTCTGTAACATCAGATCCAACTGTACCATTTCCTCTGGATTCTGCTAAAACTAAATCGCCATCTTCATAAGTGAGACGTACTGTTAAGCCATCTAATTTTACAGAAGCCACAAGATTATGATTATTTGCAAATTTAACAATTTCTTCTACGCTATGACACTTTTCAAGCGAAAGCATTGGTGTTTTATGAGTAACTTCTTTTATATTGTCCAATACCGTTGCACCAACATTCTGTGTCGGACTATTTGCTAATACAATGCCAGTCTCTTCTTCCCATTGTCTGAGTTCTTCTATCTTTTGATCAAACTCGTAATCACTCATAATAGACTGTCCAGTATTATAGTAAGCTGCGGAAGCTCTATTAAGTTCTTCAATTCTTTGTGTGATTTTATTCTTATCCATTTATCCTCCATTATTCGCTTAATTCAAAAACTAACAATGTATATGTCTCATCTTCAAGATTATCAACAATACAAGTATAATATCCTTGGGGAATTAATTCCTGAACTTGTTGAAATAACTCCTCCCAATCCGTACTTGTAATTTCCCATGCGAGTCGCAACTTATGACCTTGCTTCATTTCTTCTTCTGATAATATGTACTGCATTATTTCTCCTCTCCACAATATTCTTTTAAATATATAAGCATTTGTTCTTCTTCTGGAAAGAATAAATCCATTTTCTTTTCAGAAGCCAACCATCCAAAGAAGTTACTGCACAATTGTCCAAATCTCCAATCTGGAAATGATTTCTTATGTATCTCACATAACTGTAGATAAAAATTATCTAATCTATCTGGATTTCTAATTTTCTTTTTTGATTCTTGTCTACAAATTCCGTCAATAGAAAATCCGCACATGAATTCGTTGCATTCTTTGCCATACCTAGAACAACTCAAATCTTTTACCTCCTTTTGAAATGAACATTTCTAACCTTCATACATAATTAATTCTTCTGCATATGGAAGTGACTCCACCCATCTACAAAATATATCAACCCATTCTTCTTTGAGTCTATGATGTCTACGCTGGAAATACATATTGCGAAGCTCTGCATAATTTGTATCCCATGTTCTCATCTGTAAAAATCCTTCCATAAGAAGTCTCTTTGCTCTCACAAGAAGCCTGTTTTTATCTGTTGAATATGTTGGATTTTTATATTCCTGACGCAAACTCTCTAACCTATTTACTACAGCACCAACAATATCTTCATCTTCTTCGCACCATACAAATAAATCTTTTGTGATTAGATTATCATTATCTAATAACTTGTGCATAGTTGAACAACTGTTTTTTGTATTGAAATGATATGTATCAGCTTCGCTCCACCAGTATCTAGGCATATCTACATCAACAGATACATGAATCATTCTCATAAACTTTGAATGTTCATCACCTGCCTTAATAAGATTCTGAGCAAGTTTCATATCATTATCTCCAATAACAAATGGAGTTTTTAATCTATAATTACCATACATAAAACATTTTTCTGTGTTATAGTTTTTGCAAAACTTTGAACAATGCTCTCCTTCTTTGTCTAAACAATTGAAACTGTCACTTCTATCCCAACTATTTTTTGGATTTCTCATTCCTCTTAATGCGTGTTCAAATCCCCATACTTCTGTATTTTCAAATTTCAAATTTTTATTCCTCCTATTCTGACTTCCAATGAAAGTCCAATTTACTTCGTTATATTGTTCCAATATACTGATTTCCTGTTCCTTTACAGGAAATACAAATTCCAAGCTCGTCCTTAATTCCACAATTAAAAGTTCCTGTACCACCACATTCCAAACATTTTATTTGAAACACAAAATCTTTTTTTATTATAGGTCGTTGTTTAATAACTGTATTTCTATACCAACCACAATAAACATTTATTTTTTTATTTTGTAAACTGCCAAACATAATTAACAAACCTACCAAAATTCATCATTATTTGGTCGTAAATATCAATCTTAATATCATCTGCTCGTCCAGTCCAAGGTGATAAAATTATTTCATATTCACACTTAGACCAAAAATAATACATTATTTCTCTCTTTAATTTTTCAGAGAAATCTTCCTTATTTAGTTTTTCTTGTAAAATCTTATCAACTTCATTTTTAAAAGTACCATGATTAAATACATTCCATTTAATAATTTTTTGCGCATTAGAGTCATGATAATAAACATACCATTCTATAAGAATCACCTCCTGATTATTTATTCTCTTTTATTTGTGAAATGATGAGCGAATTGCCCTAAGATATGCAATGCAAACACGATAAATTATCTTATGATAATTTCTGCATTTTCAAACATTGGAATGTAGACACTCTCACCGTTATCCCAATCAGGAATATCAAGATAATCTACAAATTCTAATGTTGGTTCAAAATATTTTTCAATCGTTTCTTTAAATCCAACCGAGTTCTTATTCCAACTCATGATAGAATCTAAATTATGCAATGAAAACCATAAAGGTTGTATATATTTCTTCAGTAACGGAAGTTCATCTTCTTCTGGGAATCGACATTCTTCAATAAATATTTTGTATAACACATCTGCAAGTAATGATAGTGAGTACCAAAAATCATTATCGTGTATTGTCACTCGCAAATATTTTGCTGCACATTCTTTCATTTTTACCTCCAATTCAAAAAGAAAGTTTAGATTCCTGTTGATTTATTCTAAGTCAACAATGTTGTATCTAACAGTACCATCGTCATATTTCTTGGTTTCTAATATTCCATCAACATATTCTCCAATTTTGTCTGAATATTTGTTATATGTATTACTACCAGAAATATTATATTCTACACTGTTATATTCAACAGTAATTCTATAAACTGCTGAATGCGATTGTGGCAACATCGTTTTAGTCGCAGGACTATAATGCATTGTTGTATAAGCAGCCCTATGATATTCATCTATTATTTTTACTTGAACCGTAGATGTTTCGGTACTAATGCATTTTGCACAGCCGGTTAATATAAACATAAATATAAACATCATTGTAACACTATATAAAACCTTTTTCATGATATTTTTCACCTCAATTCTCCACATGAAATAATGGTTTCTTGTTATCTGTTGATATCAACAAGATAATTTACTTTCTTATTATGTGCTTTAGCATATTCAATTTCAGATTTTGTTGAGCTTCCAATATATCCATTGACATTGATTACAAAAATTTCATCTGCCATATCAATTTTTCTCTTGTGCATATCATCTAACATAATCTTTTGCTCATCTGTAAATACATCGCCTGAATGACCAAAACACCCAACTGAAATCACAATGTAACCATTTAAGGTAAGTTCTTTTTGAACTTTCATGAACTCATCTTTAAATTTTGTATTACCACATAATGTAATCACTTTATAATTTTTTAATCCTTCACGGCATACACCTTCTACTGAATTTCCACACATAAATTCATTGCATTCTTTTCCTGGTCTTGGGCAACTCATATTCTTTACAACCTCCTTAATTTTCACAAGAAACTGTCGATTACTCTACAATTTCATATTTCAATTTTGATATGTCGTATCCCATTTTTTCTAATTCATCAATCCACTTCTGTTTTATTGGGCATGTAGCAATAAAGTTTTTAAACTGTGTTATACAATGATGAACACAATCTCCAATTTGTTGTTTACCGTATCGAAATTCTTTTAACCCCTTTTCATACTCTGAATTTGTAACATATTCCGTTCTAAATGGAGACTGTGGTTTATCCTCTTCTCCAAGAGCAACACCAACCGCAATATCTTCACCATTTACATTTATGTATGCATTGCTAATTTTATATTTCATAGTTTATTTTACCTCCTTATGAAATCCGTCTTTCCTTGGCTTTTTGAGTCTCTGAAACGCCCTATTTATGGGCATTCCAGAAATTCAAATTACTCTTCTACTGTATTATTCTCTACAGTTGAGCTAATAAACTCTTAATTGGCTCTCTATTCATATTTTCTTTAGCCCATGATATGTAACTTGGATCTGACTGAGCAACATCAACAAGCTTCTCACCACTGTGCTTTCCAAAGTTCAGAACATATGTATTAATATCTGGCAATTCCTGTTTTGGAATTTCTGCATTATTAAGAACTGCTAATACATTATCAGAATATGTCATATCAAGATTTGACCTACTTGCTAAATAATCACACATATGTACAAAGAACTGTTCGTCATTTTCAGGTTTTGGCAACACCGTCTTACTTCTCTTTGTGGAAGTCCATTCACCCGAATGACTCTCACATAGCCTTGCAATATATGCTTTTGTATCAGCGTCTACGTCATGCTCAACAGATGTATTTCTCACCCACTCACCTGCAAGCATCGGATGTTCGTGTACCGTATATTGAGAACCGTTTAACCCACATTTAATTGCATCATGGAAAATTGGTGTGCAGCGTAAACAATCTCGCTGTCGCTCATTGGTCTTTTCTTTTACATACTCTAATCCAAGAACATAATTCATTACTTCTGCAAACATTAAAATATGAAAAATCTGACCATGTGGCTGACACTGTGTTTTATTATGATACTTAAATGATGTGCTACTTGGAATTGTGAAGATATAATCTGGAATTTCCTTAATCATATCAGCACAATAATCTCTAATTTCATCTGTCTCAAACTTATTTAATAGTCCTTCAAAAACTTTTACCTTATCCATTCTGTTCCTCCAAAATTAATCTGTTATTTCAACTTGATAATTAAGCATCGCCTTATAACAATCTTCTGTTATTGTCCCAATCATATATTCTCTTTTTGCCATTTCACAAATAATATTTTCTTTATATTTTTTATAAGCATCAAATGCATTTTTGGGTGTTTGATAATAACCTATAGATACATATTTCTTTGTAAATGGATTAGAACATGTAGACCTAAATCTATTTGATTTTTTATCTAAACAGACTCCAATCGGATATTCACCACGACTTGCTTGCTTTTTAATAAATAATCCATTTACATATTCAGGCACAATACAACATGTTTTTGGACTATATATTTTATTCCCTTTATAAAGAATATCTTTATCAACAGCCCAAGATAATTCTTTTACTTTGTTATAATTCTCTTGCTGATGTATCCATTCATAAAAATTATCAAAAAGTAACCAATCTTCACAACATATAACATCTTCGTATGTTACCCTATATTCTTTTAATTTTGGATCAAAACATCTCATTAACATTGAATGCCATTCTTTATATTCTTTGGTTTCTTTTCCGTTAATTTTACATACATACTTATTACCTATACACCCTTTCCCATAAACATTAGGGGTATATGGATTTTTTATATTCCCAGAATTAAAGTGGCACATTTTTGAGTGTACTTTGCATTTGTATTTATCATTAAATTGAACAACTATGTCATCGTATCCGTTATATTCAACAATAGTCATTTCACAGCCTTTGTTATTCTGTTTTGTTAATCCGATACTTATTTTATTCACTTATCCTTTCATAAACATTTGTAACATTGTTTTTCTGTCAAAATTTTCTTTTTTCTTTAGTGCTAAATTCACTGTTCTTATTTCGCCTAAGTGATAACACTTTTCTTTTGCACGGCTTTCACCTACATATAATAAATTGGAATTAAGCATATAACTATGAGCCTTGGGTGTAATTAAAACAACCACCTTGAACTGACCACCCTGAGATTTGTGTGTACTGATGGCATAAGCCAATCGAATATTTTTCATAGAACTTTTTGGGATATAGATAAGCGTTCCATCATAATCAACAACCATTGCATCTTTTAGAATTTTTACAACTCTACCAGATTCACCATTGGCAATGAATGTTGTATTTTTATCATTAATGTATTCCTCATTGTAAATAATTGCTTTGTAATCATTAGCATAGTTCATTACAATGTCATTCAATCTGAATTCTGTATCTCCAAATGTGATTTTCGCCTTTGTATTAGAATTAACTGCATTTTGTATCTTCTTATTTAATGCTACTGATCCATAATCACCTACGTTATAGCAAGACAATACTGCAATATCATCAACAGAATATCCTTTTGATAATAATGTCTGATAAAGTTTTACAGTATATTCAACAAGTTTATCTTGAAGAATCGGCATAAATATATATGACTGATCTTCGCCAAACACTTGCATACCTGTTTTGGTCTTATCTAAATATTCAGTACCAGTTCGTGTATCTGTCGCAACCGTAGATAAACCACCTTTACCATAACGGAATACCTTATCAAGTGTGATAGTAGGAATATTCTCGCATTTCAACAAATCATAAAGTACATTACCAGCACCAACAGAAGGAATCTGTGCATCATCACCAATAAGGAGTAATTTTGTTTTCTCAAAATCTATAGCTTCAAGCAATTTTCTAAATAAGAAAATATCTACCATTGAAAACTCATCCACAATTACTACATCGTACGGCAATTTATTCTCTTCATTAAATCCCCAATCAGCAGGTGGCATATACATAAGACCTCTATGAATTGTCATAGCAGTTTCATTTGTAAAACCTGACAGTACCTTTGCAGCTCTACCAGTTGGTGCTAAAAGTAAATGCCTTTTGTTATAAGCATTTAACATATTTACAAATGCCTGTGTGCTTGAAGATTTACCACTACCACCATATCCAACAAGAAGAACAATGTTATTTTCACACATATATTGTGATGTTTTACACTGATTATCAGTTAGTTTAAAACCATCAAGTTCCTGAAATTTTGAACAATCACACTCCCATTTTGTATGTATCTGCAATCCTTCTTTTATTCTCTCTGCTATATATTTCTCTGTTTCATATGTTTCTTTCTTACATACACTTAATAATTCTCTATCGAATATTACATCATTATCACCTTTAAGAATAAGCGGCAAGTTGCTTTTTGCTTCTGGGACTAATACATCAAACTGTTTCTTCAAATCACCAACATGCATATATGTATTACCATTATTTTCATTCTCATCAAGTAGATAATCTACACAAGCTTTCGCTCTCTGATATGATGTTATAAGATCAAATCCAAAGAACAAAACTGGTTTTCCCCCATTCTTCTGACATTCTTTACTATCCTTATCCAATGTCAATAATAGAGAATCAGCAGTTTTAAAACCAATCCCTCCTAACCTACAAAGACACTGATATGGTTCTTCTCTAATAACTTCCTTGATTTTGTCAACAGAAGTATATTTGTCATACAGTTTTTTTACTGTTGAAAGATTAAATAATCCTCTGAATTCTTCTACAATTTCAGCTAATTTGAAATTCTCTATGACTTTATTCTTAATAACATTGAATGTATAATCTTTAATACCTTTCGTTTTTGATAAATCAATGTCATCTAATCTGTTATTCATTATTCTATCTACGATGTCGGGATATGCTTCTAATAACACATCTGTCTGATTTGGTGTAAGAATTTCATATAAGAAATTCCGTGTTGCAGCTAATGTAGTAGGTTTCTCTCTTTTAATATTAATTACATCGTATCCGACTCCATGAGAATCGGATACCTCCTTTGCTTTTACAATGTAATCTACTCCAAGATTGAGTTCTGAAATATTACCTTTAATAGTTGCTGTGCCATATTTTCCAATCTGTACATCGGGATATTCAAATGAATTGACAGAAACACCATATATTTTGAAGTCAGTAGAATTATATACAAGTCTTTCTGGTACACATTTAAATTCAATTATTTTATCCAACTTTACATCTCCTTCTAATATACATCCCACTTCTTTACTATTCTCTCTTTTTCATCCGTTTTAATCCAATCGCCGCCAACCTTCTTCATTTTATTTCTCTCACCAAATTCTTTTACATTGATGACATTACCTGCTATAAATGGGGATTCAATGAATGACTTTCCAGAAGTAATTTTTGTTTTAAGATACTCACCATCTCTCATGTTATAAAGCATAAGGTATGGTTTTGTTTTATCCTTATAGAACTTACACTCAAGAACATAATACATATCTTTTGGTGCTTTCGGATTTTTGTACATTATATTTCCAAGATACTCTTGCTCATATACAATCTGTTCTTTTATTGATAATGATTTATTCTCTAAACCGCTTATCATAAGTTTAACAAGTTTGTCCTTGTCAACATTGCTATACTGTTTAGGTGTCTCTTTCTCTGCGCATTTTCTTACATCTTCTTCTCTAATGTTCAGTGATGCAATTTTATCTTTTTTCAATGTCTTACATTTTCCTAACAAATTGTACATATCAATAATTGACAACAAATATTTATTCTTGCCAAACTCAGAAAAGAAATTTAGTGTCGTAAGAATATGTAATTGTCTATCATCCACAGATGTTTTTGAAATAATATCAGAAAGTAAATCGACAAAATTATCATAATGATTTTTAGACAATTCATATAATTCATCTGCAATCTGATCATTACAATATTTTATAGAAGAGATTCCTTGATAAATTGCATTTTCGTCTTTATCCATGAAATACTGTGCTTTAGATTTGCCAAATTTTATTCCTTTGATTTCTATTCCCTGCGATTTGATATATTCTTTGATGTTTGACATTTTTTCATTATTGTCTACATAAACATTCAACGCTGATGTTAATAGCTCAATCTTATGGTAATATCTTAACCATCCAATAAATAGACCTATCATACTATATGGAACGGAATGATTTCGTGAAAACAAATAATTAGATGCATCTTCGATTACTACCAAGAATGACTTTATAGCCTCTCTTGCTTCAGCTTCGGTCATTTCATACTTCTCTTGTGCAATTGCAATAAATCCTGGAATATATCTATCATCTTTATTACCGTGAATATCTACCATATATCCACCATTTTCAATGATAGGTATATCTGCTTCAGTACCTGTTTTTTTAGCAAAATGTCTACGGACAATATCTGCCTGCCCCATAGTAAAGCCACAGAAATCATGCAAGAAATCAATAATCTGTTCCTGATATACTAAATAACCAAGCGTAGGTTTCAAGAAATTATTAAGTGCTTCGTTGCCATTGTCTTTGTAAATACCATTGAATAACTGTTCTCTATAAGATTCACCTGCTGGTCTAATAGCACCACTAACCATAGCCATTACATCAAGATATGAGATATTATCATTTTGTGCTTTAATATTCTCCAAAGTTTCCTTACTAAGTGTTCTTTTTAATGAATCACTTGCAAAACCACTTTCAAACTGGAATATTAAGGTTGTATCTTCTGCTATTGAGTTAATAACATTTTCATCTGAGAAATTAACCTTATCAGGTGTTAAATAATCTATACCTGCAAGTTTACAAGCACCATCAATTAGTCCAACAGCATTTAATCCTAACAAGTCTAACTTTACATAATTTAAAGAATCAATTTCGTGCATGTCTATTTGGCTTACAGGACGTGGATCTGATGTAATAGACAATGTTCCAAAATCATATCTTATATCTGTAGGACTACAAACAATTCCTGCTGCATGTCTTCCAAGTGATGTAATTGTCCCAATTACCATATCAATATATTTAAACATTTCTGGATATTGTTCTCTGATTTCTTCTGGCATGTAATCCTTGCCTTTATCATCAGTTTCTACCATATTTGATAATTCCTGAGTTTGATCAGGAGTCATCCCATATGCTCTACCGACATCTTTTATCGCTGCTTTTAACTGAATTGTATTAAAAGTAATAATGTTGCAACAATACAAACCTTCCTTATTAAATAGATACTCTCGCACTTTATATCTATCTTCTGCGTAAATATCAGTATCTACATCCGCCAATGACATTCTTTCAGGATTCATAAATCGTGAGAAGTTAAGCTTATATTTAACTGAATCAACATCAGTACATTTAATCAAATATGCAATCTCACTACCAGATACAGAACCTCTTGAACATCCATAGTGCATATTATTTTTTAGCAGCCAATTCTTGTAATCTGAATCGAGTAACATAAAATCAATAGCATCATTATGTTTATATGTTTCTAACTCTTCCTGTATCCTTGGAATATACTCTGTTTTATAATTTAGGAGTTTGCTTATTCCACGTTCTTTTACACCTTGAACTATTCGTGCCTTAAATTCTTTCTCAGCATCAGGATATAATCTTGGATATTTATTACTATAATCTAATTCATATGATTCAATATTATCTGCAAATCTATTTGTTTCTTCGATTGCATCAAGATAAATTGATTTTGGTAATGCATTCTGTAATTCAAAGGCAGTAACCATATCATCATAAGATTTCCATGATAAATCACACGCATCCTCGTCATGGAAATTAACATTTTTTGATTTCTGCATCACTGCTCTACCCATCATATGATCCTTATCAATAGCGTGTACATCGCTTGTAGCAATAAGCTTCATTCCATATTTCTGAGCAATTCTATACAAATACTGATTGTAATAAATCTGAACGTCAAAATTGTGTGGCTGTATTTCCAACCAACATCTATGCTTATTTTTAATAAGGAATTTCAGAAATCTTTCCTGTACTTCTTTCGTTCCTTTACATAACATGCCTGCAACACAAGCTGTTAATACTAAAATATTATCTGATGTATTCTCAAGTTCCTCTAAGGTAATTCGTGGATTATAATAAAAATGACCATCATTACGATTAAATGAATCAGAAGAAAGTTTGTTAAGTTCTAATACCCCATCATAATTCTTTGCGTATAAGCAACAATGATAATTGTCTCTTTGCAGATTATCCATATCAATTTTTTCTGTTACATAGAATTCTTCTGCATTAATATATTTCAACCCAGCCTTTTCACATGCCTGTCTTTTTGCAACATTATGAAGGACTGCGCCATGCTCTGTAAAAGCAATGGCTTTCATTCCTTCTGATTTTGCTTTGTCAATATAAGCTTGAAAAGGGGTGATTGAGTCAACTTCAAGACCGCTATATGGGTTAGAATCCATACTATGTAAATGTAATACTGTTAAATTGCTCAACTTCTCACCTACCTATATCTATAAACTATTCACAAATGCCAATAAATCATCTTCGTCTGCATCAGAATCAGATTCAGTTTCTTCTTTGAACAATTCCTTCTCTTTCAGATACTGGTCATATGGTTTATGCAACGACCTAGAATATCCTGAGAGGGTTGCCAATCTAAATTCATCGGCATCTGTCACTTCTTGCCAAAAGATATTTTCATCTTCACTATTCTTATATTCTCTCTCTTTAGAGTTAATTTCTTCGACTGTATTGATAATGTCTTCTTTTAAATCGTTAATCTTTTCTTCTGTTAGAGGTACTTGTACATAACAATCATGAATTTCGAATTTTTCTCTAACCTCATCTGGTAAGCAATCAATATTGTTGTTTAACACCATTTCATCAACATATTTATCAATATCATCTTCATATCCGAAATTTTTCAGCCACATTTTTGCCGTATTGATAAGACTTTCGCCTATAGAATTTCTTTCTATATATCTATCTTTTTTCTTACCATTTTTCTGTTCAATGGTAACTGTGACATATTTTAAGAAATTCCATTCACATACAATATCTTCCAATGGAATATTTAATGCTTGTCTAATACCTTCAGCATAAATAACCAACTGACCACATTCGGCGTCAATTTTTGCGCCTTGATAACGTGTAGATGTCTTCCAATCTACAATATGTACACGTTTTTTCTCATTGCCATTTTCATCTTTGTATGACTCGATATAAAGCATGTCAATATATCCTTGCATATAAATATCATCAGAAATTTTAATTGTAATAAAATGCTCAACTTTATGTGGAAAAGTAATCAGATTATGATTTTTAAAGAAATGTCTAATGCAATTTTCATATTTATTTGCTATTGCATCATTTTTATCAGAATCACTGCGATTGTATTTGAGTTCTGCACAATTCATTGTAAATAAGCTATCTTCATATAAATCTGGCATATCCTCATATTTAATTTTGCCAGTATATAGCTGCTCAATAATATCATGTACATTACCACCAGATACACAATAAATACTATTTGTTCTATCTTCTTTCTTGTGTAGGATGTATTTCAAAAAATATTCCCATTTATCTTGTTTGTAACAATGATACCTTGACCATGACCATAATATATTAGTGTGAAGTGTTTTACATATTTCATTTAATTCTTTAGATGTTTTTCTCATTAATCCTCCATTTCAACTTTGTAATTATATAATGCAATATATAACTTTTTTGGTATAACATTTTTATATTCATCTGCAACCTGCTTAATATACATTTCTTTGAATTTTTTATATTTTTCGAATGCTTCAATTTCTGTATTAAAATGACCTAAATATATACTTCCATTTAAAGTCATACATCTTGCCCTAAATTTTTTATTATGAAAATCTACACCAACGAGATATTTTCCTCTCGCTTTGTTATTTTTTATAAGTAAACTATTTATCCTTCTTGGGACAAATACACATGTATTTGGACTATAAATTTTATTATTTTTAATTAATAAATCCTTATCTATTTCCATCCTTTCTTTCCCAATTTCATAATAGTTTTTATCAAACCAGTCAGCAAAATTCTGAAAATTATGCCATTCTTCGCATACAGTGCATTCTTCATAGGTATTATATTTCAATTTATAATCTTCGGAATATCCACGATATATTATGTTATCCCATGTTCTATAGCATTTTAAATTATCTTTTGGTTGATGATTGCCAACACCTATATAACCAATATTATATAAAGTTTTGTCTAAAGGAGACTTTATATATTGTTTTTCTAAATTGCCAATACTAATATTTTTTATAATTATATTATGTGTAATATCTAGACAATCTACATGATGATAATTTTGACATGAGATAATTTTTAATAACGTCCCATATTTATTTATATAAATTTTTCCTAGATATTCTTTACTTGTCTTTCTTGCCAATCTCTTAACTTTCTCCTTTCTGACTCATCATATAAAACACGATGCTTGAGAAGGAAATTATATACTTTATTTGGCATATCGGCAGGACTGTCTTTACTACCTTTCTTAATCAAATCCCAACGATCATATATGTAACTTACTTTTCTAATAGGATAAAATTTATCACATTCCTGTCTAATATGGTTTATATCAATTCCTTCATCTAAAGCTACTACAATTTCTACATTTAAACTAATCAGTATCCTAACTTGTTCTTCTGTAAGCTCACAATTTCCTATTGCAACAGCCGTACCATCTTTTCGTGAATACCTTTTAAGCACCGATTTCTGCGCTTCCAAAACGACTGCATAACCAGCCTCTTGAATTGTTTGATAATTCTCATTTAATCCATATACATTTATTCCTTTTGGATATGTTTTGGATAACTTGAAAAACTTTGGAATATCAAACATCTCATAGTTTGGTACAGTAGTTCTCCCACTAATACCTATATATTCATTGTCATCTCCATCCCACTTTCGTTCAGGAATGACAATTCGTTTTCTATCGTATGAATATCCAATGTTAAATCTTTTACATGCAAAAGGCATAACGCCTTCACGAACCCAATCAATATATGGTAAATCAGTATATTCTTTCATACATGAATCATCATATACTGGAACATCTTTATCAATTGTGTATCTTTGGCGTTTCACCTTTTTGAAGATTGCTAATGGATCTTTCTTATTATCTTTGTTGTCACTCTTACTATATGAATATTTCAAACCTAAAATATTGTGGAGATATTTATTAGCCTTCCCAAAAGATATACCCTTTATTGCCATAACCAATGTAAAAATATCTCCACGTTTATTTTCTTCCGAACTTCTAATCGCTACTGATAATGTATCTTTCTTTACACATATAGCAGTCTTATTATTGCCTTGTGGTAAGGCGGCTCTCCATTCATGAAGATATTCGTGTAGTCCATGACACTCCAACGATAATAAAATCTGTTCTATACAATTATTCTCTATAATGTATTCCTTTAGTTCATCTGCATTAATACACGCTCACCGCCTCCATCACAAATTTAAAAATCAACTGGGACAGAAGTAAAACCAACTTCTTTCAGTATGTTTCTACTCATATCATGCTCACATACAATCTGTATACTACTTGCAGCACCCTCACGGTTTTTACAAATAAATATAAGCTGATAATGTTTGTCTTTGTCCAGTTTGACAGGTATTTTTGATTTATTGTTTTTCCCATCAAATCTATATACCTTTAAAGCATTTTTCTCACCTGTGTACTCATCTTCAAATACATCTCTCAGCATTAAACATGTACTTGCAGGATCGACAATACTTTTTGCCATACCAATATTATCTTGACTATAAAATCTCTGACGTGCTGAAGATTTTGCCAACTGGAATGTAATAGTTACATGAACTTCCAAGCCACCCTCTTCTTTACACTTCACAGTATCGTAAATATCAACCATATTCTGTTGCATATCTAACCACATCTTATCGGAACGACTGCCTGAATCGGCTTTATATGTATCAAGAATGAAATACTTAACACCAAGATTTGCATATTTCTTTAGAACTTTTATGAATTTCTGAGTTTTGTATCTTTTGAATGGAACTATTATAAGCATGTTATTCTCAGCCTTTTCAGTAATCCAATCTGCACACTTTCTTAACAAATCTTTAACTTCGCTAGAATATTTACCATCTCTAACAACGAATTTTTGCAAATCTTGTTTGTAAATATTATTCGCAGTCCACACCAACAATTCTCTCTGCCATTTCTTTTTCCCCTCTTCGTTGACACAAATAACAAGTCTTTCTTCATATTTTATTGTGCTTGGAATCAACATTGATCTTGTTAGTGTAGTTTTGCCCATATTAGATAATCCACCAATCAATGTAATATTACCAGGTAACTGACCACCAGTTTCTTTATTAAGAATATCCATATTATTGTATGGAAGTCCAACTGCTGCACCAGCATCTAATTCATCAATTAAATCATAAATGCCATCAGCTAATGAATATGACTGTACATCATCATCTGCATTGATGAAAATATGATTTAACATTGCTTCATATTCTTCATATATTTCATCTAAAGACATATCACAGAATTCATTGATACGATTATTTACAGGGAATCCATTTTTTAACATCTCCAAAACTGTTTTCCACTTGTATAGCTCTTTGACATACCCATCCATATTGTTGATGTTTACATACTCTTTGGCTTTATCAATCGTTTCATATCCACCATAATCCTCATATTCCTTTTTGAGTTTTTGATGCTTTTCAAGATATAAACCAACAGTCATATCATCCAATACTGATTTCTTTTCTACTACAATAATGTCATTTGCAATCTGCCAATAGACTCGCCATGTATTTTCACTAAAATCTTCAAGCTGCAATGTATAATCAAAAATTAATTCCGGTTGTTTATATAAAATAGCAACTATATTAGCTTCTGCTATTATCTTGTATTCTCGAATCTGTTTTGCACATTTTAATACTTCTTCCTGATAAGGAGTTAATTTTTTATTCTCTTTTTTTTCAGCCAATTAGTACCTCCTCAAAACAGTTTCTTCATTCTGTCACTTGTCTCTTTAGTCTTTTTTACATATCCAGCATTCTCATTACTCTGATTATTAAAGTCTTTAGATTCAACTCTCTCCTCAGTCTTTTTAACATTCTGCAATCTCAAATATACATCGTTGATTTCAGGTTCAATCATTTTCATAATAAGATTGATTTTATGTTTTTCATCTTTGATTTTCTTTTCATTTTCATGTAAATATGTAACAATTTTTCTCTTACATAACTTAAAAGTACATAAAATTGTGTAATCATCATAATTAGCTTTTGCTTCATGATTATTATTCGCTATATGTTCGCCACGTTTAATACCTTGTAGCTTTAATGCGAGATACTGTGGAAATTTCATATTATCATCGTATTCAAGAATTTCTTTCTTTACATACTCACATAGTTCAATCCACTGCTCGTTATCTTTCTTTTTTATATTTCTCATTTACCAAATCATCCTTTCTTAAAAACTCCAACAGGCAATTAACCTGTCGGAGCATAATTTTAATTAGGCTAACTGTAATTTGGCAAAATCAATTAACTCTGTAAGAGTATCTGGTGACTGCATTTCAAGATTCTTTAATGAAACGTCCTTATCCTTCATCTGCTTGTTTACTTTGAGCAAAGCATCTTTATTATCCTTGAGTGACTTTAATACATCTTTAAATTCAGCAGCCAACTCTTCTGCTTTCTCAGCTTTGTCAACCATAGAATCTGTAGAAGTCTTTAAGTCATTCTTGTATGATGTCTCATTTGTCTCAAGATCATGCATTGATTCAAAATAATCCTTCCAAATATCATAAGATGGATTCTCAATAATCTGTCCAACCTTAGTTACATTTGTTCTATCCTTCTTAACCTTTGCAAAATAACGAACATCCTCACCATTCTCTTCCTTATAGAACTCAAGGATTGTGTCATAATCAAATTTAACTGACTTATGCATATCAGGCTTAATGCCAACTAACTTACGGTTATCGCCTGTTCCTTCATATACTTCTGTTGCCTGTGCAACTGACACAACATGCTTACCCTTTGCAGAGAGATCAATCTTAGCCTGCTGAAGCTTCATGTTGATAATTTTGATACGTCCCCACTGTCTCTGAGAAACTACTGTATCATCAACATCTCCACCCTTTCTACGAGCTTTCTTCTCTTCAACTTCTGTAGCTCCAACCTGCATTGTTGCATAAAACTTAGTCTCCGAGTCGATGTCAAGCGTCTGAATCTCATCCGAATCTACTGCTTCGTCAATATCATCCTCTAAATCATCAAGATCTGATGTGTCGTCTACTAAAATAAGATTGTTGTAAGTCTTACCATTTGCTAATGTAATATCCTTACCCTCATAGTGAGCAATACCTGTCTCTGAGTCGATACATGCAACCTTTGGGAATGTAAGAGCAAACCATGACTTACCAGAACCCTCATAACCATATGCTAAAAACTTTCCACCAATCTTTGCTTCTCTTGCTTTTCTAAATGCCAATTTTTTGTCCTCCTAAAATGTATATATTCTTTTGATAAAATGCTCACCCTGTATTAAACAGGGCAAGCGTATTTTTTTAGTTCATGCCTTCAAGCATTGCAAGAAGGTCATCATCTTCTAATGAAGTTTCCTCACTCTCTGAATCTGTATCATCATCTGAACTTGGTTCTGCACCAGCATCAAGTAATGCCTGCTCATAGAAATAAAGGTCATCCTCATCATATTTACCATCTTCAAATGCTACGGTGGGCTTTCTATCGTCACCAGTCCCCACATATGTAATGTCAGGCTTTACAATAATCATTCTTCTCTCACGATTGCCATTACCAACTGCAATCTTCTTTTCTGCTTCCTCTTCCGAATACAGTCCCATTTCGATAAGTTCCTTAATATCGTCAGGAATGTCATCTTCTGTGATATTTACTACTGAACCACCTTCAACTAAATTTCCTGTAACCGTAATTTCAGTAATCTTACCCTTCTTAGGCTTGAAAAATCTCTGAAGCATCTTTGCTGTAATTTCTGGATTCTCGTTGATAGCAACCTCAAATGTCTTAGGGTATGTAACATTCTTCTTAACTTCAATCTTCTCTCCGTCAATCTTAGGCTTTCCAACATAGTCAACAACATATGCTGCCAGTTCCATAGTACCCTTATCATCATTTTTCTTTCCGATACTCTTTGAATCAACAAGAATTGTCTGTGAGAATGTAGCCTTGAAATCTGCCTCATCGTCAATTTTTGAAAGTACAATAGATGTAATCTCTTTCTTTGTAGAAACATTACCTTCATACTCACTGTAACCGATTGTACCCTTTACATTTACAATCATTCCGTCCTCAAGATGCTCATTCAGATACTCTACTGCATCATAAGCTGTGAGGAACTTCTTATATACAGTCTTATCCTTTACATCTTTTTCAACACCAACTGTTAAGAATGAAGAATCTGAAATGCTATCATACAGAGACTCATCAAGACGATCCTCCCACGCAATCTCTACTGACTTACTCTTTCCTGCATCGTCCCTTTCATCCTTACTGTAAGCACGAATAACACTCTCCTTATCAGGATCAGAATAAAAGCCACTTCTCATCTCTGCATACACTGTGTTGCCATTTCCACAATCAACACCTACATACATACTGTTATCTGTCCAACCAGAATCATAACTATTGTCAAGATTGAATGTCTTGTCTGTTACTTTTACACGACCAATAAGATTGAATGCCGCCTTACCTTTTTTTAATGCTTTTCTTTCCTTTGTCTTTGCCAAATTACTTGTCCTCCTTAAAATTAAAAATTTATGTAAATATTGTTAATAAAACAATCTATCTAAACGCCCAAATGGACGGAACACAGAAAATAAATTTATGTGAAAATCTATCTTCAACAGTGATTTTTGAGCGCAAAAGCCCAAGGGTATGCTGTTCTTCCACCCATTCATATATTCACTATTCAGTTATTTGTTTTGGAATTTTTTTTGACTTGATTAAGTCGGATCAACTATTCGATATGCTAATCTTTTATCTGTAAAGATTTCTTCTCCATTATCTTTTAATTTTGTGATATTACAAGACAAATGCATTTCATCATATTTCAGATTTGAAATTTTACAATTAGATTGGATGCTGTTACCTTTCATAACTTTTGATTTGAACAAAACTGCTTTACCATCATAATTCTTATGTGCTTTACAATATTCGTCCCAACTGTCTGCTTCGACTACTCTTGATTGATGATCTCGAATGAAATTATTTTCATCAATGATTAGATTTGTTTCAATTACTTCTATACATATCACCTCACTTGTATATTCTCTGTTACTATCGAAGAATGTGAATCATTCCTTCTCTTGTACCCATTAAAACAGGTTCTTCACCATTGGCTTTCATCTTCCAATAAGCACTTTTACTTTTTCTCCATCTCTAATTGATGTTTCAATCTTTCAATTTCTTTCTCATAATAGTCATTATCGAACTTCTGAGTACCAATCTGTTTATAGTCTTTGGAAACGTATTTTACAGAATAATTTGATATGTAATCGCTTGTACCATCTGAATACTGAATTGTTGGTTCAAAGAACCCACGCTTTTTACATTCATCACAATGACATATATCTGAAATGTAACCAATTCTTCCATCTCTATTTTCTATGAAATCTCCGATGTTAAATTTTATATCTGTTACATTATTCTCTTTTGGTATATGGACTTCTTCAAAGAAAAGGTTTACATATTCAATATTTTGTGTCGATCCGATAAATCTGTGTCCTAAGTTTTCATATTCTTTAATTGTATTATGTGCATCCGATAATCTAACTCTTACTTCCATATTCTCACCTCCTCAAATTTCCCAATGAAACAGTGATTTATTTATTTCAAACTTGAATAAACTGACTGTAGTTCTTCAATGATAATCTTTTCAGGAAATGTAATGCATGTAACAATATCAAATGTCTGACATAAAATAACAATAATTCCTCCAACAATTACACATCCTGTTAAGATTCCAAGCAAAATAGTAGCCACATCATAACATGAATGCCAATCTTCCTTATACTTTCCATAACAATATTTTGTTTTTCCAATCGCATATTTTCCAACAAACAACAGACAGATACCAATTAATATCCACACAACACTTGTTGCAATTTCGTATGTAACATACTTACCACATAGTTGCTGTAAATATGGAAGTACATTTGCAGAAGTCCAGTCAATTGCAAGACCAAACTTTTCTGCAAGAGCGTCTAAAATTTTAATTACTTCTTCTGACATAAATAAGTTTCTCCTTTATATGTTTATTCTCCATTCGATTTTCATTTTTATTGGAAATTGTTAGCTGAATCGCTAAGATTAATTATTCAAGAAATTTCTAATGTCATTCATCATCTGTTCTGACTCATCAAGATAATATCTATGAGTATCTTCACCATCATAATATTCAAAATATGGAATTGGCTGCTCATCTTCATCATACATCCATCCAAGTTCTGAATACGCATCAAAATATACTGACACATGTTTTCCGTTATAATCAATTACAAATCTGATAATCGCACCTGCAAATGGTGGAATAATTTCTACGTCCCATTCTTTATCAAAGTGAAAAGCGGGAAGTTTTCTTGCCCAACCTCTAAAATCATGCATCTGTTCCACCTTTGATAGCATTAGTGACTTATTTACATTTTCCTGTAAGTTCATTTGTTTCTCACCTCCAACTATATATTCTCTGTTTTAATCATAATACACATAATTACAGCTATTGGATTCAATATTTTCTAAGTCAATAATCATTTCGCCATCTTCATGACATCTATCAATTTCAATATTAGAAATTTTAATAGAAGTGTCTGTCATTTCTATAATATTTCCTATGTAGTGGTCATGATGATTTGCCACTTTATTGAATAACGTAAATGCAATATCTTCACCAACTCTAAAGCTTTTCTTATTATCTGTTACTAATGTTCTTACTGTTTTAATGTTGTATTTCATAATCTATCTCCTTAAGAAATGTCAGATTCATTAGCTTTTAAAAATACCATTTATTATCAAAATATTTGATAAACGGCTAAGAACCATAGCCTCTATCCCATTGTTTTGTGAACGTTTGGGATTACCTTTCACTTGGATGTTTAATGGAATATTCAAGTTAATTACTCTCGAATATTCCTGCAACTCATTAATTTCACTCTTGGAAAAATAGAGTGCTTAAACACTCCATAAAACACCCAAGGTTTTATATAAAATTATTCACCATTTACCAGCCTTGCAGATGCTTATAGCCAAATACAACTATGCTAAACTGTATATCAAGGATTTGATAAATCTTTACAACTTTACTATTTACTCTTTTAACTTTACTCATAATTTAAACTTTGAACTTCTGAGCGTTGTTATTTGAGCCTTACAACTTTAAACTTTACAGCACACACCTATCATTATCGTAGGCAATCTGATAATTAGAGTATAATTTCATATTTAATGTTATACATATCAGCCAATGGTTTCACCATTATCTTGCCGAATTATGTACTGTAGTAAGTTGAAATTATACAAATCATATAAATTAATCATCTTTTATTAATTCAATAATTTGTAATATTTTTTATTATTTTGCAGATTTCTTTTTCAGCTTTACATAAGTCTATATCTGCAAAAGACTGATGAGTTGTAGTTTAAAGTTTTCGGTAAACAGTGAATAACTTCTAATTAACTATTCTCTCTTTAATAGTTAATTTCAATCTCTGTTACAGCATTTGATGTGCTAAGTGCAGCATCTACTTCTGCTTTGAAAGATGCAATGTTCTCTTCTAATGTGTTAATTTTGTCCAAAATCTTAATAGGATCAATCAACTCATATGAATTTGCATTGATGAAATCTTTCTTTGTCTTCTCGAAATCATCTGTATTAGTTTTACCTTCCTTAGAACCGTAAATGCCAATTACATATTGTTCTGCTCTCTTTTCAAGATCATCACCGTTCTGTTTGAGGATTTCAGCCTGTGCCTTATCATACTGCTTCTTTAATGCAACTAACATCTTCTCATCAAACTCTACACCATGATTCTTCATTTCAATAGCTTCTGCTACTGTGTATTCAATACCATTAATAAAAACCTTTGTTGTAGCATTTGATAAAACAACTGCTCTCTTAATTGCATTTCTTCTTTTGATAAGGTCTGTTGCCTTATCGTAATAACCCTGCATAACACCTTCATATTCCTTAACTGGTACACCCTTAATCTTTTCATTGGAATGTTTGTTTGCTACACAATAAGTACCACCATTGATTGCAGAAATAATTCTATCATCTACGATTTTTAACTCTGCAAGTGCCTTGTGAATTGTCATCTTTTCTGTTGTCATAATGTTCTCTCCTTTTTAACTTTGATTTTTAAACTTTATATTTTAGGCTTGTCGCCTTGTTACACTTATATATTCTCTCTTTTAATCAGAGCATGTTTTTATTTCTTCACTGTTACATTGAAAACTGATTTTAAAATACAGATAATCAACCAAATACCAGTTGCAATAGACCATTTAAATGTCAAACCAAAGCACATTGTAATAAGCTTGATTATTCCACATGTAACAATCCAACTAAGTCCATAGCATACAGCTAAAATTGTAATGACAATAACTGCTGTTACTCCACCTTTTGTTAATTTTTCCTTCAAATTACTCATATGTATATTCTCCTTTATATTTACTCTTCACCAACAAAAACTAATCTATCAATATATTCTCTACCTTCACCCTTGAAAATAGGAATATCTGTATCAATAATCCACTCATTTTTTGATTTAGAAGTATCTCTTAACTGTGCAGTTACCATAACACCATCAGATTCAATAACAATCTTATTTCTTACACAACAGCTTCCTCTCTTCTGATAAGTCGGTAAATCATTCCAGTTGATACCTTTCTGAGTCATAAGCATGTCCTGAATATCATTACACGACTTATTCTGTAATTCCTTGTGTGGGAAATTGGCTTGACCTACCATCTGAATTGAATTACGAGAAGCATCTAATTGCCTCCAATAGCAAAGATTTGTTACTTCTTCTTTTGGAATATTGAAACAACGAGCATCGAACATTGCACCTTTATCAACTGCTAAAGATAAAATATGTTCATAGTTTTCATGAGTATTATCCATACATTCGTAAGTATATGCACAATAATCTCCTACATTATTAGCAAAAGCCCTATTAAATGCCATCGTAGCCATGCTTGCTGCAATACTACATAATTTATCAACTCTATAATCAAAGAAACAATCTGTATTTAACTTATCATAATCAACAAGAAGTAATGTGATTTCATCGCTCTGTTGATAAGATAATTTGCAATTCTGAATATTTTCGCATAAATATTTGGCTGTCTCTTGCATTGATTTTATAAACACTTCATCAAATGGTCTTTCAAATCCTTTTGTGAAGCTATGTCCAGCTCTCATATCTAGTCTCAAGATTACTGGCATTCTACGCTGAAGATAATATCTATTTCTTTCTTCGTAGCCTTTCATTCTTTTTGCTAAATCACTTGTATCCATAAATTTTATTCTCCTTTATATAGATTATTTTTTATCAAATATTTCTTAACTGTGTTAAAATCTACATCAAATACTTCTGCTATTTGATTACATTTAAGACCAAGTAAATATAATCTGATAAAATATTTTTCATTATTTGTCTGTGAATGGGATATTTTGTTTTTGTATTCATTAAAATTCCATTTATATGAATAATCCTCAAATGGACATTCACCAATATAACTCAAAAAATCTCTCATTTTTAATCGTGGAATATAAATAAAATATTGTTGCTCAGAATTTTTAGATATGTCTGCTTTCATTAATTTCGCATCAAAGTCAGATAGTTGAGGAATTAGTATATCTTCCTGTTCTTCTTTATTAAAACATTGTGCTGCAAGTTTTATATGTTGTGAATTGTTTGAATTGCAAATGCCACCGTCACCTATATACCATACTAAACAAATTGTAGAATTAAGTTTTAGATTATTAGGTATATGCTTAATTCCATCAGGATACCATATTTTTCTTTCGTTTTCAAAACCAACATCAGTTATTGTTCTAAATGTATACCTATCATATGTCTTTCCTGTTCTTTTATCAAAATATGAACTATATTTAATTCCTTCTTTATATAAAATATCAACAAATGGTTTTGATACAAAATCTACATGTTGAAAAGATTTAGATATATATAAAAACTGACTATTTAATCCATTTTTAGCTCTATGAAGGCATCCATCACCTAACATTGCTCCGTATAAATAGTTTCTCTGATTTTCTGCTAAAATGACCTTTTGTTGATGAGCATGATAACTTGGTATATGTATTGGCATATTATAATCGTACAAGTTTCGTCTTACTGTATCAACGCTACAACCAAGTAATTTTGCAACATTAAGTTGACTTAACATTTGTACACAATATAATTCATATAACTTGTCTTTATCTAAAACAATTTTTTCTTTTTGTATAAATAATCACCTCTTTTAAATCATCATGTACTGGCATATATGTACCTCTCTTTCTATAATTATATTCTCCAAAAGAAATCGAAAATTACTTCGTTTATCTCCAACTGATACTGTAATATGGTTCATTATATTGATTGCCAGTTTCAACTTTATAACCAAGTTCCTCTAATTTCTTTCGTGTTTCAGGTTTTAAACAACCATCTTCACTGATTGAAAATTTGCCATCTGCAATTGCATCTCTAATTAATTTAGATAATTCTGCTAATTGCTGTGTAGTGCAACTATCAATTACATTGTTTGTCATCTTATTTGCTTCTGATGCAGACGGAATAACATTCTTTGGTGGCTGAACTTCTGGCATAGGTATATCAGAAGTAACTGCATCTTCGCAACAACCTATATCGCTACAGCCTAAACAAAACTTATAACTTCTACTATTTACTGGATATTTACAACTCATTTAATTATTCTCCTTATAGAAACCGTAGTCACCAAGTTTTTCATTCACAACTTTGTCAAATTCTTTTGACATTATATCTAAAAATCTCTGCTTACATTTCATTACATTGTCGCAACCAACTGTATATTGCAAGTCTGATATTACAATTTGATATGCACCACCTATGTATTTAATATCCATTTTTCACGCTCCTACATATTTATTCATCTGCTAATTTTGTCATAAGTGCAGCTCTGTACATACTTCTATCATCATTGAAAGTTACTTTATCTGCATTAGACCAAAATTCTTTATATCGTTTGTTATGCTCTTTCCTCCTTTTTAAATATTCTCTTATCGAATCATAAGGATTAGGAATTAAGCATAATACGCAATGTATAACGTCTAGCTTTTCATAGTGAGGAACATCTTCCCATAATTCACAACTCTGTATTTTTTCTATAACCAATTCACCAATATTAAACACTTGTCACCTCCAAAGGAAACCGATAATTCCTACTTATTTATTCTCTGTTCTTAGACTCCCATTTAATAAAATCTTCTAAATCATATTCACCAGATTCTTCTTCCTTAATCTCAGGGACAAATACGTTATAGTTACCTTCGTTACGATCATGCTCAGTAATTTGTTTCAACATTTCATACATATTTTTAATCCCTAACTGATATGCTCTCTTTTCGCCTTCAGTCATTCCGTCACAAATTTCATCATTTTTGCTTTCTAATAGATACTTATATTTTTCTAAGCTTTCTACGATTAATAAAAATTCTTCATTCATTTATATATTCTCCTTTCATTCCACAAGAAACGAATCTTTCTTATTAAATTATTCTCTTATTGGCTCAACCCTATATCGTTTATTCCAATCTTCTCTCTTCTTCAATAATGGAATCCAAGGACAGTGTAGGTTTTCAGATTCAGTTCCTATCAAGTCATCTTGATCGCAACCAAGATATTCTCTATGACCACAGTTAGGACAAGCTACTTCATATTCAGGAACTTTATATTTAAAACTACAATAGTTAGGAAATATCATTCGAACATTCCAATCATCCTTTGATTCAACTTCATATACACAGTTGCAGCATCTACATACAAACTGAATATTTTTACCAAAATAATTACCTGCTATAATTTTCATAATGCATTCTCTTATTTATTCTCTCAATCCATCCAACACTCTCATCAAAACATGTCTTGTAAGATTCTTAACATCACCACTATAAAGTCCACATTCAATATCGCAAGCCTTTAAAACTTCATCGAGTGTTTTATTCTTCTCTTCACTCAATGATCTCTTACAGTTCTCATATTGAATATCATTTGTCTCATGAGCATTTCTGAGATTACTTTCTAAACAGCGAATAATATCAATCAGCTTATCTTTTGTCATAGATTTTAATGTACTGTCGGAATATGTTTTTCTTCCATCACCTATTGACATATTCCACCTGCTTAAACAATCTAGCTGGAAATTCGTCTATATCGCCATCTTTATAAGCCTGTTCTTCACCAACCCAAACAATTTCAATTTTATTAGGATTAAAATTTGATCTACCAATAAAATAAGCCTTCTTACCTTTTTTATAAAATGTTGTATCCTCAATTAATTCAATAATATCTCCTCTTTTCATTCTTTTTCCTCCGATTTTCATAATACTGTTTTATTAATTAGCTGTCCTATATAATTATTCTCCTACAATTATTTAAAATATCATTTATCTTATCAACTAATACTGTTGGATCACTTGACATACGACATACAAATTCATCATTACAATAAACTTCATATACATCATCATATTCTGGTCTTCCCAAACAATCACATCCATTTACAACTTCAGTTTTCTCTATACAAAATATATTAATCACCTCCCAAGAAAGAAAAATTTCATTCTTTACATATTATCTGGTTCTAACCACCTAACAATTGGCTCAGATGTACTACCTTTCTCCCACACGAACCATGCGTGACACATTGTAGTTGCCCATTTCTTTCCTGTTTTTGGATCTTTTTCTAAACCACTATTCCAAGTTGCCATTCTATTCCTGAATACATATATGTACTTAGGTGGATATTTTTCGAACAATTCTTTTCTTTTTACACCCTCAAGAAATTGAATTTTAAGAAACATTGCCATCTGACCATCATCTGTTAGCAAATCCATTCCCTTTTCAACAAACTCTTTTGCTAATGAGTAAGGTGGATTTGTGATTATTCCTTCATATTTTTGATCTGTCTTATATGTAAGAAAATCTGCAACTATTGTATTTGGATAACCTCTATCCACTAAATCAAGTCCCGTAATATCCCTTTTGTTCTTATAAAATTCATTTACTGTATTAGCAATATGACCACCACCAACACAAGGCTCTAATATTGTCTGTGCAAAAAAATCATATTTTGAAAGCAACATCTTTACCGCTTCGGGGTTGGTTGCATAATAATCATTTTTTACTCTTTCATTTTCTGGATTACCACCAGCCAATTTAGCACCTGCTAATACTTTTTTCTCCATTTTGTTTTACCAGAAAGCTCATATGATTTACAGTAGCTACACTTTACATTCCTTTCTGATATTTTATTCTCTTATTTACTGGGATTCCCATAGCCGAATGGCTTAGATATGATTAAAAATTTTCCAAAGAAAGATTGGTTTACTGCGAATTAACTTATTCGTCATGAATTCTTTTAAAATCATTCAACTCATATGATGTTTTAAATTTAGTACATTTTGCTAAAGTAATAATATGTTTGCAATTTGGACAAGGCACATAACATTCGTTTGGTTTAGGATTAATATGTCTTGGATAAGCAGCTTCCGAACTCTCAAAAATAAAAGTTGTTCCACAATTATCACAAGTACACCCATATCCATAATCCTTCTTTTCCACTTCTTTAAGATGATTGTTCATTACTGAAAGAATTTTCATTTATATTTTTACCTCCAATATATTATTCTCCAAACTCACAAGTGTCACATGTTGAAAAATACTTATCGTGGTCTATGCAGCATTGTGGTCTGTTATCTTCTTCATCAGTTTCTTCATTAAATTTGATATAAAATGGAGTACAATCACAGACCAACATTGATGCGATCGACATTCCGTAAATAATGGCAGATTTACACTCTTGATTATCCTTGAATATTGAACAATTGACCATCTTATTAAATTCTTCAGAACCAATGAAATTCAATACTGTTTTCTGTAATTCAGTTGAATCAATTAGCTTTTTATAATCATCCATTTGATACCTCTTTTCTATAATCCAATGATATGTTGCTTTCCTGTGAAGTTACCTCAACTAATTACAATATTTCTCAATACCTTGTGCCATAATATCTCTTAATTCATCTTCCTCATATGTAGAGCCAAACTGCGACCAACTACAACTATATTCTGTATTATTGTGTACTAACGCAAGTTTAAATACACTGCCACCATAATTCTTATATGCATCTAATTTGATAGCTTTAATATGAGGAATTTCTAAATACCAATTATGCTCTTTATATTCAAACTGGATATTAGTAGCTTGACCAAAATTATAATCAATGAATTTAACGTTATTCATATACTCAATATCAAGAAGCTTTTTAATATAATCAATATACCAATCATATGTTTCCTTTTCTTTATATTTCTTTCTCTTATCAAGCTTGTTACCATCTGCATCCTGATTCTTTGATAACATATTTAACCATTCTCTACACGTTTTAATCGTAGAAGGTTGATCAAGCAGTATATACTGAATATTCTCTTTATAAGTGCGAAATGCCTGTTGTTCAATAAGATTATATTCATTCTTCATATCATCTAATGCTTGTTTCTTTGCTGACAATCTTCTTTCTACTTGTGCAAATTTATTTAATGAACCCATTTCATATTCACCATTATAGTTATATGTGTCATTTTTATATACTAAAGACATTAATCGTTCACCTCTTTTATTTTTTCTTAGTTCATAAAAATCATTGATTTTATCCTTACTTTAATATTCTCTCTTTGTTACCAAAGAAACCTGAAATTCTTATTACTCTACTTTCTATTAATCCATTCCTTAAATTCTTTGAAATCATCCTTTGTCAACACAATATCAGAATAATAAAAATCCTTATTCCTAATAATCGCCCAAATTTTCTTCAACTTTTCAAAGAACGGTCTTTGCTGAGTATAAAAATTGCCATTCGTATAGGTCAAAAAAGCACAATCACCATCTTCGTAATCATAAATCTTAAAGTGAATACCTTCATCACAACCACACTTGCAACTTACGATCAATTCATCATCTTTAAAATTTTTAAATACCGCCATAACATTCTCCTTTACTTACAATTCAATTCTCCTAATTCCCTGCCACACCAAGGACAATACGAAATATATTCTCGCTGATGAACAAAGCCATCATCATATTCGTCCCATTCTGATGTTTCTATGTCTAAATAATATTCATTCGTCAGTGGATCAATATATATCTGATTGTCAGGTGAGTCATAATTACAACGATTACACATAATTATTCTCCTAATTTATCTTTGAAGAACAATCTTCTCAGTGTACAAATATCTTTTGGAACGGAATCAATATCATCAACGTCATGTAACTTTCTAACCCATGCGTAATATTCATTTGCAATAGGAGTTGTTAATGCGGAGGTCTTTTTAATGCATCCATTTCTAATAGCTTCATGTGAAATTGCTCTCATAAACTTCCAAAAGTTATAATATGTAAGCTTCAGTTTTGTCATATATCCAACACTATCCTCGATTACAAATCCCTCAATTTTTCTACCATTATATTCATAATCTTCTTCGAGAATGTCGTAATACCAGTCATAGAAATCTTGCCAGTTAGCAATCTCAAATGCTTTTTCTTTTGGGGTTAATCCAAACTGATGAGCAATATCACACATAGTTTCATAATCATATTTAGCAAAATCCATCTGATTATAAACAATATCTAATAGATATAACTTACTTTCAGGATATTCAATAATATGCGGATCATTTTTCATATCAACATTTTCAAATACAAATGACACATTATTATCTTTCGCATACTGTTTCATTTTTTCTCTATTTTCTTCTATAATCTGATTGTAAATAGCTTCTTTGAGCCATTGTGCAAACTGACTGTCAATAGTAGATTTACTTGCAATAAATAAATCATCATTATATTCGTCATAACTTACAATTCCCAAATAACCATTTTCTTTTACATACGCTGTAACAGGGAACTGTAGCTTATGTTGTAACATATCAAATTTTGTTTCGGGACGCTCATTGATATTAAAAAACTTGTCATATGCCCTTGCTGCCACTTTACCCTTAAATGTATCAAGGTACAAACCTCTTGCTTTTGTAGTCTGCTCATCCCATATTTTGTCGTAGAAGGCTTTGCTTGTAAAATTAAAAGAAGAGATGTTACCAAACTTCTTTTCTTGGATATATCTATTTGCTCTTAAAGAAATTATTACATCGGCAACAGAACTATTTGTTACACTCTGTTCTTCTCTCATTTCAGGTGTTTTGAATACTTCATTATGAACTTCTACTTCGTGCATACCATCTTTATCAAGTTGGACACATCTTAAATCTCCACCAAATTCAACTCTTCCTTCAAGATTAAATACTCTATCATTCACACGAATTGGAACTTGTTTGGTGTTTCTATGACCATGAATCTGATAGTAATTTGATGGCATTTTTTTAGTGAATGTTTCTGCAATTTTTTCAAAATCATTGTAATTACCAACTCCATGAATCATCTGATCTGTTGCAACGAATGTAAGATTATCTGGTAACACACTTAAACCTGCATGAGTTACTAAATAAATATTCTCTCCATACTTATAATAAGCACACTGTCCAAATTTTCTATAAAGCTGACGAACATCTTTTTTATCAATCTTCGCATCTTCTAACTGTGGTTTTGTTACAAGTTCAAATTCTTTAGACTTACCTATACAACCGTTAGCCCATAACCAAAGCCATCTTTCGTGATTTCCTTCAAGCATAAGCATATTCTTCTTATCTTTAATAGAAATCAGATACTTAATAACATCAGCATTTTCAATGCCTCTATCTACATAATCACCACAGAAGATGTAAAATTCATCATCTTTGATACCGCCATTGTCATCAATATATTTCTTTAATGCTGTATAACAACCATGAACGTCTCCGATATGATGAATTTTCTTATATTCAGATAAATCAAATAACTTCATCCAAATTGAATCTAACTCGTTTGGTTTAATTACTTTAATACCAGATGGAATTTTCTGAGTCTTAAAACGGGAATACATTTTGTCAATCGCCTCATCTGGGACTCTCTTTAATTCCTCTCTATTGGTATTCCTTTTCTTTACTTCATCAATTGGAATATCTGTAAAATCGACACAATACATCCTATATCTGTATGTTTCACACATCTGCTTATATCTGTTCATCTCAGATGTTTTTGAATTTGTAGCATCAATGACTGTAAACTCGCCTTTCTGCATACGAATTTCAAGCAAATTAAATAATGTCTTCCAAACGGTTTTATCATTATTCTGACTAATTCCTACTGTTCCATCAGGCTGTAATACTGGACTCTGACACAGTAATCTAATATCATCTGCTGATAATGCATATGGCTTTAATCCATTCTGTTCAATCCAAGTTGATTTTCCACAACCAGCAGAGCCTCTTAATAAAAGTAATACTCTCATATGTATCCTCTCTTTCTATTTTCTATGTATATATTCTTTTATCTCAGCTCAATCTCACCGAATTTTAATGTATTATCACAAAAAACTTTATTACCTTTAAATCGACCACACATGAGTCCATTTTCACTTCCCATAAGACCATCTGAACTATATCCAACTATAGCAATTAAATCATCTAACGTACTTTGACTTAAAAATATATATGGCGATTCACTTTTCATAACTATAAATTCATCTATTTTCGACAATAATTTCTTCAAGTCAATATTTGATTTTGTAATTGAAAATCTTTCTGTCATTTAATTATTCTCCTTTCCAAAGGAAATGCTTCTTTCTTGTCATTCCATATCTATCTCGTATGTTCCAGTTGTTGATATTGTCCCATTAGGAGCAATAATTACATAATAATCTACACTCTTATCATTACACCATTTTATAAATAATAGCTTTTCTACAATTTCTGGTATCTTATGATTTTCCTGATGAACTTCAATACAAGGCTTTTTACTATCATCATATTTTATGTAAGATTTATCTGCTGGTATATGTCCAATAACTTCTCCTTTATCTGTTGTTCTTGAAAAGAAATAACTAATCTCTCCGTCAATAGCCCCTCTCACACAAAAAGCACCGCCATGAATTTCTCCACTTGTAACTAAATTGTCTTTTAATGAATTAATATTGAATGTATAATAAGATTCTGCTTTCGGACAACATAGAACAACAATCGCAGATATTATGAAGACAATTATGAAATTAATTACATTAAATAAAATATTGAGTATGAACCACTGAAAAATATATTTTGGAACGCTTCCATAGTCGTGCACATTATATTTTCTCAAAGAAAATGTGTCATAGTTTGTTCTACCATACTCTATATTCTCTTTAACTTCCTTGTTTATTTCTTCAATATTTTTGATACTATCAATTAGCCAACCATCTGCAAAAATAGTATATAATGCTATTCCAATGGCTATTAAAATAAATAAAATCATATACTTATTCCTCCATCTGATCTACAATACTCTGTAATTTGTTAATATATATCTGAGCATCCTTTTTATGTTTAAGCTGCTTAATATAAGCAGGTACAAAAGCTAACTTCGATTTACCAAAAACATCATTATTCGAATAAACTTTCATAAACTGACACATAGTTTCAGCATCAATCCAATCTAAATCTGGTTGTAAACAAATCACATCACCTTTCTGTGGATGCAATTTTCTAACCTTAATAAGCGTCTGCTTAAATAATTTCTTCTTCTGTCGCTTGTTCATATCGTTCTTCTCCTTCAAATATTACTCTTATTGGCTTTATAGTTTCGTCATTTGTTGGTATAATAAATACCTTGTCATCTCCAACCTGATCTTTAAATGTTTTTGAAGTTTCAACAAATGTAACTCTTTTTGACCTATCACTATCCAACCATTCTTTAAATTTTTCGAGATTTTCTTTTTCAGAAATCGCAACACAAGGGCTTACTTTGTCTATTAATTCTAAAAATTTTTGTCTTTCTTCTTGTGATAAATCCATATTGTTATTCTCCTATTCATTCACTCTAAATACATTTGCATCACCAACAGCCAAATCTTTTACTTCTACATAGTTGTAATCAGTATCTCATCGAATAAATCCTCCATCATGCAAAATAATCGTACAGACGGATGGAATCCTGGATATTCTTTCAAACGGTGTTTATTAACTCTGCCTCTTAATACAGGAAGTCCATGTCTTCTACGTTTATTATTATCCCAATGAATGGGGTTGGCATAAAAGGCTTTCTTCTTTCGTCTATACTCCTCTAATTCTTCTCTTGCAAGTTTATCAATCTCTTTTTCTCGTTCTGTTTTCGGAGGATCGCCATGAATGATATTGTCAAATTGTTTTCTGATATTATCATTTGCTACTGACTTTTCTGAATCACTCATTTTGTCATAATTTATAGCAGCCTCTAAAAATATATTCTTCAATTTCTCACCTACTTTCACGACCGAATGAAACGTGGTTTTCAATGGCTTTTTCAACCTCTAAAAGCCTTGATTTTAGGGCATTTCAGAAATTGAGATTTTAATAATTTGTGATTAATACCTCACAATCGGCACTCTTATCCTTTTTCTGATAATTACAGTTGCTATAATCACCATTAAGATAATGAACGTTATATTTATTTTTCCAATCTTCTAATAAAGGATTGTTATATTTAAGATTGTTGCTTAGTGCAAATCTACCATGCTTGTCTACAACATCTAACATACTTAACAAATCTCTCTCGTCCTGTTCTGACCAACCGCCATTTTCATTATAAGTAGCAACCGAGTTGTAATATGGTGGATCAACATATATAAAATCGTCTGCAAGAAAATTACATTCTCTAAAATCTTTATTCCAAAATTGAATGTCTTTTTTATGCATTTCATCAACAAAAGTCTTTAGTTTTTCTTGTAGAGAAATATTATAATCACGTTTTCCATAAGGCATATTAAATTCACCTTTAGAATTGAATCGTATCTGATTACTAAACGAACACGTTATAAGTGTATAGAATTTAATCCAATCAGGATTAGAGTTGTATGCTTTTCTTAATTCAAAGTATTTAGGTTTATTATATTCGCCAAGACCTTTACTTGACTCACATCCATATGCTTCATAACCATTAAGATCAGACCTGCTTAATCCAAAATCAGATATGGTTTTTAAAATCATATTATGAATATACTCAGAATCATTATTGTAGAAATGTTCCAATAAATCTACCACCTGTTTACAAATATCATTGTAAACCAAATGCTTTGCTTCAATGTTAATCCCAACATTAAATCCACCACCAAATAAATCTACAAATGTATTAATATCTTTTGGTATAAGGGGTATAATCTGTGGTAACAGTTTATACTTGCCTCCGACATAATTTAGAGGCGATTTAATATATGTATTTTTCAAATTTGTTCACCGATAGTAGCTGCGCAGCTTTACTCACATGTGAACGTTTTTCCTTTCCTTAATTGTAATTGCATTGTTATATTCTCTGTCACTTAGTAAATAATGAATGTTGTTTTTTCTTTAATTCATCAATTTCACTTTGAATCTTTTTATATTCCTCAACTTTATTTATTTTATGTTCTATTGGTTTTTTACTCCATTCACGAATAATACCACCTGTCAGAAAACCACCGTTATATAAATAAAGAACTTTATTTTTCTTAGTTGTCCATTGAGAACAACTAATTATTTCTAAGATTCCACTTTTAATTTGTAAATTTCCATGTTTATTTTTAAATACTTCGTGTATACCAAATAAGTTTTCTATAAACCAAGATGGAGGATTATTTTTCATACTTAATATAGTACGAGTATCATAAAATTTATTTAATAATGGTTCTATTCTTACATAACAATATGTTTCATTTGTATCTGATTCATTTCCGTATGTCAATTTAATATCTCCTCAAGAAACCAAAATTTCATTATAGCTTTATTTTTTCAAAAACGGATTTTCCACAATATAATGGTCAACCATACCTCTAAACGCAAATGGAGAATCTACAATTCTATCTGAATATTTAAAATGTTTCAGAAAATCCAATACATCTCGTGCGTCTTTATGCGACAATGGAATAAATTTCACATATTCTGGATGACCTTTAATACATACAACCGCCCACGAATGCTCATTAGAAAGAAATCCTACATCTGTTCCAACGTCTATCATAGAATTCATTAGCTTATGACAATCATCGACTAATTTAAATGACCAGCTATATTCATCCTTTGCAGCATTTAGATACCCTTTTGCCCTATTATATAAGTCTTCTGCATCTTTATAATTCTGTTCTGCTGATTCAAATTTTGATAACTCTTCAGAAAATAACCACTGCCTTAATTTATCTCGTATTTTATCTTTAATTTTCACTGCCTCACCTCCTACAACCATATAAAATAGTGTTATTCCCAATCATACGCTATATAATATCCTTGATCTGATAACTTTTTGAACCATTCAAATCTATTTCTCATATCAATAGCATCGACTTCCGTTCCCTCTAGTATCTTTTCACAATATTTGGACATGTCGATTGGTTCAATTAATTTTAATTTATAATTCTTTGAGTCAATCCACTCCTCGTTTGGTAATTTAGGGAACTGAACACCAATCGTCTTTTCAAACAATTCTCTTACCAAACTTACATTATAATAAGAATGAGATGTAGAGTCGTAGTCGATATATTTAATTGAGTATTCATCATAATAACAATGTCCAAATGCCTGATATGTTTCACCAGAATCTAATATTTTATAATCTTTAAACCATCTAAATCCTAAGCCCATAATAACCTCCTACAACCTAATGAAATATCGCTTTCAATTTAACACTATATATAGTTGTTATCTATCTTTGTTTGCTACTATATACAGTGGTATTTTTCATCTTAATTCTATATCTTGGTGTGTTTCACCGTCTGAATAGTAAATATTCCAATCCTTGAATAATTCGACCAGCTTTTTATTATCCCAATCGCATTCATTACAATGCGTGAGTGCTAATGACTTCTGATTTCCAAAATCTCCAATATTATTTGAACATCTACTATATAATTCTCCTAAATCGAGTGTCCCATATCTCAAAGTGTCCTGGAATGGATTTGGAACATTAGTATGGTCATACATATATTCGTTAATCAGACTCTTAGAACACTCAGATGGAAACTTACCTGCGCCATGTCTTGTCAAATATGTACGAGATACATAACAAGTCTCAATATTTATCTCATCATTCCATTCAACATTTTCAATTACTTTCTTGGGATTTTTAATACCTGTATTAGATGGTGTTAGATGTGGGAAATACTCTGTGTTATTCTGATCAAGTAAAAGACCTTGTGCTGCTTCAAAAACAATATTATCAAACTGATTCAAAAAATAATTATCTGTGATTGTCAAGGAATGACTATTCATAAAATCCCAATCATCCAAGAAATGTTCAAATATTCCATTGTCCATAAATATCCTTGCCCATTCACTAGACAATATAATATTCTCTCTTTTGAACAAATCTACATAATAATCTCTAATATTATAGCCCATATCGGTAACGCCAGCTTTATATCTTTTGATTGTTTCAAAGATACCTAATCCACAGCTACCATGTTTGTTCTTGCCACGACTTTCCTCAATAATCTGATTTGCCATCATATCAAATGGTGTAGTTACCATACAGTTTTGATTGATATATGTATTTGGAACATAGTTCAACTTCATTAACTCATCATATTCTTGCTTAAAAATTATTGGATTTACTATGAAGTCCTCAGATAAATATGTACTTGCTCTATTAAATGTTCCAGATCCAAAATGATGAAAGACATGTCGGATTGCATCTAGCGTTGTTACTGTATGCCCTCTCTGAGCACCACCATTTGAACAAACAACAATACTATTGGGTTTCTGTGAGAAATAATCTGTCATTAAACCTTTGCCCTCATCTCCAAAGTTTGCTCCACATACAATCTTAATATCTTTCATCTTTTTAAATCTCCTATCTTACCAAGTAATTCCTTCTGAATTTGAAGGTGATACAACTGTATCTACTACATTATTCTCTGCTTCGTTGATGATAATATCTACAATCTCATTTGTAATACTATCCATAGTAACCTTTCTGAAATGAGTATCATCGAGATACTTTTTATAAGACTTCTCAATCTCGGCTTCATCCCATCTGCGACCATGATTTACATCTAAGTGATAAATATTAAACTTTTCAGAAGCTTCCTCGTATAAATCCTTTGTCTCAACATCAGACTGAAGATTATCGCCTGTAACTTCTGATAATCCATGACCTCTATCCTTATATGGAAGATATGGATTAAGCTGCTCATCACCCATAGTAATGATAATTCCCTTTCTTCCACGCTTTAAGCAGTCAAGTTTTGTGTGACGAGAACCAAAGTACCAAGCTGCTGTGTATGATTCGTAGCTGTTACCACCGCCACCAAACTCAAAGTAAATCTTATCAAGCTGTTCAGCAATACGAATATCTGACTCAAACTGTGAAGCCTGAATTGGACAACTATCACAAGCTAAATCACCAATTCCCATAACAAGGAACTCAACATCTGTAACCTTTTCATACAGCTTTGTCATAATTACATTAAGCTTCTTTGCCACTTCAACGGCAGCCTGTCCCATTGAACCAGTTACATCAAGTGCAAGAATGACAGGAATTGTATTTGGATGTTCCTCTGTATCACAACATTCTCTCATCGCATTCTTAGGATTAAGTGCAGAATCAATTGTTCTTGCCTTGAACATATCCTGATTAGAATAAGAACCACCGATAGAACCATCTAATGACACGCTCATTCCCTTTGTTGCTGAATAACTTACATAACTATCTCTTGTCCATGAACCACATCCCATATTATGCTTCCTCCTCTTCTACATCTGTGTCATCATCATTGCCACTCATATCAAAATCAAACATTCCATCAAACATATCACCCATATTACCGCCCATCATCATAAGTGGTAACATTGAACTCATGCCGTTATTGCCATTCATCATACCGTTGGAATTATTATCACCCTTCATCATCTGGGAAAGCATCATATACTTAAAAATATTACCTGTACCCTTCTTGCCCTTGATTAAATCACTGCCAAACATTGATACAATCTTACCATAGAAGTATGTATTACCCATAAATACGTGTCTCTCAGGAAGTACAGTCTCGATTGTTGAATCCTCATAGTTAATAACTGTAATCTTTGTCTTATCAGCTTCAATTACACATCTTGGTTTGCCATTAATAAGAATAATGTCACCCTTTTCAACCTTATTTGTTGGAATTACGAAGAAGAACTCCTCGCCAATATCAAATACAAAGTTACTACAATTTGTAAGCTTTCCAGTCTTGATGTTATATGTTTTATATCCACCTGCTGTCTTAACTGCAATACCACCATTCATGGAAAGTCTACACATTCCACTTCCTACCTTACCAAACATACCATTCAAAAAATTGTTCATCATTTTAATTTCCTCCTATTGAAATTTTTTATTACTGTTTACATATACTTATTCTCTCTTTTATGAGAAGAAATGTCGGTTTCAATTCTCGTCATCTTGAAATGCTTTTATTCTATTTTCAAGATAATCTATCTCATCTTTCCAATGCTCAACTAACATATCTTCAATCTGTTGTTTTGCATCTTCTATGCTATCAGCAATAATTGTGTCATATTCTACGTTTAATTCTTCTGAAACATAAATATAAACATTCTCATCCGTTTCATCTTGAACAAATCCAGCTACTACATTCTCATTTTCTTCTTCATAGAACTGACTGAAATGTAGTTTATAACATTCTTTGCCGAATTCGTTTTTCTCTCCTACTTCCCAATATTTATTCATAAACACCTCTCAATTAATTATTCTCCTCATTCACAATAATCTTGAACATATCATCAACTGAATCTAATAAATCATATCTCTTATCAAATACAGCCGTTGAACTTCTTGCAAATTTACGCTCTACCATGTCGATGTAATAAGTCATTTGACCGTCATCCCCCATATAGAACTCATTCCATTCTTCATCAGACATCAATCTTCTTACATTTAACTGCTCAATTGCCAAATTATCAAAGCTCACAACCTTAAATCCGTTTAATACTGATTCAAGATTTCCATATAACCAATGCTGCTTAACCTTAATATCAGCCATATCAGATTCAAAATAATCATTGCCTCGCCTTAAATGTTTGTATCCAAGAATCAACATTTTCAAATTATTATTCTCCAAAGCATATACATCAGATGGACTTAATACACCATTAATTACATGAATAACTGCATTTGGATATTTTTTAATAAGTTCAATAAAATTCTTTGTTGGATTTACAAGCGATACGCCAAGACCATAGATAAGTTTTTCATCAACAAGCTTTCTGATTAAATCCTGTTTCTTCTCAAAATGAATCTGATTAACAGTCATATTTGCAATGACTTTCTTCTCTTTGAGTTTTTCCAAGAACGGAATTAAATTAGGATGACTTGTAGCATCACCACCGCCAATGGCAACTTCCTGATAAGGATGCAATGTATCAATGAATTTCTCATTCAGAATATCTCCAAACTTACCATTTGTTGTACTACCTTCATGACAAAATGGACATCCCATATCGCAATAATTCGTTATCTTGACATCCATATTTTCTGCATGATCTGGAATAAATTCATCATCTTTTGTTTCTCTGATTTTTGTTCCATCGCTCAGAATAGTAGTGAAAAAGTTACCATTCTTATATCTTCCTAATAATTCCATTCTTAAATCCTCCTAATCAATCGTGACCATAATAGCCAAAACTTCTTATTGTTTCACCGCTTGGTGTTGTGAAACTCTCATTGTATGTTTCGTATTCAAGGTAATCATAATCATTGAATCGTTCATATGTAAGATACTGATACTTACCGTCTTCATTTTCCATCGACTTTTTAATCTCATCAGTAATAGGAATTAGTTCTTCATTCCATCTGTCTAATACAAGTTCTCCATTTTTCCACTTATCATAATCTGATTCCATACACATTGTTAAACTATGTACTGAACTGCTATTTGCCTCAAATACTCCACGTCTAATCTGTCTCTTCATAATCTTAATTTCCTTTCTCGTAAACTTCATAGTTATCAAATTCTGGTTTTAGTCCACCATAATTCGTATATGTTCCCCAATTTGTTTCTTCTTCACCTTCATTGACATACATTCTGTCGTTGTATCCATCATCGTTGTCATTACCAGTAATAATCAATGAATCGCCAAATAGATATCTAAATAATCTATCTGAATCTGATAAAACAGCATCTAAAAATTCTTTCGTCTCACCTGAATGATCAATATAACCATCAATTTTATAATAATATCTTGTCTTACCACCATATTCCCATGAATCTTCTACCAGTTCAGGTAATGTGTAAGTAATATTATGGCTATCAAGAATATCCTTTAATAGCTGCAATCTTCTATCAGCTTCATCCTTATCAAAGCTTAAAATGGCTGTAATTAAATACGAAGCCTTACTATATCTGTCACTGTAATGGTCATACTCCCAACCAAATCCCCCAACTTCAAAATCCAAATGTGTACCAAGTCCTTTACAATCTTTTTTTGTAATGCAAATGGCATGTGTACTACTTGAATTTGTTTCAAAAGTTCCTCTTCTAATTTGTCTTCTCATTTTTTATACCTCACTTTCTACTTAATTATTCTCTGTCACAAGCCAATGAAAGACAGGATTCTTGTCAAATTTTTATTATTCATATGCTGTCATTTCTATAAAATTATCATTCAAATCAAATACAATAGCTGCTTGACAATAAGTACCACCAATAATTAATTCTTTTACATTAGGATTCCATGTTTTCTCTTCGTACTTGATTTTCCATTTATCTAACCAATTCTTCCATTGAATATAATCTGATACACATTTTTGACTGCCAAGAATTTGCATCACATCCGACTTTCTTACAAAGCCCATTTCGGATGGCAGCTTGGACAATTCTTTTCGTAATACTGCTTTATCAATTAATTGTCCCATATTGTTATTCTCCTTCTTTGACCAATCTAACAACAGTATCTTTCATCATTACTATTCCATTCAGCCTGTAAAATTCATCCCACATATCAATTTGTCCATCATATTCAGGTTTGTATCTTAATGGCTGCACTGTTGCCAATTTGTCCAGCTCATCTTTTGCTTGACTTAAAACTTGTTTCACAAAGCCTTCTCTAATATCATTTAATTCTTCAATAGAACATTCATGCAAATCAATAGGAATTCCACCAACATAATTAACACTTGCTGTATTATCAATAAAATCAGCTAATTCTTCATCCTTACAAGATAATAGCATTGAGGCGTAAAACAACATAAATCTTACTGAATCTTCCATATGGTTATTCTCCTTATCTAAAAACAAGAAATACGAGCTTCATTGGATTTATTCTTCAAAAGATGCCGTTGCTTTAATATTGAGTTTTCTATTGTAGAAGTAACTATCGACATACTTCTGTACAACATTATTAATTGCTTTTGTCATTGCAGCATCCACTCTTTCGATAATCATCTGATCAAAATCAATACCTTTTATTTTTCCTTCGATAGCTTTGACGACTTTATCATCTAAATCTTTAAGAACAAGTTCCTTTAATTCTTCTTTTGTAAGACCAGCTTCACATAACATCTGACGTGCTTCCTGCCTTAATGCAATTTCTTCAATTCTCATATCTCATTCACCTCACTAAATTATTCTCTTAATTCAAATAACTCTCTAATTTCCAAAGAAAGATTTCTTTCAATGTATTATTTGAACTCTATCTTGTTCCTTTTTAATACTTTAACTGCCTTATCATAATCAGTTCCAGCTACTTTGATATTTTTCATCTTAGTTGGTTTTGGCTTAATCCAATAACGGCATCCAGTAATGTTTTCGTCATACCACATCAAACCGCTTTCACAATATTTATGCCATTGGCAGTCATTATTACCACATTTACTCATTTATGTATTCTCCCAATCTAATGCCTGACCACATTGATCACAATATTTAATGTCGGTATCTTTATATCCATCATCACACAATAGTTCACCACAAGCAGGACAATACCATTCAAACGGAATTCTCTCTCCGCTATTTTTCACTTTCTTTGGAATTTGTTTTTCTATTGCTGATATTGCAAATCTAATTGCTTCTAAAACGTTGTAATCAGGGTATGGCTTCCATGATTTTTTCAAATATTCAAAATGTATTAAAAGAAACTTTTTAGCTTTATATGATGTCATCCTATTTCTCCTTTATATTCAGCTACTCTCTTACTTCCAATCTCAAAAATATCCTTATCTTTCTCAAAACATATGTAATTTCTACCTGTATTCAAAGCTGCGGCTGCCGTTGTACAACTTCCTGCACATGAATCAAGAACTAAATCTCCTGGGTTGGTGTAGGTCTTAATAAAATACTCACACGCTTCAACAGGCTTTTGACATTGATGTAAACTACTTTTCTGAGTGTCCCACTTGAACTGCAGAACATCTCTTGGATATCTTTGTGTACTACCACCACCTGAAATACCAGTCTTTGTAGCACCATAACAGTTGCCATCTGTTGTATGCTTTGTATAAGAATGAACAGGTGTATGTCCTTCTGTCATTTGTGGATTGTATGTAGGGAGTTTCTTATAGAAAATCAAGACATTTTCGTGTGCCTTCATCGGCATTTTCTTTGCGTTTAGATGACCAGTTGCTTTGGTCTTTTCGATAATCCACTCATAGCGATATAGCTTTTCATTACTACAAGCGAGTCTCTTGTCAAATGGTGATTGCGCCCATAATGCAATGCAGCCATTATCTTTGATAATTCGATTATAATGAGTCCATAAACCATCTTTTTTATTTTCATAAAACCAATCTCTTGTATATTCAAGACTGCTGTTTGTTACTTGAGCCAACTTAAATAAATCTGTCTCATAAAAATATTGTCCCGATAACTCAACATAATCATTTAATGGCATTTCGCATTCCCAAGAATTATTGGTCGTGTTATAAGGAAGATCTGTGAATATAAAATCGACTGACTTATTACCAATCTTTTTCATACCTTCAAGGCAATCTTCATTGTATATTTTGTTAATCTCTAACATTTCTTACTCAGAGCAAATCATGATTTAATGCTGCAGCAAATCTCATGCTCCTTTCAATGTATTATTCTCCGAAGGAAACTTCGGATTCTTGTGCTTACTTTTTATCTGTAATCTCAAATGGTACAATTGACTCTGGAATATAATTAACCTCATACTTGTACTTATTCACTTCAGCGCCACCTAAATCCTCAATGACATACATCGTATCTTCATTTAGTCCAATAATATGTCTCTTATATGTACCATCTTCCATCTCTACAACAAGTGTCACCTGATCATCTGTTGCATCCTCTCTACTAAATGCACCAATCATTTCAAACTCAACCTTATCAGTACGAGTGTTGATTACTGCGAATCTTCTAAGAACATTAAAGTTCTCAGCTTCCTGTTTCATATTATATGTAACCTTTTTTGATTCAGTTTCGAAAGCACATCCAGTTAATGATGTTGCTACCATTCCAACTGCTAACATTACTACTAAAATTTTCTTTTTCATGTAATTTACTCCTTACTATCTCAAAATCTTACTCAACTTCTTCACAACTTCTTCGCACAATCTGTACAAACAAGTTTCCTTAAATTCTATCCTTAAATCACCAACAGTCTGTCTATATTGCTGACGTAATTTGTTGTCTATCATATTATCCTCCAAATATTCATTATTGTTATGCCCACTTACACCATATAAAGGGTTCGAACCTAGTACAGCCCCACTAACACATAAATCACTAACTAGTATCCACATTTATGCCGTTGTCAATCTGAATTGAACAGCCCTACAGTAATGAATAATCCTAATCAATATCAGTAATGTTTTCTACAAAACAGTTATAATAGACATATCTCTTGCCATTGAAATCTATGCTTCATGTATCTTTATTCTTGGCATATCTACAAGTGGTGTCCAATATACCACCTCGTAATACCCCGAATACTCGATAAAATATGACCATTTCTCAAACCCAAAATTGGAATCTTTAATCCAACTTGCAACACCGTAAAATAAATTCTCTTCTTTTAGTTCATCTTTTTTATCTTTGTATAAAATTAAAACTTCTTCGTTTATTGGTGGCATTTGATCCTTCGTACTTATCCATATGCTCATTTATTCGTTCTCCTTTATCAAAATACTTTTATAAATTTCTCATAGTTACCATCTCTGCCGCTTGGAACAGCAAATACAACAGTATCGAAGCATTTATGGGTAGTAGTTAAATATTCTTTAAATATATTCGCTACCTCTGTTGCGTCCTGTCCAAATACTCCACAACCATAAGCTCCTAAAATCAAAGTATGAATATTATTAGCTTTCGCAATATCAAGTATAAACTTGATTCTACTTCTTAATACTCTTGTATTCTCTTCGTCTGATACATTCTGATATTTCTGCGCTGCTGATTTATTTGGTGCTGCACAAGTAATAACACTACACTCTACAGGACTGTTCTCATTTCTGGTAAACCATATACAAGGAGAAAATAATCCTCTATTTAAATATAAAGCCTTGTTCTTATGTTGATTATTCCAATCATAAAATTCCGTCTGAAACTCTCTTAATACATTGTATAAAAACGATTCATGACACAGACATTCCTCTTGTGCTTTACTGCCATTCATAAACATACCACCCGGATTTTTATAAGAAGAAAAGTTAAGAACTGCTGTGCTTGGATTACCATATTTCATTACAGCACCAACACTATCAATATCCTCTACAATAATATTTGTTTCTACATCTGGAATATCTTCTTCGATTTCACATTCAAATGAATTATTATCATAAATTTTTGTTGCAGAAATAGCAGTCTGGATACAACGACCATATTTGTTTTGCATTTCTTTTGTATGTTTACGAGCGATTGTCGCTCTCTGTTCTTTATTCTGCCAATATTCTTTTATATATGCCATTTACTTATCATTCCTTCCTACATACAACCTTAATAGTTCGTTTCTATTAATAAAATAATTTACTTTTTCCTTTAATTCTTTATTCTCTTTTTCAAGTGCAGTTATTCTATTTCTTAATACATCTTCTGTTGAAAACTTCTGAGTTCCAATCTGCTTATAATCAGACGGAATAGTTTTAGCAGAATAATTGCTAATATAATCTGTTGTTCCATCGGAATATGTAATTGTTGGTTCAAAAAATCCACGCTTCTTACACTCATCACAACGGCAGATGGATGAAATATATCCAATTTTGCCATCACTGCTTTCTACAAAATCACCTTTATGAAATTGAATATCTGTTATATTATTCTCTTTTGGAACAATTGGATCTCTGAACCTAAGAGTTATACCATCAATAGTTCGAACAGTTTCAACGTGTAAATAGCCAAGGTTTTCATATTCTTTTATTGTTTTATCAACTTCGCTTAAACTTACTTTAACTACCATTTATTTATTATCCTCATCTTCGCCTAAAATTTTCTTTCTTAATGAGTTCCAACCATCATCGTAACCATCGCAATATTCGTCCATATATTCATCATTGTGTGTCTCATCTGGCAATTCTTTTAATGGACACCAATTTGGTTTATTCCCATTTTTTATTACTTCTTCATAAATTATATCTCCACATTTATCTAAATTACCTGTTGCGGCACAAAGATCACATTGTCCATAACTATCAAAGCATAATGGACATTTATCACAACTATTTGGTATATCCATTACTAAAACAGCTTTACTCATTTACTTATTCTCCTTATTAAGCCAATCACAATATTTCTGACAAGCCTCTTTACTCCTGAATGCAATTTTTTCTCCATAGCTTTTTCCATTGTGATATAGAATTACATCATTATTAAAATCATCAAAAATATTTTCTATTCTGAATTCACTGTAATAATCGTATGCATCTGCATAATCCTTGTTTGGTTTGTGATTTTTAGTAAAATAGACTTTCTTTTTATCACTATATCTTGGCTTATACGCCTTATGAAACTTAACCTCTTTATTCAATGAAATAACTGGCTCATAAATATACGTTGGGCGAGAACATTTACATTCCTTGGTCACAGTTTCACCATCTGGATATACTGCAACAAGTTTTCTTTCCTCGTTACATAAATTACATTTTGGTTTCTCATGAGGAACATGTTCTGCATACCACACTTCTGAGTCTTCTAATAATTTCTCAAAAACTTCTTCCATTGTTTTATTGTAAAAATCTTTCTCTACCTCTCGTTTGTAATTGTCCATCTTGTACTGCAAATCATTTTCTCTACGAGACAGATTCCAATTTTTATCATTGTACTCTTTAACTTCCTGTCTTAATTCTGCATTTTCTTTTGTTAATCTGTTAATTTCAGAGTTTACATCTTCACGTAAAATCTCTCTGAACTTTTCTTTCATTTCATCAAAAAACATTTCGCCTTCACTTGGCTCATAAAAATCATCGTATTCTGGATACATATTCTCTCTCCTTTCATCGCAAGAAATTCCGCTTTCCTGCGAACTTCATATTATGTTATTCTCTACTCGATCTTCTTCTCAACCACAACAATTGTATCATTGTGCCAACCACCATGAGGAACAAGTAAAATTTCCTGAATTTCAAAGCCATACTTCTTACCAATGCCACCACTATTCCAGCTACAAGTAATTACAATGCCATTTTTCTTTACAATTCTTCCTATCTGTTCCTTCTGTTTAGACCAATATGAAGCTTGTGTTGTCTGCATATTTACTGTCTGTCCAAGGTTTTTATAACATTCGCTTACCTGTCGTGGCGAGTATGGTGGATCATATAACACTGTATCTACTGAGTTATCATCGAATATCTTTAAGAAATCTAATGCGTCCATATGGTAATCAGTATCATATTGTGTATCTAAGTCATTTGTTACTGTTGCTAATTTATTACTATTAGCAAACGGATCAACAATCTTACCAGTTGCATATTTCTCAATCAGTTCCTTAATTGGCTTAATTGAAAATGTGTTGCTATTTGGCATCTGCCAGACTCTATTTATTATCATTATGTATCAGGAGTAAACGCTGCGTTTTCGGTATACCAAACCTCTTACTCCTTTCTTTTATTCTCTTAACCCACTCAAAATCCATTCAACAGTAGGTTCATTCCATCCATTGCCCATCAAACTACATCTTTTTGAGTATGATAACCAACGACTATTGAGCTGAACTTTTGTAAAATTATCAGGTAATCCCTGTAATCTTTCATATTCAACTTCTGTAAGTTTTCGTGGTCTACCACTATTTAATACTTTCTTTTCGTGATATCCACCATTTATGCAAGTTAATGTGCAGCATTTAAAATCTGGATTATAAATTCTTCTATTCATTTCCATAGAATTAACTTTTAACTCTGCACATACACGTTTACTCATATCCAAGATTTCAAAATCTTTCTTATAGAAATATTTCTCATCTACACTTTTCTCCATAATATCTTTTAAAACTAATGGAGATTTATCAGGTAATTTACCTAATGGTATGTTTGTCCAATAATATCTTTCACGACTCTGCGCAGAAAATTTTCCTGAATCAATCAGAATAGGTTCTACACCAATACCTTCTGTCATTGTCTTCAGATCTTCATCACTACTTGGTATTACATTTTCAAACATGAAATATTTGGGCTGAATTGCCCTAAGACACTCAATTGCTTTAAAGAAAATTCCTGACTTACCATCAAGACCATTATTGACCTCTTTACTTTCAATTCGCACTCTTGAAAGTGACTGGCAACAAGTTCCTGCCAACAGTAAATCAAATCCTTTGAACTGTTCAAAATCCGCTTCATATAAATCGCCATGATGTACCACAAACGGAAAATGATACTGAGAAACTGCTATGGCTTCTGGCAAAATTTCATATGTATGATATTCTCTTATGGGTATTCCGAGCTGTTGTAACGCATACAATCCTGTTTCTACGCCACCACATAAACTTAACACTCGTAGCCCTTGAGAATTATTTTTTCCATTATTCTCTGTCAAAATACATTATTTTACAGAGGTTACGTAACCATAATTACCTAGGAGTTACTGCTTAATTCCTTTCTTCTTAATATTATTTTGTTGTAAAATCCTATGGAATTAGCACGTCTGCAAAAACCATAAGAAAAAAATATTTCTTGTTACTTTTATTTGGAAATTTTTGGCTGATCAGCCTTGAATAGAAAAGTTTGATATTACAATTTGATTATTTCATTAAAGCATTTATCCTTTAAAAACCCTTCAATTTTCCCAATAATTTCCCATTCTGCAATATCTCCTTTATTGGAATATGTATAAACATTTGTTTTATTGGTTCTAATATCATACCAGAAAGAATTATCACAATTATGATCAATATAATATCCTTCTATAATTCCCAATAACAAACAATCTTTTGTTTTAAAAATTACTACATCGCCAACATCATATTTACTTGTATATTCTTCAACAATCTTTCCCATAATTCACCTCGTTCATCACCTTTATTTTACATTGAATTTCTACAACTTCTAGTTGTCTATCAGCATTATAACGTCTTGACATAAATTTTCTAACTGCATTCTCAGCAGTTTTTCTTGTTTCCCAATATTTATGTCTTGGATTTGTAAGATTACTTACTAATTTACCTGTTGATTTATCCATTACTCCATATAATGTAAATTCATTTGTCATTCATTTCACCTCTTTTATTCTCTGTATGGTTCAGGTAATGGCATCCATGCTCTCATACCACCATTAATTCTTCCCCAAAACCATGTTCCATCATAGCATTGTCTTTGCACTTTTGTTACCATGCCTCTATTCGTAGTAACAAGTACATTAATTACTTTCTTGCCTTCATATCTTTTATCATCTTCTGGCATTTGCCCTTCGATACACTTAATCCACTCCAATTATTCTTTCACCTCACTTTACTTTCCAAATGGATTCTCCATAATACAATGGTCAACCATATCTCTAAATGCAAAAGGTGAATCAATCACTCTGTTTGAATATCTGAAACGCTTTAAAAAATCAAGTACAGCATATGCATCTCTATGTGATAATGAAATAAACTTCACATATTCAGGGCGACCTTTTATACATACAACCGCCCAAGAATGGTCGTCAGAACAAAAACCAACATCAGTTCCAACGTCTATCATCGAGTTTATCATTTTATGACAATCATCAACTAATTTATGAGAATTTTTATATGTAACGGCTGCGTCAGATAGTTGAACATTGGCGTATTCACATTTTCTTACTGCATCATTATATGATTTTTTAGCTGCTTCCACTTGAAACAAATCATCCTCTAATAACCAATGTCTTAATTTATCTCGTATTTTATCCTTTAATTTCACACTCTTACCTCATTTAGAATCCTTCTCTTATACTTTGTTTAACACTTGCACGATTATATTCCTCTAAATATAAATCAACATTATGTTCTTTATTAAACTTTTCACAAGCCTCTTGAGCTTCCTCTTTTGTTCCAAAATATGTATTACTACCATCATCACATCTATTGATTTGCAAACCATAACCCGCTGAATTAGTGGCATAATATTCATAAGTACTTTTCTTATTTTGAAGACTAATGATACTACCAATTCTTATATTATAATCATCAATAATCTTTTCAATTATCTCCTTATATATGTACTCGCCTTTACAAGCAGGGCAGGTAAATTCTTTACCTTTTATCAATACACGTCCTGTACTTTCACAATATTCACACTTTTTATGAAACTTGAATCTATGTTCTTTGTCCTTAATATGATATATTTTTTGACCAAGTTTGAATGTACCAACTGGATATCCAACTTTGTCTAAATCGCTAAAATACATTTGCTTCACCTCACATCCATTTATCAATCTCACTAAACACATTGCCTAACGAATCAACAATCATCAGATCCGTATCGCCATACAACAATACTTGAATTTTTTCTCTATTGATAACAACCAAATGCCTACCACTAAAATATGAAATATAATTTGCTGCTGGATAAACCTTTAATGAAGTGCCACCAATAATTAACATTTCAGCATCTCGAATAGCTCTAATTGCTCCATTTACTGCATCATTAGGAAGATTCTCTCCATATAAAGTTACATCAGGTCTGATCAGACCGCCACATTCACATTTTGGGATAGACTCTTTGGTATTAAACAAGAAATCAGAATGATATTCCATTTTGCATTTACTACAATAGTTCCTCTGTGTAGTTCCATGAATTTCAAACACATTCTTACTGCCAGCTTTCTGATGTAATCCATCAATGTTCTGTGTAACAATAGCCTTCAGCTTACCCATTTCTTCCATCTTAGCAAGTACCTTATGAGTAATGTTTGGCTCAATATTTCTTGTGTCCATCTTCTGACGATAGAACTCATAAAATACCTTTGGGTTATTATATAAACATTCTCTACTCAGAAGATATTCTGGTTCGTATTTATCAAACTGAACGTCATGTTGATTATATAATCCATCCTTTGAACGGAAGTCGGGAATACCACTTTCAGTAGATACACCTGCTCCACCAAAGAAAACAATATTGTTTGATTCTTCTATATATTCTCTTAATTTTTCGTACATAGTCACTCCTTTAATATTTAATCCAACCATCTGTAACACCAGTCATCCAATAAATAAGATTTTCTCTATCATTTTTTAATCTTCCATCTATTACACGAGTTAAGATTTCATTGAGCCAGTAGCCAACTTCTTTTCCGCTTTTAATGAGCATTGTATCCATTACATCCTCACCATTAACCGCTAAATCCTTTAGAGAAAAACATTCATCATCCTGTAAGACTTCTTCTAAAATATATCCAATGTTATCAATCTTTTGCAATCTTGTTCCCCGATTCATGTCTGCTTGTGCTTTAATATCAGCTCTACGGACATTTAATAATCTTCTGAACTGTTCTTCTCCGATTTTATTAAGCCATCTCTTGACATATTTCTTCCCAACTTCAAAAGTGGCATCATGATAATAGACTAATTCAATGACCTTCTCTCTTGTATCATTGTCAAATCTTAATCGCTTCATTATTTCATCAGTCATATCAGCACTGACTCTTCCGTGACCTTTGAAATGTCTAATACCGTCCTCGCTATCTTGATAACAATGTGGCTTTCCAATATCATGAAAGAATACTGCTAATCTTGTTACTAAATCATCGGATTCACAATATTCTATTGCATGTACAGTATGATTCCATACATCATAGACATGATAAGGATTATTTTGTGGAAATTTAATCATAGATTTGATTTCAGGGATAAATAACGAAAATACTTCGTGATATAAAACCATTTGTACGCAGAAATCGCTTGATACAGCAATTTTACAGAACTCACTATTGATTCTCTCAATAGATATATTCTCCAAATTCTTATACATTTTAGAGATATTCCAATCTGTATCAGGTTCAAGCACAAATCCTAGCTGTGAAGCAAACCGAATGGCACGTAAAATTCTTAAAGCGTCTTCTGAAAATCTATCTTTCGCTCTGCCAACACATCTAATCTTGTGGTATTTAATATCTTCCATTCCATTAAACGGATCTACAAGACCAACTTCATCATTGTATGCCATCGCATTAATTGTAAAATCTCTACGTTTTAAATCTTCTTCAAGACTTTGTGTAAATGTTACACTATCAGGTCTACGACTATCCGAGTAATTACCATCAATTCTGTAAGTGGTACATTCATATGCTTCACCATCAATTAAAATTGTGATAGTTCCATGTTGCAATCCAGTTTCAATAATTCTTTTATCCTTAAATACTTCCATCATCTCATCTGGTGTAGCAGATGTTGTAATATCATAATCATGAATCGGTCTGTTAAGAATACTATCTCTCACGCATCCTCCAACTAAGAAAGCTTCATATCCATTATTTTGTAGACTATGGATAATTTCATTTGCACCAGACGGAATTTCAATTTTCAATTTCTTCATTCAAATTCACCTCAATTTTTGGTATATCAACGAAATATTACTCATTTATTATCATATCCAAAAACAATAACTCATCTTTTATCAATGTAATATCATAATCTTTCCAGTTATTCATAAGCTCTCTTGTGTCGAATCTATGCGGAACAATAATTGCATAGCCATGTGGAGTTTTATATGTTTCAATCTGTTCAAATGCAATATTATATTTGGCTATGTCGTGAACAAATTCCAATGCCAATAAATTATCATCTACATCAAAATCAAACATCCACTTACTCTCATCACGATTTTGTACCTGCTGTGCAACAGATGCCAATGTACGATTGAGTTGTGTCATGCTTGGCTTATCTCTCAACAGACGAATAACGAACTCTTCCCTAATTTTCTCTTCATTCCTAGAATTAACTGACCTGTATAGTCTTGTCTGTTCGCCAGGGACTCCTTTAGCTGCAAAAGTTTTAAATTCTTCAATTACTTTATCTTCGTTCTCTTTATATTCAAGGATTGTCTCATCTCGTTGCTTAAAGTCTGGAATATTCTTATTATCTTTGTTGCGAGAACGCATTAAATATACATATAAGTTTGACATTGTATTATTCTCCTAAAATAAATTTCCTTGACTATCTACCATCCCTTTATAACCACACCATTTACACTTGCAATGTGCAGAAGCACCATCACAGCTATTATAAATATAATCTTTTTTATGACAGTGCCATCCTATTTTACAAAAGAACTTTTGCAATGGTTTAATATAATCTGCTAACATATATAATGCTGATGGCAAAATTAATAAACCAATTAAAATTAAAATAGCAGCATATTTCATTGATTTCACCTCCAAAAATTCCGTAAGAAATGTGCATTTCTTTCCAATGTAAAATATATACCATATATAGTATATATCACTTATTTTCAATACTATATATGGTATATTTACAACAATTACTCGCTTAATTCTGCAAGTGCCTTATCCAGATCCTCGTCAGACATGTTTTCAAGTGCTGCATCCTGTCTCTTAGCCTTGATTTCAAGCAATCTCTGTCTCATCTCAGCATTCTTCTTAGCATCTTCTCTCTTCTGCTTCTCATCCAACTTCACACCAACAATATACTTGACAATTTCAATCTTGTTAGAAATCTCCTCATCTTCCTTTGACTTAGTATTTAAAAGGCTCTCTTCCTCAGACTTCTTTGCTTCTGCATTAAGTGTCTTAAATACTGAATCCAGATTTGTGAGAGATAAATCCCACAAATCAATTACGTTAATCATTCCTCTAAATGGAAACTGATAGTTTGCTCTTGTTGCATTGATAAATAATTCATTGTTTGTCATAATAATAATCTCCTTTTCTAATTAAAACTTAATCTTCATTACACGCTCTGTTGCGCCCTTAACCTTAACAACTAAATCTGCTCTCTTTGTCATAGAGAATCCAATTCCTGAAAGTTGATCATCAGTATCTTCTACATGGCACTTAGCACCTAAAGCCTCAAATACTCTCTTGTGCTTCATTAAATCGTTATCAAGGAATTCAAGATAGAAACCATTAGGTTCTTCGGTGTTGACACAATCCTTCAGGAAGAAGAATAAATGTCTATGACCAATTCCATCCTGCTCGTCAAAATAATTTGGACTATAACTGATTACTGATACAGGAACAAACTGATTTGTTTTGATATTCCACTTTTCAATAGGTGTACTATCATTCTCTGCCATCTCAAGAATACTAAACTCGCCATTTTTTAATTCTAATTTTGCAAGAGTAATCCATTCCTTGTGCTGTAATGGCTCTCTCCTTACAAATCTATAAACATTACCACCAAATGCAATTTCTGCTTTAAAGCCACCTGTTGTCGGATTTCTAAAATTCCAATTATGGATTTTAAAAGTGTATACACCCTCTTTCAATTTATCAATTGAAGGGAATGTTGTGTTTTCAACTGGGACATATCCAATAGGTGCAGGAGCTGTATAATCTACATCCTGAACTCCACCAGAAGCATAATGTCTTCTATGATTCCATCCAACTCTTTCATCATTTCCATAATTATCGTGAATTTCTTTTCCATTCTTGATAACAACATTTTGATTTGAACCAGGCATAAATACATGTAAATCCATAAGAGAGGCATTTCTCATTCCATCGTAATTCCAACTATGTGAAAATCTCAAAACACCATCAGTTCTTCCACCAGCGGCTTTCACTTTTTCTGTAATTTCAGAATCAGTAATGTTTCCTGAATAAGCCCAAGATAATCCATTGTTCCATTTGAACATTGTCTTAGCATCTGGATTAACAGGTGCAATCATAGAAACAAAGTTCTTCTCATGTTTATTCTCTACAAAAGCTTCAATCTCCTTTGCAGTTGGAAGTACCTTATCAATGAAATCCTGTGCTGAAATCTCCTCAACCTTAGAAAACTTCTTAGGGCTTACAGCAACATCCTTTTCCATCTGACCAAAAATATCATCCGCACCAACCATTCTTCTTGCAGCACTCTTATTTGAGAACAGTACATTATTTACAGTAATATCATTCAGATTAGCAAATCTTCTCTGTAATGAATCCATATAACCGAGTTCTGTAATGGTCTTCTTTGCATCCTCAAGCATCTTCTTTGTAAAAATAGCCTTTGGTCTTTTATAGTTGCTTGGAGCGACAATCTGCTCATACTTCTTAACTGCTGTGTCAAGATCCATATCCTCACTTACATTAATAAGAAGTGTTCCAATAGAATGATTTCTAATTCTACCGATAGCCATACCTGCTGTTACTGACTTCTCCCAAGCATATAAATCCTTTTCAACATCAGAAGTCAGCTTGTCATATTCTTTCTTATACTTCTTGAACTCTGTGAGCACACCTTTCCATTCTTCACCTTTGTAGAGCGTATTTGAGTTGATAAGTTCAAGAATTGTATCGAGTGCATCCATAGTAATCTCATCAAGAGAACGCTTAAATACATTTCTTGTGTCTCTGAACTGTCCCTTAACTTCCTCGTTGGAACGACTACTTCTATTTATAAACTTACTTGGAAGCTCTAAGAAGAAATGATCCCACTGATGAGACTTTCCATTGATTTCCTCAAAGTTAAAATCTGTACCAATCTTAGGAAACTTAGTTGTATAAATATCTGTAACTGTATGAGCCTTTACAAAAGCGTCAAGCGCATCACATACTGGCTGATATGTTGTATCACCAAGATTCAGTTCCCAAATTGTGTGAATCTGATTATCCTTGATAGTGACAGCAGAACCAATATTCTTGATAAACTGTCTACAGCAACTACAATCATGCTCTCTACGCTCTCTGAAAATCTCATTTGTACCAGTAGGAAAGCTATCAAGATATGTATTCCATAACTCATCCTTATCTACATTTACCTCAAATAAATGTGTAGCCTCTTTCTGCATTTCATCGAAGTGCTTCTGTAAAGCCTTCTTAAACATCATAAATCCATCCATATTTTGTACCTCTTCTTTCTTATATTGATTTTTGTTAATTGTTTCTAATGTTATATTCTCCGTTTTATAAATTGAAAGGTCTATTTTATTACCCTTTGATAGAGTCGGTAGGCTATGACACCTACCAACCCTTGAATTATTTATTTTTCTTACGTTTTCCTACGATAAAACCTGTTCCAAAGCATATACCAAGACAGATTAAGAAAACTCCAATGTTTAATACAATCATTACTTATTACCTCTCTGTCTCTTCATATCATCAAGGATCTGACGAGCATTACGCTCTCTTTCAGAATTAGCAAGTCTTCTCTCATTAGCCTGTGCACTAGAATCATATGCAATTCTACTTCCTTCTGCACGTTCTCTTGTCTTTCTTGCTCCTTCACGAACTCTTTCAAGCATTCTATCGCTCTCATTATTCGTATTAAGGCTATCCATACTCTGATGAAGTTCAATAATCTGACTATCGGCTTCCATCTGGAAAAGAATTTGTTCCTTTTCCTCTTTAAGTTTCTGTAATTCTTCGGCTGCCTGATCACGAATATCTTTCTGATGAGCCTGTGCCTCTTTCATCTCTTCGATTGTATCTTTCAATACATTAATCTTATTCTCCAAAGTAGATTTCTTCATTGCGTACTGCATTGCTTCATCTTCTTTGTTTTCATCAAGACAAACGTTGATCTGCTGTGTAACACGCATGATGTCTTTGTTCGCCTGATACAAATCTTTCTCTGCTGTGTCACGTTTTCCTGAAATCTCTGCATATGTAGCAGAAGCTTTGTTATAAAACTCTTCCTTTTCTCTGATTGCAGCATTGTAATAATCTCTTGCACCTTCTGGTGTCTGTGCGTCCTGACGCATTACCTCATCTGTTCTTCCTCTAAACTTCACACGAAGCTGTTTTCCGAATGGTGTAAGAAAAAGAATCAGTGCAATTAAAACAATCGCTATAATTACAATAAACATAAAATTTGTCATACGTTCCTCCTACTCTGCATCAATACCGTACTGATTACATAACGCCTTTAATCCACCATTATATCCACTTCCGACAGCCTTGAACTTCCATTCGCCATTATGCTTATAAATCTCAGCTACAACTAAAGCAGTCTCAGTTGAGAAATCCTCACTTAAATCAAAACGAATAAGTTCTTCGCCCGTCTCTTCGTCTACTACACGAACATATGCATTCCCAACCATACCAAAGTTCTGAAGTCTACTCTCAGCATCATAAATTGTGACCGTCACAGCAAGAGTCTCATAGTCTGATGGGATTTTATCAAGTTTAATCTTAATAACCTCATCATCTCCATCTCCCTCACCTGTACGGTTATCTCCCATATGCTTTACACTCTTTGAACTATGTTCAAGATTACCATAGAAAATGAAATCCTCATCCTTGCCAACCTTTCCATTCTCTTTTGTCATAAACACAGAGGCATCGAGATCAAAATCTGCTTCTCCGTCATAATGATTAATATCCCATCCAAGTCCAACAAGAATGTTTTTTAATGACGGTCTACCCTTTGTTAAATCTACTCTCTGTCCTTTACTTAATGAAACTGACATAATTAAATCCTCCTACTTATATCTTCTTGTTAATTCGCTAATACTTGAATCATTTGTTCCCTGACCGATAGCGTTAAATTTCCACTCTCCGTCTTTCTTATAAACTTCTGCAAATACCATTGCTGTCTTGCCAGCATAATCATCTGAAAGATTGTATTTACAAATTTCCTTACCAGTTGACTCATCAACAAGTCTAATGTACGCATTCTTGATAAGTCCAAAATCCTGCTTTCTTGAAATACAATCATAGATATTTACTACAAATACAATCTTTTCAACCTTATTTGTAATATTCGCAAGATCAACTGTAATCTGCTCATCATCACCGTCTCCATCTCCTGTGAGGTTGTCACCATGATGATATACACACCTATCTTCTGCAGATCTGTCACCATAATAAACACAGGTACGATACTTATCATCTTTTCCTAAAATAATTGCTGAAGCATCGCAATCAATGTTTGGCTTAGAACCAAATAATCCTTTCTTAACAGCATCCCATCCAAGTCCTACCATAATCTTTGTAAGACCACCTGCTACTTCCTTAGATAAATTAATTTTCTGTCCTTTGACTAAATTTACTGACATATATATTCTCCTTCCATTTTATAAATCTAAACCAAAATTTCTACCAATAGCAGCTAAACCACCATTGTAACCTGAACCAACTGCATTAAACTTCCATTCACCGTTCTTACGATACAACTCACCTGCAATAACACCTGTCTCTAATGAGAAATCCTCATTAAGTTCATATTTGAAAAGTTCCTCATTTGTATCAGCGTTGTATGCTCTAATGTACGAATTATCAACCATTCCGAAGTTCTGTAAACGATTTTCTGCATCATAAATTGTCGCTGAGAAGCTAATCTTTGTAATATTAGATGGAATCTTATTTAACTCAACAATCATTGTCTCGTCATCGCCATCGCCTACACCTGTTCTGTTGTCACCAGAATAAATTAATGCTCCACTTGGATGCTGTGGCTGACCATAAAATACAAAATCCTGTTCGCCTGTTACCTTTCCTGAATCATCAGTAAAAAATGCTGATACATCCAAATCGAAATCTGCATTGCCATCGTATCTATTTGTGTCCCATCCAAGACCAAATACGACTTTGTTTAAACCTGCATTGCCTTTTGTAAGGTCAATCTTCTGACCTTTAACTAAACTAATTGACATATTGTTTGTCCTCCTTATTCTTGGGAAGGCTGTCAACCTTCCCTTTTAATAATTTAAAAGAAATTGGAAATGTGAGTAACGTCAGAAAAATAAATGGAATAAAGTGTGTAATACATGCTACAACAACACTAATTGAAAAACATATAAGAGTAATAATCTCTACTTTTTTATAACTTTTATCTCTCCTTATCATGTTCTCATCTCCTCAATTACTTATTCTCTCTTTTCTTCTCAATAATCTTTCTAATAAGATCAATTGGAATAACCATAAACGCTAGAATTACAACTACTACCCAATGTTTGAAATCTAAAGCTGTAACCTTAATAAGATTTTCTGCAAAATTGCAAAGAGCAAAAGTCATTACAAAAATTCCGATTGCAATGGCTGAGAACAGTTTGTTCTTCCCAATGCCATTGAATAAATTAATGTGTTCTGTACGAATATTAAATCCATTAAATACTGCCATAAAGCATAACAATGCGAATCTCGCTGTCATAGCTTCTGTTTCAGATGCAAACATATTTGCAATAGGACTGAATGTAATAATTCCATAAAGTGCAATAAATGCTACTGTACTGATTGCAATACGTTTCTTTGCACCTCTGATGAATAAACCAGAACCTTTCTTAATAGGTTTCTCAGTCATATATTCATCCTTTGGAGGTTCGCCACCAAATGATAATGAATTAAGAGAGTCCATAATGATATTTACAATCAGAATCTGAACCGATGCAAGTAATGCACCTGTTGCAATCATTGGATAGATAACACTGAGAATCAAAAGTGAAATATTGATAGGTAACTGAAATTCAAGGAACATCATAATATTGTGCATAAATGTTCTTCCAAGTTCTACTGCCTTTACAACGCTTGCAAAGTTATCATCTGTTAATACAATGTCTGATGCTTCTTTTGCTACATCTGATCCACCTTGCATACCAAAACCAACATCAGCTCTCTTTAAAGCAGGACTATCATTTACACCATCACCTGTCATTGCAACTGACTTTCCAATCTCTTGTGCTAGTGTGACAAGTCTGAGTTTTGTGTTTGGTGAGCATCTTGAAATAACTCTCAATCGAGGAATTATACTCTTTACTTCATCATCTGACATCACTTCAAATTCATCATTTGTAAGTGCTAAATCTCCATCTTTGTAAATTCCACACTCTGTAGCAACTGCAACTGCTGTCTCAATACAATCGCCTGTAATTTCAATAACTTGAATACCAGCCTTATGTGCTGTTTTTACTGCACTCGGTACTTCATCTCTTACAGGATCTACAACACCAATGATTCCAAGGAACGTCATATTATTTGGTAATTTATTCTCTACTAAATCACCACTCGCCATTGTCACAGCAATACATCTCATTGCATTTCTTGTCATTGCGGTAATTTCAACATTAAGTGTTTTTCTATCATTATTCTCTACAATCTCACCATTTGAACTCATAATCTTTGTACAATGTTCAATAAGTTTTTCAGGTGCGCCCTTATAATATGTAATTCCATCTTTTGTAGTAAAAGCCGAATATTTGTTTCCACTATTAAATACCTGCTTTAACTTGACTGGATTGTTACTCTGAATATCAGCATATTTATTAGGTGTTACAAGTCCAAGAACTGCTCTATCAATTGAATTACCACCTGTAATATTATTCTCTGAATCAAATGTAGCACTATTATTCAAACAGATATTTGATTCAATGCTATCCCATAAAGTAGAATTTTTATCTACCTCATTACCAAATCCATCAATAATTCTCTTTGGTGTCATAATTCCAGTTGTAAGAGTACCTGTCTTATCAGTACAAATAATATCAACATATGCTAATTCTGGAATCTTGCCAGGATTTTTAGCAAGGATATTAAACTTTTCCATTGTCTTAACATTCTGCTTTGTAACAAGTTTTACAATAAGTGGTAATCCTTCAGGAACAGCAGCTACAATAATTGTTAATGCAACTGAGAAGTTCTGTGCGATTTTCTGAATAGTATTAAGAATACCACCACTGAAATATTCTCCAAATCCAACCTGTACAACTCCTGAAATTGTAAGCACCGCAAATGTAATAACTGCTGCGATTGTTCCCCACTTAGAAATGAAGTCGCTCAGATTATCAAGTGCAATATCAAGTGCTGTCTTTGGTGCTTCAAGTGTTTGCATTTTAACAAGTGTATCACCATTTACTGTATTCACACCTACATCAGTAACAATCATTTTTCCTTCGCCTGACATTACTGTTGTACCAGCAAATAAGCAATTCTGATTCGTATAAGCATCTGTTGAAGTAGTTTTCTTATGAACGTATCCTTCAATTGGTGTTTTCTTACACTCTTTTGTCTCTCCATTAATAGCTGCATTGTTTACAGAAATCTTACCTTCAATGAGATATCCATCTGCAAAAATTTCTTGTCCCATTCCTACACAAACAAGATCACCAACTACCAATTCATCCTTATTAATTGTTTGAACTTTGCCATCACGAATTACGTCACAATACCTGACTGATGTTTTAGCTCTCAACTCTGCCGCTGATTTTTGAACACCAAGTCCAGTCTTAACAGCAATACATGTTACAATTGCTAATACAACAAGAATCATAATTGGATCTGATAAATCCATTACTCCCATGACTCCAAGGAATAACTGCAATACTGCAATTGCAATAAGAATCATTGTGATTTTCTCACTTAATGCCTCCTTTGCGAAGTCATACCACTTGTCCAACTTTGGTTCAGGAAGCTTATTACTTCCATGAAGCTCTCTACTTTTGAGAACTTCTTTACTACTCAATCCATTCATCTGTTTTACTCTCCTTTTCTATAATTTTTATATATGAATGTTAATTGGTTACATATCTATATTCTCTTTTTAATTTGGGAATTTTATTGAGCTGAATCGCTCAGAAATTTTTACAATGAAACGAAGTTTTCTTAGTAAACTTCTGCTACATCATCATATTCTCTTGATAAATATTCAACTAAATCCTTATAAATATCTAATTGATGTTCGTATAAATAATTACATAATTCAATGTCACTATCGAAAAACTCTTCAATGGCTGTGGAATTAGCCCATCTATCAAAAGCACTTTCCGTTGAAACTCTAAGCATCCATCTATTTTTTGTTCCGCTATGAGGCTCTACTATCATAAAAATAACTGTATCTGTTCTTGCTTCTAAGTGACCTTCGTATTCATAAATCTCGTAATCCTGACCATTGTTTATTTTGTCATTCTCAAACCATCTTCTTATATTTTCCATTACTTTACCTCTCTTCTATCCAAAATCTTCTGAATGGTTTTCTTATCTTTCTCAGATAAACTATCCCAATCTAACTTAAAACTTTTACAATTTTTATGGCGATTCCAACCATCATCACAATCATAAGAATAACGGTACGCACAATAATCACATGCCATTTATTTTCACCTCTCTTCCAAAGAAATCGAACTTTCTTGTTACTGTAATCTCCTAATCGTTTCACAAGCGACCAATATTTCAAGTTCATCATCACAATAAATACATCCATCAATTGCTCCAAATTGATTAAGAATATCCCAATCGAAGTATCCATGATAATCGCACATTGCAACAGAATAGTTCTTATTCGACTTAAATTCTTTTATGTGTTCTCCGTTTGGCTTATATGTATCAATACCATTATTTTCTACAATAGAAGCAACCCATCCATTCGGAAATACAATGCTTCTTTCTCGTGTCTGACGATGCTCTCCATAATCATTTACTACTTCTTTTAATCCATATTTTTCTGAATATTTTTTTAACATTTCCATCTGTAAAACTCCTAATTTCCCAAAGAAAGAGAATTTACTCTCCTACTAAAATCCATAATCTTCTTTTCTTACTAACTTTCAAGTTATCTATAAAATCAACATTATCTAAACTTACCATAAGATTAGGTTTATTTCGTCTAATCTCACTGATTGACGGATAAATGCCTAATTCCACAAGAATTCTAGGAAGAAATCTTTCACTGGTATAATAAGTCTTTTCCTGCTCAATTCTTAACCAATCATTTTCATCTAGTGCAAACATTTCTTGTGGAGTCACAATTGGTTTCCCTATTACAATATTTTCTATATAAATCAATGAATCACCTCAAATTTCTAATTTTATTCAGTCTCGTCTTCCATTGCAACAACAATGATTGCACCAGTAATCTGCATAAGCAAATCCTGCTGGCTAACTCCACCTCTAGCAAGCAAAGTACCTCTTTTTGCCATATCTGTAAATTTATCAATAAGCTCATTCACATTAATTTCTTTTCTCATATACTACCTCCAAATTCCAAAGAAAAATTAGTTTACTATTATCCAAAAGTGATTACACCATCAGGGTTCTCTTTAAAGAATTTTGAAATTTTTTCAAGTTGCCATTCTTCCAAATCAAAATATCTTTTTCTCATCCATTTTCTGAGATTTTTTCTATTTGTAATAACCTTTTTAGAATAATTATTAACTTTAAACGTATCGGTGTATTCGCCTAAATCAACATATAATCCATTCTTTTTACGAACCTCATGAACATATGCTTTACCATTCATAAATTTAGAGTTTCCGCCTCCCCATCCAAGTTGCCACCAATATTTTCCACTGACACAAGGTATATCTTCATTGCATGATTTCATAAGTGATTTAAATAATGCTTTATTATAAGATCCAATTTCTATATTTTTTTCTGAATCGCCAACCAAATTATAAATTTCAATTGTGGCATATTGTTTCATAAGTTCAAATTCTTCTTCTGTTATTGGTCTGCTAAACCATGTATGACAACCCATTATATTACATCCCTTCTAATTCATTGCTTGTAAACCAATAGCCACCAAATGCGCTTGCTTCATTATACTTTCCATCAATCCTAACAGCGACAAATGTGCCTGTTATTCTTACTACAATTCCATATAGACCAATAATACCGTCTTGACTATATGTACTTTTGTTAGTTGTTATTACTCTAACTCTTTGACTATTATACATTTAATTTAATATTACCTTACTTCTCTAATTTCAACTAAAATTTCTGGGCGAAACGTAGCAAAAGTTTTGTCTAATATTTCATTAAGTTCCCAAAAATTTATTTCAGATTCATCTTCTAAAATAAAATGCAATTCAGCATTAGGATTGTATTTACTTAATTCCTTGATTAATTGTTCAACTGTCATATTTATTACCTCCTGATAATTTTCTTAAAAAATTTACTGTCATTTTGTAATATTTTTATTGTTTTACCGACTTTTTTACTATCGCCGATTTGAACCCGCGATATTAGAATCAAAATCTAAGGTATTAACCATTTCACCATCCCCCCATTAGTCGGGCGTAGAATTAACTACGCCCTTATTATTAATTACTTATCTGTTACAACTGTGTTGTTAGTTCCAGAAATAGTAACCCAACCAAACTTATTTCTTGCTTCAGCTTCGATCATTCTTATAAGTTCGTCTGTAATAGAAGAACTTAACTTGCTATTCGCTTCTGCCTGTGCTTCAGCTTCGATCAACTGTGCATCAGCTTTAGCCTGCGCTTCTGCCTTAGTTACTTCTGCATCTGCCTTCGCCTTATTAATAGCTGTCTGATTGTTAATTTCCTGAGTTTCAGCAGCCTGCTGTGCGGTAATCTTTGCATTAATAGCTTCCTGTGTCTTTTCATCTACAGAAATATTAATCAATGATACATTGCTAATTGCAATTCCATAAGGTTCAAACTTCTTATTGAGATAGTCTGTAAGTGCTGCATTTACATTTGCTCTCTCAGAACCGAGGATATCTGATACTTTATAATTAGCAACAACTTTCTTAGTCCAAGAAATAATGTTGTTTTGTATCTATGTTAAATTAAACATATCTAAAACAGATGGTATTATGAGCATGATTGGGGCAGTGTTTTGTATCTATGTTAAATTAAACATATCTAAAACCTCAAATCACACAGATACTATTAACATAGATTCTGGTGAGTACTGTTAATTTAACAACCTCACCATTCAGGTGCAAAATCACCTGCAATCTTTCGATTGATTAAGTAGCACTTAGGCTACTTTATTATTCTCCGAATCATTCTTATTCTGTTCATACTTTTTAGAGATACCATAATATTCTCTTGCTTCATGCTTACTCTTTTCAGTAACTTGTCCACTTTCCATCCAAAGAGTTGACATTGCAATATTTCTGGCAGCATTAAAGTCAGCATTGAATCCAATTTTCTCATATTTCTTATGACTATCACAATTCTCATTTGCACATTCAAATACTGACTGTGACTTTCTCTGACCAAACTCCCAATTACCACATACACTGCAAATCTGCGATGTATAACAAGGGTTGATTTTCCTTACTTCGATTCCGTATTTAGCCGCTTTATATGTAATATAATCTTGAAGTTTATAATAACTCCAATTTCTCAGGATAAAATCGCTTGTATCATATCCTGTTAAATTCTCAATATTTATGTATTTAGCATTATGTTTTAAAGCAAAATCAATAACTCTTTTGCTTATCATATGACAGTATGTTTCAACAAAATGTGCTTCTGCTTTCTGTAATCTATCTAATGCTTTCAGTTTCTTTGCCCTGCCATGACCGCCAGAAGTATTTCTTAATGACTTCTGTAATCTTCTTCTCTGAGCTTGCATTTTAGTTCTTATTCTTAGGAAGTCATCTGCATTTCCAATTGCTAATCTCTCATAAAGATTATTATTCAAAGCACACATAGCGGGAACGGCAATACCTAAATCAACACCCACTACTGTATTTTCATCTAACTCTCTAAGTTGTTTTGGAATAGATATTGACAGATTCAAAATAATTGATTTACCATCAATTTCAATGCTACTTCCTTGCACTTTATAATTCTCTTCCAATATATTCTGTATAACAGATCTTAACTCTAATGACCTATGCGGATTGCCAAACACAACCTTGAATACAATTTTATTAACCCATTTAACATATACAGCTAAATCAGAATCGTTAATCTTGTCTAAGAAATCCTGATATGTTTCATATTCATGAAAAAAAATTAAGTTTCTACCTCTTGTGATAAGTGGATTGGTTCTCTTATAATTTGTTACTGTTCGTTCACCTTTAGCCAATCCATTCTTTAAAGCTGTGCTAAAATCCTGTTTGACTTTTTGTGTAACGGCTGATGGGGTATCTACACCAGTTGCAAAATCAATATCTTTTAAAATGATATTAGAGTTTGTCATTATTTCTTTCTGTCTTGCCTTAAATTCTTCATTCTTAATATCACGATTATATTTGTAATATTCACTCATAAGCTGTCCCATAAGTAAATTACACGCTTGATACTGAGCATACTGACCATTTCTAATAAAGTCATATACTCTATTGATTTCTTCCTTATCTCCTACTGGAAATAATTTAATTTTTCTACAAATTGTCATTCTATCGTTTCCCATAATTTGTAAATCTCCTTTATAATTATTTTTATCTCAAAATCAGAGAGAAGTTTTATATCTATGTAAAGTTAAGTGTTTATAAACTGATACAGTAGTTGCAAGTAAACAATTTATGTTTTATACCCTTGTAAATCTGAGTATTTAAAACTCTCAAATTATTTACGCAGATTTTCAATGAGTCGCATTGCGCTCACGATTCGGCAGTAAAATCTACCGCAATAGAATTGATTTTAATTTCATTTATATATTCTCTTAAAGAGAAATAAATTTATATACTTTTAAAACGTAAATGTAGTTTGCTACTATATCTGCAAAATTTTGTTAGTATGTAATTTCATATACTTCCAAAACTTCAAATTACATATAAATTACATACTTTTCAGTGAGTGATATAATCCTCACTATTCGGACTCAAAATAGCCCGTAGTCAAAAGACTAATTGTTATAAGGCAAACTGATTGTTTGCCTTATAGGACTAACTTCTTACAGACACATCTTCAATTTTACTAATATTTTTGTCATTTATTTTCCACAAACATTTATATCTATCATCTGCACAAATTTTTGTAAAATCTCCAAATGACTGATATTTGTCAGGTTTTTTTCATAGCCCTGTAACAACATTCTCTCTTATTACATCTTTTACTTATACACATTGTAATATCAAGCATTATTTACATTTTCCTTCTTCTTGTTTTCTGTAAATTTTAAGAAATTATCCAAATCTCTCTTCATGTATCTGTAATTAACAATTTGTGATGGACTAAATTCCTTTTTGTTTTTTTGATATCTCTCCAACCATTCCGCAAATTCTTCATCTTTGTCTAAGCGATAAGCGTATGCGGTTAATGCAATAAGTGCTGCTGTACAATTCTGATATAAAGTAGAATCAATTCGAACATAAGCATCAACAAACTCCCGATACTCTTCAATATCTTCTATCTCTATATCATCACCGACAGTTGTTTTAACAAAATCTAATACATCAGGACTACCTGTATTCTGTTCCAACATATCTTCATTTGCTGCTTTATTATTCTCTGTTTTAATTAAAACATTTTCATTTTCATCTTCTACCTCAAAAGATTCTTCGTCCGTTTCAGGATGAACTTCTTCCTTATTATATTCTGTTATATGTAAATATTCCTTCATAAGCTTTACAAGTAAATCAATTTTACCTGTAATTGTTGTTTTTTTCTTCGTCTGCTGATCTTTAAAATCTGCCATTGACACGCCATCAATTTCTTTATCTTTAAGTTCTGTATTATATGCATTTAAAAAATCAACGAAACGGCTATCTTCAATATCATATGTAGTAAATTTATCAAAAACTGCAATCCACATTGGCATTGTTGTAGGTGTAAATAATGTTTCAGACAATTTTTTGTTATTATCACCAATTGCTAATTCTAATCTATTAAATTGGGAATTAAGTTTTAAAAACTGTTGTTCTGTTGCATTCTCATCTACAAATTTATAAATTGCATCAAGTTTTGATTTCCATAAATCTCGAAAAAACAATAACATAATTGATTCTGCAACAACACGTTCTAATTTCCCTTTAATTTTATTATTGTCCGTGAATTTTCCGCAGTTCTTAAAGAATGTATTTTTCTGAGAAATTTGCTTAATGTATCCAGCAACATCAGCAG
>OOAO01000165.1_pt1 | contig 84875 bp, 97 predicted proteins | sample 1671821 | NCBI WGS metagenome assembly OOAO01 (sample SAMN06348196, study PRJEB24527) | human gut metagenome | biome: human gut; feature: ankylosing spondylitis patient; material: feces | host: Homo sapiens | place: China | collected 2015-10 | reverse complement strand
TGTATATATATATGTATAAATATATATATAAATATACATATGTAATATCTAAAAAGATAAATATGTATGAATATATATATAAATATATATATAAATGTACATATACCTGTGATTGGAGTAGAAATATGTATTATTTAATGTGATTTCATTCTGTGTAGGAGGATAAGAGTTTAAATCTGTTGTACATACATGCGTTCATTCTTATATGAATTGCAATAGTGCCAAAAATTCTTAGATATTAATGCATTAAAAAAAACAAAAAATTGGAAAATAAATATAGAATTATAACTATAATTTATATTAAAAAAGGAGATTAAGGATGAACGAAATTGATGGAAGAAAGTTAAGGGAATATATTTCAGATAACAATATTAAAATTGCTTTATCTGAAAAACAGAGTGATTTGATAATTGAGCAGATGCATCAGGATGGTTTTAATTTGTATTTAAAGGATGGTAATTTGTATTTATCATCAGTGGATCAGGAAGGATTTCATGATTCTGTTATTACAACGGATATTTTAATAGATTTAGCTGCCAGATCTAATTACACAAAGTTAATGGATGCAAAAAGTCGTTTGGATGAAGGTCTTACTTCCATTACAGAGTTTTGCAAAAATTTAAAAGATGTTTGTAAATTAACACAAAAGGAAAATATTTTAGATGGTGCATATGCTCAAACAGATAAAGCTATTAATTTGCAGCATTGTCTTAACGAAACTCATTTTGAAGCAAAAAGTAAGATAAGATAATTTTTTTAGAAAGGGGTAAATTAATATATGAAATCTGGTGATAAGACAGAAACAATAGTTGTAAGAGTCACCCCGAAAATGAATGATATTTTAGTAGGTATAGCAAGTTCTTCTGGTAAGAGCAAATCAGAGATTTGTAGGAAACTGTTACAGTCTGCTATTTCTGGTAAGAATGTTAAGATTGAAAGTCAGGAAAGCTTCTTATTAAAAAAACGATTAGCATATGAGATAAATTCTATCGGAGTTAATATTAATCAGATTGTACATAATGTTAACTCTGAATACTACAGTGATTATGAAAAGAAAAAGCTTTTTGCCTTAATGCAAAAATTAACAAGTCTTTTTCAATCTTACGAAAATAAGGAGTTTAATGAAAGTGAGTGATTAATTTATGATAACTGCAAAGAGTTATTTTAGCGGAGCTGGTGGAATGGATTTAGGAATTCAGGAAGCTGGTATTAATATTATTGAATCATTTGAAATAGACAAGCATTGTTGTGAGACTTTAAAAAATAATTTTCATCATAAAATTAATGAATCAGATATTACTAAGATAACAGTACTTGACCAGCAGGATGCAGATGTATATATTGGCACATTTCCTTGCACAAGATATTCTACTGCTGCAGACATAAATGGCACTCGAACTGGTGATGATTTATTTTTACACTTCTTTAGACATATTGCATTAGCAAAGCCTGAAATGTATGTAGTTGAAAATGTTCCAGGGATGTTAAAATTTAAGGTTGTGATGGAAGCTCTCACAAAGTTACCTGATTATTATGTCAGAATTGAGTGTCCAGTTAATGCAAATATGTGGCTGCCACAGGAAAGAAAAAGACTTATATTAATAGGAAGTAAAAAACCTTTTAATAATATTGAGTATCCTGATTGTAATAGAATTCATTTAAAAGATATTGTAGAACATAATGTTGATATGAATATCCCACAATATGTTTTAAATAGAATAAATGGTAAATACAGAGATAAGCCTATTGTGTCTGATCCTGAATTAGATGATTTGGCTCCTACTTGTGTAGCACATTATTCTAAGGATAGAGGTACACGGTTAATTAAGGATGGTAAGAATGTTAGACCTTATACTGTTTTAGAATATGCCAGATTACAAGGATTTCCTGATTGGTTTAAATTTTCTGGTTCTAATAGTGATTCATATAAACAAATAGGTAATGCTGTTCCTGTTCCAATGGGTTATTGGGTTGGCAAACAGATTGTTAGATATTTTGAGTGTTGTTGAGGTGTGTTATGGCTATCTTTAGATTCATTAGTAGAATATATCCTAAGCCCGGTAATAGATATGGTTCTTTAGCAAGAAGTATTAATTATATTTTGAATCCGGCAAAAACTAATGGTGGTAAATATACATCCTCACTTAATTGTTCTACTGAGACTGCTTTGAATGATATGATTGAGACAAAAGAATTCTATGGTAAAACTTCTGATAGTAAAAGGGACAGGCTTGCATATCATTGTGAATTATCCTGGCATCCTGATGAAAAGATAGAATATGAGGAAGCTCTTAGAATCACCAGAGAATTTTGCGAGGAGTATCTTCCAGGATATGAAGTTGTTTTAGGCACTCATACAGATAAGGCTCATTGTCATGTACATATTATTTTTAATTCAGTTAATCAACAGACTGGGAAAAAATATAGATGCAATGATGGTGATGTTCCTAAGGTTATTGGACCTTTAGTTGATGATATTTGTAAAAGACATGGATTTAAAACATTGTATGAAACAAATGGAGTAAACTGGGAAGAAGTCGAAGAAGAACGGAAAACTAAAAATCGTAGAAAACCTGTTATTCAATCTCAATCTTCAACTAAGCTGCATAGGCGGAACAATTATTATAATGAAAAGAAAACAGAATTTACTAAGCATGATATGGTTGCTGCAGATTTTGATAATGCAATTTTGAAAGCTAAGACATTACAGGAGTTCTATAATCTTATAAAAAAGATGGGTTATATTATTACCAGACAAGGTTTCTCTAAAAAGAGAAATGAAAATTATTTTGCGGTTACCGGACGGGGATTAGACAGGTCTATAAGAAATTATAATTTAGGTTCAGAGTATTCTATTGATAATATTGAAAAAAGAATTGAAATGAAGGGAAAACCTTTGCCTGTTATTCCAATTGAAATTAATTGCAGATACATCATTCCATTCAAATACTGGAAAGCTCCTAAGAGAAATTTAACTGATTTTGAAAAAAGACAATATTACAAATTGTATAAAACAGGTATTAAACCACAGGACTATTATCCAAGTTATCATGAAATACAAAAAGCTCTTAAGAAAATAAAAAATATTTCAGATGAGATTGATGTTATTGAAGATAACAATTTGAATGATGCAGAATCAATTGATAATTTTTATAAGGAAATCAATAATGATGTTAAGTCTCTTAAAGAAGAAAAAAAGAACTTTTATATTGAAAGAAAGCCTTATATGCACTTACTTAATACTTATAAAAAGTTAAAAAAATGTGAAGCTGGACATTTTCAATATTTGAATGGAGATTCTATTTCAGAGAAAGCTCATCTTGAGTATTTAGAGTGCCAAAATATTTTAAAAAAATTTGGATTTTCTGAAATGGAAATTATTACGTTTCAGGAAACACTTAAGTATAAATTGAAGGATATTAATAAGAAGATAAAGGAGTCTCAAAACAAATTAAATATTATATCTGAAATTAAGGAGAATTACTCTATTAATGTTCCTGAATATTCACAAGATAAATTTATTAAAATACCAGCTTCTTATAGTTCAGATAACAAGATTACAGATAAAAAAGAAATAAGATAATATTTTATTTGGAAAGGAAGGTTTTATGTTACAAGTTAAAAATATTTTATGTGACTTAGTTGATTATGCATATAAGGATAATCCTAAGTTAGAAAATTATAAGCGTTTTTATATTGAGGTTAGTGAACAAAATAGAAACACAGTTCATGGTTATTATAACGAAAGAACACATCATATAAGAATATTTAATATGTACAGGGATGATGCAGCTATTATTGCTACAACAATTCATGAACTTGCTCATCATATTGATACATGTAACCGTGGAAGATCTGACCACAGCAAAGAATTTTATACTATATTTGAACATCTCCTTAAAACTGCTTTAAATATGGGATTATTTAATAAAGAACAGTTTTTTGCTTCAACTAGAGATGCATCAGATAGTAATAAAATAAGAAAAATGATTGAAAATTTTGAACCTGTATCAGTTGGATACAAGGATAATGTATCAGTTATAAGAGTAAAAAACTGTTTTGACATTAAAGATGATTTAAAATTCAGGGGATATCATTATAACAGTATTGAAAAATCATGGGAATTAGAAACATCAGAAATAACATCAGAAGAAGAATTTCTTAAAAGCGTTAAGGTAGATATAGAATATGATATTAATAATAATTATATATCATTTCAGAAGAAAACTTATATCTGTGCTGCAAATGGAAGCTTTGATATAAAAGATGAATTAAAGGAGGATGGCTTCTTTTTTGATAAAAATAAAAAAATATGGAAAAAAGAAGGTTCAAAAAATGATTTGGATGCATATAGTGCTAAGTATTCTAATGTACAGTGGAGGTTATTATAAATGAATCTGATTTACAAGAAAAATTCTGCACCAGAGCAGTTCTGTTTTAATTGTGAACAAGAAACGTTTCTTAGATGTGGTAAATTACCAGAAAACATAAGACTCTGCAATATTGATGTATATCATGAACTAATAACAATGCTTGATGGTATTCCAAAAGAATATCGAAAAGATATGAAGATTGTAATTATGAGAAAGGATAGAAATGCAAACGAATGGTATGCATGGTTATGCAAAACTCATATTGCTGTTGATACTTGTAATGATTGTAATATCAATGATTTAAAATTTGCAGATGTCCTTAATCTTCTATCTTATTATGAAATTCAATCTGAAATCAGATATGATTATTTTTTAGATTGTGATTAAATTTAAATAATAAAAATGACTACATTCAATTTCGCAAAGAAAAAGAGTGTAGCTATTTTTATTATTCAATACTGCTCTATCCTACATCTGTGTCATTATGACACAAAACATTTTTTATAAAGATTTTCTTCTTATATTTCTATATTGGTTTTCTCTGATGTGTCTCATTTCCTGATGTGAGTTTTTTGGATTATCGTATAAGCTTACATCAAGATTTTCTATTAGCCCGACTTGAATTTCAATAAGCTGCAACGGCTCATATTTATTTGAATCATAGTATTGTCTGATTTTCTTTTGAATTTCTACTGGTGGAGCTACTTCATCATCTTCTTCCCAGTTATAATCGTAAATGTAAGCAAGTCCAATACTCATATCGAAGCAGTTTTCTTCTTTTCCCTGAACTGGATCAAGCATTGCATCATCAGTATTTAAAATATATGCAATTTCATCATAATGATTAATCAGATATTCGTCGCTTATACCTAATGATTCAGATAAACCCTCAGTATATACAATATAGTTACCTTCACTACTTTCTAACATGCCAGTTTCAATAATATCCCTTGCAATGTCATATATTTTTTTAGTGTTATTATATTCATCTTCTGTTAGATAGCTGTATGATGTTAGAAATTCTTCTTTTGTAAGTCTTTCAAAGTCATACATTTTCTCCTCGTCATAAATAAAATTTGATTCTTTGTATTCATTCTCCATAATGTTATTTAACCTGCCTTTCTAATTGGTTTGCTTATTAGATTTTAGAACTATCTGTTAAAAAAAACATTTTACAGACACAAGAAAATTAATAATTTTGTTTCAGTATTGCAAAAAGAGATATGTGTCATTGTGACACATATCTCCTGAAACGTTTTATTAATATCAACCCTACTATTTTACCTTTTTGATTAGCTTGCTGTCATCATACCATTTTATTGTGTTTTTGGTGCAACCAGGTTTCGGAACATATACCGTTGATATTGAATTTGTTTTGTTAATTGTTTCTTTGAAAAATGCATAAGATTTACTCATTGTAATTTACCTCCTATTTCTTCTTGTAATATCCTCTGCCAATATTCTCTACATCATCAGCAACATTCTTAAATGGTTCTGTTCCTGTCCAACTCCAATCACTTCCGTAATGGAAGTCATTGCAAGTCCAATTTTCCATTGAAGCGTTTTCTCCAATGACTTTCTTAATTCTTTCTTCACCAGTTTTATTATTTTTCATGTGTACTGCTAATTCCATAATGAACACCTCCTGCTATTGAATTCCGAATTCATCTTGCTTTTTTTACGATTATTTGCCAATCTTCATTAATAAATGCATCATTCAATTTCTCATGAATTCCTTCTATTGAATCATTAAATGATGATATTCCGTATAAAACCGTTTCCACTTTATCTTGTATTTCATTTACATCATAGTCATCTCCTTGATACTCTGGAAGAATTATAAATATATCTACCGAAGTTTTTGTTATTGAACTATAACCAACTTCATAGAATAAATTTATATAACATCCTGTGGCAACTTTTAAATGCTTATCTTTCATTGCATTTTCTCCTTTTCTTGAATAAAATCTTGATTCAATCTTCAATATTTTTATCATTTTCATTCTGATTAAGCGGACACCACTCTGGTGTTTTTCCACCGCTTACATAAACATCTATTGTTTTATATTTCATAATTTTGCATTTGCAACTTCCGTTGTTGTCGTTTGCACTTCTAGGGAATCTGCAATATTTACAATATTCACACGGCATATCAATTTCTCCTTTGAATCAGTAGTTTTATTTGCTTTTATCCTATGTTTCTTTTTACCCTGTCTACAAATTTTTTGCCAAGTGTAGCAAATTCTTTGTTATAGGTTTCATTTCCTAAACTGTCAAATTCCTGTACAAATATAGCAACGCATTTTCCAATCGTTCCACATTCATATTCAAAGATTTTTATTTTTGTCATAGTTGAGGAATTTAGGATATTTATATAATTGTTAGATGTTTCAAACTCAATCCCATTATCTTTTAAAATGGTTTCTATCTTTTCAATCCATTTTTTCATTGTCAATCCCTCCATAAAATACACGATTTATAAGTATCTTCCAGAGCTTAACCCCTTTGGGTAGGTTTTTGTACTTTATCCGCAATATTTTATATATGTATCTGTAACATCTTTTGCTGAACCATCTTTATACTGCCGGATAATCTCTTTCACTCCTGACAATCTTGGAAGCAAGTCTAATAATTCAGACTTGCTAAATGCATGTTCATTCTCCTTAAATATTGACCAAAATGTTATTCTATATTTTGCATACATTTTCATATTGCTACCTCTTTTCTTTAGATATAATCCTTAATCAAAAAAACAAATTGATGATTTTTCAATTATTAATTCATACTCATCATCATCTTCTACCCTTTAAGTAAGTACACCTACCCTATAAATTAAGTATATACCATAATGTGTAATTTGTCAACATATATTTTGAAAAAATGTAAGAAATGAAAATTGCAAGCTTTTTTTACAACTTTTTCTAAAATATTTTTATACTTACACTATACATAAAAATCAGTTTATAGAGGCTTATTTCCTCTGTTTTTTAGATTTAATGGCACGACAAAAAGACTGGCTGAAAGTCAGTCAAAAAAATTTATTAAGTTACACGACTTTAAATCAGATACTTCATTCTTTGTCATAAAATTTACCGTCCTTTCTGTCTGGATTAGATAATGATTGTGACGGAATCCGTCACATTTAAGGCATAAAAAAAGGACTTAAAACAAAGGTGCAAACCTGCCTAAGCAGATTCACACCTGTTTTAAATCCTCTTTTTATACTTCTTGCAAGTATAATGTAACACATCTAATTAGTCTCATCCAGTCTCATCCAGTCTCATTTAGTCTTATTTATCTGTGTTCCTTACACTTAATGCAAGTATAGAGTAGCATATCTAATTAGTCCAATCTAGTCCAGTTTGGTACAATCTGTATCAAAAATTCTATTTTGAATATTTCTCTTCCCTGTGTGACGCTAATTCTTTTTCGTAATCTGTTATAGTTCCCTCATGCGTCATCTGAAGGAGTTCTTTTAATGCAGCCTCTTTTTCATTTATCGTTTCAGCGCTCTTACTATATTTAGTATTATACCAATCCATAAAATCTGTATATAAATGTTCTTCCGCTTTCTTTCTAGCTTCGATGGCATCTTTCTTTTTGCCATAAGTGCCAAGCCAATATGTTTTCTTTTGAAAGGTAATTCTTGCTCCCCATTTTCCATTAACCATGTGAACGCCACTAACGCCGCTTGTATTATCTTTTCTAATTTTTTGCCCCTTATTAATAACCAATGCTAGTTTTGTATGCTCTGTTTCCTCAATGTCGCCCATGCACCCACAAGAGCGCCGCCAATATAAATCTGATACAGAAACGATTATTTCTTTTCCACATTTACATTTGCATTTGCATTTTCCGTTAGTAACTCCAACGACAGTTAATAAGCCGATTTTGCTATTAAGTAGTTTATATGCAGGCGACTGGCATTTACATTTTGCTATAGTATTATTTACAAGTTTGTAAATTGGAAATTCTCTAACTCTTCCACATTTTACACATTTACATTTCCACATTTGCACACCATTTTGGCAAGCACCCTTTTCCAAAACTATCCAATTTTCAAAACTCCGCCCTGTTAGATTTTCCTTATTTATACATTCCGTGTTTGCATGTTTTTCCATTAAAGCAATGCTTTTTTCTTTCCTTGCGCAATCGGAACACATTTTAACTGTCCCACTGTTTAAGAGTTTGGCAGATACATTCCTAATGTTTCCGCAATCACATTTACATTCCCAAATTGCATAACGATTTTTGATTTCTACTGCTTTATTAGCTGTTAATTTACCAAATCGCTGCCCTTGCAGGTTCTTAATTCTGCTTCCGTTATAAAAAATATAATTATCCATATCTTAAATTCTCAAAATATATCCGTTATTTTTACCAGAGAGCAGATAATGTTTTCCTTGTCTTCTTCTATGACCTTAAAATCTGCCACAATCGGCATATCGTCGTCATCATTGCCAATCCAAACAGCGCCGCTCTCAAAGATTTCTGCCTCGTCGCCGTTGCCGCTCCATAAATCAGCAAATCTATAAGTTTCGCCTACTTCAATTGTTGTTTCATTTTCCATTTTAAACTTTCTCATGTTCTTATCCTCCTTAATTTTTATAGCTTTGAATGTCTCTTATCCACTTTGTGCCGTTATCCTCGTTGTATCCGTTCTTTTTAATATCTTGTATCTGCTCCTCTGTTGCTTCTACCTCGAACAAACGAAAATATTCAAGTTTTGCTTTTTCTTTATCTGTTAAGTGCTCTAGTGTATATTCATAATGAAACATTGCAAGCTCCTCATCTGTGTATATCTCCTGCTCTCCTTTAATTCCATCAAAATATTCAAATATATAAGCCTTCGGCGTATATCTATGTTGCTTAATTTTTAATCTTTCCACTGCTTTTTTTATATAATAGTTATCTTTTGTAAGACTAAAACCGTTGTTTTGAGCAAAATCTAATATATTATTATAATTATACATTGAAAGTCTTATAATGACGCAAGAATCATTTATTTTTTTAGAATACTTAATTTTTAATGCTTCTTTAAGCATTCTCTCGTCATTAGTTTTCCAGCCCATTCTGATATAGTCTCCGTCACGTTCTGTATCTATAATTACCCACTTGTCAGGAGCTTTTATAAAAGCTCCGTCAATAGCCTTTTCTGCTTCTTCTAGTTTTTCAAATTCAACAGCAAAGCCGCTATTGAGCAATATATTGCCAATCTCAATTCTTCTGTCTTTGAACTCTCCCTGAATCTTAGAATTTATAATTTTCATGCCCCAGGTAGTGCCATCCCATTTATATTCTGCATTTTTGACTATGTTAATAAAATCCTGATTTTTTTCATAATCAAGTTTTATTGTTGCGTTATCTCTGTAAATTTTTACAACTCCTTCATGTTTTGCTTCGTCTGGCTCTACTATATAACCATTTTCCACCTCTTTTATTCTCATTTGTTCCACCTTTCCAGCCTTTCCGCTGCCCTTTATTTTAATGTACCTTAAGTATATACCGATAGCGTTATATTGTCAACACTATTTTTGGTGTTATTTAAAAATATTTTATTTTTTCGTCATCAGTTGGTATTACTTCTATAATATCACTTGGCTGACATCTTAATATAATACATAGCGTATTAAGCGTTTTTGTATTAATGTCACCCCTGTTTCTTAGATTTTGCATCGTGCTTTCGCTTAATATCTTCTCTTTTCGCATTCTATTAGCAGTGTATCCACGCTGTGCCAGCTCTTTTAATACATCTATTTTATATGTAAGCATTTTACTGACTCCTTTCCGTTCCGTTTTATCTATTATACATATAATGTTGCATATTTGCAACACCTTATAAATAAATGTATTAACATTTTAAAAGGTGTCAATATTAATTTGTAAAATAAATAAAGTTTATTTTATCTTTTTCCTGTAGTAATTCGCCAGGGGGTTAAGCTCTGGGAGAAAGAGATGTAATTATGTTAGCTTATATTTATGAGAATTTTAATGTAGACTGCGGAGAGCAGGAAATATTTACAGACAGCATCTTATACGGCTGATGTTATTGATTATGTTGATATGTACAGACAACTTCATCCATCAAGGACCAGGAGGTAACAAGTATTGGCTATTTCTTTTTTTCTTTTTAATTGTAATAGGTTTGTGTCACAATGACACAAAAAAGGCAGCTTGAAATATAGCTGCCTTTTTGATTTTTTTACCCTCCTGATTTAATTTTTATACTTATTATTACTTTATTATTATTATTACATTCTCAATATAAATCTATCTGTGTAAAATGTCAATAACATTAAAAAATCCTTTTATTATTGCAATACTGCAAAAAAGTGGCAAAGAAAATATGATGCGTGCAAAGTAATTTTGAATTAACTGTATTATAGTAAAACCATAGAAATTTGAACAGAAAGGAATTAAAAAAATGATACTTAGTGCTAAAGAAATTTACGACAATCCTGACAAAAAGATTTTAATTGACAAGATTGAATCATGTAGTCCGGAGATAGCATCAATAATTGCTACAACAGGCATTAGAGAAGATGTATTGAGCTTTATCGCAGATAATCATATTAAATATGATTATATTATCAAGGATTTTCTTAGGGAAAATGCTTCGGTTGTCTGGTATCAGTTATATCTTGACTATATTAATAATGGAGATGCAAAAGGGGAAATTATTGAAGCATTTAGGAATAAGATTGATGCTGAATATGTGAAGGAATATTTGCCGGAGTGTTCTGACATCATTGAAATGGAAAAAAGAAGAAGTCATTTTAATGAGTGGAAAGAAAGACAGACAAATCAAGGGACAGAAACCGTTTCATATGAAACATCGGAATCTGATAATAATGCCAATAAGCCAGAAAAAACTGCTGACAATGATAATATAGACAGCTCATTTACTTCTGACAACAAAACTAAGCTAGAGCTTATTGATAATGAAAAGACACCTTATATAACAACATTTATTGAGCAGCTTTTAGGTGTTGAACATGACATGAGTTCTGATCAGGATAATATTGCTTCTGATAATGAGCTTTTTCAAAACCTGTTAAGTCTTGTTACGGATGCAATTAATACAAATAAAGAAAGAAGTGCAACAATTATTAATCTTAGAAAGGCACTTAACACATACAAGGAGTATTCTGCAAGTGTTGAGATACAGTTTAAACAGCTTAAAAGCGAGAATGAACAGTTAAGATATAAGTACAACAATGCTGTTTCGCAGCTTGATGAATATAAGAAGAAGAATGATGTGATAACACAGAAGTTCAATGAGATCTGTAAGCTTCAGTTGTCCGGAGCAAATTTACTGGAAGGATAATTAATGTACAATATCATATATTCTTGTTTAGCATTAATAACATTATTTTCACTTATTTTCTTCATTAAAAGAGTTGATGAGGAAAATAATCTTCCAAAAAGATTAAATCCTATAATTATAGCTTTTACTTTTATTTTAGGCGGTCTTAATGGTGTTTTTGGTTCGAAAGCATGGTTAATGACAGTTTTTCTTTCTTTTTTAATTGTAGAAGCATACACGGATTATCATACCATGCAGCTATATCTGTGCTTTAGTATTGTATTTGGATTAGCTGGCTATGTGTATTTATTTATATCAGTGCCTTTATATACAGGAATGATATTTGATTTTATTGTCTTTTCCTTGATTGTTTTTATTAGCAAGCTGGTAAAAGCAATAAACTGGGGTGATGTAGCATTGTTACTGGCAGTAAGTCCATATATAAATCTTGTTTTTGGAATTGAGGGGTGCTTAATATCCTTAATTGGATTTTATGTATTTACTATGCTTTTAGGGTTGGTTATTAATGTTAAAGATATTTTTCTAAAAAAGAAACAGTATATACCTTACGCTGTTCCAGTCTGTATAGGATATTGCTGTCTTTTAATATTAAAAATGAAAGGAGTAATCTGAGTGCATATTAAAAAAGAAAACTTAGAATCTTCAAGTGTTTACAAGGAACAACTTAATAAGCTACTTACATCAGAAGACAGATGCAGCCAGATTATAGGTGCTTATATTCAGGATGTTATTTTTAATCATGACGGATTTATTAAAGATGATGTATTAGAGTATATTTCTTCTGCAAACTTTGGGGGTAAGGAAAATGTTAATATTGTTATATTTTTCTTAAGCAAGCCAGCTTATGCAGATATCAGATGGTTTGAATTAATTGTAAAGACGGTTAATTCAAAAAACAAAGATGATATTACAAATTTTCTTAGTGAAATTCAGGGTGCATATTCCAGTGGAATCCCTGTAGAAACAGTTGAAAAGTGTCTTGATAATGCGGAAGATCCTCATGCAATGGCTGTTGCATTGGAAAATAACACTTCTGACGGAGCATATGCTAAGATGCTGGAATCTTTATCTGCTGTAACAAATGTTATTGAGAAGATAGAATTTGACAGGTATTCCCAGTCTCAGGAATATGGCTATCTTGAAGATGTAATTAATGATCTGAAAGAACAGATAAAAGAAAAAGATTCATTGTTGGAAAAGAAAAATTCAGAAATTGAGGAGCTTACAGACAATCTTAATTCCAAGCCGGATGTTGATGCTGATAACTTAAGTAAGTTAAAAGCAGATAAAGAATTTTATGAAAAAAAATACAGGGAAATAAGAACCGAGCTTGATGATGCAAGAAATGAAAATGGCAGACTTGAAATTAAGATAATGCAGTTGGAAAAAAAGATTAGAGAAGGTCTACCAGAACAGCAAGCGACTGTTGTTAAGGTTGATAATGAGGAATTGCTTAATAAAGTTAATACTCTTATTGAGCAGACTGCAAAGCTTGAACAATTAACGGAGAATATATCAGCAATTAAAGAATCAACAGATGGTATTAAGGATGGATTCAATAATATCAACGAAGGTTTAAAAATGCTTGATGACAGTACTACCACTGTTATCAGTAATGAGCTTAATAAGGTATCACAGGATATTAAGGATAATATTGAAAAAAAGATAGAAGATATTACTGTCAGCACTGATAATACTGACAGCATAGTAAGTGTTAAACCTCCTGATAATGAAACAGTAAGTGAACCTGTTAATATTTCCGATGAAAAACCGGAAAGCGAAAGAGAGTATGCAGGTTATGCAGAGCCGGAGTATCCTTTTGATGAGGTTAATTCTGAAGCTTCTGTGAATGATGTTAATGATAATAAGTCAGATAATGAGCCAGCTCCAGCAGAACCAGAATATGCGGGTGAGATAGAAATTGATATCCCTGATATATATGAGGAGAAGGAACTTGTTTCTGATGTAAAGGCTACAGACAGCTCTTCTGAGTTACAAAGCGGTGTAACTGTAAGTGAGATTAATACTATTACAGAAGATAAAAAAGATTTTTTCACTTCTTTAAAAACTCAGTTTGCTATTCGTAAGCAGGTTAAGGCCTTTTCTAAGATTAAGGATGTCAATAAAAAGAAACAGCTTATTTTAGAAAAGGCAATGGAAAATCATATTGATAAAGAAATCATCCGAACTATTAAGGAAATATTTGATAGCAAAGTTGTATCTCTTAACTATGTGTACAAGCTGGTTCTCAATAAAGAAACCTCACTGGAAGATGTCATATTCTTGAAGGAATATTGTACAGCAAGTTAGGGGGGATTCAATTGGCTGATATTAAAGAAAGAACAGAACAGTTGATTGACAATGCTTTCATTGATGAGTTTTTAAAGCAAAATTTCAACTATGATGAAAAGTATTTTGGTGTAAGATATATGCTTTTTTATTCTGATAATCCTCCTGTGACTCTCTTACCAAAAGTAAGGGAGTTACCTATAGAAGTAGAGAGCGATTTATCCATACAGGGGGGATTCAGAAGGTTGTTAGTTAATCTTATATTAACAGATTATTCACTTAGAGAAGATGTAAATCATATCAGAAAGTTAAGGAGGGTATAAGATGAATGATGAGGTACAGGCTGTACAGGTAACACTTCAGGGTGTCCAGATGGGGGCAGAACTTTCAGCAAAGGCACTGCTTATGCTAAAGAACATGATGGTGTGTATTGGCTCCAATTTGGGTAAGTTTATTGTATATGAAAAAGATAAAAGGCTCAATAACATGAAAGGTGTTGTTGACAAAGATAAGCTGTATAAGCTTACGAATGATCTTGAATATTTCAAAATTCGAGATGAACATTTAGATTATTTTAAAAGTCAGTGTAAAAATTATCATGTTCCGGTGGCGGAAATGGATAAGTATGCCAGACAGGATAAGGGTTATACATATTTCATGTTTCCAAGAAATTCTACACCAACAATTGCACAAATTCAGGAAGTATTAAGGCAGCATGTTATTGATGATTGCCGGAAGAAAAATGTTGCTTTTGATGAAAAGAAATTCTTTTCTGATAATGGTGTTACAACAGCAAGCCAGTATGCACAGGCAATAGGTGCTGACAGAGCAGACTTTATTAAGGAAAATAAGGACAAGCTTGATAAGGAGCTTCTTAAGTCTTCTGCATCCTGGAATGAAAAGAAAGAGGTGCTGGAAGAGAAAAAAAAAGAAGTAGCTGATGCTATTAATTCTAACAGCATCCAGAATAAGATTAACAGTGCAAAATACGAACAGTTAACCTTTAAAGCTGAAGATGTTTTATCTGGAAAGGATCAGCAGCATCAGAATATTAAAATATCTCAGGACTATTCAGTTGAGATACCTACAAATCTTGCAAGGAAAGTCAATGCAGATGGTACTATTACAGTTGCTCTAAAAAAAGATATGGATCTTGATTTGGTTGCTAACAGCGACAAATCAAGAAAGAGCATTAAGCCATCTGAAATAAAATCTTATAAAAATGGTCTTAACAAGACAGACAATAAGAGTAAAGCTAAAGCAAGGACAGAAAATCAGGTTCATCAAAAGAAAGTCCAGAAAATAAAGTAATGGGAGGAGAATATGAGCAAAAATAATGATTCATTTTTTAATATAAATGTTCCATTAACAATAATATGCTTAGTTCTGCCAATAGCTGCCGGGTATTACCTGGCAGCTTTACTTTCAACGACAGAATCAAATTCTATCGAAACCCTGATTGAGAGGGGAAACATTATTGTTAACAATCCTTTAGGCTGGTATTTTAATAAGCTCACATTTCCAATGATTCTTCTTTCTTTAGTAGTATATGGAATAACAGTTATTGTAATTGGATGTATGCATAAGCCGACAAGATATGGAGAAGAGCAGGGTTCTTCACATTTGGAATCTCCGTTCAGGGTTAGTAAGGAGCTTGCAGATCATCATAACAGTATTGATGATCCTATGAATATTGTTATATACAAGCATAAAAAGCCGGGATTTTTTAAATCACTTATATATAAGTGGAAATATAGAAATGCAAATTAGGGGGAAGTGAAAGTAAAGGATGAGTAGAAACAGAGGGTTTATTTTAGGAAAACATATATATAAGTCTGTGTCTGATAGTGAAGGAGGAACTGTATGAGTGCAAAACCACAGATTGTTAATACAAGAAATCGTATGCTGAGTCAGAATATCTATATGACACTAGATACTAAAAAAACTGACAGAAACAACAATATCCTTATAGCCGGTGGTTCCGGATGCGGTAAATCATTTAAATTTGCTAAGCCTAATATCTTACAGATGTTTGGTTCTTACATTATTACAGATCCAAAAGGAGAACTTTGCCGTGATACGGCAGGTTTCTTACATGAGAATGGATATAATGTTAAGGTTTTGAATTTAATTGAATTTAAAAAGAGCAGCCATTATAACCCTTTTAATTATATTCGTAGTGATACGGATGTAATTAAGCTTATTGGCCAGCTTATTTCAAATACAACACCAAAGGGAGCTTCCGCTGGAGATCCGTTCTGGGAAAAGGCAGAAGGTCTTTTCTTACAGTCATTATTTCAGTATGTGTGGAGAGAAGGTGTTGAGGATGACAATGGAGTAATTCAGCATAATATAGGAGCAGTTCTTCAGTTGCTTCAGGAAGCAGAATTTAAGGAAGATGCAAGAGGACAAAAGTTAGATTCCAAGCTGGATAAGAGAATGAGTGCTTTGGAGCATGAAAATAAAAATCATCCGGCTGTTATCCAGTATAACAAAATTATGAGAGGTGCTGCTGATACCGTCCGTTCTATCATTATTTCTACAAACTCAAGATTGGCACCTATCCAGTCGCCGGAAATAATAGAACTTCTTTCTGAAGATGAATTTGATATTCCAACTATTGGTACACAGAAAACTGTTATTTACTGTATTATCCCAGATAGCGATAAAACTTATAATTTTTTAGTTGGATTGTTTTATTCTCAGACTTTCAATCAGTTGTATTATACGGCTGATTTTGTGTATGATGGTCCGTTACCTGTTCATGTAACATTTTTGTTTGACGAGTTCGCAAATGTCGCATTGCCTGACGATTTTTGCTCACTATTATCTACAATGCGTTCTCGTAATATAAGTTCTATTATCATTATTCAGAACTTTGGTCAGTTGAATGCCTTGTTTAAAGATAATAAAGACAATATTGAGGGTAACTGTGATACTTTTATTTTCTTGGGTGGAAATGAAAGTTCTACACATGAGAAAGTAAGTAAATCTGTCGGTAAACAGACAATTTATAAAAAATCAACTTCTATAAGCAGGGGTAAGAATGGCTCATCAAGCTCCTCAGAAGATACTTTAGGAAGAGATATAATGATGCCTGATGAAGTGAGAAAATTAAAAAGAGACGAATGTATTGTCCTTATTAATGGTTTTGATGCTGTTAAGGACAAAAAGATAAGGACATGGGAGCATCCTTTGTTTAATCAGATGGTTGTAGCAAGTAAAAGTTATTCTTTTGATGCCAGAATTGACAGGGCAAGAAATAAGGGTTCACAAATTGTAGATAAAAATGGTACTGCTGTTAAATTTCTTGAAAATAGTGTGCTGGAACATTTAATTGCAATGGATAACCAGGATATGAAGGAATATAAAACTGAAAAGTATGTTGCAGAAGTATCTGGCGCAGAAATTCCGGCTGAACCTAAGAAAAGAGTAATTCAGCTTACATTTGATGAACTTATGGCCATAGATCTTGAACAGTTTTCAGAAGATAATTTCCAGGAGGAATTTATTGATTTTGTTTCTGCTGAACAGACTGAAAAGAATGATAAGGCTGTAATTGAGGAACAGGAACAGTTAAAAGAAGAATACTATCATGAAAATATTAATGTTAAGGAAGAGCTTGGCTCAAAAGAAGAAACCCAGATTTATCTGAGATTAAAAAATGAAGGTTTTTCTGCTCCACAAATCAGACTGATTCTTCCACTTGCTTCTTTGTATCCTGAAGATAAAATCCTTACATATTTTAACGCAGATATGTCGGAGGATGATATCAAGGATTGTGTAGATTTATTGCAAATCTAAATTTGCATAAGTGCAAAAAAAAAAATAATGTTGTTGTATTTGTGTAAAGGATTATTACAAAATTTGTATTAGAATTTTTATATCAAAAAGGAAGGAGATTTCAGAAATATGAGGTCTAATAAAATTTTAAATTTAAAGAATGGAGTAGCTACAGTTTTAGGAGCTGCAACAATGGCTGTTACTAATTGTATGCCGGCTTTTGCTGCTGCAAGTACTGGTGTGCCAGAGGTTGACAATGGCTTAAGTATCATCAAGGCACTTTGTATTGGTGTATGTGCTGCAATTGGTGTTGTAGGTCTGGTTAAGGGTGGAATTGATTTCAGTTCAGGAATATCCCAAAGAGATCAGTCAGGTATTACTACTGGTGCGTTAGAGCTGGCTGGTGGTCTTATTATGGCAGCTATAGGTACAGTTATTGGCCTTTTTGGATTCTAAAAGGAGGTTCTTTGATTGGGAAAATTATTAGCATCATTAGGGGATTTTATTCAAAAATTTTTTTGTGAAAGTATGTTTGATCCTATTATCTATTGGGCATTGGGGACATCTAACAGTAAGGGAATGGTTGATGCTGTGTATTCCGGGTTAATGGATAAGTCAAAATCATTTCTTCTAATGTCCCCTAAAAGCTGGGCAAGTGGTTCCGGATGGTCTTTTATTAATTCGATTTCCTCCGCATTTATTTCGGTAGGTGCAGCCCTTGTAATGATTTTCTGGCTCATAGGAATATGTACAGACAGTCTTGATATCAGAAGTAACATGAGACTTGAAGTAGCATTAAAGCAGCTTGCTAAATTAGTTGTAAGCGAATTTCTTGTTACTCAGAGTATTACTATTGTATCTTCTCTTTTCGGTCTTGTTAATGCTTTGTGTAGAACATTTAATTCCAGCTTCAGTATAAAAGTTTCAGCAGATGTTTATAAATGTGTTGCTGAGGAAAAGCTTGGACAGAATATTATTCTTGTATTTTTAAGCCTGGTTTTACTGGTAATGACGGTTGTGGCTGCCGGAAGTATTTTGTATCTGTCAATAGTAAGAATATTTAAGGTTCTTATGATTGTACCGTATTCTGCTATTGCTACAAGTACAGTAGCAAGTTCTCATTCAGTTTCATCAACAACTGTTTCTTACTGGAAATATACTCTGGCAACTATATTAGAAGCATCTACCATGTTAATGGCAGTTAATCTGTCAGGATATCTTGTCAGTGGTAGTGGAACTATACTGGATGGGGTAATCAAGACTTCAGGTTCATTCCAGAATGCCTGTGGCTGGATCATAAGTACAATTATTATCTTAGCTGTCACAATGGGTGCAGTTAAGGAAGCAGGACAAGTTACTCACAGAGTACTTGGAGCATAAAATTTAGGTCTGTGTCATTATGACACAGATTTGGGAGGGAAAGTTTAGGATGTGTTATTTAAAAGGATATGTAGTCGATAAGCCTACAATTTCTATGCTGACTGCTTCTTATTCTTGTAATGAATTATGCAGGTTTTTTCTTGTAAAAGATTCTAAGGAGCAGTTGTTCCCTGACATATATCCAATAGTATGTTTTGGCAAGCTGGCATCAGAAGCAATGAAAAATATTAAGCCTGATGACTGCCTAAAAATTAAAGGAATGCTTAAAGATTACAACTACAAAGATTACAATTTTACTTCTCATTATACGAAAGTCTTCATTGCAGAATCTTTTGAAAAAATTGATGGCAGTGAAATCACTTATTTAGATGAAGAAAGAGTGTATGAATCCTTAGTAAAGAATGATATTACAGTTATTGATATCACAAAGTATGAAAAGTATGAAAAAATGCTTAACGATATGAAGAGTAAGGAAGTGAAGGCTAATGATTAGTGTAAAGACTAATCGTAATATTGAGGATTTTAAAAGTGATGTTGCAGGTGGATTTGATTTTAAAGAAACAGTCTGTATTGGTGGCTGTGTGTTTGTATATGCTGGCATTATGCTTGTGCTTATGCTGGCTACACCTGTACCAAAAGTATTATGTCCTTATATTCCAATTCCGTTTGTAGCATACCCTATCATGAGGGTGTTTTTTAAGAAAAACGGTATGAATATCAAGGATTATAAAGAAAAAACAAAAATGTTCAAAGAGAGTGGGATATTAACATATAAGTCTACTGAGAATCCTGATAATTATAACAACCTTGTTAAAAAGGCAGAAGAGTTATCTGATGGAGATTCATTTGATAAGACTTTAAAAAAGATAAAAGAAATCGGAATTATTGCTGGAGTTGTTATTTTTGTAATAATTGTTGTAGCTATTGTTCTGAAATTTGTTTTATAGGAGGTGCTGTGAGTGGCTTTTTTCACAAAGGAATCGGTTGAATCAGTTAATAATAAGCCGGTTTTAAAAACAACTCCTACAATTAAAAAAGATATGAAAGAAAAAAATAATATTATAGAAAGTAATACAGAATTAGATGCCAAAGTGTTTAATTCCTGTATAGATTATTTTACAAAGGAGCAGAGTATACTTGTTAATAGGCTGAATGAATCTTTAAGTGATGAAAATTATATGGAAGTTAAGAATAATATTCTTAATATTGCTAAGACATATTTTAAAAATCATTGTACGGATTCAAAAAGTGTTGATATGCTGATGGACAGATTTACATCATATATGTTTGGATATTATATTCTTGAACCACTGCTTCAGGATGAGGAGCTTTCTGATATTAAAGTATATAGCTGGGATAATATCCGGGTTAAGCGTTTAGGGAAAAGAGAAGGAACGGGACTTTCTTTCTTAAGTGAAGAAGATTATCGAAGATTCACCAGAACGGTCTGTGCCAGAAATAAGGTTCCAATAAATAATATTAATGCTTATCCTAAGTTTTCTGATACAATTAACAATCCGTTATTTAGACTAAGAATTAATTTATCTGATGCAATCCTTAATGAAAATAATCAGACTACTTTTCATATAAGACTTGAGCCTAAAAAGAAGGTTACATTCGATAAACTTGTTAAAAGAAAATATATGACGGAAACCCAAAAAAATTATCTGATAAAAAAATGGGTAGATGAAGAAGCAGGAATGTTATTTGTTGGTTCTAATGGTTCCGGTAAAACTACTGGTGTTAATGGAATGATTGAATATACACCACATGACAAGTCAATTCTGGCTATTCAGGAGACAGATGAATTGTTTATTGATGGACATCCGGAATTTCTTTCAAGACATACAATAGAAGATAATGGAGAAAGTCATATCAGATATGGCTTAAAAGAACACGCTAAACAGGCATTAATGGACGACTGGGATGTTTTTGCGTTAGGAGAAATCAAATCCGGTGACGATGCAGCGAGCTTTCCGTCCATTGCTGCAACAGGTTCTCAGATTATTACGACTTCACACGGGGATGATGAGCTGGAGGGATTATATATAATTGGAGATTATATCAAACAGGCTGCTGATTATGATTTGAATCAGTGTATGAGATTTTTACTTGGCTTTAAAGTCGTATGTTTTGTAAAGAATTATCAGATTAAGAGTATTTCGGAAGTGCATGGATGGGATTATCAAAACAACTGTCTTAAAGTAGTTAAGCTTGATGAAAACTGTAATCCTGTTTCTGATAATAATATAGATAACAGCAGTTTAAATAAATTTTTCTTTAAGCTGTAAATGAAAGGAGGTTAAGATGATTTACATTTGTTATTCTGTGATTTTTGTTTGCTTGGTTGGATTAAGTTATTTGCTTGTAGGCGTAATAAAAAAGAAAAATGTATTTAATGTTGTTGCGGAACAGTTGAAGTTAAGTACTAACAGATCCTCTAAAGCAAGAATCAGAACATCTGAAGAAGTATACAATCAGGTAGGTAATGGAGATAAGGTGAGTTTTTTTACAAAGCTTGATATTACAATTAACTTAAGTAGTCTAAAAAGAAAATTTACTTTTGTCAACGCAGAGCTTGTGTTGTTATTTGTAGCTTTTTTTACTTTAATTGTTGGTTTTATTACTGCCTTGTTTTCTCATAATTTTGCTTTCGTATTGCTTGCTTGTGTAGTTACAATATTTATATTTTATAGTATTTTCTTTGCTGTATCTGACAAGCAGATAAAAACAATAGATGATAATATACTGCAATTTGCAAATCTATTGCATAGTTATTCCAATATGAGCAGTGATTTAATTTCTGTTTTTGAAGCTGTTGCTCCACAGCTTGAGGAACCGTTAAAAAGTGCAGTAAATACATGTGTGGCAGAATCAAGAGTTGATGGAAATATTTCTGCTGCTATCGGCAGATTATCACTTAAGATGAGACACAGAAAATTAACGGAGCTGTTACAGGCTTTGGAAGCCGGAAGTAAGAATAATGCAAATTATAGATCTATTATCGGAAGATGTTATGATTCTATTAGCATTTACAAAGGCGAAAAAGCTATTCGTAGAGCAACTGCTAATGGTGCCAGGCTAAATATTTTACTTATGTTTTTTATATTTGTTTTATGTATTTTGTCTCTGGTGTATTTCCTTGAACTTCCATTAAGTACATTGTTTTTTAGTAATAGAATTGGAAATTTCATGTTTGTATTTTGCTGTATGATTCTTATCTATGTAGCTTGGAAGTTTGTTACTCTTGGAAATAAATAGTTAGGGGAGGTGGAATTTTGAGTTTGATATTAACAATATTCACAGGAATTGTTATATTGGTAATTTCAATTTTAATGGGCCTGTTAATCTATTTTAAAGCATCTGATAATTCCATGAATAGAGTTCTGGAAGCCCAAAAAGAGCTGTACGGAGATAACAAGTCAAAGATTAAGCGGTTGATTAAACTTAATCCTAAGATTTACAACAGATTACAGATATATCTTAGTAAAATAGGAGCTAATTATCTTGTTAAAAGAGTTGTAGATCCGGTTGAATATGTTTTATGTAATATTTGTCTAGCAATTGTTCTTGGAATATTAGGATATATCATTTTTGGAGTTGTAGGGTTATTAGCTGGTGGCATTATTGGTTTTTTCTTTTTAAAGGTTTTGCTTGAGGTTAATAACAAACAAGATAATGACCGCATAGTTGAAGATCTACAATCTATTTATGAAAATATTAAAATTAATACAGAATCAGGAGTGTTTCTTACAGAAGCATTAAATTCATGTTACAAGGTCGCAGCCTGTAGCAGACTGAAAAAGGCTTTGCACGAAATGATAACAGATATTTCAGTAAAGCAGAACATTATGGATGCCATTGTAAATTTCAAGCTGAAATTCAGTAATGTTCACATTGATACATTCTGTACTGTATTGCGACAGGGCTACGAAACGGGAGATACAATGACAGCACTTTCCAGCGTATCTCAGCAATTAATAAGTATCCAGAAAGCAGTAGAAATTAAGCATAAGCAGAAACTTGAAAATGACATTATGAAGGTTATGTTAATAATTTTGGTTGCTATTATGGTAATTATTTTGTATGCAGTTGTTGTTGAGTATTCAATAGCAATTTCATCATATTAATTTATTTTGTTCTAAAAGGAGAGAAAGCTATGAAAAAGTTCAAAGAAAATTTTAAGGGATTCGCAAAAATTAAGCAGAAGGGCGATGAATTTATAGGGAAAGCAATACTGATTATTCTTGCTCTTGTTATTGGCGGTATCATGATTGCAACATTAAAGCCTCAGTTTAAGGGATTCATGGAAAAAACTGGTACAAAAATGGATTCGTTCTTTGATTCTGCCGATAACTAATAATGCTGGCAAGGGGTGGAAAATGGAAAATACAATAAAAAAATTTTTCAAGATAAAGTCTGAAGGCGATCAGTTTGTTGAAGCTTCAATATGTATATTAGCTACCCTTATATGTTCCGTATGTATAATGCTCTGCTTCTCCGTCTGGATGACTCAGTATTCCTCTAATGATTCATTGAATCTGATTCAGACATCATATATAAAGAAAATGGAAACAACAGGGTATTTGTCTAATGAGGATGAGGTATCCTTAAAAAAAGAGCTAGATGATTCTGGAATTCAGAATGTGTCTCTTAATGGGACAACCTTTACTAAACAGGCATATGGTGAACCTATTGAGTTAGTTATTACAGGCGAAGTCAATCTTTCCAACTCTGGTGTAAAGAATTTTAAACATTTCGCTGGTACTGTGGAATTTCTTCAAAAAAAATTGAAGATAGAGAGGTTTGGTAAGTTTACTTACAATAAAAAGGTTACTGGTACCAGCAAATATTAAGGAGGGAGCGTATGTTACTTTTAAAGAAAAAAAACAATGGTTCCATCCAGTATGGTATTTTTACAATAATTACAATATTTGCATTGATTTCACTTAGTCTAATGATGTTATATGAGAGACAGACAAAAAGTGTTAAATACCAATGTGACAATAATGTCATAGCTGCTTCTCTTGCAGCTAATAAGATTGATGTATACAGCTATGCAACAAATGAATATATCCTAATGGATACAGGTGTTAAAGATTGTTCTGTTCAGTATGGTTCAGTTGATGAAATTGTAACTGAACAATTCAAAAATGCATGTTTTAAAGCCTATGATACTGCTTTAGACAGCTTTACATCAGCACTGAAAACCAATATGAGTTTAGATGATAATTTACATTCCGTAAATAGTAAGCAGATTCAAGCTGTAAAAATTGTTGATTTTAGAATATATAATGTGATTGATGATGATGTATTCGAGATTAATAAAACTGACTCAGGGTATACAGTTGAACCGCATCTTAATACACTTAATAATTACAGATGTCCTTCAGGAGATATTATTGGAGCTTCCGGTCTGTATGTTAAGGTTGAGGTACAGATTGATAATGCTTTTAAAAAAGGAACTTCAAAATTTTATCTGACTTCATATGTTGATTCAAAGAAAATTTAGGAGGGTAGAAATTGAGATGAAAGGTAAAATCAAAACTATATCACTGGCAATATGTTTTGCTTTAATTGCCTTTGTAGCTCTTGTTTATATTAATAGCAGAGTTGTAGGTAATGACGATTCAGTTGAAACTGTTGTTGCAGTGAAAAATATTGCTCATAACACGGAAATTACTAAACAGAATATTAATGATTATTTCAGAGTTGAAAAGGTAAGTTCCAGTCTTGTAACGGATAAAACTTTAAAATCACTGGACGGTCTTGTCGGTAAATATGTATCAGCAGATGTAATATATGAGAATGCTCTGGTTAATTCTCAGATGTTCAGCTCCAAGAAAGATGTGATTGAGAGCTTTAACAATCCCGTTAGAATGTCCTTTAATGTTGGTTCTTTTTCTGACGCAGTTTGTGGACGAATAAGATCCGGCGACATAATAGATATTTATGGAGTAAGTACTTCTAAGAGCCAGGATATTTTAAAAAATGCATATGTAGAAAATGTGTATGATTCATCCGGTTTAAAGATTGATAATTCAGATTCAACAACTTCGGCTACGGCATTTACGGTTATCATTGAAAGTGGAGATGAAAATAAGATGCTTGAAATGATTAAGAACAGTAAAGTAGTTATAACAAAGGTTAAATAAATTCAATATATACATGTTAAGAAAAGGCAGATGATTATATCATTCTGCCTTTATTGTGATTATGTCATTTTAATTTCATTTGCCATCTAGTAACGGCTTCTATTATTCTTTTTTTGAAGTCTTTTTTATTTTAAAAAAATATTAAAATATAGTGTAAAAAACTGTAAATACTATTGACAAATTACACAAAGAATATATAATATAATTAAAGAAAGTAAAGAACTTAAAGATTGGAAAGGAGATTGAGTTTTGAGTTGATATTAAATAATATTTTCTTTTAAATGTAGTTGCATAACTGCCAAAATTTAGAAATAGTATTTGCAGTTATATAATGGAAAACCTTGTCGAAAATAGTATGATAATAGCGTGAATTCTAATATAATTAAGGCTTAGGGGGAGCAACGCTATGGAAAATAAAGATAAAGAAAGTTGAGGATTAATATTATGATTAGGAAGAAATTAACAAGATTAATGGTAGTAGCAATGTCAGCAGTATTAGTTGTCGGTTTTTCAGCCTGTGGAAAGAAAAAGGCTGATGCGGACAATAAAGAAACAGAGCATGTGACTGTATCAGCAGAATCACAAAGTACTGCAGATAAAGAGTTAACTAAGACTGGAATAGTAACCTTTGAATATGAGGATGGGGATGGAAATATAGTCAGACTTGAAGGAAAAGCTGTTGTCGGGAAAGATGGCAATGCAACTATAGAAGTCGAGGATAAGAACGGAAATAAGGTTACATTCCAGGGAAAGGCAAGTACAGATTCTAATGGAAAGCTACAGGTAAGTGATATTATAGTAAAGGAAGCAGGAACTCTTGTAAAGGATGATGGTACAGAAATTAATGTGACAAGTGATGCCAAGATAGAAAAGGCAGAGGAATCAACCGGAGAGGGTACATCTGATATTGCTGTATCTGAGGATGTCAGGAAAGAAGTAGAGACTGCAAAGCAGGAAGAAAAAGAAATAACTGACGCAAGAGAAGAAATAAGCAATACAGAAAATGATGTATCAAATAACGATGTGCCTTCTGAAAATCAGAGCAGTAATACTTCTGATGTAAATAATTCTGATAACACCGAAAATAACATTTCATCAGATAATGGAAATGGAAGCTCAGATAACAATACAGACAACAATATTGGAAATGCAGATGGTTCAGATAATCCAACTCCGACACCTGAACCAGAACCTGAGCCAGTAGTTAAGACAATGGTAAATCCGATTGATGGCAAGATATATACATATATTGAACCAGATGAAATGCTCGCAAAGTATGTAAAAAACGATACTGAGGTAGACGATTTAAACAGAGATGTAAATTTTGGTGGTGGAACATTACCATATGCTATAAAAGAAATGACAACCAGACCATTTTTCTACAAAGACGGAACTTATTCAATTTTTTATGGATATTACAGCAAATCCGGCGATATTACGGCAACTCCTTTACAGATGGGATATGATGCAAGTATCTGTTTTGAAGCAATACCAGTTGGAAGATATGATAATGGAATAAATGTAAGAGAATATGCTTTTCATTATCTGAAAAAATACATAGATATTTAATTATGTTTACAAAAAGGAGGAATTTATTTGGGGAAAACATATAAAAGAATTTTTATTACTATTGTAACAATACTAAGTATGTTGGCATATATTTTCATCGATTTTACTCCAATAATAACGGCACAGGCGGCCAGTACATATAAGCTTACTGTAAGCTGGGGTGAAGGCATTGAATGGGTAGCTACAGATAAAGATGGTGTTAACAGATGGACTAACGGAAGCACCAAGTCATTTAGTGAAAACACGAGTGCGTATACTTATATTAAATTAAAACCGGGTTATAGACTGGATTGTCTGTCTGCTGATGCAGAATGGGCTGACTGGACAACAGTATCTAACAATCTGGTTTATGACACATGGTTCATGTATAATAACAGAACAGTATCTATTAAGGTTATATCAGATGTTTTTAAAGAGAATGGTGAAAGATATACTTATAACGGCAACTATAGTGAAACAGGATATAAACTTGTGGAAGTCAGTTCGTGGGAGTGTACTCATTCGCTTTCGCTTGATAATGATATTATTGGATATATTGAATCAAATCCCAATAACATTGATGAGGGAGAGAGATTAAAACCGGAAAATTCAGAACTTTTAGCCAGTATAAGGACATATACATCAGATTCAAGATATAAGCTAAGAATTGGTAGTGCGTATGTTAAATATACTGGAGCAGCACATGATAGATATGGTAATATAGCTAGTGGAAATAAATATGTTAGTCAATATACGCTTTATGTTGATTCACATAATATAGCTAATGAAACAGGTCTATATCACGAATATGGTGCAAGCAAAAATAATGACTGGTTATTAGCAACTAACTATAGATGTCCTGATATAGATGCAGGAGAAGAAGCGGATTATGCTGGATTTGTATATTATAGAAATTACTATGCTTACTGTAAAACTACACAAATGTGGTATCCAGTTGGCACAGCACATAATTGGTTAGGATGTGCAAAAGGTGATATAGGGGCAAATGAGTTTCATCCAGGTGATTATACTCATACAATAACCAAGTATAAGCTTGTACCAGTTGATTATTCCATTTCTTATAATTTAAATGGTGGAAGTGTAAGTGAAAATCCAACAACTTATAATGTTGAAACAAATACATTTACACTTAAGAATCCAACAAAACCAGGTTACACTTTTACAGGATGGACAGGCAGTAACGGAACAACACCGCAGACTACAGTATCTATAAGTAAGGGTTCTACAGGAGACAAGAGTTATGCAGCAAACTGGAAACCCAGTACTTCTACTTACAAGGTAAATTACTTATTGCAGAATATAGGTGATGATAATTATACCTTGAAAGAATCTGCTGAATATACAGAAACAATAAATGCATCAGTAACACCGACAGTAAAGACATATACGGGCTTTACAAGTCCGGCAGCCCAGACAGTACAGGTCAAGGAAGACGGAACAACAGTCGTAAATTATTACTACACAAGAAATTCTTATCTTTTAACCGTAAATGCAGGAACAGGAATTAATTCAATAACAGTATCTAATAGTGCTGGAATAAGCAACATTGAGAATACAGATAAGAAAAAGGTATTATCTGTTCGATATGGAGCTTCTGTAACAATTAATGCGGATATAAGTCCAGGCTATAGCTGGTCAAGATGGGATGGCTCTTTCACACAGTGGAACAAATCATACAACTTCTATATGCCAGCTAAAGCGGTAAATGTAACCGCAATAGCAACAGCTAATAAATATGTGGTTCAGTTATATGCTAATAAGCCATCAGACACAAGTAATTTGGTTGTAAACAAGCTGTCTGATAGTGAATGGGTATATGATAATGTTAATGGATGTTATACTTCTACATTCACATATGATGCAGCTAAGAACATTCCGTCTCCTGCAGATACATATTCACTAAAGGGATATTCTGCTAGTGGCTGGTATACATCAGCTATAGGAGGAAACAATATATTTTCTGGCAACATGAAATGGAATCTTACAACTTCATATAATGGAGTAGTAAAACTGTACGCAAGATGGACAGAGAATGAATATAAGATTTCATTCAATTATGTCAAGCCTGATAATGCATCAGGTGATATACAGAATAATGAGATAAAAGAAAAGAATGTTAAGTACAATAAGCCAGTAGGCAATTTGCCGGAGCCGACACTTACAGGCTGGAAGTTTGATGGCTGGTATACGGCAGTCACAGGTGGTACAAAGTTCACTTCTGATACAAAGTATCTGAATACTGAGAATATTGTTTTATATCCACATTGGACAGCTAATAAGTATACCATTACTTTTGATTCAAATAAGCCGGCAGGCAGCACAGATAGTGTAACAGGCTCTATGTCTAATATTTATTGTACATATGATGTTCCGGTGCAGATTCCAGATAATAATTTCGCTTTGCGTGGATGGGATTTTGTAGCCTGGAATACAAAAGCTGACGGTTCAGGTATAAGGTACTCAGCTAATGATACAGTATCTAATCTTACAAGCACAGATGGCGCAACAGTAACTTTGTATGCTGAGTGGGATACTCATATAGAATGGAATGCTTCTTTATCAAAGGCTAATAAAAGCTTTGTTAATGCAATGGAACTTTCTTTTGATGATAAAGCTGTTAACTGGCCGGATGGTATTGGATATGGCATTGTGATGAATAATACATTGACATATAAGGAATTTGGAGATATGCAGGGATTCTTGAATGTTAATATAAGCAATGTATATCCAAAGAGTATTAAATATGAGTTTTCAGATTCTCGTCTTAATGAAGTTGTTCTAAACGACAGAGCATATGTTCTTACAAAAATTAATGGTAAATCTACATTTGAATTTATGGTAGGTTCTTCATCGACAAGAGGATTTGTACAGAATATAAGTTTTACTCTTCCAGAGTATGAAGCTGAAAGTGATGTGATTTCAGATAAAGAGTACAGTGCATATATTGATATATCAGTTACATATCAGATATATTCAACTAACAGAGAAGTTACAGAAATAAGAAGAGTTTATTATAATGTAGTAGAGCTGGACTTATCAAAAATTCATAGCAGAATTAGATATCAGCCGGGACAGGTTAGGTAGTCAGGCTGACCTTGAAGCATATGAAGCATATGAAGCAAGTTATAACAGCAAAGTACATAAATCAAGATAATACAGCATGAAAATAGCCCTCCTTTTTCTCTTTTATGAGATTAAGGAGGGTGTTTTTATGTCTGGAATTTTTTTCAGTATTGCAATTAAATAATGAAACTTTAGGCTTTTATGGAAAGAATTATAATTTTATTTTTTTTATAATATATATAAGTTTTATTTTAGTGTAAAGGAGTGGTTATTATGGCTATGGTTGTTACAGAAAAAGAATTGCTTAATGAGGTTCTTGAGCAGCTTAGAATTGTTGGATTAAATAATGTTGCATCTGATATTTATAATGCTGCAGTTAATTTAGATACAGCTAATGAGTTTGCAGATCTTATGTCTCAAAATGACATGAATGCTGTTGTTGAAAATATGCATAGTGCATATCTTGGTTCAATTAAGGAACTGATAGATAAGATTAATTTAAGTGGCATTTCTATAAATTATAACGAAGAAGATAAAAAGCAGTTTTCATATCTTCGTTCGGAGAACAGTCAGACAAGACATGATATTGAGTTTGTGGATCTTCTTGATGATTTACGGGAAGGCGGAAGGGTATATTCTGCTTATAATAATACCCTTTTTCCTTTAATTGTATCTACTGCTACATTAAATGAACAGTGTAAGACTTCTAAAAATGTCTTTTATTCTATTCTTGACAAAGCTAAAAAGACATTTTCTCTTGGCAAGCATTTCTTTGTATCTAAGTGGAAGAAAGAATATTATCCTCAATGCATGGATTCACATGATAAGGCCATGAATGAATGTAAGAGATGGGTAGACCGTTATGTTAATGCTGAAAAGGTTGTTAGTGATGTAGAAGTTAAGATGAATCATATTTATGATAAAACAAATTATATAGCCGGAAACCGTGAAGATGTTATTGCATCTGCACAGGATGTAAATATTAAGGTAAAGCCTAAAAAGTTTAAGCTTCTTGAAACTTTTCGGAAGGGCTTTAAAAAGTGTGAGCCTTCTATTAAAAAATTCAAGGTTTTTTTTGAAAAAAAACAGGATGTTCCGGATAGAGCCGATTGTGAATACAGTATATCTCTTAAAGATATGCGTCCGGGAGAAGTTTTTAATATTTATAAAAAGCTTGATGAAAATAAGATTGAATATGATGCAGTCAGTCTTGATGGTGATGGGAAATTAGTATTTATGGATAAGGATAATGCAGAGAGAGCTATTCATATCATAAATGATATAAGAAAAATTATTAATGATGCTCCTGTTGAATCACAGCTTGACATTACAGATAAAAAAGAAAATGTTGTTGTTGATAATGTAAACCTTGATGATGTTGATAAAACACAGGTTGATGAACAGATTTCAACTGACAATATCGATTTATCAGATGATGAAGTTGAGTCTATTACTGATAAAGAAAATTATATTCAGATTGATGCTGGTACTTCTGAGAGTGCAAAGTTAATATGCGAAACTGCTGATAAGCATGAAATGAATTATCAGAAAGTGGGTAATGTAATTTATTTTGAAGATACTGTCCAGAATTCTCGTGATGTTAATGCTATATGTATGGAATCAAAGATGAATGTAGCTAAAAAGAAAGTGGGTAATTATAGTGATAATCTTCCCGGTATTACCGTATATGGAGACGGTACGGATGAAGTGTTTAAGGAAGAGCTATTAAAGCTTTTGGATGACAGTGGTAAGCAGATTGGAGTTAAGCTTGTGGACAAGCTGGATGATTATACAATAGAAACGGAAAGGCTCCGTTCCGTAAGTATGATGTCTTTGGATAAAAATACTTGTATTTCAGTTAATGAGGATAAGACATTAGCTTTTGGGTGTGAGGTAGAAAACAACAGTGTTATGACGATTTCTACTGCTGAGGAAGATGGTAGTATTAAGACCATTAACTATGAATATACGAGAGACTATAATACAGAAAAGTTTAGAATCTATGATAATGAAGGTAATCTTCTTGTTGATGCGTTTTATAACGAAAATAATGAGATTGTCAGCAGAGAAATTAAGGACGGCTGCATAGTTGAAATTAAAAATTCTCAGGTTAAATCCATTAGAGAATTTTATGACGCAAAATTAAATGAAAAGATGCCTAAACACAGCAGTATTAATGATTATCTTGATAAATCAGATATTGATATACTGAATAAACATTATGATTGTATGATCAAGTATTTTAATAAGCCAGCTACATTTAAGGAAAAGAAGGTTGAACCGCTGCTTGCAGAAACTTCCATGATTCGTACATTTACAGATTTTCGACATCTGGATGCAACAGCAAAGCTTCTTGATAAACTGGGTGTTTCTTATGAAGTAGAAGGATATAATCTGAAGGTTTCTTCAAAAAACAATGGATTTGTTAAGTTTGATGAAGCATACAGGTCAGCATATGATATGGTAAATTCAAATTTGTCTGATATTACGATTAACAAATCTTCTCTGATTATTCAGGAAAATGATAAGGCAGTTAAGACGAGAGTTCCTGGCACTTATGGAGATAATGTCCGTTATCTTTGGATAGATAAAAGTAATATTATTGATATTTATGACGGGAAAACCATGTTGAGCTTCATAGACCAGTCAAAAAATTATGAATTGCTTGATAAAAATAATAATGTTGTAGAAATCAGTGGAAAAGAGCTGTATTCGCATTATGACAGGGTTGATGTGTTTCTCCGTGATAAAGTAAAAAATTCTTCTAAGGATTCTAAAGATACCTCTAAAGATGTTGTAGCAGAATTTTGTTATGAACATAATGACGGGGATCAGTGTTGGAGTGATTTTACCACATTCTATAAAATAGAGGATGGGAAGTATATCAAGGAATATGAAGATGGATATTATGGAAATAAAACAGTTAGCGAAACTTCATATGAAGATATAGTGAAGAAAATGGAAGAAGTATCAAAAAAAGCTGAAGAAAAACATACAAGAGGAGGATATAGTGTATTGAAAAATTTTGAAAATCATAGGGCAGCCAGAAAAGCCCGCTGATTTTAAATGGGGTGATAGTGTGGATGTTTATTGTATCCATTCTTTATATAATCGTCTTTCCGGCGAGGAAAAATGTTATAAAGAATGCCTGTCTGTATCTGATGATGCCAGTTTAATTAATACATATTCTTCGGATGATAATATTGATCATTGTAAAGAGTATTTTAAGTTTGAACAGGATGCAGACAGGTATCTTAAAGAGGTTAGAGATAGGATGTTTAATAATGGTTTGGTTCGCAGAAATAGTAAAAGAAGGTGATTTTGCAGATATGCTAGATAAATTATAAATTCTATTTATTTTATTGCATTTATGAGAACATTTTTAAATGAAATCGAGTTAGTATTATTAAAAAGTGGAGGTGTTTTGTGATGGTTCCAGAAAAGTTTTCAAGGGAGTCTGAACAGTTTCAGTTTTTTTCCAAGTTATCGGATTTTGGTAAGTATTCAGCATCATGTGAATATAAAAATATGTATCTTGAAATTGGGAAACTGATTCTTGAGGAACTTAAGACGACTGATTTTGAAGAACTCAGGGTTCCGTTAAATAATTTTTACAGGATTATGTCTAAATATTGGAATGCTGGAGATGATCCTAGTGACTGGCAAAGTATGATTGATGAATCGGATAATTATGTTAAAACACTTCCTAAAGAAAGACAGGAGTTTATGTCAAAGGTACTTGTGGCCATGATGGATGGGATTAATGATAAGTACAAGATAGAATGTGGCCGGAATAGTAAATTACGATAGGGGAGTAAGAGTAAAAATGAAAGAAAAATTTGTTAAGAGATTTTTAGAAAGCTGTGATGCTATGGCTAAAGCATATGTTCATATGAATAAGACAAGAAGTTTTGAGGATAAGGAAAAGTATGCTTATGAGAATGGCAGAAATTCAGAACTTGAAAGAATATTAAGAGAAGAATTTCATGTAAAACAGGGTGAACTAAAAAAACTCCAGAATGATGCTTTAGAGGAAGCTGTTAAGTGTCAGGAAGAAGATAAAAAAGAGCTTGAGCGTAGCCAGGAAGAAGAAAAGGATATTCCTGTATTTAGAAGGAGGGCTATTTAGAGTATGAGGTTTGTGTCGTTGTGACACATATATAAGACGGTTTTTAGTATAAGAAAGAGGTACTGTATATGGTTAAGTTAGGTCAGGTTAAAAGTGTGATTGATGATGAAACTATCCAGGTAATTGATATGGATGACAATGCTGTTGAGAAGAGTGAAGCCATTGGAAGATTGGAATTACTGTTTTCAGATAGCACGGGTGAAAATTATCCTTTTACAGATGAATTTGGGGAAGCTGTAAGAATGGCAATCAAAGCACTTAGCAATACATCTGGATATTCAAAGGCTGAAAATGACTATTATGTACAATTTGAAAAGGATAGGCAGAGTTCTTATGATTGCGGACATGAAACAGGCTATAGAGAAGCTATTAATGATTTTGTCAATGCTGCAAACGAAATATGTAAAACTCATGGTTTAGGAGTAGATAGAAATGCTAAAGAGTTTTTGTATGCACATGAAGATAGAACATGGCACTCTTTATTTGATGATGTTGCAAAACAGTTAATTGATAACTGTTGTAAGAAAGAAGCTCCTGATTTAGCAGAAGATGAAAGACCTATATCAAGGGGCCGTAGCAGATAATGTTTAAAAATAAGGTGATGATTGGATGATAATTTGGGCATTTCCCGGAATGGGAAAGAGTTATGCAGCATTAAATAATTCTGAAAGTATTTTTGATTGTGATGCTACAAGGTTTAAATATGATGTAAATCCTGATACGAATTTACATGGTTTTTTGCTTAATGATTGTTCCAGGAAAAATCAATATCCTGAGAATTATATATCGTATGTTAATAAGGTCGACAACCTGTATAATTATGTTCTTATTAATTGTGAACCTAATATATTTTCTAACTTTTCTGATATGAGAGTTGTATATCCTGACGTTTCGCTTAAAGCTGAGTATTTACAAAGGTATAGAGACAGAGGAGATAATGATACATTTATATCTTATATGGATGAATGTTTTGAGGAAATGGTAAATTATTTTGATTCATTATCTTGTAAATTTAAGATTAAGATAAAGGATAGTAATAAATATCTAGTAGATATAATGGAGGAAAGTAGAATGGAATTTATGAGTAAGACTGCAGTTGTAGCAATTATAAGCGAAGCTGTAAAATATGGGCTGTTTAAGAAATCTAATGACATGTCAATCGAGAAAACAGCAGATGAGATATTTGAGGGAAATATAGTTGTTGATTTTGATGATTTAAAGAGTAAGATTGATGCCTGTTATAAGAAAGAAGCTCTTGAGAAGAAATATGCAGATAATCGTAATGGATTATCGCATGAAGAATTAACAGAGCTTATTATGGATTCTATGGTTAGTGGTGTAGCTGAGATATATTATGGTGAAATAGCACCTTATAGTCATGGCTACAGATATAGATTCAATGATAAAGATTATCAGATGTATGATTGTTCAGAGTTTTTCGATTGCGCTGAGAAAGTTTGTAGTGCAATAGAGAAAGGGAAGTATTGTATTGACATTGATAATCTTAAGATATGTACATTGACAGCGTTAGAAAATGAGAAGAATATAACATCTTATGAATATTCAGATAGGCTTGACTGGCATTTAGGAGATCAATATTATCATCATATTCATAGGCTAAGAGATGTACATGAGCATAAAGGTCTTGATGCGATTATTCAGGGTAGATGTAGTGGAACATGGAGTAATTGCATGGCTTGTAAGGAAAATAACCTTATCCGTCAGATGGTTGCTTTTAAAGGATTTTGTGTTGATTATGCCATGAATAATAATGGTGAAGTGTTTAATGCAAATTTTAAAAAAGCATTGGTTGATTATCATAAGAGACATGGAGTTGATATATCTGATATAAATAATTGGATTGATAATAATTATAATAAATCGTTTCAGTCTGCAACTGCTAAAGTGGCAGTTAAGAGCAGATAATTTAATAGTATTGGTTTTTAAGGGGCTGTTTTTCAGCTCCTTTTTTATTTTGCAGTATTGCAAATGAATAAAGAAAAAAATATAAAGCGTGCCACATTTTAAAAATGTAAAAGTTATACAATGAATCTAATGATATAGAAAGGAGCTGATTTAGGTTCATGGATGATGAAAAAATTGAGCTAATTGCTTTATATGAAAAGGAACATAATATTCCAGAAGTTAATAGATACACGGAATATGTAGAAGAATATAGCTGTTATATGAACAAACTTGGGATTGCGCCTGAGTTTATAGAAAAGAGATACCAGGAAGCATTAGCAGAGAAAAAAAGTAAAGAAGCATTAGATCCGTCATGCGTATTGTTATTAGAGGTAACTATGGCCCATAACATGAAAGATGTTGCTAAGTTTTCTCTTGATAATGTAGATAATATGCTTCAACAGTTTTTTGATGGGAAATATAAAGAAAGGAAGATAGGCTATAAGGAAAAGGATAATGAGCCTGTATATCTTCTTTCGTACAGAGAGGGTTTTGATTATCCCGAGATTCTTTCACCAGATGATACAGAGCATATTAATTTAAGGCAGGAATGGTTCATTAAGATAATTGAATTGAAAAACAAAGCTTTAGTCGAAGATACTAAAAATATTATATCCAGAGCAGAATCTTCCTTATCAGCTAAACAGGAAAGATTTAATTATGATAAAGAGATTAAGAAAAAGATGAGGGTAAATAAAAAGATTTTTCTTAATGAGAGAATGGAAGGATATGACTTCAGGACGATTGATCTTGATGGGGCTATATTTATTAACTGCTATCTGAAAGATTGTAATTTTGCGCATGTAAATATGCAGAATGTGGTTTTTGTAAATTGTGATCTGACTGGTGCTATATATTTAGGAGCAGTACTTAATAATGTGTATTCTATAACAGGAAGTCCTGTTAAGGTTACTGATAATTTAAAAAAATATGGAGGTTTAGATGAGTAAGGAAAGAGGAAAAGAAGTAAAACCTAAGAAGATTAAACTTAAGAAGAAAGATAGGTTTGCAGAAGTAAAAAAGGCCATGGTTCCTACATATATTGCTCCGGATTTCCTATCAAAGAAATACGGAATTAAGCAGGTGTTTGATTCCGGAATTTTTATGTTGAAAAACCAGATTTCAAATAAGTTTTATTCTGTGAAATGTAAGGATAACATGGATAAACAGGGTGTATTTGATGTGTTAAGAAGCTATGATTTTGGGTACAGGTTTTATTATTTTGACAATAAAACATACTTGCTTATTCAGATTAATTCAGATGAAAAACAGGATGCTTCATTTGATTTTGATGCTATTGAAAAAGAGTTGTTTAAAAAGCTGGCCGGATTAGGTGTGACATTAGATGCTTTAAATTTGGAGGACAGATTAAGATTTATTCATCAGTATATCGTGAAGGACAAGCCGGATTCTAATAATAATATTATGGATTATGTTCATAATGTTATTGCCTGGAAAGCTGATTTTGAATTGGATGGAATTCAGGAATATATGAATGGTCTTAAAATTGGGGACAAGGAGTATTACTTTTTTTATTTTAACCGATTTGGAAATAACACAACGGAAATGTTACAGGAGCTTTCTAAAATAGAAGGTGTAGAGAGTATTATGGTTGAACACAATGGAATAAGTGATGGGGCATTATATGAGTTCTTTCATAATAATTTTATGGGCTGTGACAATGAGCTTCGAAAACTTAAAAAGCTTAATAACAGTTTATATGAGATATTAACAGATCCAACGATGCGTGACTCCCGTTCTTACTCAATGGTCGGGATTAATGTTCTGTATGCCGTATCTTCGCAAGATGCTGATACAGTTAAAGAAAAAATCCAGTTTATTGTCGATAGATATGATGCTTCTATATATTACTTTTGCGGTGAAATGGCAAGCGCTTTTGTTGATTTTTCTCCATTGGGAGAGTGGAAAAATTCGGAACTGCGTCTGGTAAAAAACTCAGAATCTTGTAATTGTATGTTATTTAATGAGGGTAATGCATCAGATGTTGGTGATTCGGAACTTAATAAATTTTTTATGGGAGGTATGTAATGCAGGAAGATATTAAACAGGATTTTGATCCTACGAAAATTGATTATGAAAAGCGAGCCAGACAGAAAAGAAATGAGCGAGAAAAACGGTTAAAGCTTTTTATGAAACTGAAAAATCCTGAAAATTTTAGGGTAAAGGATGCTAAAAGTATTCAGGATACTATTGAGATTATGAAGATATCTCCAAACGGTATTTTTCAGGTTGCAGATAATTTATTCAGTTTTACTTTTCTGATGGGAGATATTAATTATGTTACTAAAACTTATGAAGAGCAGGTAAGCTGCTTCGGGGAATGGTGTCGTATTATTAATGCATTTGATTTTCATAACGCAAAGATAACTATATTCAATAAGAACAGAAATATGGTTCAGTTCAGGGAAAATATTCTCTATACTCATAAGAATGATCTTTTTGATGATATTCGAGATTCTTACAACGATATTATTGAAAATAAGATAATTGTGGGTAAAAAGGGAATAGAACAGGTTAAATTTATTACCATAACTGTTAGCAGAAATACTTTTGATGATGCTAATCTGGCTTACAACAGTATTTCTGCAAACTTGATAAAGGAATTTGCTGCTTTAGGTTCAACATTAATTTCTCTTAATGCGGTGGAACGTCTTAGAATTTTCCATGATTTTTACAGAATTGGGGATGAATCAAAATTTGATTTTGATTTGATGGATTGCATATCTAATTGCCGTGATTACAGAAATGAGATTTCTTGCAATTATATTAATTTTTCGGAAAATCCGGCTTATTTTAGAACTGACCGTAAGTACGGGAAATGTATAGCAATAGATCCTGACAGTTATCCGGATGATGATTTGTCAGATGAGTTTTTTGATAATCTTACTAACGTTAATTATCAGTCAGTTATTTCTCTGGATATTATTCCAATTAATAAGACAGCAGCCAAGAGGTATCTAGAAGATAAATACATGGCTGTACAGAGCAAGATTCAGAAGCAGCAGAGAAAGAGAAATAAAAATCGAGACTATAGTCTTGATATTTCTTTCCCTGTTAAGAAAGAAAATGCTGATATTCAGGAAATGTTAACTGATATATCTGATAATGGCCAGCAGATGATGTGGGTAGGTATATGCATGGCAATACTTGCAGATAATCTTGATGATTTGGAAGCAGCGTCTACCTCGGTTGATATGGTCGTCGAAAATGCAGGCTGTTATACTATGGAACTTCCTTATAGGCAACGTGAAGCTCTTGCAACAATTCTTCCGTATGGATGTAGAACGATTGATACTCTTAGGTCAATGTTTAGCAGAATGGCGGGGGTATTGATTCCATTCAAGACAATGGAGATGCAGATGAGTGTTAATCCATTTTATTACGGGGTTAACCGTGAATCTCAGAATGTCATTTTATGTAACAGAAGAAGATTAACTAATGGTAATGGAATGGTTTTTGGTGTTACTGGTGGTGGTAAATCAATGACAGGTTCTAAATTGGAGATTCTTTCAGTAATACTTAATTCTAATGATGATGTAATTATTTTAGATCCTATGCATGAGTATAAAGATACTTGTACAGCATTAAATGGACAGTTTATAGAGATTTCGAGTGAAGCGAAAAACTATATTAATCCTTTAGACTGTGATGTTAAAAATCTTGTTATGTCTAATGGAGAAACTATATTTGATGATGATGATGATATTGATGATTCTAATGATATTAGAAAGGTTATTGCTTCCAAGTCACGAATTTTAAGCGGAATTTGTGAACATGTAATGGAGAATGAGTTTCGTCCGGCTCATAAGAGTATCATTGACCGTTGTGTTAAGCAGTTGTTCTATTCAATAATTAATGTTCCGGTTGAAGAAAGAACAGTTCCTATCTTAAGAGATTTTTATGAATTACTTAAAAAGCAGGAAGATGAAGCAGCTCATGAGCTTGTTCTTCCTTTAGAAGCATATGTAGATGGTTCTCTTAATGTTTTTAATCATAGAACAACGATTGATGTTAATAGCAGGCTTACCGCTTATGGTATAAGAGATTTGGGGGAAGATCTTGAAAGTGTAGGTATGCTTATCACATTAACTAATATCAGTCAGAGAATTCAGCAGAATGCTGCAAAAGGTATAGCTACATGGCTTTATATTGATGAGTTTCATGTTTTGCTTAATAAAAAGTATTCCCGTCAATTTTTTATTGCATTATGGAAAAAAGTGAGAAAGCAAGGTGGAATATGTACAGGTATTACACAAAATGTTACCGATGTAATTAAGGATAATGAAACTAAGATGCTGGTATCTAATTCAGAATATACTATGTTCCTTAAAATGGGACCTGGTGATGCTAAGGTTATATTAGATACATTTGAGGGAAGAATTTCTCCTGCTCATCTAAAATTCATTGAAAATCCGGAACCGGGATGTGGTCTTATAAGATTTGGAAATACAATAATTCCATTTGATAATCGTATTGATAAGACTAACCCAATATACAATGTATTTAATACGAACTTCTATGAAAAAGCTGCGTTGAAACGAAAATCAATGAATAGTGTTTGATAAGGGGTAATGTAAATGAATAAAAATAATTTGTTAAAGAATGTTTCCAATGTTAATGATAGTTCTTCACAAGTTATTTCAGCAAGAGCTGGTTTAGAAGGCGAGGTTAAGGATATTTCATTAAAAAATGTAACCAAAAATTCTGAATCTGTTGTAAAAAAATCTGTTGAAGCTGCTATTACAAAGAAATTTGACCTTGATACTTCTGAAAATGGCGAAATGCATACTGCAATGAATCTTTCAGAAGATGCAGTTCATAAAGCATATTCTGTTACAACTGCTGGTTACAAATTTCAGAAAAATATTAAAAGAGAAGCTGCTGTTTATTTTCTTGATAAGATTATACAGGATGAAGCCAGTAATGATATTTCTTTTGGTACAGGTATTGTTTCACTAAATGATATCGTTGAATCAGATTCGGTTAATGGAAAAATTACAGTGGGTGAAATTGTTAATAGTTCAGATATTAATTTGGATAATGTGATAGATGCTGATAAGCCTTCAGATTTAACAGATTTTATGTCTGTATCAAGTTCGAGAAGTATTGAGAATTTTACAGGCTTATATGATGGTCCTATGACTTTGCCTGATAATTCGACTGGTTTTGTATCATCTACTTTAGATATGAATAATGTTTTTGATACTTCTGCATTAATTGGTTTGCCAGGTGGTTCGTCTGATATTACTGATAGTCTTGTACTGGGTTCTGATGACAGGACATTTGTTTCGGTATCTGTAAAGGATCTTGTAGATAAAAATAAGATTAAAATTACAAACCAGAATGCAGGAATAAAAGACATTAATTCAAAGTTTGCCGGAGCTGTTTTTCAGACTCACGGCAAGCAGAAATCTACTGTTTCTCCTGAACTTAAAAAGACTATCACAAAGGGATTAAAGAAAAAAATGGAATCTTCTGATAAGTCAAAAAGTTCTAAAGGGAACGGAAATACTTCTGCTGCTTTCAGAGAAGCCAGAAAAGCTGCAATTAATTTCATGATTAAATCTGATATGCAACAGGATAACAATATGAGTAGCGGAGTTTCCGGTTTTATAAAAAATGGCTTGTCAAATTTTTTCATGAATAAGGGAAAAGAAATAGGTAAGGCTGTTGGCAAAGAAGCCGGAAAACTTATGTTATATGCAGTAGGTTATGGTTTAGCTTCAATTGTGTTGGCTTTTCAGTTTTTTTTGCCTTTATTAATTCCAATGTTTGCAGTGGGTGCTATAGGTGGAATTGGCCACAAAAAGGTTAATGATGAAAAAGGCGCAAAGACTGATGAAGAAATTCGCCTTATTATTGAAGAAAATCCTGATATTTTTGGAAAATTCAGCAGTGATTTAAGTGAAGCTCCACTTGGTACGCTTGAACTTTCCTATGATGAGCTTAAAAAAACTTTTACATGGATGAGTAGTGATAATGTTTATCCAGTTAAAAATCAAGAAAAATTAGTTACTTCTCAGTATACCCTACATCGAACAGATGTAGAAGATCATAAGGTACACTATGGAGTGGATTTTAGCGCTCCTATGGATAGTGAGCTTGTTGCCATTGCGGATGCAACTGTGGAAGCAACTAACAGAGAACCTAGTTATGGAAATCATGTTATCTTAAAATTTGATGATGGGACTTATTGTTTATATGCACATATGTCTGATTTTGTACTTAATAAAAATGGTTCTGATAATTCGGATAATTGGACTTACTTAAAAGTAGGTGACAAGGTAAAGGCAGGTGATTTAATAGGACATTCGGGTTCTTCCGGTGATTCAACAGGTCCGCATTTACATATGGTATTGTCTACTTCTCCATATGGAAATGAGAATGGCTCACGTTATGATTTTAATGCTTATGTAAAAGAAGTCTGGTGTCCTGATTTTGATTTTAGTTATGACTATGACCAGACATATGGAATTTTTGATGAGGATTTGGAAGATCTGAAAGATGATGAAGATGATGAATAAGGAGGAATGTATTTATGTTAAGTTACGTTGAATTTAAAACAAAAATTAAGGAGGAGCTGTTAGATAATATGTCACCAGCATTAAGAGAATTTAGTGTTGTGCTTGATTCTAAGCTGGAAAATGGTAAACAGATTGATTATTTCTATGTAGATGATAACAGTGGCAGAGATTTGTTGCCAATGGCATTGAATCCTTTATATGATTTACTTTATATGAATGAAAATAAGTGTAATTTTGATAAAACAATTAAACTTATTGCCCGTGAATATGAAAAGAAGTTTAGAAGTATGGCTGCTGAAGAAAAAAATGAAAGCTCAATTAATCCGTCTGATGATGATTCAGTTGAATTTGATATAAATAAAATTTTCTTCTGTGTGGTTAACAGTGAAACTAATGAAGATATGCTTAGTCATATTCCACATGTGAATCATGGCCAGATTGCAGCATATTTAAGACTTTTAATATCTGTTGATGATAATATTAAGAGTCTTGTAATTGATAATGATGTTCTTGATAAATTAAAGCTTAATGGTGTTACATTTGAAACACTGTTTAATGCAGCTATTGAGAACACACCTAAGTTGTTTCCTACAAAGGTTAATGAGTTAATGCCAGGATTGTATCTTGTATCTAATGAATATCAGAAGTTTGGTTCAGCTACATTATTATATCCGGAAAGCCCGGTTAAGGGGCTTGCTGAGGTAACTAAGAAAGATATGATTGTTTTACCTGTGCAGACAGATTTCTTCATATGTATTGAAAATGACAGTGCAGTATTAGATGAAGATTTATATCATCAGTCAAATATTAGCATTAAAAAGTTTGTATCTGATTTTGGTGGAAGTGCTTTATCTTCTACACCGTTCATGTTTAATGCTCAGTCATTATCTTTAGAGACAAATAAGGACCGTATTCTTTTCAATGAAGATATAAGAACTAAAGACAGGAGTATTTAAGTATGAATAGTAATGTGGATAAAATAGCAGGATTTATAAAGAGTTACGATATTCAGCTTTATAATCACTGCTTAAGAACTGCAATTAGAGCTGAAAAGTTAGGAAGATTAATGAACTGTGATACTGAACTTATCTATCAGGCTGCACTTATACATGATCTAGGTAAGATTGGTATCAGTCGTTCTATTTTCGATAAACCTTCAAAGCTAACAGCTATTGAACATAGAGCAATAGATATGCATAGTTTTATTGGTTATTCTCTTGCTATTAATCTGGGAGTACCTAAAAATATCTGTATTCTGATTTTATATCATCATGGATATGACAAGGAGCGTTTTGGAGAATGTTCTTTTGTTCCAGATAATTTAAAAGAATGTATTAACATAATCAGAATATCTGATATATATGATGCTCTGACATCTGAAAGGGTTTATTGCAAGCAGTTAAGTCATAATGTAGCAATTAAAATTTTATATGAAAATCCGGATTTGGATAAAGATATGATAAGAAAAATGGATACTTTATATAAGATGAATGTATCAGATAAGGTTGTATAATGGAGGATTATTATGAAATATAGGGGTATTGAATTAAAGGATAATACTGAAGCAGAATTTTTTATTGATGTTGAGGTGGTTGGTATAACTGATGAGGATGAGTTAGAGGATTATGTTGAGATACTTGATGAATCAGTATGTTTTATAGCTGATAATGATTCTTATGAAGTGTATACAGAGGTAGTTACTGATAATATCATTAATGTACGCTGTGATGATATTACTTTTGATAAAACAGGGGTTGATTTACTTATGCGTATTTATAATGATATTTTAAACGCTCATTTGGGAAATACCAAGGTTTCCATCGGGGTTCATATTGATTCATGGTTTAAGGATGCAGATGGCTCTGAATACAATGAGGATATTGTTTGTTTGGATGAATTTTTGGCAAATGTTGAGTATTAAGTGTAGGAGGCAAACAATATGCAAAAAAAATTTATAACAATTGCAAGAGAAAATAGAAATGCAGACTTTTATTTAACATGTCATGCAGCCTGTAATGAGCTTGGAGACTTTCAATGGTTTCTAAAAGATGATCCAAATTCTGAACATGAAGTATATCTTGAAAATCAAGTTTATGAATCATTTTCAACCGACTCAAAGTGGATTAAAGAAAATGCAGAGAATAAGTGGCTAGGGTGTCATTGTCTATTAAGAGATGATGAATATACAGAAATGATTTGTTATCTATCAAGCGATTTTTTAACCATCCTTAATAATAATACTTTTGATGTGATTGGTACATTTAATTCTCAAGGAAATTGTGGTGATACTTATATTTTAGAAAAATAATTTAATACTGACAGAATTTAATAGAAAGGATAGATATATATGAAAAAGTTGTTTATTACTGAGAAACCCAGCGTTGCCCAGCAATTTGCGTCAGTTTTGGGTGTTAAAAGAACATCTAAAACTGATGGTTATATAGAAGATAATGATTATGTTATTACCTGGTGTGTGGGACATTTGGTTTCTATGTTATATCCGGATGCATATGGAGAGGAGTATAAGATCTGGAATTTAGATGTGCTTCCTTTTCTTCCGGAAGAATATAAATATGGTGTTATTTCAAGCGTCAAAAAGCAGTATGGGGTTGTACATAAAATGCTGCATAGAAGTGATATTGATACTGTATATTGGGCCGGTGATAGTGGAAGAGAGGGACAAGTTATCGAGGAGAATATTCGTCGATATGGTGGTGTAAGAAAAGGTATGAAGGAGTTGAGAGTCTGGATTGATTCTCAGACTTCGGATGAGATTAAGAGAGGAATAAGAGAAGCTAAGCCTATGTCAGCTTATGATAATGTTGCTGCTTCAGGAATTATGAGAGCAATAGAAGATTATGCTATGGGAATTAACTTCTCCCGTTCTCTTACCATGAAATATGGCCAGTTGCTTAATAATGCAGCGGATCTTAAGAAATATACTACAATTTCAGTAGGAAGAGTTATGACTTGTGTTCTTGGAATGGTAGTTGACAGGGAGCGTGCCATAAAAAATTTTAAGGAAGAAACTTACTATAAAATTGTCGGCAGTTTTGGGGGAGATGGAATAAGTGCTGAATGGAAACTTACCGATAAATCTGCATACTTTAATAATGCCGGCTTATTTAAGGATTGTGGATTTTTGAATATTTCTGATGCAGAGAATATGATAAAGGCTCTTAATGGTAAGCCAGCTAAAATAGATAATATTGAAATAAAGGACAGCAAAAAAGCAGCTCCTTTACTTTTCAATCTTGCTGAATTGCAGAATATATGTTCAAAGAAATTCAAAATTAGCCCGGATGAAACACTTGAAATAGCACAAGCTCTTTATGAAAAGAAACTTACTACATATCCACGTACTGATGCCCGTGTACTTTCAAGTGCTGTTGCAGTAGAAATCAGTAAGAATATAAAAGGACTACATAATGGTTATTCTGATACATCAAAGTATACAGATATAATTCTTAATGAAGAGTTATATCGTAACATTAACAAAAGCAAGTATACTGATGATTCTAAAATTACAGATCATTACGCTATCATTCCAACCGGAGAAACAGATGCTCTTTCTTCATTAACTGAACTGCAGCATAATGTTTATGACCTTATTGTTAAGAGATTCTTAAGCATATTTTATCCGGGTGCTACTTATAAGACCGTTAAATTAAGTTTTACGGTTGAAAATGAATTATTTACTACATCATCTAAATGTCTTGTGAATAAAGGCTATTTGGAGATTCTTAATGTATCTGATGATGATGATGAGAGTAAAACAGATAACAAACTGTTACCTTTCGCTAGTTCAGTAAAAGTTGGTGATGCAATACAGGTTAAAGGCTATGATACTAAAGAAGGAAAGACTTCTCCTCCTAACAGATATAATTCTGGTTCACTTATTCTTGCAATGGAGAACGCTGGCTCATTAATTGAAGATGAAGAATTAAGGAGCTGGATTAAGAGTACGGGTATTGGTACATCTGCTACTCGTGGTGAAATATTAAAAAAACTTACCAATATCGGATATCTCAAGATAAATAAGTCAACTCAGATTGTAACTCCTTGTAATCTAGGTGAAATGGTATACGAAGTTGTTAACCTTACTATTCCTGAAATGCTTAATCCTAAGTTATCAGCAATATGGGACAAAGAGCTGGAAGAAATCAATAATGGTGAAATAACATTTTCTGCTTATAAGTTAAAGATGGATGATTATATCAGGAAAATGACAGATACAATTAAAAAAGAAGATAAGACTGACAATATTGCTAATAATATAAGGTCATTTGCTACTGGTAATATATCAGCAGATCCGGCTAGTAGAAAACCGTCGTTACTTGAAGACTGCAAGTGTCCTTTATGCGGAGGAAATATTGTTAAAAATTCATTTGGTTATGTATGCTCTAATTATAAAGAGACAGGCTGTAAGTTTGGTATAAGTGAAAAGATTGCCGGAAAAACAATTTCTGAAAGTAATGTTAAAACATTGCTAAAAAAGGGTGTTACACCTTTGATAAAAGGATTTAAGAGTAGTAAGTCGGGCAATTCTTTTGATGCTAAATTAAAACTTGATAATGGTCTTGTTAAGTTTGATTTTCCTGAAGCTAGTAAAGAGGAAAGTTCTATAAAGTGTCCTAACTGTGGTAAACCCCTTATGAAAGATAATTTTTATTTTAATTGTGGCTGTGGTTTTAAGATTTCTCATAACATTTGCAGCAAAAATATATCTGACAGCGATATGAAAGATCTTATTAATAATAAGAAAACAGGTCTTATAAAGGGATTTAAGAGTAAGGCCGGAAAGTCTTTTAATGCAAAACTTATTCTTGAAGACAACAAAATTAAATTTGTTTTTGATTAGGAGATCAGCTATGACGGAATTAGAATTAAGAGAGTTAGAAAAGATTCTATTAAGTGAAGAAAAAAGCTTTGGATTAGTAACAAAATCTACCTACACACCAGCTGAACAAAGCGATCCTGATTGGACTGAATACTCGCTATTTTTATGTGTATATAAAAATAATTGGTTAGGTTTCGGCGGTAATGTAACAATAATGGAAGGTGAAGGTATAGAACGCACTAGCGCAACTATAAACATAGCGGGAACAATTAATACCATTGTAACTATAGATGATATTTTACGAATCATAGATATTTTTGAAAGAAATCAAAGGGAACTGATTTGTGATTTTAAACAGAACTATGGTAGTTTTAATGTTCAAAAATATATAGATAGAATAAAAGAATGGAGATATTCAAGAATTTAATAAAGAAACCATATTCTGTATCAGCATTTATAATGCATCATGTGATACAGAATATGGTTTCTTAAATAGTTCAGATCTTAAGGTCATATTAGATGATATATTGATTACTTTGTATAGTATTAGAGAAAATGATAGGTACACTTCAAGTTATGAAATATATGGTATATCTGTTAATTCATTAAAGAAAAACGGTTTTCATAAAGTTATGGAATCATATTCTGCTCTTTAAGTAGAGCTTAAAGAGCATCCTAATACAAAATTTAGGATGCTCTTTTTTATAATATATTTTACTGTTTGCTTAATAAGATTTTTTTAATCATCCAACTAATATATTCCGGAGGTGTTCGTTGCCCTTGTTCCCAGTGAGATAGTGTGCTTAAGGGAATATGAAATAATTTTGCAAATTTTGCTTGCGATAAATTTGTTAAATGGGTGCGGATCTCTTTTATATTAATGTTCATATTAAGTATATTATTTTTGTTTCGCTTAATTATTTCATTAGATATCATGTTGTCTTTATTAATATTAAGTTTTATTGTTAATAATGCAGCTTCTTTATCCATATTCTTTTTCGACCATACAGCTCCATCTTCATTTTCTGGTAGGAATAGGGTATAAGTATTATTGTTCATATAAGTACCTTCTTTCTTAATTTAATGAGTTCTAATGCTTAATTGCATTAGAACCTTTATTTTTAGCCAAAACATATTATGTTATTATTTTTATTTAGTATAGATAGTACACAATGCTTTATATATCTACTTATTGCCTGTGTTACACCATTACCAATTTGTTGTTGTTTGGAATTCAAGGTATTTCCCATAATCTTAAAATCTTTATTTAATCCCATAATAGCAGATGCTTCGGCTACTGTTAGGATTCGGTTTTCTTCTGGATGTAAAAGATTAGTTTTTCTCCAGTTTGTAATTGTTGGTGATGGTTCATTCCAGGATAATCTTCTATATGTATTGGAATGTGTGTTTTTTTTGAATTTATGTAGTCTTTCAGGTATGTCCTGCCAGTTTCCGCCTTGTGGTACATAACTCATTTTTTCTACCGTAGCCTTATTTGGCTTTGTAACATCATTATAATTATACCAGGAAGATGTAACCTTTGATAATGCGTCTCTTACGGTTTGTACTATAGATAATTTAATACTTGGGAAATTAAATTTTTTAAATTTATTTCCTATTATAATAGCTCTTTTTCTTATACTGTAACCGCCTACTTTATCATCTTCAATAACAGCAGTAGATATATGATAAGAAGATAAATTTTCAAAAACCTTACTTATATATAAACCATGATCTTTAGTTAATAATTGAGGAACATTTTCAATTACGAAAACATCAGGGCTTTTAGCTTTTACTATGCGTATATAATCATCAATAAGTAATCTTTTATTCAATGATTCAATAGAGTTCTCATTATGTCTATTCTCGTTAGAATAACCTTGACAACAAGGTCCACCTATACATACATTAATATCAGGAATTTCATCTGGTGATACATTTCTAATGTCCTTACATACAATATGATTTCCTATGTTTTCTTTATATGTCATACATGCATTTTCATCAAAATCCACACCATATACAATATTAAAGTGTTCATCTTTGCTGAATGTATAATCTAATAATCCAGCTCCAGAAAATAGAGAAGCTACATTATATACCTGCGAGAGCTTAGATGAAAGAGTATTAGTATAAGTATTTTCTTCTGATAAAATACTTGAAAAGCCTACTGCATCAGCTAATACAATTTCTCCTGTTTTTTCAAGAATATCTTCTAATTTTATTACATTGCTTTTTATCTTCTCTTTTATTGTTTTATAAGTATGTACAATGATTTTATCTGTTCTTATATCAACTTCTAAATAATCTGCAGAGCTACATAATTCTTTAACTTCTTTACTTCTTATATCATATAGTGCCTTAAACTTCTTTCCGGATTTTTTTCTGCTAACAGTCATATTTCCATTATCGTCAGGTACTATAATTATGCTTTTATTCTTCTTATCTATAAAATAACGATATTTAGTTCCTATTAATTCCTTATCATCTAATGAGAATGTAAGTCCTCTTGAACTTTTCTTTAATTTTTTGTTCATTGTAATTCACCTCTCTTAATATAACTCAATTGGATTATAGTTATATTATATCTCAATGGGATATAAAAAACAATATAAATATTGACATATCACACAAAAGATATATAATATATGTGTAAGATGATTTACATATTTTGGAATGTTTTTTGAAAGCATTTTTAGGGAAATTATTTAAAATGAAACAGCTTAGGAGGTGAAATGATGCAAAAAACTTGTTTTAATTGTGGCTGTCACTACTACGCAAGTCGTTCTGATCAGTTATTTTGCTCTAAAAAATGTCGTTACAAGTATTATCACAACCAACCTTTAACCTTAACGCTTATGAGTAAATGGTTTGACATGATTCTTTTTGAGGGAAAACTTGAAGAATATCGTATTATCAAGCCATACTGGACAAAAAGATTCAAAAATTACTTCGGGGAATATTATGATTTTTCTGTTGATCCTCCAGTTCCAGTATGGAACCAGATAAAGAAAGATGTAGTTTTCAAAAACGGATATCGGAAAGATGCCAGACAGTTTACAGCAGAATGTAGCATATCAGAAGGAACAGGAAGAGAGGAATGGGGAGCTGTTCCGGGTGAAAAATATTACATTCTTACGATTCATAGAATATTTGATACAAAAAATTGTTCATTACTTAAATATCTTAAATAGGAGAATAATATGACAGAAGAATTAATGCGGTTCAATGAACTATTGGAAGGAATAAGCATAACTGACGAATTGCCTGATAATATATTAGAACTTAAATTGACAGATTTGTTATGCAAACATGTATTTAATTCAAGTGACAAGGCATTTAAGTTGCTTATGGCATCCATTCGTGTAGGATACGATTATTGTCAATGGAATGTAGCAAATAATCATTTTAAAGATTTTGATTATGACATGCAGCGAATTCTTAAAATGGAAAAAGATAATTACAATCATGCATTAAGAATTGTTGCCTGCAAATACTCATTTTCTGAAAATATTTTTTATTGGTGTGACAATATGCACTCAGCCATCAAATACATCAGGCAATACGGAAAAGATGTTAGATTAAAGGATTTACCTTTTTATGTTGTTACATCAGGATATAACACAAAGATTATCACTTATAACAATTCTGTACGTTTAAAAGTAAAAGATGTTGAAGGTATTTTTATCTCTGCAACACAGAGATTTCGCTGGTCGAACAGTAAAGATATCCTTGATGTATATTATACAATAGGTGATTTTATTAAGGATAATCCTGAATTTATAGAATATGACGAAAGGCCAACTATTTTAGCTGCTTCTGGAGATTATATAGGAACAATATCTATTGCAGATAAAAAAAATAAGGTTATTTTCTGGGATATTGACGGAGTGTTAGCACCGTATCGTTTTAATGGACATGTAGGAGATCCTGATGGGACAAATAATGGAATGTCCATTACTGAAATAAATAATGGATGTTTTCTTAACAGAAAACCTTTAAAATTGATGCAGAATGTAATTAATACCTGCGCTTCAAAGCAGAATATTATAATGGGGCATTACCAGATACAAAAAGAAAAAGATGACAAAGAAATTTGGCTTGACAAATATTATCCTTGTATTACAGAGCGATTATTTGTGTTTGAAGATATGCCAAAATGGCAGGCTATTATTAATTATTGTAATTTTCATAATATATCATTGGATAATATCATTTTCGTAGATGATACGTTAAGCATTTTAAGAGAAGCGGAACGACATGGTATTGAGTCTTGGCATATAAGCAGCTTTATGGACTGGAATTTATGTATGGACTGGAATTTATGATAGAAAGGATGGTTTAAAGAATATGGTAGGTGATATGATTGTAAATCTTTATCAAAAAGATTTGTGGAGAGACACTAGAAAATATAATATAAAAAGGATTTTCCCTTCTGATAAAGAAAGATTAATGTCTTTTATTAAAAAGAATTTCCCTGACGAAAAAGGCTGGTTAATCGAAGCAGAACATGCATGGCACAATGGAAATGTGTATGTAGCGGTTGAATGCGAAAAGATTATAGGATTCGCATGTTATGACAGCAGCGGAAAAGGGTATTTTGGGCCTTTTGGCGTTAATAAGGATTACAGAAGCAAAGGTGTCGGAACTGAATTATTTTACGCTTGTTTAGATGCGATGAAAAATGATGGTTATGGATATGCAATTATTGGCTGGGTAGCAGACAAAGAAGATGATGAGCATAGCCCAGTGGAGTTTTATGAAAAAACTTCTCAAGCTAAATACATACCATCTTCGAACCCTAAGAATACTATTTATTCCAATAAGGTTAATATTAGCCAATATGATTTTTACAAAGCTCTTGTTATTGGTTGTACCGAAACGGGTAAATCTAAAGCATTTATTAGACCTGAAAAAGAAATTAATGTAGTAACCTATAACCTCACATTGACAGATGAGGATATTTCATGGTTGTGGGATTATATAGAAAAGCATGGAGTATCTAAATTTTATATTGATCCGTGGTATATTGCCTTATTAAAAGGTTATTTATCTTTAATTGACGGTACTGAATATAACACCCAGATTATTTCGGATGCAAATTATATCAGTGATATTTTGAATAAAAATAAAGATTCAGAACAACTTAAGTGGATAAAAGGTAAAACGTTTGCTGTCTTATTTATACAGACAGCAATTCAGAATACCTGTGAGGCTTTAGGTGTTTATCGTCAGTATAAAAGTAAATGAAATGTTTAAAAAATAGTTATAGGAGGTGAGTTTATGGGGGAGATAGTTAGTGCTGTAATGGTTACTAAAGTTTCTAGGTTTGACAAAGAATCAATTTCAGAATCTGAATATATTGATTCACAAAAAGAGTATGCTTTAGCAAATTATACAGACAGAAGTGATATAGCAGAGTTAAATATTGCTTTGAATAAGGAAACTCTTATAATTGAAAAAGTTTTAGATAATGATTTTGGAACTAAATATAGTCATATAGTTAATGAAAATGGATTTTTATTTGCAGTTTTAATTAAAGGAGATGCATAGGATGATAAAGGATAAATGTAATGAAGACGATGCTGGAATTTTTATTGAGTATTTTATGGATGCTCTTAACATGCCAGTTTTACGAAATGTGGGGACTGTGTTTTGGAACATATGGCACTGTGAGCAGTTCATATGAAAGACTTACTGAAAACAATATCATAAAGGTAGGCACATATGCTGAGAAGCTGTCAATTGTATATGACCTTTCAATTAAAACCCCTGATTCTGATAAAATGTATACTAAGTCAGTGTTAAGCGAAGTGTTAATTCCTTTACAAAAGACTGAATAAGAAACAGATAATAATCAATAAAAAATAAGGAGTAAAAAGATATGAAAGTAAAAGAAGCAAATAAGTTAATAGAAAAAATAGACAATGAAGTAAAGAATCTACAAAAATTCAACTGCCTAGTCCAGCAGAACGTGAACAAATTGCCGAAAATGTTGGTTTGAATAGTCCTTTGGAAAATATGGTAAATATTAGTGTGAATGCTATGTTATCATGGAAATCTGTACTTAAACAACGTATTGAAGATGCTGAAATAAAATGAAATTTATTAATAACAATTTAGAGGATGAAGTATGAAAAAAATAATATTAAAAATGAAGAAAATAGAAAATGAGTGGTTGCTTGTAATATCTATGCTGCTGATATTGCCAACAGGGGCAGCTGTATTGATGAAAAGACCTCTTGCATGGATATTGGAATTATTACTTACAGTATGGTTACTTTTTTTAAGTGTTATAGTAATTGCAAAAATGAAAGATAAGTAATTAAATAAGGATTTAAGGAGATAACACATGAGAGGATTTACATGGATAGGAACAGCGACCAATAATAAAACTGGACAATACTATATTATGTATGGAAGGAAAGGCATTGTTACTCTTTATGAAACAGATAAGGAATTTTCTGAAAAGAAGAAAACGGATATGTCTTTTGAAATGAGTGCAAAGGGTATGATAGGTTTTGCTTGTGAACATAAAGAAATGAGTTTTAACCAGAATCTAACCCGATAAATAAGGATTTATAGAGGAGGTTTAAATGAAAAATGCAATTGAAATAATTAACGGAATATTAGAAGAAGAACTTGATGTAATAGCAGAGGGTAAAAGAAATACTGTTGCTAAAAGGATAGTTAAAGAATTGAACTTAGATGGAATACAGTTCTTTTCTATAGGGAAAAAGGCGCCAGGGAAAAGTCACTCTTTTAATCCTGCATTATACAAAACAGATAATATAGAGTGTTCTTCTGAAAATGATAATTTTAATAAAGACGAATATTTAAAACATCTATCAGAAGATGTATTCACTGTGAAAATCAGAGAGCGTTCTACAGGGAGAATAATTGAATTAAACCCTAATATTGACAATTCTTTTAGCGATACAATGACTCGTAATCTATTCCATTCAGGTGAATACATATTGATAAGTGGTAATTTGCCTGATAAATGGAAATAAGAATGTAAATATATATGTTTAAGTTCAGTCAATAAATATCTTAAATAGGAGGTTAATGTATGTTTACAATGAAGTTTGAATTTGACGAGGAAAAGTTAAAGAAGAATGATCCAGATTTAGATATTGAGTTAGTAATGGAGTGGCTTGATGAAATTTGTACAGATACCAGATTTACCAAAATAGGGAAATGTAAATATAAATTAAATGATGGGGTAGATGATATTGGAACGCTTATTATATTAATATCACGCTTTAAACAGCAGTCATGGTTGATTCCTAATTTAAAGTCTTGGCTGACATTTAGTGATGATGAGGGTGTACAAGATGCTTTAAGTGTTGTTTTGGAGGAATAAGTGAATGGCTATAACTAGAAAAGAAATATCATTTGATCTTGATACAAAATGTCTTGAAAAATATTATGATAATATATCGTCTGCATATTATGATTTGCGTTTTGAATTTAAAAAAGTTGGATTTATACATAGACAAGGTTCAGTTTATAATTCTGTTTTGCCTATGAATCGCCTACAAATATCTAATGCTATAAATAATATTTGTAGAGCACTTCCATGGTTATCAGAATGCGCAAAAAGTATTGATATAACAAATATTGGTGATATTCATAGTTTGTTAATTGATGTAAGTTCTTCTTGTGAAAAGTTTAGTGATTATAAGGATAAATGGTTAGAGGATAGAAAAGTTAAAAGAAAGAGTCGATGAAATTAATTCAAATGAGGTAGATTATATGAAGAGAAAATGTTATAACTGGAAACCGAGAAAATATTGGTGCGTTAAGAGTAATAATTGGAAAAAGCTGCATCACATTCCTATGGGAAGAAATGGCAAAAAAACTTGTTATAATAATTGTGAGTTACCATTTTGTTAATTTTTTATTACATAGGTATTAAAAAGTATACTTTTTAATACCTGATTTTTTTTACTTCTTTTTATGATTGTAAAAAGCTTTAATCAGCACTTTTAAAAGTTGCAAAAAGATGATATACTTTTACAACAAAGGAGTGATATAAGTGAATTACTATTATGGATATAATAGGGTGTCTACGAAAGAGCAGCATGAGGATAGAGGTAATAATAGTATTACTAAATTCTGTAAAGAGCATAATTATCCGCTAAAGAAAATTTTTGTAGATAAACAGACTGGAAGAAACTACGAGAGAGCCAGATATATTACATTGAAGGAAGATATTTTAAGAACAGGTGATACCCTTGTAATTCCTGAATATGACAGATTAGGTCGTGCTGAAGAAACAAAGCAGGAACTTGAATATTTTAAAGCTCATGGAATCAGAGTCATATTTTTGGATATTCCCACAACTCAGATGGATTTATCTAATATTGATGATAATATGACCAGGATGATTATGAGCTGTATAAATGATATGCTTATCTCATTCTATGATTGTCTTGCCCGTTCAGAGCTAGAGAGAAAGAAAAAGCGTCAGAAAGAAGGGTACGAAGCTCTTAGAAAACGTGGAGAATGGGATAAAATAGGTCGTCCAAGAAAAATGTCAAAAGAAGCTTTTAGCTTAGAATATCAAAAAGTAATTGATGGTGCATTAACAACAACAGAACTTATGAAAAATCTGGGACTTAATAAGGATACATATTTCAGATATGTACGAGAATATAAGTCATGCTACAAAAGTGATCTGTCTGATAGAAGTAGTGAAACTTGACATTTTCTTTTAAATGTAATAAAACTTGCTTTATTGCAAAAAAAAACTTAAAAAAAAGCAATGATATCATTGTTACGGGTTAGATATTAATGTATTCTTAAGTGGTGATAAAGAGATTATGAGTATGTTCTTCTTTTTATCTTCCTTTTTCCCAAAAGCTCTGTGTATAATATGTACATAGGGCTTTTTCATTTATGCAGAAAAAATATAATTTTATTGCAATAGTGAAGTGTAAAAAATATGGATGAATTGTATAATGTTTACATAAATTAAAAAAATTACTGAAGGAGGAATGTAATTTGAGTAATGTACTTTCTTATAATGAGGGTGACAAGTTAATCGATGTTAAATTGGACATAAATAATTATTTCAATAATAATTGTTTATATATTGGATTATTAAGAAATAATGGGGAATGGTTTGAATCGTTTATTGATTTAACGGTAAATATTGGTGAAGAAACAAAAGATTATTGTGCTTTCATTAATATGAACAAATATCCGGAATTAAAGAATTTTCTAATATACAATAGATTAGGAGAATTTACAGGTGAGGTAAAGGAAATTAACGGATATAAGTATCATTTATTCCGTTTTGATGAAAATAAATTAAGGAATATTTGCCCGGAAGGTGTAGATTTATACGAAAGGAATATTGAGATTGTGACCGGAAAGAGAAGGGCTAGATAAATTTGGTCGAGTTGGTTGAATAATAGGGCAAAATGGGAGCATGGAGTATATCTTGGCAGTACTTTCAGAAATTGATTTTAAAGCAATTAAGATGGAATACGGTACAGAAGATATGCATCTTGGAGAAATTCAACGAAAAAAATGCAGATGACGGAGGTGTTTTCATAATATGGAAACGATTAGAAAAGATAAAGCAGGTATTCAGATTACTTTATTTGATTATTTCAAAGATGTGGATCATTTCACATTGGCTGAAGCAACTGAATGTGTTAAGGCTGCAAAATCAGAAATCAATGCTCCTGTTAAAGAACCAAGTATCAGAGCCAGAATATATGAGGGCATTGATAAAGGTTTGTTCGAGCGTGTTGCAAAAGGTGTTTATACAGTTAAGAAAGAAAATAGTACTTGTCTTTTGGTTAATGGTAATGGTCGGGATTTAAGTTGGCTTGAAGATTGTTCTATAGATTGCCTTATAACAGATCATCCATATGCCATGACAAGTTCTCTAAAAGGAGGAAACAGAGACTTTGCTTCATATGATTGTTTTAAATATGAGCAGAATGATTTTAATGAGAAGGCAAGAGTGATGAAACCGGGGTGTTTTGTGGTTGAATTTTTTCCTGAAGAAAACAGTGAAAATTATAAGTACATATTTGAGTGTAAAGAGATGGCTGCCAAGGCTGGTTTAGACTATTATACAACAGTTAATTGGAAAAAAGGAAACTTTGTATCTAATACTGGTAGAAAGTCTAAAAATACAGAACAGGTTGTGTTTTTTACTAAAGGAAAACCTAGAGCATTAAAGGTGGATGCGAAGAAAGAGAAAGCGTTTTTTGCCTCTCATAAATTAATTTCATGTGAAGATATTGGATTAAAAATCTATGTAGATAATGAAAAGTATGCTTATATGAATACTCTTATTTCTGATTTGTTTTTTGATTATGATTCACAATCATTTGAATATCTTTCTTCTGATTATGCACATGAATATCTTGAACAATTAAGTTGTAAACAGTATGTATTGTTATATTTTGCTGATAAAGGTATTTCTTTTATAAATGCAGACAAAGATATACATTTTTATATGTCCGGGACTAATGGTATGCTGCCAACTGAATTTGATGTTGAGCCTGTAAGTAAATCTGATAGAATTCATCAGGCTGAAAAGCCTACTGAGCTTATTGAACAAATCATTGGTTATATTACATTGCCGGAGGAACATAATAAAATTTTAGATCAGTTTGCCGGAAGTGGGGTTGTAGGTGAAGCTGCATTAAATACTCGGAATGATGCTGTTCTTATAGAGAAGGATGAGGAAACTTTTCAAAATATGTATAAGAGATTAAATCGAAAGGGTAGGTGATTTTATGGATATTGAGTTGTTTGTTAAATATGAACCAGAAAGATTTTTTGAAGATGAGCATGGACGTAATCATGAAATTACTGGTCCTAGATATGCTATTTTGCAACTTGCTGAAGGTAATGAGCAGTCACATTATAATAGGGGTGTAAGTCTTGATTTTCTTATTTCACATGGGAAAAACCCTAATTGTGATGATTATGAAATGATTTATTTTAAGTCTGTAGATGGTGGTTCTAAGATTGATTTAGAAGAAATATTTTCTGAGTTAAACTCTAATTTGCTAAGACCAGCTAATTATTATGGTACTTCTTTGAGTGTATCTGATGTTGTACTTGTATCAGAAAATGGAAAAGATGTTAAGGCATATTATTGTGATACATATGGGTTTACTCCTTTAGATAATTTTATATCTGATGAAATTAAGTGGAAATTTTCTTATGGGCTTGATGTTAGGGAGGAATACAGTATATTAAGCAAACTTTATTCGGAAAATTTGTTTCCACCACAGGCATTATATGATAGGATTGATTATCTTAATAGTGCATATTCTCCTATTTTTAAACTTGCTGACATTCGAAAGAATAAATATATTGAGATTAATGGTACTAATTGTTCTAAATTGGATGAATGGAATAATGGTACAGGAAGCTATGTCTTAGGATGTGATATTCAGGATAATTCATTTTTTTATGCACAGGTTTTTGATTGTCATGAGCAGTGGAAAGGTATTTATAATTATGAATATGATCATAAACCAACAAGAAGTGAAGTGGAGGAAGATCATTTGAATCGTATTGTTGAAATTGATATAGATAAGCATGAAGAAAAATATGGAGCAGATGGTAGCCATAATTTTCCTAATCTTAATAATGAGCCAGTTGAAAATATGTCTTTAGATGAGCGTTATATTAAAGCTATGGAAATGGCTGGTTATAAGCTTATTCATACAGAAAAAGACAGCATGGCAACTGTTAGCTTTGAAAATATTTCTACAGGAGAATATATAGGATTTGATGGTTTTGAGCTTATAGGTTCTTTTCTTGATGATATTTATCAGAATAATAACTTTAAGAATGAATCTGAAAAACAGCTTTTTAGTGAGTTGATTAATAGTTCTGCAACTAAGGATGCTGCAGAACATATGCCTTATACTGTTACTATTACTGAGGTCCTTCAAAGAGATGTAAGTGTAAATGCTAATAGTCTGGAAGAAGCTCGTGAAATGGTTGAAAAAATGTATTCTAACTGTGAAATTGTTCTTGACGCAGAGGATATTAAGGACAGGTCTTTTGATGTATCTGATGATTCCTGTTTTTTAAAAAGAAAATCAAGATAGTGACAATGGTTGAGTGATAGTGCAATGATAATGATGGATTGAAGAATGATAGAAATTTCAGATGTCTTGTTTTAAAATTAAGCGAACTAAATTCTGACAAGTTATTCGGTCTTATATCCTTATTGGATTAGTTTAAGTTGAAAATGTTTGTAAAGAGGTATGTGTCATTATGACACATACCTCTTTTGCAATACTGAAAATTCTTTGATCTAAATTCGTTAATTTTATGGCAATGGTGAAATGTTTTTTTGCATTAAAGGTTCTATTATATGTGTATAGATGTTCGCATCGTAAATATATCACAATTTTTTTTAAGGAGGTGCTTTTTATGCGCTATGACATTAAGATCACAAGAATTAAGGATGAAAGTTCCAATTTGTTAGGTTATGCAGATGTTAGTCTTGGAGGAGCTTTTGCAATTAAAGGAATTAAGATTATGAATGGTAGTAATGGCCCATTTGTATCAATGCCTAATTACAAGAGCAAGCGTATTTCCGAGGATGGTGAACCAATTTATAAAGATGTCTGCTATGCTAGTAAGGCCGATTTCCGTAAGGAATTAACTTCTAATGTTCTTGCTGCATACGAGGGAAACGATTCTCCAAGTATTTCAAGGGTGTCTTGTGCTATTCTGACAAATGATGGAAATTTAAAGGGAATTGCTGATGTTACCTTTAATGATTCTTTTGTAGTTAAGGGCGTTAAGATTATGGACAGTGAAAAAGGTGTCTTTGTCTCAATGCCTAATTATAGGGCTTTTAAAGATGGTCAGGATGAATTCAGGGATATTTGTTTCCCGACAACTGCTGAATTCAGAGAAGTATTCAACAAGGCAGTATTAGATGCTTTTGAAGCAGCTAAGAATGGCGAAAATGTTAAAACATTTGATGAAACTCCTGTTATGCCACGTTATAATATTACGGTTCATAAGATGAAGGATGAAGATACTAATGTTCTTGCTTATGCTGATCTTTCAATTGGAGGAGCTTTTGCAATTAAGGGAATTAAGATTATGAATGGCAGCAATGGGCCATTTGTATCAATGCCTAATTATAAGGTTGAAAGGGATGGCCAGGATGAATTTAGGGATATCTGTTTCCCAATTACAGCAGAATTTAGAAATAAGCTCTACAGTAATATTCTTTCTGCTTATGATGGCTCAAAGAAACCTACTATCACAGATGTAAAGTGTACTGCTTTTGAAAGTGATAATCTTAAAGGTATTGCTAATGTTACCTTTGATGATTGTTTTGTTGTAAGCGGTGTCAAGATCATGGATGGCAATAATGGTTTGTTTGTATCAATGCCTAATTATAAGGCCCTTAAAGATGGTCAGGAAGAATTTCATGATATTTGTTTCCCGACAACTGCTGAATTCAGAGAGGAATTCAATAATGCTGTTATGGATGCATTTAATAAGTCTCTTGATTTATCAAAGGAAGTTCCTGATTTAGCAGAAGATGAAAGACCTGTATCAAGGGGCCGCAGCAGATAATATTATTGCATAATTTATAGTCATGTAAAGGATAGATGATATGTCTATCCTTTATTTTTTGCAATAATGCAACTAAAAATTAAAAATACTTGCATTTATTACATATAAATCATGTCGGAATTTGCAATAATTAGTACATATATGCATATAAGCATATTGGATTGGAGGGAATATTTTGGTTAATTTAGAGAAAAATTTTAATGATTCACTTAATGAAATTGTGAGTGGTGATTTTGACACTTACTTAAAGTTCTTGAAATTTGCCAGCAGCGGTACATTATATCGTTATAATTTTCATAATCAGGTACTTATTTATCATATAAGACCGGAAAGCTCTGTTGTTGTTCCTTATGAATCATGGCGCTCGGTTGGCCGTAAACCACATTTTAAGACGGGAATACATATTAATCTTGATGAAAATTTTGGTAATATTAAGTTTAATGGCTGTGTTTTTGCACTGGAAGATACATATGGGCAGCCATTTGGTGGTGTATGGAAGGCTGATAGTGATTCTCTTGAATATGTTGCTAAGATGTTTAAAAGAGAAGAAAATTTCAAAACTTCCATAAACAACTTGACACGAACATATGTTCGGAATATAATTCCAGTAGGAAGTGATGAAGAGTTTCAGTTTATTTATGAAGCAACATTATTTGCTATTTATAACAGATGTGATTTATCGTTTACTTTCTCAGAAGTAAGTAAAGGTTTCTATAATAATATGTCTGTTGAGGAAAGAAAAGATTTTCTTTCTCAATCACAATATTTTATTCAAAATATTTCGTGCAAAACAATTAAGTTTATTGATCATTATATTAGGGAGTATAGGAAGGAGAATAGCTATGAAAGAACAAGAGTTAACAGCAATGGATTTAAAAATCTTGCAGATGCCGGAAGAACAGGCAATGAAATATCTAATGCCAGAAGAAGAAGTGAAGAGAGCAATGTCAGTGGACGAGATAATAGCCAAGACAGGACCGATGGGAGCAGAAGTGATGACATTTCTGGAAGAAACGATTCCAATACTGTATCAGGGTTGGTTAGCAATAGGGAAAATGTATCCATTCGTACAGAGCAGAGTAGAGGAAGCGAAAGAACTAAGAACGACAATAGAGACAGCTCAGTTCAAGAAGTATCAGAAGGAACATCCACAGGCAACAGATATGATGCTGATGCAGGCGAGAATGGACGCAAGGCAGATAGCAATGGAAACAGTGAGAGAAGAAGTACTGTTCAGGCCAGTGAAGCTGATGGGCAATTAAGTCTTTTTGACATAGCTGATACAGAATCGGATATATCTGATGATACTGCTATTATTGATGAACTTAACGAGGAACTTGAGAAAACTTTTGAAACAGAAAGTATTGCTGTATCAAAATATAATTATGTTTCTCCTAAATTAGAGAAAGTAGTTCCTCATGAATATGTTTTAGAGGTGCTTACTAAAGGTACTGGTTTTGTTGGTGGTAAGGTTAGAGTTTTTAACTTTTATTATGAAAGAAAGTTGTCCAAGGCAGAACGTGTAAAAGCTATTAAAGAATCATATGGGGAAGGTGGTGCCGGATGGCCACTTGATGGATATGGACTGCATGGATATGATACATTCACTTCTAAGGGAATTAGATTTACCTGGAGAGATGAAGAAGGTGAAAAAGAGGGATATTTATCATGGAGTGAGGTTGAAAAAGAAATAGAAAGTCTTGTATTGGCTGGTAAATACCATATTTCACACTCCGCCAAGATTGCAGATTCTTCGGTTACTGGAATGTCAGATATTGAGCATAATCTTCTTGCTTCTAATTTTGCTGACAGAATTAGTAAGAGAAATTATTTGTTAGATATACTAACTGATAATACACTTTCATCTGAAGAAAAAATAAATGGACTTGTATCATTAGATAACTGGATTCTTTTTGATGAAAATTCTTTAATCAAGAATTCAGTAGATTTTGATAACAAGTGTATTAAGCTCACTTATCCAGCTCCACTTGCAACGCTTAATGATTCAGAGATTCCCTTTGATACACTTCTAAGTGCAGTTGATAACATTCTTAATACCGAAGAGTATAAAGAAGTTATTGCTCAAACCAGAGACAACCTTAATAATTCCGATATAGAACATGATTCAGAAGCATTAGAAGGCTCATTTACTAATGCTCTTAGAATTTTTTGTGAAGATTGCAGTGTATTTAGTAATTATCATGCTATCATTAAGGATTTATTGCTTAATGATAATATCAGCATAGATAATAAGGTTAAGTACATAAAAAGTATAATTCCTAATAATTCAACAGTGTTTGGTAATAATTTATATGGACTGGTAGAATACAAGCTTTTATCAGATTATATTGAGGTCAGTTATAAGAATAAGAATTATGAGAGATTAAATAATTCTATTTCTTATCAGGAATTGATTGGTGATTTTGCGATTTTTGTTCAAAGCGATAATTTTGTTGATAGAGAATTATCTGAGCTGAAAGAAGAAAAATCTTTACCAAACATTTTATCAGATGCAATTTCTGAATATCAGAATTTTCTTGATAATTTATCAGATAATGATAGTAAAGTGAAGGTTGCTGTTGAATCTTCTGAGGATTTTGCAGATCCGGAAGTTAATTTCACTACTTATCATTATCCTGATGGCCGGGAAGGAGTTAGATACAGACTTGTAACTATTAATTCAGAAGGTGTTATTGTTCCTTATCTTAACAGAAATCGTTTCTTCATTGATAAGGAAGCCTGTGATGAATATATTGATGTACATCAAAAGGAACTTGATGTAATTAATTATGACAATCTTGTGTATGAAGCTGCTTTTATAAAATCTGCTGTAGTGAAAGAAGATAATAAGGTTGTCGATAATGATATTTCTGATGAATATGAAATTACATATACAGTAGCAGAATGTAGTGAATTTCATGTAATGGGCGAGTTTTATGAAAATATTACATCTACTAATGATGCAGTTAAGTTATTTGAAAAGATACCGCCTGAAAGATTAAATGGTGTTAAGGCTATAGGTATTAATGTTCATAAGAAAGGCACAGAGTCATACGAGGATTCTCAGTTTGATTTCGCTTTTAGTGGCCTGATTGATATTGAGGATTTAGAGTATATCAGTGATATAAGAAATAATGCTGCTGCAATTGCAGGTATTAAAAAAGTTATGGATTTAATGCCAGACTGCGAAATCAGAGGGACTTTACCTGATTTTGAATTAGATACTGATAGTAAAACAATTGCTGAAAATACTGCTGATGTAATAACGGCTGATATTGAGGATAAATTCAGTATTGGTGAATATGACATTAAAGTAGGAGATACCATTAATATAGATGGAACTGATTTTATTGTTAATGAAATTGGATATTCTGATGTCAGACTTCAAGATCCATCACTTGTATATCCTATTATTAGAGTAGAATCGAAAGAGCATCTTAACTGGATGATATCTATGGGACAGGCTTCTATTGTTATTAATAGTACAGCGGAAGTTGTTAACCATGATGTAAATGATATCAAGGAATCCTCTGTTGATTCAGATGTTACGGTTAAAGAAAAAGGTGTTGCTGTTAAATATTCTTATCCTACAGACTGGCAGCCTAATATGGGCAGTGATTCAGAGAGATTTGCAAAGAATATTGAGGCAATTAAAACTCTTAAATTAATTGAGAGTGAAAACAGATATGCTACTCCTGAAGAACAGGCAATATTGAGTCAGTATGTAGGCTGGGGTGGTCTTTCAAATTATTTTGATGAAAGCAAAAAGCCGGATGAATATAAGCAGCTTCAAGAGCTTTTGACAGAGGATGAATTTGTATCTGCCAGGTCAAGTACAACTGATGCCTTTTATACTCCAAAGCCTGTTATTGATGCTATTTATGATGCTTTACAGAAGATGGGTTTTGAAAAAGGTAATATACTGGAGCCTTCCTGTGGTATTGGTAATTTCATTTCGGCAATGCCGGGACAAATGCGTGATAAATCACATATTTATGCTGTGGAGCTTGATTCTTTATCAGGCAGAATTACAAAGTTGCTGCATCCGGATGTTAATATGAACATTCAAGGGTTTGAAAGTGTAAATTTAAGTGACAACTTCTTTGATGTTGTTGTAGGTAATATTCCTTTTGGTGATTTTAAGGTTTCTGATTCGAGGTACAACAAGAATAATTTTCTGATTCATGATTATTTCATTGCAAAATGTTTAGATAAGGTAGCTGTAGGTGGTATTGTTGCTTTAGTTACTTCTAAGGGAACTCTGGATAAATCAAACAGTAAAGTGCGAAGATATATTGCTGAAAGAGCTGATCTTCTTGGTGCAATCAGACTTCCGTCTGATACTTTTAAGGCAAGTGCAAATACTGAAGCTACGTCTGATATTTTGTTCTTCCAGAAGAAAGCTGCACCTACTCTTGCAAATGATGAGCTTAACTGGCTTAGTCTTGGAAATACAGAAGATGATGTCGTTGTAAATCAGTATTATCTTGATAATCCGATTATGTGTCTTGGTAAAATGATAAAAGATACTAAGAGATTTGGGGAAGACAGAGCAATTACATCCTGTGTAAATGATAATAGGGATGTTGATTTAAGCGTAAAATTAACGGCTGCTGTTAATGCTTTGCCGGCAGGTGTTTTAAGTGTTATTGATAGGGACACTGAAGAAGAGACTCCTGATATTAAAACGATAGAAGCAGATCCGACAGTAAAAAATAATACATATACTATTTGTGATGGTGAAGTTTATCTTAGAGTAAATTCCCTTATGTATTTACAGAAAGATGCTATGAATAATACAGCATATGAGCGTGTAAAGGGATTATGTGGCATTAGAACCATATTTCACAGATATATGGATGACCAGATGAACCAGGAGGATGATTCTGTAATTGCAAAGGATCAGGCTGACTTAAATAAGGCTTATGATGATTTTATTGATAAATATGGATATATTAATTCCAAAGCTAATCAGCTTGCATTTGGTGAAGATGTTGAATATCCGTTACTTTGCTCGCTGGAAAGAGAAGAAAAAGAAGAGTATGTAAAGGCTGATGTTTTCTATAAACAGACTATCAGACCTGTTACAAAGATAGAAAATGTCTCTAATGCAACTGATGCGTTATATGTGTCTCTTAATGAGTTTAACTCAGTTAATATTGAAAAAATGCTTGAATTGTATAATGTTTCTTTTGATGAACTCATAGAGGAGTTAAAAGGACAGATTTACAGAAATCCTGTTAAAGTCATTGATGATGAGCCATATAGCGGATGGGAGAGTGCTGAGGAGTATTTATCCGGTAATGTAAGGGAGAAACTTAGAATTGCTGAAAGTGCTAATGAATTTAACCCTGTTTATGGGGATAATATTGAAGCGTTGGGAAAAATAATTCCTAAAGATCTTCTTCCATCAGAAATCAATGTAGGTTTTGGTATGTCATGGATTGATACTGAAGATTATGAGAAGTTTATGTATGAGATTTTTAACATTCCTAGCTGGCAACAGAGAACATATAAGTTGTCTTTTGAACCTAATTCTCATTCTTATTTCATAAGTCACAAAAGAAATTTTATATCAAATGAATTTGTAAATAATGTGTATGGTACTTCCAGAATGAATGCTTTTGACATAATCGAGGATTTATGTAATCTTAAGCAGATTGAGGTAAGGGATAAGATAGAGGATAAATATGTACTGAATACAAAAGAAACTCTTTTGGCCCGTGAGAAAGCAGATGTAATTAAAGAAAAGTTCAGAACATGGTTTTGGACTGATGGAGAAAGATATGAAAAATATATAAGAAGGTATAATGATACATTTAATTCAAATGTGCTTCGTTCTTATGATGGTTCATATATGACTTTTCCAGGTATGAATGCCATGATTAATTTAAAGGATTATCAGAAATCAGCAGTAGCCCGTATTATCAGAAAGGGTAATACACTTTTAGCTCATTGTGTTGGTGCTGGGAAATCGTTTGAGATGGCTGCTGCATGTATGGAGTTAAGAAGACTTGGACTGTCTAATAAGCCACTTATTGTTGTGCCTAATCATTTGACAAATCAGATGGCCAATGAATTTATGACACTTTATCCTAATGCAAATATTCTCCTTACCACTAAGAAGGATTTTGAAAAAAATCGTCGTCGAAGATTTATTAGTAAAATTGCAACTGGTGACTATGATGCTGTAATTATTGGAGCAAGTCAGTTTGAAAAAATACCAATTTCTAAGGAAAGACAGGAAGTTTATATTCGCAGTGAGATTAAGGATTGTCTTGATGCTATTGCTGCCATTAAATCTGAGAATGGTGATAACTGGTCAATTAAACAGATTGAAAGTACAAAAAAGAGTCTTGAAGCAAAAATGGATAAGCTTGCTAATGAGGAATATAAGGATGATGTAATTACTTTTGAGGAACTTGGTGTTGATTCTATTTTTGTTGATGAAGCGCACAATTATAAGAATTTGAGCTTTAATACAAAAATCAGCAGGGTTGCAGGTATTAATCCTAATGGCTCAAATAAGGCTACAGATATGTATCTTAAAACAAGATATATTCAGGAGCTAAATCCTGGCAAGAATGTCATATTTGCGACAGGTACTCCAATAAGTAATAGTATGTGTGAGATGTTCACAATGCAGAAATATATGCAGTATGACACATTAAAAGAGCTTGGAATTAATCATTTTGATGCATGGGCTGCAAATTTTGGCCAAATTGTTACGGCTATGGAGCTTGCTCCAGAGGGACAGACTTATCGTGAGAGAACAAGATTTTCTAAGTTTGTTAATCTTCCTGAACTTATTGGACTATACAAGGAATTTGCTGATGTACAGATGCCGGATATGCTTGACCTTGCAATTCCAAAATTGAAAGATAATCAGTTTACCATTGTTGAAAGTGAGCCGGATTCCATAACTAAAACTTATATGGAGAGTATTTGTGAGCGTGCCGAAGCAATCCGTAACCACAGCGTAGATCCAAGTATAGATAATATGCTTAAAATCTGTAATGATGGTCGTCTGGTTGCTGCCGATACAAGACTTGTAAATCCGGATAATGAAACATATGAAGGCTCTAAAATCATGAAGTGTGTTGATAATATTGTAGAGAAGTATCATAAATCACAGGATATTTTAGGTACACAGATAGTATTTTCTGATATTGGCACACCTAATATGAAGTGGTCCGAAGACTGGGAAACAAAATGGAAAAATAAATCAGATACTTCTGATAAAAACCAATTTGATCTTTACAATTGCATTAAGACTGAGCTTGTTAAAAGAGGTATACCTGAAGAGGAAATCTGTTATATTCATGATGCAAACACAGATGTACAGAAAGCAAAGATGTTTGCTGATATGAATAATGGTAATAAGCGTATTATTTTTGGTTCTACAGGGAAGATGGGTACAGGAACTAATATTCAGAAAAGATGTGTTGCTATGCATGAGCTGGATGTACCTTGGAGGCCATCGGATGTTGAACAACGTGATGGAAGAATTTTACGTCAAGGAAATATAAATGAAGAAGTAGAAATATTTAGGTATGTTACAAAGGGAACTTTTGATGCTTATAACTGGAATATTATTGTCAATAAACAGAAATTTATAAGTCAGGTTATGACGAGTAAAGATGTAGCCCGTGAATGTGATGATATTGATGATACCGTTATGAGCTATGCTGAAGTTATGGCCGCTGCTTCAGGTAATCCTTATATAAAGGAGCTTAATGAGGTTGAAATGGAGCTGAAAAAACTCAATACATATAAGCGTTCTTATGATGATAACCATATTAATATGAGTATTAAGCTTGAGAAACTTCCTAAGAAGATAAAGGTTGCCATTGGTAATGTAAATAATGTTTCAAATGATATTGAAAAGAGAAATATATATATCAATAATCACTTAGATGAGGATAATAAATTTATCTTTTCTATGAATATAGAGGACAAGTCTTTTACAGATAAAGAAGAAGCTAATAAGTACATTACCTTTTTATGTGATAAACTTCCTATCGGTAAGAGCTTTAACGGCAGTTATTGTGGTTTCAATTTTGAGATTAAGAAAGATGTGGAGGATTTCACTAAGAGCTGTCTTTTTGTCACTATAAAAGGAGAAAGAGCTTATACAAGGCCTTTGGGTATTAATAATGTATTAATTATACATAATGCCATATTAAGTATGGATGACCTGAAGAAGCATTTAGAATCTGTTGTAGAACAGGAGAAGAAAAATTTTGAGACAATCAAAGAAGAACTTCAGAAACCTTTTGAACATGAAGAAAGACTTTCTCAGTTAACAGTTAGAAAAAGAGAACTTACTGAATTACTAAAGGAGGATAAAAGCAAAGATTCTTCTAATGAAACGCAGAATTCTCAGGAACAGGAACTTGTTTCTGATGATTTAAATTTGTCTCATCAAAGAAAAATGTAATACACATACAATTTTATGTTTAGATTCAATAAAAGGCACTGTTGACAAATTAATATTGACATTTTGTATCGATTGGAATATTATAAAAATATCAATAAAAGTATACGACATGAGTATACTAAGTATACTTTGCTATTTATTTTGATATTTAAACGGGAAGAAAGGGAAGGATTTATTTATGATGAGTAATTTTAATGAACAAAAAGAAAAGAAGCTGTTAACTGAAGATATACTTGACGGAATTAGTTATTCGAAGGAAAAGTTAGATATGACTTTAAGCGAGATTGGAATTCGCTTGTCAAGTGAGAGAAATTTGCAGAAACTTTCTGTTGCACAGGCAGCCATATTATGTGGATTTGATATATCTAACATTTATAGGATGGAAAGTGGAAATAATGTTTTTCTATCAACTTTTCTTCAGTATGTGTATGCATTAGGCAGACCTATTTCAACCTTTATTCCTTTTGATGAGTCGGGCAATAAACCTAAGAGCTTGGGAGAGCAGATAGATGAATTGACCAGGGGATTGGATGTTTTTGAAAAGAATTATATATTAAACATGGTTGAACAACTCGTCAGCTTTGCTAACTGTAAGTAAATATTTTTTTACATAAAAGATTGGTAATAAATTTACCAGTCTTTTCTTTTTATCTGTAAATTGACAAATTACACAAGGAGTAGTATCATATAATATAAGAATGTCTAATAAACAAGGAGGGTTTTTATGGTTTCATTTAAAACAGCTCGAAATAACAAAGGGTACACTTTAGAAGAACTGGCCCTTAAAACTAATAATGGCACTGGGACAATAATAAACTATGAACGTGATTTATCATTTATAGAAAATGCACAGTTGATTAATATATATAATATATGTGAAGAACTTGAAATTGATATAGAAGATTTATTTGACATGGATGCGATAAATAAGGATATTGGTGCGCAAATTGATAAATATTATGCTGATAATTCGGTTAAAGTTAATCTGAAGGCAGCATACAAAAGAAACTATTTATGTCTGAAAAAATGGGAAGAAAGAAACATGATAAGTAGTGAAGAAAATACGGTTCTCCTTTCTAAGCTTTCAGATATAAAAAATAGATACTTATCATTCAAAGAAATGGATGAAAGTACAATGAGAGACTATTTGATGGAGAGTAAAAAATGCATGGCACCATTTTACATGAAAAAATATACAAAAGGCGCTAGAAAACTTCGTTACTATAAATACATTACTGATATTAGTGCAGAGCAGTTAGCGAGTGTTTTGGATGTTAAGTCTAACATGCTTTATAATTATATTAATGGAACAAGGGATATTAATACAATATCTGTGGGTTATGCTATAAAACTTGCAGCCTGCTTCAAGATTAAAGCTAAAGATTTGTTGGAAATATAGAATGAATGGTAAAATGTAATACAAAATTTTTTTGTGAAATAAATTTCTTAAAATTTTTCTTTTAAGGAATTTATTTCTTATGCTTTTATGATAATATGTTTTTATAAATAAAAATAAAAAGATGGGGTGATTCTGTATGGATAAGAATGATCAGTATTATGATTTTGTATCTGATATTGTTGTTATGTGTAAGCTTGATAGAATTCCTGAAGTAATTAAATTATCATCTGAATTAGAAAGGGATTTTTTTGATGATATCAAACCGTATGTGAAAGCTCTTGATTTGCAGCATACAGATGTTATTACAACAGAGGAATTGCATGAAAACATGAAATATATTGTATATAACAGGGAAACTAATGAAAGAAAATGTATTGTAACTGATATAGGAAAGCAGATTATTCAGGATAAAGTATCGGGTGAGTCTTTTAAAATTAATATTTTTTCAGGTTATGATCTTGAAAACGGAAAAAAGGTAGATGTTTCCGAATTTGAGACATTAAATTGCAGAAACCGTTTTGAAGAAAATCTTCCTTCTTTAATTGATATGCTTATGGACTTTGGTGAGTGTACAAATAGCCAGGATAAAATAAGTTTTTTAATTAATAACCTTAAAGAGCAGATTTCGGAGCCAACGTTTATAATTAATCTTCCTAAAAGTAAGTGCCGTTAAAAATAGCCGTTCATTTGATGTAATGTCATTTGAACGGTTTTTGTTTTATTAGTTGACAGAAAATACTTTAAATGCAGTATTTTCTTGCATTTGTGCAAAGCTTTTTTAATAAAACTGTTTTATAATAAAAAAGGTAGCATATTTACGAGTCTTTTGTCCTTTTTGAAAGAAATTTGTTTTTATATAATTTCAAAAAAGTGTTTGACAAAGTACACAAAAGCAGATACAATATTATATGTATTAAGTTGACATATTAAAAGTTATTTATAGTTTATAATTTGTTAATTTAATATTATTAATACTTAATATATATAAAAATTATAAATAGAAAGATATATTATTAGCGTAAACTTATTATCAACATTAAAATGAAAAAGCGGTAACTGCTACCAACAATTACCGCTGAGAGTTAAAACTTAACTCTTACATTTTCCATTCATTTCAATACATTAGATTTAATGCATTGAATATTCTTATTTCAACACAATTATATTATAATATGAAAGTATTTTTGTCAATAGTTTTATATGCTTTTTTAAAAAAATTATGTTGGGATAAGATTAACGGTTTATGCGCATGAGTATAAACCGTTTTTTATTTTGTGTCATTATGACACAAACCCCATTTTAAATATCAGAAAGGAGCATATATATGGAATTTGCATCATTTATTGACGAAAATTACAAAAAAAACGAATTTATTGCAAAAATGAATATTAGTCCAAATCGTAAAATTGTTAAAACATATCATTATAATGTTGCAAATCTTTCTGATAATATATTATCTCCTGAAGTTGATACTTATATGTCTATGAATCCTATCCGCTGGATTGACAAAAAAATAAGAAGGGATAAAGAACATGTCAGCGCACTTCGTTGGCTTTATGTTGATTTAGATATTTATAACTCTTCTTATTGTGAATTAAGTAAAGAACAAATATTGTGGAACTTAGAAGAAGATTATTTTGGTTTGAAGATTCCGCATCCAAACTATGTGATAGATTCAGGTAGAGGAATGTATCTTTTATGGAGAATTGATGAACATATTAATGCTTATCCACGCTGGGAAAAGGTACAAAGATATCTGTCTGACACTTTACTTGAATTTGGTGCTGATACTGCTGTTATATCTGATTCGGCCAGAGTTCTTCGTGTACTTGGTTCTGTTAATTCTAAATCAGGTACAATTGTTAATATAATGCGTTCTTATACTCAGAGCAGATATACTTTGTATTGGATTATGTCTAATTATGCACCACAGCTCTTTAATAACAAAAATAATAATAATTTACATAAATACAATAAAAAACCGGATAAAAAGAAAAATGATAAGGTTATATTTTTTAGTACGCCTTATACTCTTCTTAATGCAAGGTTAAGTGATCTGGAAAGATTATTAGTGCTTCATAGAGACATGGAAGATTGCAAGAGAGAATGTATATTGTTTCTGTATCGTTATTGGACCTTATGCGTAACAGATGATGCAGAGCTTGCTCTTCAAAAGACACTTGTTTTAAATGCAAGAATAAAACACAGTCTATCTGAACATGAAGTTATTAATGCAACAAAAAGTGCGGAAAAATATTATAAAGAAGATCGTCGTTGTTTTACTAATAGTTGGATTATTAGATTTCTGGAAATTTCAGAATTTGAGATGAAAGAACTTCAGTCAATTATATCTCCAGGAGAAAAGTTACAACGCAAAGCTGTTAGAAATCGAAAGACATACCTTGCTAAACTTTGTGCTGCAGGTAAGTCAACAAAAGATGTCTTGATTAAAAAGCGCAGAGCGTCTATTTATGATTTAATATGCTCCGGCAAGTCTTGTGAAGAAATATGTGAGCTGCTTAATATATCAAGAAGAACTTTCTATAATGACAAAAAAGTTATATCTAATATGTCTCAGGATGAGTTAGATCTGCTTGTATATCAAGAGAAAGTTCTTAAAATTAATGATAAAACCGAACTTAAAAAAGACAGTAATATTGCTTGTGACACTGAAAGTGCAAAAAATTCAGCCCTTGTATTAAGAGGACGTAGTCCTCTGTCATTTACTGAAAAAGAGACTCATTTATATGAGATTGATAGTGGTGGAGTGATATCTGAGAATATTAGAAGTGGATAGTGGGATTGCATAGTGAAGAAAGAACAAATAAAACCTACTTTTTACAGTAAGTTTTATTTGTTCTCAATGTATTTGTTTATTTCTGTCATGAGTTTAAGGGTTTCTTTTGCATAGTTTTGTTCTATCTTAGATAGATGCAAGAACGAATCCAGATATTCTGATAATACATTTATTGTGTCGTTAGTTAGATTGTATTTGCTTCTTAATATATCTTTTATGGGGGTAGAATCTTGAAAAATAATTCCATTGCCATTTTGAAAACTGTTGGAATCTATTCCGTACCTTTCAAAAATTTTATTGAGAAGTTCCTGGGTTAGATTTTTTTTTCCGTTTTCAATCAAACATATATATTGTTTGGATTTATTTATGTCATGGGCTAACTGTGTTTGGGTAATGTTAAGAGCTTTTCTTATTTGTTTAAGCAGCTTTTTGTCATAGTATTGGGTATTTTTTTTCATTGTCACGTCCTCGATTTAATATATGTACTTTAATTATATTTTATTCATAAGAAATAGTCAATTTTTGGAAAAAAGAATTGACATATTACACATAAGGTATATAATATAATACATAAGGTACTTAAATTAAAAATTTAAAGAACACAGAAAAGGAGATAATAACATGGCAAGGATAATAGCTATATGTAATCAGAAGGGTGGAATAGGAAAAACTACCACAACAGTTTCATTAGCAACAGGCTTAATGAGCCTTGGTAAAAAGACATTGGTTATAGATACTGATGCTCAATGCAATAGTACAGACACATACAAGGCTGAGACAAGAAAAGTAGCAACACTGTATGATCTTCTCCTTGAAGACGAGCCAGTAGAAGAATGTATTCAGCATACAAGTATCGGGGATATTATTGCCTCAGATAAGCTTTTAAAGGGTGCAGAACAGAAATTTCCTCAAGATCCAAGCAGATACTTTTTATTAAAAAATAAGTGTCAGGAGCTTGAAGATAAATATGATTATATTTTGATTGATACTCCTCCGGTATTAGGTGTTATTCTTTCAAATGTATTAACGTATGCCAGAGAATGTATTATTCCATTTACTTGTGACAGATATGCTTTACAAGGTGTAGATGAGCTATTACATACAATAGACAGCGTTAAGAGTTACACCAATACTGACTTGAAAATAAGTGGAATCCTTATCTGTAAATACCATAATAATTATAGAAATCATAGAAAAGTAGCAGAGCAGTTACCGGAGATAGCAAAGCAGCTTGATACTAAGGTGTTTAATACAAAGATAAGAGAGTCTATTGCTTGTAGTAACAGTCAGGCACAACGTATGAGTATTTTTGATTATGATAAAAATTGTACAACTGCAAAAGATTATCTTGATTTTTGCAGAGAAATTATGGAATAGGGGTGTAAGAAAATATGGCAAAATATAAAGATGATGTAGATTTTTTTCAGGGACTTCCAAATTTAAATCATGATGGACTTTCAGAATTTGAAAATAATTCAGGAGATAAAAATGCAGCAACTCCTATTAAAATTGCTGATTTACAGGAATATAAGGGACATCCGTTTAAGGTGCTTGATGATGAAGGGATGGACGAATTAAAAGACAGCATTGCTTCTCAGGGAATAATTAATCCTATTATCGTAAGACCTATACCGGAAGGTGGTTTTGAGATACTTGTAGGTCACAGAAGAGTTCATGCTTGCACACTTCTTGGAATGGATGAAATTCCGGCAAGAATTGTTGACTTAAATGATGATGATGCAGCTCTTTATATGGTAGACAGTAACATTCAGAGAACAGTAATATTGCCATCTGAAAAAGCTTTTGCATATAAGATTAAATTAGAAGCTTTAAAAAATAAGGATAAAGATATCACTACAGGCAAGGTTCCAGATAGAGCAGCAGCATTATCTGAAGAGACAAAAGACAGTAAAAAAACTATTTACAGATATATTAAGCTAACTGAATTACTTCCTGAACTGTTAGATCTTGTTGATCAGAATAAGCTAAAAGCAACCGCCAATGGCTATACAATAGCCTGTATGTCCAAGGATGCACAGCAGTCTATATTAGATGTATATAGGGAATCTGCTAAACTTCCTAATGCAAAGCAGGCAGTCGCAATTAAACAGTATGCAGATTGTAATGAAGTTACAAAAGAATATATCTATTCTATTTTAACTGTAAATGATGTAAAAAATACAAGCTCTGGAAGTACTTTTTCAGCTAAAATACAAAAATTCTTTCCTGAAGATACTACACAGGAAAAAATGGAAGAATTAATAATAACATTATTGGAAAATTGGTCAAATGTATAAAGAAAATGGAGGAGTAAATATGAAATATAAGGATTATGAAACATATGTAATTGGGGTGGATCACGGTTATAACAATATGAAAACATATAACTGTCATTTCCCTACAAGAATATCTACAAGAGATACTTTGCCTGATGTTACAGGAGGTATATTACAGTTGGATGGCAAAATTTATGATGAATATGGTGCTGCCGTACCATATACTGAAACTTTTGATAAAACTGTTTCGGATGATTTTTATCACTTAACACTTATTTCTATTGCAAAAGAACTGAAATTAAAGAATGTAAATGGAGGTATAGTTAAGCTTGCTACTGGATTGCCTTTGAGGTATTTTGAAAGACAGAAAGAAGATTTTAAAAAATATCTTTTACAGAAGCTGGAAGTAACTTTTAAATATGAGGGTAAGACATATCATATTTTCATTGAGGATTGCAAAGTATTCACTCAGGGATTTGCTGCAATAATGACAAGTCCTAATGTTAACAAATATTTAACTAAGTCAGTTATCATATGTGATATTGGTGGTGGAACTGTAGATTATATTCCTTTTGAGTATGGTAGAATTGATTTTGACAAATGCAAGATGTCAAGTGAAGCCTGTAATTGGCTTATTAAATCTCTTAAGGAAGCTGTAGATGCAGAAATTGGCAGACCTTTACCAGATGATGCAGCTCTTAATTATATTCTTAATGGAAGTAAAGATGCAAAACCTAAGAATGTATATGAAAAGGTTATGCAGAAAGAATTAATCAAATATACAGATAAAATAAAAACTTCTTTTGCAGAATATGGCTATAACATTGATTTAACTCCTGTTGTATATGTTGGTGGAGGAGCTTCAATTATTAAAAACTTTGGTACTTATGTAGAAGAAAACACGGAATTCATTACTGATCTATGCGCTAACGCTAAAGGTTACGAAATTATTTATAATAATCTATAACTATAAGGAGAAGATTATATGAAAGGGAAAAATACTAATTTACAGAAAATTATTAATAACGAGGAATCATATCAGTATAAACTTGTATTAAATGCAAAAAAGCCTATTGAAAAGCTTTTTTTAACTAAACTGAATGAAATTATATCAACAAGAAATCTTTCTGTAAAGGATGCAATTCTTGATGTTTTTGCTTCTAATTGTGTGTATGTAGAAGATAATGTTTTTGATACTGCTGATATTCAAACAGATAAAGATGTTGATAATAAAAAAGTAGACAAAATCGGAGTAGAAAATAATAAAACAGGAAATGCTTCTGATTCAGCAAGTACTGTTAAGGATAATATTGACAATAAAGATATATCTAAAGATTTTTCCGGTATTGGTATTGCAAAAGTAGATCCTGATGTAACGCAAGAAATGAAATCTGTTCTTACAAGCATGTTTGGTAATTAGCAGGTTATAGTAGAAAGAAAATAAATAAGCAATGGGAGTTGAAGAAAATAATAACAAAAAACTTATTGTATTTAAATTTAATGAATCAAAGGCTGATGTTTTATATATTAATGGTCAACTTCAGGATTAATGTATAGAAAAATGAAAGAGAGGTGAAAAGCATGAGTTGGGGCGAAGAACAGCAGAAAGAAATTGAAACAATCAGAGAGAGAAAAATCATAGTGAAATTGTCGGATGCAGATTGTGACAGACTGGCGAGAAAGTGTGGGGAGCATGGTTTGACAATCGGAGAGCTGATAGAGAATTTTGTCGGAGATTTGGTTGGCGGTACTTACTCCAACGGAAGTGATGAAAGAGATTATGCTAACCAATGGTTCGAGCGTTGTTGGTTCGGAATGTTCCCAGAGCCTACACTGTTGAATCACTTATTGAATTTGGGGTACGAACCAGAGCATTATCTGGATAAGTTGGAAAACGTAGAGACAATAAAATCCGACATTGAAATCACTAAACAGAACATAGCAGAGCCAAGTGATGAATGGAAAGACATTGTGTATCACAAGTACAATGATGATAGAACAAGCTATGAGTGTGTGCCTTGTTACAATAGTGTTGATGAATATATAGCAAGCGAAAAAGAAGATTTAGAAAGCTATAAGGCAGACTTAGAAGAAGCACTGGAAGAACTGAAAGACATGAGAGAGGACTGGAAACCAGAGAAAGAGTCAAAAATGGATGAGGAAATTGCTATCCTAAAAAAATGGGTTAAGGAAAAAGAAAACTTACGTGCAGATACAGTCCTCTAAAAGAGCTGCTAAAGAGTGTTAGTATTAACGAAGATGTTTTCAAACATGAATTTAAGGTAGCATTAAATGATTTTTTAAAATTATTTAGCAACAGAAATTATCAACAAATAAGTTCTTAATATTACAAAAAATAGGAGGCGTCAACATGTTCTCAAAAAGACCGATTGGAATAAAATACGAGATATTTAACGACGAGATTAAGGAGCAGCTCTTAAAGGAAAATTTCATGAATATGCTGTACAGTCCAGACGGTACAATCATGAGCTTTAGATGCCCCGGAAAGAGTTGCGGAAAACCTGTAAAGATAGGTTTTCAGAAATGTCCGTTTTGCCATACTCGTCTGAAGTGGAAGTATCCTTTTAAGGAGAGAAAAGCGAATCTTGTAGAGACACCTATGCTTAGTAATGATAAATAATAATTGATATAATCAAGGAGAGAATCATAAACGATAATGGTACAGTTTATAAATAGTAAATTATACGGAAGGTATTACCCTGTTATGGAGAGTGTGGAATACTTAAAAGAGCATTATATGTTTTTTAAGGAAATGGTTAGACACGAGGTAAGTTTTCTCGAAAAATTTTGCTCAGCGTATGAGTATGAACAGAGAAAAAGGCATTTAAAACGCACTACAACATTACTAGGATATCCAAAATATGGGAATATGCTGGAAAATGAGCGGACAATAAAAAATATAGAGAGAGAACTTAAACCTTCAATACAGCAAATGCAGAATTTAGAGAATATACTTTATAAGCCTGTATTTGAAATTACTATAGAAGATATTAATTTTGTATATGAATTAAGGTATAAGAGACGAAAAAAAGAACTTGTAAAATTAACTGTATTTGTTGCTATTATAGTTATTTGTATGTTGGCACACTATTATCTGATATAATAAATAATACAATAAAGCATTAGTTCTTTTTCCGGTACGTAGGCAGTTAAATGTCATTACCGATATAATTACGCAGGAGGATAAAAAATGGTTGAAACTTTACCTAAAGAAATCTGCGGGTATGGAAATCCAAAGCCGGTGCAGGAAGTAAAAGATATAGATAAAAAAGTAACATATATACCACCTAACCTTCGTGAAGGTGAAGTTAAAAATATTCTCAGGGAATCTGGAGAGAAAGCAACTGACAATTGGAAAAATCCGGTGTATAGGAAGTTTAAAATAAATACTTAGGTTGTTTTTTATCTTGAAATTTTTAATTTAGGTTTGTGTCATTATGACACAAACCTTTTTGCTTTTATGTAAAAAATTTTCTTAAATTAATGTATCTATCACAACAAAAGTCTGTTTTTTTGAATTAGTATTAACTTATATTATAGTAAAGGAGACGGATAATTTTGAGTTTAAATTTTAGTAATGAAGATTTAATGAGAGCTAAAGAAACTAATCTGGTTGAATTGGCCAGAGCTTTAGGTTATACTCCCTTTAAGTGTGGTGGATGTTATTCTCTCAAGGAAATGGATTCTATAAGAATCTATAATGAGCGTACCTGGTATAGATGGAGTGGAACAGGCAATAAAAAAGGTGGCACACAGATTGATTTTCTAATCGAATTTGGAAAAGCAAATGATATTCCTGAAGCTGTACATCAATTACTTAACTTTCAAGGTATAGCTCCTGTTAATGTTGCTGGTAGTTATAGTAATAATAAGGAAAAAGAAAATATAATTTTAAAGCTACCGGAAAAAGCTCATAGCTATAGAATTTTATATGCATACTTAATGAAACAGAGAGGTCTTTCATATGATGTTATTGATTATTTCGTAAATAAACAGAAGATTTTATATGAATCAAGTGAGCATCATAATCTTGTTTTTGTTGGAAGAGATAAATCCGGAAATATAAAATTCGCAACTCAGCGTGGAACCGGGGACATTTATGGCCGGAAGTTTAAAGGAGATGTTTCTGGAAGTAATAAAGATATTGGAATTTCTATTGTAAATTCTGAATCAAAAGAACTGTATGTTTTTGAGTCTTCAATAGACTGTATGAGCTATATTGACCTTACGGGAGATTATAGCAGCAACAAATTAATTATGAATACTGTAGAAGAAAATGCTCTAGTACGATTTCTGAATGATTATTCATATATAAAATCTATAAATTTCTGTTTGGATAATGATACTGCAGCTAAAGATAAACTTTATGGGAAAGATGCTATTACAGATTTTGCAGGCAAAATTATAAAGGACAAAATAGTAGGTTACATTGAAAAATATAATGACAAAGGATATATTGTAAATGATAAATCGGCTCCGGCTTATCCGCATTGCAAAGATTATAATGAGGTATTAAGATATCTGAAGGCATCTCGTCCTGATATGGTATATTCTTGTTGTGAAAAAAGAAAAGTAGTGAGTCGCTAATCAAAAAATAATATAAAGAAGATTAAGACAGTAATAGTAAATCTATTATTGTCTTTTTTATTGAAAAATTGGAAAAGATTGCTTGACAGGTAAGTACACTTACTATATAATATTAATATAGAAAAGTTACATAAATTGGAAGGTGATAAGGTGAAAGATATTAAAACAAAGCAACAAAGATATGATGAAAAAAACGGTCTTATTCCAAAGACATACAAGCTACATAAAAAAATAGTCATAGATTTCAAAAAGGCTTGTAGTACAAGTAACATAAGTCAGGGAGCGCAATTAGAAAAATTAATGCTCAGTTTTATAAGAGAGGTGGATGATTCATATGATGATTATTAAAGGTATAAAGAATTTTTTTGTTGGAATTATTTCTATTATTGCATTTTTCTTATATGCAGCTTTCTTTGCCGGAATGGTTATTACGGTACTTATCAGAGTAGGCTATGTTTTGTATGCTCTATATGATCTTTATAGTATATGGGTAAATAATAACTCTACAATTTCATTATTATTAATTTTAGCTATTATGGGATATGTTTTTGTTGGCTTCATCCTTTTCTTTATATGTAAGATTGCTTATATATTATTGGATGGAATTGTAATGTCACTTTCAACTGCGACTACTTTAAACTACAAAATTCATTGTTTTCATGTTCATATATCAGATAAGATATATTATAGTTTGCCAGGAAAAAAAGATAAATTAGCAAGAATGCAGGGCTTTAGAAATTTTGAAGAGTTACAGAATTATCTTCATAATAATTAAATAAGGGGGTGTTTTATCATGAGTAAGCAAATTGATGGACAGATAACAATTGAAGAATTCAGAAGCAGCAAAGAAGCTCCAATTAATGTACAAATGGAATATCCAATAGATCCATTGCAGTGTCCTTTTTGTGGAGCAGAATTAAAAGAGCTTCCTATGGTAATGATTGTCGTACCAGTACATAGTGAAGAATACCTCCTTGCAAAATTAAATAAAGAACATTTTTTAGGAACAGATAATTGGTTTCATGTGCATTGTATTCAATGTGGAGCTACAGGTGCGAGAGGAGTAGATCGTGTAGAAGCACTTACTAGATGGAATGAACGGGGACACAGCTCTCTGTCAGAAAAGTTATTATGGAAGAAATAATAAATTAGATTGGAGTGATGTAGAATGAATGATTTAATCAGCAGAAGCGATGTATTAGAATTGCAGAGATATAACTTTGGAGTGTCAATGTTAAATTCAGAAGAATATATAAAGGTTTCCGATATAGAGAAAATGTCAACAGCCTATTCCGTTGACAAGGTTGTTAAGGAATTAGTATAGATTGCGTAGCAGAAAGAGCAATCGAAATCGTCAAGCATGGCGGTGTAAATATTCGCAAAGACTGTGAATATCGTCACGATAACGGAAACTGCTTAAGGGTTGGTGGATTTTGCACAGCAGTTGATGATAAGTATTGTGAAAAGAGGAAGCAGGGCGGTGTATCTGATGATGTGTGAGAATGGAGGTGAGGTGATAGGTATGCAAATGTGGTTTGAAAATACAATACATAAAAGACCATTATATAGTGGTAGTGCGTATGTTTTTACAGTTCGTACATCCTGTGAAAACAATAGTGTGGAATATGCTGTATATAATCCTTTAGGACACCCTAAGTATTTTACAGACTTTATGGAAGCAAGAGATTATTATTTATCATTAGGTAACTAAACTGAAAATTAAGCGAGGTAAAACAACTATGGAAATTCCAAAGAGAGTTCAAAAACTACTTGACAGACGGGAAAAACTTGCAATGAACTTGATAAGTGTTACAAATGAGCTGGATTCGTGGCTTGAAGAAAATGGGGCTGACTTAACGGATTCAGATATAACAGATAGTACCTTATCAGGCTGCATGATTTATACTGAACCGGGAAATGCGAAAAGTAGTGTAGAAGATTATATAAAAAATAAAATGTAAGATAAAACTGAAATTTAGAAAGGCAGGATAAATGAAGAAAGTAATATGTTCAAAATGGAGCAAACGATTTTTATGGTTCATTATTATTTTAGCATTTTTAGTATTTGAATACATATTTTTGTTTGTAGGGACTGGGAATACATATATTGATAATGTCTGTATATTATTAGTTTGCACATTTATAGGAATGATTCTAGTTAGAAGCTTCCTAATTGAGTATTGGACTGAATATTAACTAGTGAGATAAGGATTTAAGGAGGTAACACATGGTACGAAGTGTAGACGCATTTTATATAGATGATGAAAAATTTATTAGTTATTGTTCAGAAAGTGACTTTGATTATACAATTTATATTGGACAAAAGTGTAAGGTTTTAAAAAATGGGAAGTGTTTTATAGGTACACTATGCGAGGTGAACTCAAACGAAAACACATTTGCGATAAAGCAAAATAATAAAGAAATAATAGAAATAAATTGTGCTGATGTAGAGGAAATTTTTAGTGAAGAAGAAATTGGAACGATAAACTGAAATTAAGGAGAGTGATTGAATGACGGCTGACGAAACTATAGAGCTTAAAGCCTTAACTAAAGTCAGAGATGATTTAGTTAAGCTAAGAGAAAAGGCACAGGAAAAATTAAAGAAAGAACAGGAACGCAACTCTAAGAAATTTATTAAATTCAAAGGGTATGAATGCTATACGCATGATGAAATAGATGATGTGTACAGGTTTGATGAATGTACCAACAGCGAGTGCGATAAAGCACATGATAAGTTAGACAATCTGTTAAACACTAACTGGACAGGAGATACAAGTACATCCATTTATATAAAAATCCTTAACAACTATCTTAGCAGCCTGAACACAGAAATATATGAAATGACTAAGAGTGAGGTAAATAATAATGATAACACTTGATGAAGCAATAATTGAATGTAAACAGAACGACTTATATCAGTATGCAGAGTGGTTGGAAGAGCTGAAAGAATATCAAGAAATAAGCAAAAAGAATCCATTTCTTGTTGATATGATTAAACATGACAAGATTGTAAGGAATAAGGTTATTGATGAAGCAATGGCTGCATCTGCAAAAGCAATATGTGTAGGCTGTGGCTATCTTGAAGGAACAAAGTGTACATACGAAGGCGGCAATTGTGGAGTAAGTAAGCCAATGCTTGAAACGGTCATGGAAGCATTAGGACAGTTAAGGCAGGTGGAAAAATGCTAGAGCTGAGGTGGGTAATATGAGACGGTATGTAAGGATAGAATGTGTAAATAAGGAAACAGAAGAATCTATAGGAGGCTGTATTTCTGCTTTATGTGTTTTTCTTGCTTGTAGGCTTGGAATAGGACCTACAGAAGATATAGAATTTCTAACGGAAAAGTTTCAAGAGTCAAAGGACACGGACAAGGCAACGCTGTACTACATTATTTTTGCATTAAGTGATTTACCGATTCCTGAAGTATATTTAGATGATAGAGCAAACTATGTATGCTTATATGAGGAAGATGAATTTTGTGAAGTTATGGATGCTTTAGATCTTTTATGTGATATGATGAAAAATGCGGGCTGGAAATTTACCCTTATGGGAAAATATTTTAATTTGGAGGAAGATGAAATTGTATATTCAGATGGATATCAGATAGTGATTTCTAAAGAAGTCTATGAAAAGCACCGTAATGATACAAAATATCGTTACATATGTGACATGGTGAATGAAATGGAAGTGAATAGATTAATGGAGTTTGAAGAATTTGACGATGAAGACTCATATTAATAAGATAACATATGTGATGAGGAAGTAGAGTTAATCTGCTTCCTTTTTAATTGTAAATATAAAAATATACATGATAAAAAACAGGTAGGAAATGTACAAAAAAATATATATAAAAATATACATAAAAATGTACATAATTCTTCTTTTTAATTGTAAGAAATACAACAGGGTATTAGGGGTGTCCCCTAACAAGACGAACTGGGTTCGGCATTTGTAATACAAATGCGTATCTTGCCCACGCTATTAGCGTGGCTATTGCATAGACTTTCTACATAGTTCCAGTACGATTAAAAAGAAATATGTGTGCTTTCTTTCCTGAAAGTAGTTAGGGAAAATACAATTAAAAGAAAATATGTATAAAAATATATATAAATATATATACATAATATTTAAAAAGAAAAATATGTATAAAGGTATGTATAAATGTATGTATAAATAGACATATACGGGGAGGTTTTAAAAAATGTGTATATATATATGTATAAATATATATATATATAATAATTAAGTACCTTATTTAGGAAAAATTGTTAACAAATATACAATAAAACAGTAAATATATAAAAAAAGACCACTCAAAAGAGTGGTCCTTATCATCCTTAGAA
>OOAO01000151.1_pt1 | contig 88070 bp, 80 predicted proteins | sample 1671821 | NCBI WGS metagenome assembly OOAO01 (sample SAMN06348196, study PRJEB24527) | human gut metagenome | biome: human gut; feature: ankylosing spondylitis patient; material: feces | host: Homo sapiens | place: China | collected 2015-10 | reverse complement strand
CTGTAACCGGCTGATCCGTAGTCAGCTACTCTATTCAGTTGAGCTACGCGGCCATTATTTATTGTTCTTTTGTTTTAACGGGTGCAAATATACGGACTTTTTTTGAAAATGCAAGCGTTTTACTAAAACTTTTTTCTAAAAATTATTCGATGAAACGGGAGTTAAACAACTGCCAGCCCAGTGTTAAACCTACATTCCAATCGTTAGACGGTGAACTATAGTGGTTTACATAAGCACTGATAGAACCGAACGATAATTGAAAAACTAATGAGATTTCTCCAAGATATTCGAATTTTGTGAAAGCTTTCCCGTAATATGCTTGTCCATATTCATCTTTCTTGATAGGAAAGATGGGTACAAATCCATAAAATTCTCCGCGTAATTGAAAAGACTCGCTTAACTGGTAGATGGGCATGGCGCCGACTCCGGCATATTGATTAGCACGGAAAGCCTCATTATAGGTTACTTTGCTATGGGCTGTCGGAGTGAATTCTCCTGCCTGCATTAATGTAGCCGTATAATTATTGGAGAAATTTCGGGATGAGTAATACGCCTCTAGATATGCTCCCAAGGTAAACTTAGGACTTACCTTATGGTATGTTTCGTTCTGATATGAAACTTGAAGCCAGGATTGTACCTTTTTATAAGGTTCCGGTGTGTCTTTAGTCACTTTGGATGCACCTGATCTGAAATGTTCTGTGCCGGTGAAAATTTGTGCAGCCATTTTTTCACGACTTCCTTGTGTGGCAAACTGGCGGGCATTCAAGGTGCTTCCTTCCAATACGATAGAGCCTCCGAAGATAGAATAAGTGCTTTTATCATGTTTTGTCTCGCTGAAGTCGATGATATTGGTTTGGAAGTACCTGTCTTCCATACGGGCTATACCTACACCGAATTCAGCTTTCTTACGGCTTAGAAACGGTAATGACACCTTCAATTTTACAAACTCTTCTCTTTTCTTGTTGAAAGCCGGATTGTCTTTATTGGAAAAGAATTTGGCTTCTTTGAAATAATCGAAGGTGGAGATCGAGGCTATGAATTTATAAGATGTAGGCAGCTTGGTTGGAAAATCAATTCGTGCTGCAAGTTGCACATTATTGTAGACCCGACCTAACTGTCCGTCAAAATTAAATTCTTTTGAATAATAGTTCAAGTTTTGATAGGAAGCACCAAAATAGACTTGATTGGAGCCACTGGAAGACACGTTTCCACCGACACGAACGGAGAGATTGGCCTCCATTTTGACTTGGAGGTTCAAGTCGTAGGTTTGGTCTTTCTCATTATAAACGGCATGAGGAATGATTTCGGATATAATATTATCGGACAACAAACGGAAATATGCTCGTTTGATATCCTCCATAGTGAAAACATCGAAGTCGTTTTCATGGAACTCTTTTTGTATATATTGCTTTTGTCGTTCGTTGGCACCAGTTATATTTACTCTTTTGAAACGGAAATCCGGTAAATTGCTCTTATAGGCCAGTCGTTTAACTTTCACTTGTTCGGGGGTGATTCTTCGATGAATTCGGCTTTTTATGGAGTCCATCATTTCTATGGCACGTTTATAACCAATGTCATGCAACTCGTCAAAGCGCTGGAAGTCCATTAAATTGACATCATCATATTTAAAAGTCATGAGGATGCCGAGGGAATCGGGTAAAGAGTAATCTGTCTTTTGCATAATCATATTTTCCAGTTGCCCCATAATGTCACCTTCCTTGGGTTTGCCCGGATTGGCGGATACGGCACTTCCTATAATGATATCCGGATGGAAGGTGTCACGCATTACATTCACTGGAAAATTATTGTAAATGCCACCGTCGTATGCCAGTATCGAGTCTATTTCGATAGGCTTGAACATGGCAGGAAAACTCATGGAGGCACGTACGGCATCTCCCAGATCTCCTTTTTTCAATATCAGTGGTCTTTTGTTGTACACATCCGAAGCTATACAGCGGAAGGGAATATACAGGCTGTCAAAATTGGCCTTGCTTGCAGCTGTTGCCTGACCGAATAATTGCAGAAATACAATATTCATCTGAATGGGATCTACAATGCTGGTAGGCAAAAACTGAGGTTTGACATTCTTCAGCGAGTCTTTCAGGGAGATACGGATGTTGATAAATTCGGGTGTTGGAGGATTTTTCTTGAAATAATAGATGTATTTCTCTTCCACATTACCTGAATACCAGCGTTTGAAGTCATCGGATTTGAGTAAAGCCTCCATTTCATCGGGAGAATAGCCCATAGCATAAAGTGAACCGACAATGGCTCCCATGGATGTGCCTGCAATATAATCTATGGGGATACCGTTTTCTTCTAATGCGCGGATAATGCCGATATGGGTTAGGCCTTTGGCACCTCCTCCGCTCAGTACCAGTCCCACTTTCTGTGCATGGATGGGAGGAAGCAGTAAAAAGAGAAGAAAAAGTATATATAGATAATGTTTCATGGATGTCGAATCTTTGTATGTGTTGCTCCAAATATAGAAAGAAATCTTCGTTTCCAATCGTTTTTTAGAATAAAAAAGCGCCGGAAATGAACTTCCCGACGCTTTTGATAGCAAAATGTGATAGATTTGTTAAATCAGTTCGATACTGCGTTTTACAAAGTTTGTCAAAGCTTCGCCTTTCAACATATTATTTTGTAACAGAGCAAGGTCAATCAATTGGCGGATTACTTTGTTACCACCTGCGTATTCACCTAAAACAGCTTCTTTCTTGGTCTTTTCATCGGCCAACTTTTTCTCAACATCACTTAATTCATCTTTTTCTGCTTGAGGTATTTCATCGGCTTTTTTACCTTCCTGTGCTTTGTGAAGTTCGTCGTGACGTTTATTCAGACTGGTCATTTCAGTTTCGATAGGTTCAAGAGCAGCTTTACAAGAGTTGTCCGCATCATTCAAAACTTGTTTCACCAGTTTGTGGTCGACATTCAGAACCAAGTTAAACATATCCGGCATTTCTCCATAAAAACTCATACCTGCCTGGATATTGGCCATTTCTTTCATACGGCGCATATATTCGCTTTGGGTAATCATGATAGGAGTTCCTGTCTCGCCTAAAGATTGTGTTTCTACATTGAACTCCACTTTCTTCATCTGTGGCAACTGACTGCGGAATATGGAAGATAGAATATCGCGTTGGCCGGCTTCCAGACTGGCATCTTTGCGCTCTTCTTTAGCAATCAGGCGGTCAATTACATCACTGTCCACACGGGTGAAGCGGCTCTTTTCAAATTTTTGCTCAAGCATACTTACCATAGCTACATCCAGCTGACCATCCATTAACAATACGTTGTAGCCTTTGTTCTTGGCCGCATCAATGTAGCTGTATTGTTCGTCTGCATGGGTAGCATACAGATAAATCAAGTTGCCGTCCTTATCTGTTTGATTATCTTTGATCAAGCTTTGGTATTCTTCATAAGTATAATATTTGTCATCTGTGTCTTTCAGCAGAGCAAATTTATTAGCCTTTTCGTAGAACTCTTCTTGGGTTAACATGCCGTAGTTGATGAAAATTTTCAAATCATCCCATTTCTCCTCGAATTCTTTGCGGTCATTCTTAAAAATGGCTTGCAGGCGGTCTGATACTTTCTTAGAAATATAAGTGGAGATTTTCTTCACGTTGGAATCGCTCTGCAAGTAAGAACGGGATACGTTCAACGGGATGTCTGGTGAGTCAATCACTCCGTGTAACAGGGTCAGGAAGTCTGGAACAATACCTTCTACCGAGTCGGTGACATAGACCTGGTTACAGTAAAGTTGGATTTTGTTTTTTTGTAATTCAATGTTGCTCTTTACTTTCGGAAAGTACAGAATACCTGTCAGATTGAACGGATAATCCACATTCAGATGGATCCAGAACAAAGGTTCGTCTGCCATGGGATATAATTCCCGATAGAATTTCTTATAATCTTCGTCTTTCAGTTCTACCGGTTTGCGTGTCCATAAAGGATAGGTTTCGTTGATTACATTGTCTTCATTTGTTTCAACCTGCTTTCCATCTTTCCATTCTTTCTTTTTGCCGAATGCAATGGGGATAGGAAGGAAGCGGCAATATTTAGTCAGCAATGAAGAAATACGTGTTTCTTCCAGAAATTCTTTGCAGTCATCATCTATATAAAGGATAATATCCGATCCGCGGCTTTCTTTTTCAACATTTTCGATAGTAAACTCAGGGCTTCCGTCGCAAGTCCATTTCACAGCTTGTGCTCCTTCTTGGTGGGATTTTGTGATGATTTCCACTTTTTTGGCTACCATGAAGGCAGAATAGAATCCCAGACCAAAGTGTCCGATGATGGCATTGGCATCATCTTTATATTTTTCAAGGAAGTCGTTAGCGCCTGAAAAAGCTATCTGATTGATATATTTGTCGATCTCTTCGGCTGTAAGTCCGATACCCCGGTCGGAAATGGTGATGGTACCTTTTCCTAAACTTACTTTAATAGTAAGATCTCCCATCTCTCCTTTGAATTCACCTTTAGATGCAAGGGTTTTCAGTTTCTGTGTGGCATCTACTGCATTAGAAACTAATTCACGGAGGAATATTTCATGATCACTGTATAAGAACTTTTTGATGATGGGGAAAATGTTCTCAGTGGTTACCCCAATATTTCCTTTTTGCATACTATTTATGGTTTTAAGTTATTATGTTATATATACGTTTGAATCGTCTTTTTGTTGGATGATGGGCAAAAAAAATGCCAGATACAATGATATCTGACATTTTGTCTGTTATTTTTTGAAGAACTTTGGACTCTTTACTTTTCCACAGTCATGACAATGATGTCTTTTTCTTTGTCATAGCTTACCTTGATCGTGTCACCAGCCGCCATTTCTGATCCAAGTATCAGCTCGGAGATTCCATCCTCCAAATTGTTTTGGATGGCACGTTTTAATGGGCGTGCTCCGAACTGTACATCGTAACCTTTGGTGGCTACAAACTTTTTGGCATCTTCGTCGATAACAAGCTTATAACCAATGTGTTCCACACGACTGTAAAGACCCTTAAGTTCAATATCGATAATCCGAGTCAGTGCATTCAGGTCGAGTTGGTCGAAAGTTATTATTTCGTCCAGACGATTGATGAATTCGGGCGCAAAAGACTTATTCAAAGCTTTTGTAATCACGCTGCGCGAGTATTCTTTGTCATCTGTACGGATTTGGGCGGCAAATCCGATTCCTTTTCCGAATTCTTTAAGTTGGCGGGTTCCAATATTGGATGTCATGATAACTATGGTATTTTTAAAGTCTACAGTTCTGCCATAACTGTCAGTCAACCGACCTTCATCCATCACTTGCAACAGTATGTTGAATACATCGGGATGCGCTTTTTCAATTTCATCCAATAAAACGATGGAGTAGGGTTTACGTCTTACTTTCTCCGTCAGCTGTCCGCCTTCTTCATAACCTACATATCCGGGAGGTGCTCCTACCAGACGGGATACGGTGAATTTTTCCATATATTCACTCATGTCAATGCGGATAAGTGCATCTGCCGAACCGAACATTAGTTTCGCTAACTCCTTAGCCAGATGAGTCTTGCCGACACCTGTCGGACCTAGAAACATGAATGTACCAATCGGTTTATTAGGATCTTTCAGACCTACACGGCTTCTTTGAATAGCTTTTACCAGTGTGGCGATTGCTTTGTCTTGACCGATAACTTTAGAAAGCAGATCGTCTTTCATTCCTAATAATTTCATTCCTTCAGCCTGTGCCATTCTTTGCACAGGTACGCCTGACATCATGGAAACGACTTCGGCTATTTGTTCGTCATCTACCGTTTCCCGATTTTCCTTCAGGCTTTTTTCCCATTCTTCCTTCAGAGTATCAAGCTGGTTCGTATATTCTTTCTCTTTGTCACGATAACTGGCGGCTAGTTCGAAATTTTGTAACCTGACAGCTTCATTTTTAAGAGATTTCATCTCATCAATCAGTTTTTCCTGTTCTTCAATTTCTTTGGGAGCAGTGATATTAGTAAGATGTACGCGCGAACCGGCTTCATCTAAAGCATCTATCGCTTTATCAGGGAAGTTACGGTCTGTGATATATTGGTCTGTCAGTTTTACACAGGCTTCAAGGGCCGCATCTGTATAGTTCACATTATGATGATCCTCGTATTTATCTTTGATATTTTTCAAAATCTGAAGTGTTTCTTCTGCAGTTGTTGGTTCTACAATAACCTTTTGGAACCGGCGTTCCAATGCACCGTCTTTTTCAATATTTTGGCGGTATTCGTCCAATGTCGTCGCTCCGATGCATTGAATCTCACCTCTGGCCAATGCAGGTTTCAACATATTGGCTGCATCCATTGAGCCTGCTGCAGAACCTGCTCCCACAATAGTGTGGATTTCATCGATGAAAAGAATGATGTTAGGATTCTTCTTCAACTCGTTCAAAATGGAACGAATACGTTCCTCGAATTGTCCACGATATTTAGTGCCTGCGACAACGGCAGTCATATCAAGAGCTATCACGCGTTTATCAAATAAAATACGTGATACTTTCTTTTCCACAATCCGTAATGCAAGTCCCTCAACAATGGCAGATTTGCCGACTCCCGGTTCGCCAATCAAAATAGGGTTGTTCTTCTTGCGGCGGCTCAATATTTGTGCCAGTCGCTCTATTTCCTTCACCCGGCCAACTACAGGATCCAGTTTTCCTTCTTCGGCAGCTCTTGTCATATCTGTGCCAAAATTGTCGAGTACAGGAGTGTCATTAGCTGGCTTTTTTTGTGCCGGACGTGCCTGTTGTTGTGCTGCATTTGATTTATTGCTACTTGGATTCTGACGTATATCTTCGTCTTCATCCTCGTCCTCACTGAACCCCAGACCTGCATGGGGATCTGGCTGTAAAGTGAGTTTAATTTTTTCGTATGTTACGCCATTGCTTTCCAAGACGTGGAAAGCTGTATTATCCTTGACCTTCATAATTGCTAATAAAATATGTTCGGAGTCAGCTGCAATGTTTCTCAATAACTTAGCTTCCAGAATACATAACTTTAACACTTTGGATGCTTTGTCATTAAAGCTAATATTCTCGTCATAGGTGGTGTCATTTTCCACATTGTTTTTCACAATGGTCTCCAACTGATTTTTTATGTCCTGTAAGTTTATTTGTAAATTAAATAAGATCTCGATAGCTTTTCCTTCACCTTCACGTATCAGTCCCAACAACAAGTGTTCGGGACCAATATAGCTATTCCGCAGCCTGTTGGCTTCTTCCTTGCTATACATGATGATATCGGACACTCTTTGTGTAAATTGATTGTTCATAAATTTATCGTCCTCCTAAAGTATAGTGTTTATTTCCCAGTGTGCAAAGATACACATAATAACAATGCATACCATTGTTTTCTTATTTATATTAGCATAACAAAATGTATGCCAAGCTTTGACAGACTAAATGGATTAAACAAAAATAAGGGTTATAGCAAACTATTCACAAAGTAAATGAGAAGTGGGAGTGATAATCACTATATACTATAGAATAAGGTATAGGGATACTTTTTACTTATATAAGTAAAAACATTTAATGGACTTAACTTTTTTATGGGTTTTGTTTCGTATGTCGTATAAAAGTAGTACTTTAGCGTGGTTTTTGGTAAACCAAAAAGATGTATAATTAATATTTGTTTAAATGCTAGAACAAGACAGAATTATAAAGATTAACATCGAAGAGGAAATGAAGTCGTCGTACATTGATTACTCAATGTCAGTAATTGTTGCGCGCGCCCTCCCGGATGTTCGCGACGGCTTTAAACCGGTTCATAGACGTATCTTATATGGTATGATTGAGCTGGGTAATACCTCCGATAAAGCTTATAAGAAATCAGCAAGAATTGTAGGTGAAGTTTTGGGTAAATATCACCCGCATGGTGACTTTTCCGTGTATGGAGCTTTGGTCAGGATGGCTCAGGACTGGGCTATGAGATATCCGTTGGTAGATGGTCAAGGTAACTTCGGCTCTGTTGATGGTGACAGCCCTGCTGCCATGCGTTATACGGAAGCAAGATTAAAGAAAATAGGTGAAGAGATGATGCAGGATCTTTATAAGGAAACTGTTGATTTTCAGAATAATTTTGATGACACGTTGCAGGAACCTACTGTCATGCCGACACGGATTCCTAACTTGTTGGTAAATGGAGCATCCGGTATTGCAGTAGGTATGGCAACCAATATGCCTACTCATAATCTTTCTGAAGTAATCGATGCATGTATTGCTTACATTGACAATAATGATATTGATATTGAAGGACTTATGCAATATGTAAAAGCACCGGATTTCCCTACAGGTGGATATATATATGGTATAAGCGGGGTACGTGATGCTTACGAAACCGGACGTGGTAGAGTGGTGATGCGTGCTAAGGCTGAGATAGAAACTCATACTACACATGATAAGATCATAGTTAATGAAATTCCTTATAATGTAAATAAGAAGGAATTGATTGAAAATATCGCATCTTTAGTTAATGACAAGAAGATTGATGGTATTTCGTATGTAAATGATGAATCCGACCGTGAAGGTATGCGCATCGTTATTGATGTTAAACGTGATGCAAATGCTAGTGTGGTGCTGAACAAATTGTTCAAAATGACAGCTTTGCAAACTTCATTTGGCGTAAATAATATCGCTTTGGTCCATGGTCGCCCCAAAATGTTGAATCTGAAAGATTTAATCAGATATTTTGTAGAACATCGTCATGATGTGGTAATTCGTCGTACTCAGTATGATTTACGGAAGGCACAGGAGCGTGCTCATATTCTTGAAGGGTTGATTATAGCTTCTGATAATATTGATGAAGTTATCCGTATTATTCGTGCTGCAAAAACCCCTAATGATGCTATAGCAGGGTTAATAGAACTTTTTAATCTGAGTGAAATTCAGGCACGTGCTATTGTAGAAATGCGTTTGCGCCAATTAACAGGTCTGATGCAAGATCAGCTTCACGCAGAATATGAAGAAGTGATGAAACAGATTGCTTATTATGAAGAAATTCTTTCAAATGATGAACTTTGTAAAAAAGTAATCAAAGATGAGTTGATAGAAGTAAAAGAGAAATACGGGGATGCCCGTCGGTCTGAAATAGTTTATTCTTCAGAAGAATTTAATCCAGAAGATTTTTATGCTGATGATCAGATGGTTATCACGATATCCCATATGGGATATATCAAGCGTACTCCTTTATCAGAATTCCGTGCCCAAAATAGAGGTGGGGTAGGATCAAAAGGAAGTGAAACCCGTGATGAAGACTTTGTAGAGCATATTTATCCGGCTACAATGCACAATACTATGATGTTCTTCACTCAGAAAGGTAAGTGCTATTGGTTGAAAGTTTACGAAATTCCCGAAGGAACTAAAAATGCCAAAGGACGCGCTATTCAGAATTTGCTGAATATTGATTCCGATGATGTGGTTACAGCATATTTACGTGTGAAAAACCTTAATGATACCGAGTTTATTAATAGTCATTATGTGCTGTTCTGTACAAAGAATGGCGTCATTAAAAAGACTTTGTTGGAACAATACTCACGGCCTCGCCAGAATGGTGTTAATGCGATAACTATTCGTGAGGATGATAAAGTGATCGAAGTTCGTATGACTAACGGTGATAATGAAATCATTATTGCTAACCGTAATGGTCGTGCAATTCGCTTCCACGAAAGTGCGGTTCGTGTTATGGGACGTACGGCTACAGGAGTGCGTGGTATGACTTTGGATGAAGATGGTGGCGATGAAGTTATCGGTATGATTTGTATAAAAGATCCTGAAGCTGAATCAATCATGGTAGTTTCTGAACAAGGATACGGTAAACGTTCTGATATCGAAGATTATCGTAAAACCAATCGTGGCGGTAAGGGTGTAAAAACGTTGAATATTACAGATAAAACAGGTAAATTGGTGGCTATCAAGTCTGTTACAGATGGGAATGACTTGATGATTATTAATAAATCTGGTATAACAATTCGTTTGAAAGTCGCTGAGGTCCGCATTATGGGACGTGCAACGCAAGGTGTACGATTGATAAATTTGGAGAAACGTAATGACCAAATAGGTTCTGTATGTAAGGTGACATCTGAAGAAGAGGAGATTACAGATGAAAATTCAAATGCAGATTTTGAAAATATAACTGAAGGAGAGGGTGGTAGTATCACTAATCCAGATTTAATTGCCGAAGCAAATAGTGAAGAATAAAATAAATTGTATTATTAAATCCACAAAATCATGAGAAAAGTATTATTTACAGTGGCTTTATTGTTAACAGCTTGCTTTGTGTCTGCACAAGTAAGTGTTGTTAAGGAGGCTAAATCCTTGAAAAGCAAACCTGAAGAAGCTGCAAAAGCTATCGAACCGGCTTTAACTAATCCTGAAACTGCTAATGATCCGGAAACATGGAAATTAGCAGGAGATTTTCAGAAAGCAATTTATGATGAAGAAAACATGAAACTTTATTTACCTGGAGGCCAAGCAGATACAACTAAGCTTTATAACAGCTTAGCTAAGATGTATGACTTCTACTTGAAATGCGATGAAATAGAGCAGGCTAAAGTTCAAAGTGGCGAGTTAAAGAAACCCAAATTCAGAAAGAAGAATGCAGATGCTTTGAAGACTTTGCGTTTAAACCTGGTTAATGGTGGTGGTGATGCTTACAATAAAGGAGATTATGCTGATGCTTTAAAGTATTTTGGGTTATTTGTTGATGTAGTAAACGAACCTATGTTTGCTGATGATGATGAGTTGAAGACTGATACTTTGAATGCATTATATGCTTGCTATGCAACTTTAGCTGCTAATATGCTGAAAGATAATCAGGCTGTCATCAAATATGGTAATATAGGTAAGAATCATAAAGAAGAAGGTTATAGAGCATTAATGTGCTTGGCTGAAACATATGGTCAGAAAGAAGGTGGTGATTCTGCAAAATGGCTTGAAGTAATCAAAGAAGGTACTGAATTGTTCCCTAAGCAAGAATACTTTGTTGGTAATATTATGGATTATTACATTCAAAAAGGTATGGTTGATGAGGGGCTGGTTCAAATTAATAAATTGCTTGCTACGAGTGAAACTCCGTACTATCTTTATGTAAAAGGTATCTTATTATATGAGAAAAAGCAGTATGATGATGCAATTGCTACATTTAATAAAATTATTTCAAATAACGGAGATTTAGTTGCTGAAGCATATTCAAAGATTGGTGACTGTTATTTTTTCCCAGCTCAGATTATTGTTGAGGAAAATGCGAAGCTAGCTATTGATGATCCCAAATACAATGAAAACGAAAGTAAGATTAAAGAGTTGTATGAGAAAGCTAAACCATACTATGAGAAGGCAAAAGAATTAAAGCCTGACAATAAGGCTTTGTGGGGGAATTATTTGCTGAATATTTATTGGAAGTTAAATAGAGCTGAATATGATTCTTTGGAAAAAGAATTAGGATATTAATAAAAACACTGATTTTAAAATAATAAAGAGGTTGTGTTAAAATTCTGGCACAACCTCTCTTTTTATGCCAAAAGACTTTCCCAAGCCCGGGTTTTGTTATTACCTAAAGTTTTATGTATCTTTAAGTCTCTCTGTACCCATTACATCCGTTTATGCGAGCCATTTTTGATATATAATCAATAGTATGTTATTATGCAGATCATAATTTTAATAAATATTAATTATTTCAAAGTTGTATATTTGTAATTAAGGGTGCAAATATATCGCCAATATTAACGGATGTCAACGAACGCTATTGAAAGGGGTTTTATGTACTGTACCACCTTGCATTAGATTTTTAAAAAAAAGAGGAGTACTTTAAAAGCACCCCTCTAATTGTATCCGTAATGCAAAGTGTGGGAATACCGTTAGCTAGAAAAGCCCCTTAATTCTTTTCTAGGTTATCTCTACCCGATGCGAATGTATAATAAAAGGGGAATCATCTTGATTCCCCTTAACTTCTTTTATGAAAAATGAGATAAAAGAGTATTTTTTAGTATAAGTATTAACTTTATTTACTGAATAATATTAATACCTAGTGCACCTGCTATAGTTGATAAGATAGCGATTGCTATCTTTATCCATATACCTACGTTTTTCTTTCCCATTCTATTTTGTAGCTAGGATGGAATCTGGATTGTAGCCCATTTCCTGCAATGCATAATCGTAGATTATGCCACCTTTTTTAAACTCCGCAAAAAAGCCAGCATTGATACCGTCTACACCGAAGAATTGAGATGTAGTTACGTGCTGTTTTGAATCTGCTGTATATGATATGAACATAGTATATACGCCTGTAGGTATGTCTTCCGATGTGTCATATCCTGTGTCAAAAATAAACGCTGATGCGTGAGATGTTTTGCCTTCTGTCGGCATTACATTAGGAGCAATGATAAATGTTGCGCTCGGACCCGACCCTACATAATGAATTTCATCCGTACTTGTGGGTGAACATTCGATGTATGCGTAATTCTTAGTCACACCTGCCAACTCGGGTGCACCTGCTGGAGATTCCACCTCCTGTACAGAACCGATACAACAGAAGACTTTAAAGAGGGTAGGTAGATTCATGGGGTTATCTGAACCAACTAATACCGAATACAAATCCGCACCTGTCATATTTCCATCTAAATCTAGCAATTTCTTCCAAGTTGCGTACGGTAGTTCATCATTTGAGAATGATAATCCTGTAGCCGTTACGGCAGTCTTGCCATTGCCACCCGTTTCAATGTCTTCCGTAATCTTAGCAGAAATGAACAATGGTATGTCACCGTCCGTCAAAATCATACCGTCGGGCATTGATAGGCCTGCTGATGCCAGTTCCTTAGGAATTACCGAAGTGAATGTATTTTTGTTTCTTGAAACGAACGCATTATAATCCGACTGATTTTTTTTCTTTAACGGAAATGCCTTGGAAATGATATCTTTCCACTCTTTATAAGTTGTAACTAAATTCAGTAGGGATAATCTGTTCTCTACCTGTGATAGCGTCTTAGGATTCTTAATTTTTGGAATCCAAGTACGAGTTCGCTGTTCGCCTCCTGCACGGTAAAACACTGCTTCGCCTAGTTTACCGGATGCGTTTCCCCAAAATAATGAACGTTTACTCATGATATAAGATGATGAAGTGTTGAGGATTCGTAGTTTTATCCTGTTTCATCAATCGACAGAGGTACTTTTTTTTTTCGATTGGACGAAATATGGAGAGGAAACGGAGTTAATTCGGAATTGTAACATTTTGTTAGTCAAAATATAGGATATTACTTTCTTTTTGTATCATTTTGTTATATAGATATTTTATGGTTTATTATTATTTTTAACTATTTTTAAAATATTATACTGGAAGAAAACCGATAGCGTTGACAGTGCGCAGCGCGTGAGGGATAGTAGTGGAAATCGGTACTCCGATTGCAACGGATAGCCCGACCCGTAGGGGCACGCCCCCAAAAAAAAGATCATAAAAAAGAGGAAGAGAGGGAAAATTAAGGCGGACGCCTGTGACGGTGGAGAGATAATCAGTATTCAGAGGCGCGTTATTATTAAATTTCTAATCGTATGGGAGAAGCGCACGAAGTGCGCGTATGATTGCGTCAGATTGTCAGACGGGCTTTGCCCGGTAGAGGTGGCAGGAGGGTTTCCCGACTGACACCGTAATGATAACATCATGCGAACACGCCGCATGGGGGAGCGTCAGACTGTCAGACGGGCTTTGCCCGGTAGAGGTGACAGGAGGGTTTCCCGACTGACACCGTAATGATAGCATCGGGCGAACATGCCGCATGGGGTAACTTGCGTAGTGAGGGCTTGTTCCCGAAACGGAGGTGCATGGGTGCTAGGGGGGGAAAGAAAAAAAGGCGTGCGCGCCTCTCTCTTCCTCCCCTAGCACCCATGCACCTCAGCGGCTTTTCCTAAGGACATGGTATGCATGGTTTTTCCATCACCGGGGGGAAACTTGACCGAACGAAGAGAGGACACCGCCCCCCGGTGATGGAAAAATAGGAAAAGGTAATTAGGGGCGCCCCGTAATCGGCAGAATATTCGTCCATTTCGGGGGGTGGGAAAAAATTAGTGACCTTAGGCACTAATTTTCACCCCCCGAAATGGACGACTTGGGGAAACATCCGAAGGGGATGGATTCGACGCCTGTGAGGGAGCGGGCTATGCACGCGGCACAGGCTAGCACAGAAGCTAATTTTTATGTATACGACCGGGGGGGATGGATTCGACGCCTGTGGGGGAGCGGGCTATGCACGCGGCACAGGCTAGCACAGGAAACAACCACGATGTAACCCCGCAGGTTGGTGATAGGCGTAGAATGGTTGTGATACGTTCGATGTAGTGCTTTTTTAGGGCCTTATTTCCCCTTGGGCATGGCGCACGACCAAAGGGAGCCAGCACAGGCACACGGGAAATGCAGACCTAAAAAGGCACGGAAGCGAAGATTAAATTTCTACTCATACCGCATGGGGTGATTTATGAGGGTAGGGTTTATACCCGAACCCGAAGATTACATTCGCCACCAAGGACAGGGAATACATGGGGAAAGGGTATGCGTTCTTGGTGGCGGCTGGGTTGCATTCATGGCTGTGACACGCTAGGGAATACGGCAGGAACGGGTGTGCATTCGTGCCACTGCCATGGCTTGGTAACTAGAAGAGCATTCGCACCGCTGACCCGTAGGGTGGGCGGTGCGGACGGGTTATGATCGGTGTCCTAATCGTACTGAGAGATATAGACAGCTTAGCAGTATTATTAATTCTATCATTTCAGTTTCAGTTTTCGTGATTCGTCAAATCTGTGTGTCTCGAAGATGGACGGATGTAACACGGCCGAATCGGTGGTAATGTGCGTCACAGGGCGGGTGAGTCGTAACGACACATTAAAATGCTGGGTTGCATGTTGGCAGTATACATTTATCATGTTCTTCCGCCAATGCCATCCACGGTGAAAGCATAGGTAGGCATCATGGGTGATTGCAGTGTATGTGTATAGGTGTTCATGCTGTTCATTGCTGATCTCTATCACCACATTGACTTGCTTACGGTCTGATTGCTCCGTAAGGCTAATTCTTGCTAACCATTTCATAGGCTTATCCGTATTAGGTTTTCACGAAACAGAATACATGGGTCTGACAGATTCAGACGTCTGCACGTTACTAGTATCTGGCTTAATTCCTTGAATGATACTAGAAAATCGGGGGCAAAATGGATGTAGATGAATCGGGATGTAAGGTTGTAACTTAGATTTCCTATTATGCCTGTGGTATTCATCACATAGGTGAGCATTTCTATCTTTTGCAACGCCGCGTCATCCGTTACGGGTGATGCTTGTGCAGGGGTTGTTTTTTTTCTTCGCATAACGGCAGGGGATTACTAGTTTATGTAAAATAGTACATTCAGATCGTAGGAATGATAATTAATGTGTACCGCTATATCTAATCCGACATTTTCCAACAATTTTGAAGTCTGACTGTTTATATAGACATAATCATTGCTCGTAGTACTTATAATGCAAGGAAATCCATTGTCATTTATTGTGGCCTTTAGGCTGAGTTCGCATTTTAAACTTACAGTTTCAATTACTTCGGCTTGATTTTCGGTAAAACCGATTTTCGTCATTTCTGTTTTTTTCATCATTTTAATTTTTAAATGGTTTGTACTTTTTTTTAATTGTTGGAAAAATCTTAACAGATTTCGTACTGCATAGACCCCCCACAATTTTTTTTCTTTCTTTTTCTAAACAACATTTAAAATAACTTTAGATGGTAAGCAAGACTTTTTGGGCAAATACTCTTTTTTTTTGGTATTCCCAAAAAAAAAGGAAGATTTGCCCAAAAACCCGTAGGGCTTGGTCTTGATTGCCATCTAAAGTTATTTTAGCTTTGTGAAGAAAAAGGGAGGAAAAAAATTTCTTGGTAAGCGTCCGGAGGGGGTAATCAATGAGGATAGATAGGGGAAATAAGTGGAATTGTGTCAGTTAAGGCAGTGTCGGACGTTAGGTTTGTAGATGGTAATTTTTGCAATTTGGGTGAGGGAGAGGAAGTTAGTGCAATGTATATGTATAGGGGGGTAAGAATAATTAGTAGTATAAGTGATTGTATTATTCTTCTTTGTAGGGCGAATGGTAGTTTGTTCCTTTGCATTTTTTCTGTTTTTATGATAATTGTTACATTTAGCAACAAAGTTAGCTTATTTCTTGAGATTAACCCCAACAGTATATTTGTTTTTCCGTTGGGGGATGATTTATAGAGTTTAGAACGGTAGATCATTTTCTTTTTTTTCGGTGGGTGGTATTAAGTTTTCTCGTTCTTCCTGTGTTGGGGAAGTACCTTTTTCTGTGCTAAAATTGTAGGTTTTTCCACCACCTACATATATTTTCGGACAGTGTTTTTGCCTGTTCTCTTGGGATTGGTCTACGTATACTTTGAGATTTTGCCCCCATTGATCGGGGTCTTTTCGCACATCACTATCAGAGTGATATATATTTTTCCGTTATTACCTTTTCTCATTTTTTCTTTTGGTAAATCTGATAAGCAAACCCTAATTTTTTCCATAATGCTTTTTGTTTTATAACACTTTTCCTAGTGCTAGGTTTATATCTTGTGGTTGTACATGGAGATCGTTTTCTATTCTTGCCATAGTGGTTATCAGTATTAAGATAGTCCAATAATCGTTTTGATTCTCTAGGCCTATCTTTGTATCGGGGGAAATATCCATAGTTTTTGATACGTAGTTGATGTACGCTTCTGTATCATTCTCCGTGGGTGGGGCCCATCGGGTGATTATTTTGCGGGGGGTGTTGTATCCTTTGCGTATGTAATTGCAGAGTAGTACGTAAGCCGCCCGATAGCCGTATTCGGGTGTTTTGAATACTACGAATCCACGAAGAGTGGTAGTTTGTCCTTTCCAATTGTTATCCTTGTTGAATCGGATGTTCAACGGATTGTTTGTCTTTTCGTAAAGTGTCATTTTCTTTGATTTTTTATTACATTTTTGTTCTTATAGATTTTTTAGGGGGTAAACCTCTGATTTCTAGATAGAAAGAGGGGTTTTGCGTGTAAAATGCACGCCCGTACTACTTAACGGGCGTACTTCCGTCTTGATTTTTGCGATTTATCATTACATTTGTTTTAATTCCGTTTCAAACATTAATTCTGATGGTTCATTATATGTGATAACGACACAAGATTCGGATGTTTCTATAGACTTCATTATATTTGGGCCCTGTCTGTAAACTAACAGTTGCGCAAACTCATCTGCAATTTGTTTATTTTTTGTTGTAATTACAACTCTTTTTTCAGTAGGTAGACGATATAGAACTTCGTCCGTAAGGTCAAAAAGAGAGTTCCTTTCTTCGTAGCCTGTTAATAGTGGTAGTTTCATAATACTTATTTTTTTTAATAAAATGTTTATTATTTTCTTCTTTCGTTTTTAATACGTATTTTCTTGTTATAGTATTTAGATAGTCCTGTAGCTATACAAAATGCCCGTCTTACTTCTTCAATGGCTGATAGAGTATTGTCGTCAATATTGCGTAATTCTACCTGTATACGGTGCAGTTTGTTTAAAAATATCTTATCTGAACGTGATTCATCATTTTGTAGTGTAATGCGTATAGGTTGGCTGGTGATGATGGAACGTTCGGGAAATATTTCTAGGCTGGGCATACGGGTTTTGTTTTTTTTTCCGTCATTGATTTTGAATGAAAAATATCGGGCTGCGTAAGTGTAGAATATATTTTGTATATCTGTTGATAATTTAAGCCTGTCAGTAGTTAGTCTGAATGTTTCTCCCGTATCTAGTTTTACTATATTAGTCATATCTGCTTTGATACTTATTTCTATGCGCCAAACATCCTTATTCGTGTCTATTCCGTTTTTTTGCCACGATTCTACGATATAAGGTTTGTATTTTACATCATTCATTTCTTTTGTTTTGTTATACATTTTTGTTTTGACAGCACTAGACAGGCTCCCAAAGCTGATTGAATTACATTCCATTATGCGATTTGTTTTGCTTTGCACTTCAAAATTTTGCTTTGCTTGACCTTGATTGTTTTTTAGATATTTGCCATTTTGCAAACCCCGAATCAAAGTGGAGTGTTTTAAGCCGTTTTTAAGTGTATTACTGTCAAAGCATATATCTAGACGGGAGATACTTTTAAAAGCAAAACGATGATATTCTAGGAATAATATTAATGTATCTATCATTGTAGATTTGTATAATTCCCGATTGGCAAGTTTGAGTATTGCACCGTCATAACTGATTATGTTTGAAAATGGGATTCGTTGTAGCACTGCATAGTGATCGCCATCCGAATCGTATATATCATATACTTGTGAAAATTGTCTTGATGTGTATTCGGCTTTTTTAAATTCGTAGGATGATTTACCATTGTAAATCATGGCTAAATTTTCTATGCCTTGATTTTCATCGTGCAAGTAGATTTGTAACCAATCTATGTTTATTGTATGCGGATACATTACATTATGGATATTTTAACTTACCGTCTGATTGAATCCGTTTATGCGAGCCATTTTTGATATATAATCAATATTATGTTTAATTTATATTGATCTCTTTTTTATTGGGTAGATATTAATATGTTAAAGAGTAACAAAATATTGCGATTTGCTTGTGCTACCCTTCTTGATTCTTTATTTTATTACTAATATAGGTGTATTAGCATGAAATATCATTTTTCTTGCTATGCTAGGATTAAACAATCTAGCAAATATGTTTCGTTTATAGTTTGTGATGCAAATTACGTCTATATTTTCTTCTTTTACATATTTGTCCAAATTGCTCAGTATGTTATCTTCTTTCACTACATTATAATGTAGTTCCAATTTTGAGTATTGTTTTTGAAAATAATCTTTAATACCTGCTAGTTTTATTTCATGCCATGCATCATTATCTGTACTTAAATGAACGAAGGAAACGGCAAAATGAAACGATTTAAAAACATTTATCAAGGAGTCAAAAGCTATTAGATCCCTTTGGTCAAAATTGGTCACAAAAGCTACTTTTTTTATGTCATTGAATGTTTTTAATGGTGTATGTTCTGGAATAGCATATACAAAGGATTGGCTTCTTTCTATGACTTCGGCCGTAACGCTGCCAATCAAGTCTATATCTTTTTGACTTCTTCCTCTTGTTCCCATTATAATTATCTGAGGATTATATTCTTTAGCATACCGTAAGATTTCTTCTTCGGGAATGCCATCACGCAAAATACAAGTATATTTTATATTAGGAAACTCTCCTGACTCAACTTTCTTTTTAATTGTATCGGAAAGTTTGTTCAACTCGTTGTGCACTGTTTCTATCATACTTTTTACAGATTCTTCTCTTTCGATCTGAAAATTGAAATTATCAGTTCCATAAGGAATTGTAGGCACATAAATAGGACTGAAATAAGCATGTAAAAGCACAACTTCTGAATTAATAGCATTAGCAAAAGAGAAACCAAATTGGCAGGCTTTAAGGGAATAGTTTGAAAAGTCTACCGGGATAAGTACTTTTCGTTTTTCTTTGTTTTTTTCCGAGCTACTCTCCTTCCCTTTGATTATATCTTCTGAAAGCCATGCAGAACTTTCTATAATTTGCAAAGCATGGGGCAGATCGCTTTCTTTAATTCTTAGTCTTACCCCAGAAGATATAACAGGTTGAATAAGATTCACATTGTGAATGTACGCTTCAATTCCCTCATTCTCAAGCACATTCTTTAAAATCTGAGCTTTAGCGTAAGTGAGGATTGCTAAGGTTACCAATTTATCTTCCATAATTCTATATTTTAAGTGATTTTCAGATTAAACAAAAAATCCCAATTGAATGTTGCAATTCAACCGGGATTTTATATTACACTTCTTGCGTTATTTTTTCTTCAGTTTCTCTCAATATTTGAAGGGCTTTTTCAAGAACTGTTGTATCGTCTAACATTACTAGTCCCCCATCTGGTCCTGGTTCCAAATGAATTCCAACACTTTTACCATTCTTGAAATTGTGTCCACCAAAAAAGTTACGTACAGTTTCTACGGTCATATTGAGTTCATCTGCGATTCTGTGCATACTTCCACTGGGTAATGAATCTTTGATTCTGCGCAGTTCATTAAATGTTATTGTTCTCATGATGTATTAAATTTAGTTATAAAAGTGAGTTCTTAAATCATGGTATAAACTTAATCAAAAAAATGCATAAAACAAATATTTTTGTGCTATTTTTGACTATATGTAAATTTATAATGGTTAATTTGCCAATTATAGATTAAGTGTATGAGTTACAATCATACCTGCTATAATAATGAAGAAATAAGTAGAAATGAGAATTATGTAAAATAAATTAATATCGCTAATCAAATAACCGCTAGCAGTGTATTGATTAGAAATGCAACGTGGTTTATAAAAGATTTTTTTTTGAATAAATTTATAAAGGAGATAAATCAGATAGCCTATGAAACAACCTTCTATAGTGCCAAAAAGAACGTCTCCCGGATAATGCACTCCTAAGTAGATTCTAGAATAGGAATTGAGCACGGCCCAAAAAAGAAGCATAAAAGTAAGAGATTTCCTTTTAATTAGTAAAGATAAAAAGACAGAAATAGCAAATGTGTTGGCAGCATGACTGGATATGAAGCCAAATTGTCCTCCCCTATATTCGTTTACAATATCAACCATATACATAATATTGGGATCTTGTGTTGGGCGAAAACGTGCGAAAAACGGTTTGCACAAACCAGAAGCTATTTGATCTGCTAAAGTTATGACTAAGGCAATCATAATAATAGTCAATAATGCTTCTTGAATTTTATTATTTTTAATTATGATATATAACAGCATAGCAGCTACAGGTACCCATACAATTGTACTGGTAGCTACCCACATGAATCCGTCCCAAAATAAGGATTGGCTTCCGTTCAAATTCAGTAGTAATTCTTTATCTGCTGCTATGTACTGTTGTATATCCATTGATTATGTTTTAAATGATTTCAATAACATTGGTAGGCACCCATCCTACATTACCGTCTTCCAGTTTAATTTCTTTCCATTCCTTCATCGTATTATCTTTAATTATTACTTTCCTACCTTCATGAAGAATAAATAAGTCTGTTCCACTTTGGTTAGGAGTACTTTTAACTGTAACGCTAGGAGCCATTATAATAGCGTTATCATGGTTAATTAATTCAGATTTTTGTTCTGAGGCAAATATATTTGCTAAAATAGTCACTAGGAAGAAAAAGATTGCTGAAATAAATCCTATTTTCTTCAAGACTACTCGTTTTCCGAAAATAAATAAAGACAGTGCCAATATCATCAGAATAAACATGATAATGCCTGTATGTGCCCACGCCTTTTCACTCATTGTATTAATAAGTGATTGAGTCCAAGTAACGAAAAACATCTCACTAGGAGGGGTTACCTTGTCTACAGTTTTGCTTCTAGCCAGTTCTAGGTTGAAACGAATATCACTATTTCCTGGGTTTAGCAACAAAGCACGTTCGTAATTGAGGACAGCTTTGGCAATGTTATTCATTTTATAATAGCTGTTACCTAAATTATAATAAATATCGGAAGATTCCCCCTCGTTTCTTAATATATTCTCATATATCTCTACAGAAGCTGCAAAATCATTTCTTATATATGCACTATCAGCTTCTGTCTTTGTTGGGAAAGTTTGTACAGCAGCATTTTGTGGCATTTCTGTTTGGGCGGCAACCTGTGCAGAGTCTGATTCATTCTGTGCGTAAACTGTGACAAAACTTATCAGGAATATCAAAATGAAATATATTTTTGTCATTGTTATAATCTCCTTTGATTTAGTGTTTTATACTACTCTCCATTTTGCTGATGACCTCAACAGCCGAAGAATATACTTTATCCATAGCTTCATTTTGGTTACCCGGAGCATAACGGGCAAACTCACATTCATTTAATGTTCCGATGAAGTCTTTTATCAGTTCGGGAGCGACTCCATATTGGGTCAATTCGTCCTCGATATTATCTTTAGACAATTGAGAAACCGGGATATTCAACTTATCACTGATGTATCCCCAAAGTGCTTTCAACACCTCATCATAGAATGCTTCTTGTTTGTTTTCAGTTAATAATTTGCCTGCATTTTTCATGCGTTTGGCAGCCACTTTATTCGCTTTTTTAGTGCGAACTTTTGCTACATTTGCATTTTCGATAGCTTTTTTACGATAGACAATTACGAAAACAATGAAGAGAACCAATGGAATGATATACCATAAATAATATGTTGTTGAGCCAAAGAAGAAATCTCCCTTACGAGTCAAACTAGTTTCCCCCATTTTGATGTAACGGATGTCTTGTCCCAATACTTTCAAATCTTCCTTGTTGGTAAAGTCTGCAATAATTTGATCTGCATTTCCTGCACCTTTTTCCACTTCTAGGCTATAAGCTTCTGTTTTTATTGTTTTATAACTATTGCTTTTTAAGTCAAAATAGGAAAATTCGACAGGCGGAATAGTGAAATTGCCGGCATGTCTTGGAATTGCTAGATATTCTATCACCTTATTGCCTGACAAACCTTCACGAGTTAATGTAAATTTATTGTCAATCTTTGGGTCGTATACTTCAAAATCCTTTGGAAAAGCTATTTCCGGAGTATTGACCAATTTCAAATTACCTGTACCGGAAATGACTAACTTAATGGTTACAGCATCATTTGTTTTCAGTTCGTTTGTACTGATAGACGAACTGATAGTAAATTCTCCTACTCCTCCAGAGAAATTAGCCGGTTTGCCATCGGGCAATGCTTTCACATTGATGGTCAGCTTAGGAGTAACAATGTTTTTCTTTACTTCCACATAGTTACTTCCACCATTAAAGAAAGCATCAAAAGGATCGTCCGAAGCCACTTGCTGAGCTATAACTCCTTCAAAGGTTATAGACGGAATTTCCATTTTACCTGATTGCTGAGGAAAAAGTACATACTGACTCCACACAGTAGTGTTATAGTTTCTTCCGTTATAATGTTCCAAAGAGAATGTCTTTTGTTGGGGAAGTTCTACTTCTTGTGTATGGAAATTCTTCAAATCCGGCATTTTTCCGTACAACTGTCTCAGATTTACCAGTGTATAAACTTTATAAGTCAACAAGATGGCTTCCTGTTCATAAACAGTAGTCTTACTTGCTGTTGCGGTAATAAACAAATCTTGATTGGTTATTTTGCTTCCGGCAACCTGACTGCGTGAAGAAGTTCTTCCACCGCTATTGTTTCCACCTCCAACACCATTTGCTTGATCAGGCGGTAATACTTTGATTTGTACGGAATTTGAAGTTTTGTTTTGTCCGTCTGCCACAATAGTAGCACCAGGAATGGTGTAAGTTCCTTCTTTATCAGCCATCAAAATATAAGTAAAAGTAATGGAGCTAGTAGAAGTAACATTACCATTTATAATCTGTGTACTACTCTGCTGTGAACGGCTTGGTCCCATTAAAACATCGAACCCCTTGATGTTAGGTGCACGAAAATCCCTGACTTTCTGAGTGTTGACCGTATAAGTCAGCCGGAACTGATCCCCGCTTACTACTACATCAGGCGCAGAAGCGGTAAACGTCACATTTCCGTCTGCCCATGCTCCGAGCACCGATGTTATTAATATGAATAAGAGAATTACTTTCCTCATTGCTATCTAATTATTTTTTTATTTGCCAAAATTAAGAAATTACCAGTCTTTATCCAACTTCTTTCCTTGAATTTGCAGTTGTTTTTTAACTTTGTCTTGCACATTCTTTTCATCTTGCATCACAGCATTCAATAATTGTTGGGCATTTTCTTTGGACATTTCATCCTTATTTTGCTGCTGTTGTTGCTGATTTTGATTTTGTTGGTCTTTCTTATCCTGTTCTTGCTGGTCTTTGTTCTGATCCTTTTTGTCGTCTTTCTGATTTTGTTTTTGATCTTGATTCTTATCCTGATTCTGGTCTTGATTTTGCTGTTGGTCTTTCAACAGCTTTTGTGCCAAAGCCAAGTTGTAACGAGTTTCATCATCTTTCGGGTTATTCCGTAAAGATTCCTTATAAGCCTCTATACACTGTGGATACTGCTTGGACGACTGAAGGATAACTCCCATGTTATGATAAATCTGTGCTAGTTTATCCCTATCCTTTTCTACTTTTGAAGCAGATTCAAACTGTTCCATCGCTTCCTTTGCTTTTTGCTGCATCAAGAGCGAGTTTCCCAAATTGAACATAGCATCTGTTGATTTCGGGTTAATTTCCAATGCCTTACGATAATCTACCTCCGCTTTGATAAACAAACTGTCGTTATACAGCTTGTTTCCACTGCGCAGATAATCTCTTTCTGTTTTTTGGGCGAAGGCACAGCTTGCCACAAGTAAGAATAACAGAGTGATATAGGTTTTTTGTAACATAAGCATTCCTTATTTAAATAGTCTGACATTTTTGAAAAGCGGATTCTTCCGTTCCAAAATAAGCATTTCTACCACCAGCAGGATAAGCACCAGCCATGCCAAAGCCTGGAACTGTTCATCGAATTCAGTATAAACCTGACTTTCTACATCAGCTTTTGACAATTTAGCAATTTCATTGTTCAACACCTTTTCGGCAGAGTTGGTATTATCTACGCGGATATACATTCCATTGCCTGCCTTGGCTATTTCCTGGCACATTTGCTCATTCAAGCGGGTGACGATGACATTTCCATCTTTATCGCGACGAAAATTGTTGCTACCATTCTCAGCTGGAATTGGAGAACCATCCGGTGAACCTACCCCTAGTACAAATACCTGCATACCTTTTTCGGCTGCTTCCTGGGCTGCTTCTACTGCCCCACCTTCATGATTCTCACCATCGGTAATGACAATAATCGCACGTCCCACTCCTTCTTGTGGAGTAAAACTCTTCATTGCCAGGCGGATGGCCGTACCGATATCCGTACCTTGTGTGGTTATTAATGACGGGTTAATGGTTTCCAAAAACATCTTGGCAGAAACATAATCGCTTGTAATAGGCAATTGCGTGAAAGCATCACCTGCAAAAACAATCAATCCTACTTTATCATTATTGAACGTATCTACCAGTCTGGATATCAATTTCTTTGATTTGTCCAAACGACTGGGAGTCACATCTTCTGCCAGCATAGAGTTTGAAATGTCTAATGCAATAACAGCTTCCACTCCACTTCGTTTCACCGTTTCCATCTTTGAGCCGAACTGTGGACGGGCCAACATCAGTATAACCAATGTCAACGCAGCAAAAGTCAGCCAAAACTTGATGTCAGGACGATACTTGGAAATAGTCGGCATAAGCCCTTTCAGCAATGCCGGATCACCATATTTGCGAATATTTTGGCGGCGGTGATAATTGGAATACAAATACAGCGCCACCAAAAACGGCAATAGGATGAGTAAATATAAAAAGTTCGGGTCTGCAAATCGAAACATGACTTTCTTTTTTTAAGGTATTTTCTTTAATACTGAGTTACGCAACAAAAGTTCAAGCAAAATGCAGAAGAAAGCAATCCAGGCGAATACCTGATATTCTTCTTCGCGTTTGCTGAATTCTTTCACGTTCAACTTCGTTTTCTCCAGTTTGTCAATCTCCTGATAGACTTCCTTCAGCTTGGAATTGCTGGTGGCACGGAAATAATTTCCGTTCGTTGTACCTGCAATCTCGGTCAAAGTCTTTTCGTCTATCTCGACGGGGACATTCACATATTGCGTCCCTGCGTAGGTCTGCATCGGATAAGGAGCAGTTCCGTTTGTACCGACACCAATAGTGTAGATCCTGATTCCGAACTGTTTAGCTATCTCGGCTGCCGTCAGTGGAGAAATATCTCCACGGTTATTACTACCATCCGTCAGCAGAATAATCACTTTCGATTTAGCCTTGCTGTCCTTCAGACGGGTCACCGCATTGGCAATGCCCATACCGATGGCAGTACCATCTTCAATCAGTCCGCGCTGGGCGATATCGCCTTTAATGCTGTTGAACAGATTCAGCAGTACCCCATGGTCTACCGTTAGCGGACATTGGGTAAAACTCTCACCGGCAAAGATGGTCAGACCGATATTATCATTGGGGCGGCCGTTGATAAACTCGGAAGCTACTTGTTTGGCGGCTTCCAAGCGGTTGGGTTTCAAGTCTTCGGCCAACATACTGGTAGAAACGTCTACTGCTAGCATGATGTCGATTCCTTCTATTTCGGTATTCTGCCAATTGTCTGTGGTCTGAGGGCGTGCCAAGATCAGGATTACCATGATGATAGCCACCGTACGGAGTACGAACGGAGCATGCAGCAAGTAAATCTTCCAGCTTTTGGGTGCCTTCATGTACATGCGTGTGGTAGAAACCTGAAGCGTAGGCTCGGTTTTCTTCCGCTTCATGACGTACCATATTATATAAGGTATGAGCAGAATCAGCAGAAATAGATATTCAATATTTGCAAAAATCATTGTTCCTAGTATTTATTTGTTAAAACCAGAGGTTATATACACCACTCAGCACCTTATATAGAATTACCACAATAGCAATAACAATGATGCTGATGCTGCCCAGCAGAATCATTCTGCCCTGTTTGCTTCGCTTTTCCTCTACGGTGATTTCCGTAGGTTCGGGCTTTGCATTCGGGTCTGGTTCCACTTTTGTATTATTGATGAAGTCTACTGCGTTTACCAGATTCATATCATTTTCGTTCATCAACGGAGAATGTTTGGCAAATTTCACCAGGTCGGCAGTCTGGAACAAATACATCAAATCCTTGATAGATTCTTTGTCGTTGATTTCCTGTAGCTTATCAATAATTTCGGATGAAGTCATCTCCATAGCGTTAAAGCCGAATCGTTCTTCCATATAAGTACGGAGTACATCCGTCAGCTCGGTATAATAGGTCTTCGGATCGGCTGTACGCAAGGTTTTGTCTCCCTTGATACGCTCTATTTCCTTCAACGCCTGCTGGTGTGGCGGCAACTTCGGTTCAATCTTGATCTTCTTGATGATAGGCTTGTTATCTTTGTAGCGTACAAACAGGTAGTAAGCTAGTCCGCCCAAAGCAAGCATCAGCAAGGTAAGCCATACGATGGCCGATACGTCATCCCAGGTGATAGGTACTTCGCGAACGGTCTTCGGTCCGAAGAATTGTTCGGGATGCAGCGTATCTACCGGAATGGAATATACTTTTACGGCCAATGCTTTGGACCGGTAAGACTCTCCGTTTACCATCACCTCGAATGGGGGAAGATAGTAAAGTGCCGAGTCAAAAGAAGTTATTGTATATTCCTGTTTTATCAGCATACGCTTTCCATCGTTCAGCATCTGGGTATCAGGCTTGGCTATATCCAATATCTCCACTCCTTTTACCAATGTATCGCGTAGGAACGGAAGTTGCAGTTTTTGCTTGGCATCCATGCTGATTTCCAGCTTCACTTTAGCCTGTTCGCCAATGAGAAGTTGCAGCGAGTCAATGCTGGCGTCTACCGTAACCTGCTGTGCCTGTGCCTGTCCGGCTGTTATCAGCATAATTGCACAAACTCCAGCTTTCAAGAACTTTTTGCTAGTATTCAGTATATTCATATTCTTTAATTTCGTTTAGCAAATAAGTTAAGCAACGATTTCACATAATCCTGATCCGTGCGGATAGATACAGAGTCCACATTACTTTTAGTAAATGTTTCATTCAATACTCCCTGACGCTGTATCCACCAGTCATTATGTGCGCGACGCAAAGCTCGTGACGAGGTGTCAATCCATTGCTCGTGGCCGGTTTCGGCATCGCGTACTTTCATCAGTCCCACATCAGGTAACTCTGCCATGCGGCGGTCGTATACCTGAATAGCTACGATATCATGTTTCCGGTTGGCAATGGTCAAAGCATTGCGGAAGTCGTTTTCATCTATAAAGTCGCTTATCATAAAGGTGGTGCAACGTTTTTTGATCACGTTGGTCAGATATTCCACAGCCGTTTTTATATCTGTACGCTTGCTCTCGGGCTTGAAATCAAGCAGTTCACGGATGATATAAAGAATATGTTTACGGCCTTTTTTAGGCGGAATGAATTTCTCAATCCGGTCTGAAAAGAAAATAACTCCGATTTTATCGTTATTTTGAATGGCCGAGAATGCCAATGTAGCGGCAATCTCGGTCACCATATCCTTCTTCAACTGCTTCACCGTACCGAAATCCAAGCTGTTCGAAACATCAATCAAGAGCATAACCGTCAATTCGCGCTCTTCTTCAAACACCTTGACAAAGGGTTTGTTGTAGCGGGCGGTTACGTTCCAATCAATGTCACGTACGTCGTCACCATACTGATATTCACGTACTTCCGAGAATGACATACCTTTGCCCTTGAATGCAGAGTGATACTGTCCGGCAAAGATATTGTTCGAAAGTCCGCGTGTCTTGATTTCAATCTGGCGAACCCGTTTTAATAAATCACTTGTTTCCATACTGTTCGTACTATGTTGTTTATTTATCCGGCGCATCGGTTTCTGTTTTTTCTCCTATCGAGAATGGTTTTTCAAACGGATGCATTTGGTGTTCCACCCATGTGGGATGGTGGTCCCACATAGATGAAACGGGAGTTCCACATGGGTGGAATGACAGTCCCACCCATGTGGAACTCTGTACTCAACCTTTTGTTTCCAAGGTTTCTTCCTAATTGTCAAGCAATTAAGAACTGCCTCAGAACACAATCCTTAGGGTACTTCCACTTTATTCAGGATTTTGCTTACAATTTCATCAGAAGACATATTCATAGCCTCTGCTTCGTAAGTCAAGCCGATACGGTGGCGAAGCACATCGTGAGCAACTGCACGAACATCTTCGGGAATTACGTAACCACGACGTTTGATGAACGCATAACTGCGTGCTGCCAATGCCAAATTGATAGATGCACGCGGTGAACCACCGAAACCAATCATGTCTTTCAGTTCTTTCAAGTCATATTTTTCAGGGAAACGGGTTGCGAATACGATATCAGCGATGTATTGCTCTATCTTTTCGTCCAGATAGACTTGGCGCACCACTTTACGGGCTTCCATAATATCTGTTGCTTTCAGAATGGGACGAACTTCGATTTTCTCTCCAGTAATATTTTGGCGGATGATTTTCTTTTCTTCTTCCAGTTTCGGATAGTCGATAATAACTTTCAGCATAAAACGGTCTACCTGGGCTTCGGGAAGCGGATAGGTACCTTCCTGTTCAATCGGGTTCTGAGTAGCCATTACAAGGAAAGGTTCGGGTAGCATAAAGGTTTCCTTGCTCAGTGTGACTTGACGTTCCTGCATGGCTTCCAGCAAAGCACTCTGTACTTTAGCCGGGGCACGGTTAATTTCATCGGCTAATACGAAATTTGCAAAAATCGGACCTTTCTTTGCTATGAATTGTTCGTCTTTCTGACTATAAATCATGGTACCGATAACGTCGGCGGGCAGCAAGTCTGGAGTAAACTGGATTCGGCTGTACTTGGCATCAATCAAAGATGCAAGCGTTTTGATCGCCAGAGTCTTTGCCAGACCCGGAACACCTTCCAACAGGATATGACCATCGGACAGTAAACCGATAAGTAATGATTCTACCAAATGTTTCTGACCTACAATAACCTGGTCCATACCAGTCATTAAGTTGGTTACGAACGCACTTTGTCTTTCAATTCGTTCGTTTAGTTCGCGAATGTCAATTGCTTCAGCCATAATTTTGTTTATTTAGTTGTTTCTTTATTGATCTAATAACGGGCTTGTAAATAGCCTTGTTCATTTAACGCAGCCAAAATTACGGTAATTAATTAACAGCGGCAACTAATTTTTATTAAAAAAGTAAAGTGCATCTCTACTTTTTAAAGGTTATTGGGCTAAAGAATTTTAAAATACAAAGATAAGGTTTGTAGAGTGAGAATATCAGTTGAGCGCACTTTTTTTACTTCTTGTATTTTGCCTGCTTTATTTAAGTCGAAAGCAGGCAAAATACAAGAAGTCTTATTTTTTAGGAGTTAATTCAGGAATACGCAGAGTAGTCCCTATGGGTACTCTGTCGGCATCTTTAATGATGTTTTTATTATGTTTCACGATATAGGGCCATAGCTTTTTTGTACCATAGAATTTCACAGCTAATTTTACCAGGCTCTCTCCTTCTCGTAATATGTAATTAGTTTTAGTCCCTGTTATGTCATATTCTACAGTGTCGGCTAAAGTCTCTTTTTCAACATTTGCAGTTACAGCAACGCCAGAACTCTTTTTCGTACTAGGAGATACAGCCTGTTGTGATTGACTGATGGTTTCTTTTCTAGTAACATCCGTCCATATGTTTGCGGTATCTTTACCTTGCATTAATGAGTCATTAACCGGAATTGCAGGAATATCCTCTTCCAATTGTTCTTGGGTGTTTTTTATTGTAGCCGGCGATTGTAAATCCGAAGTTTTATCTGATTGCAAATACCAATATATGCCACCTGTGATGCAGACAATCAAAATGATAACAAGAATAATTCCCCGGGAAACTCTGTTCTTTTTCTCTCCTGAGATTTCTTGTGCTTCTGTTGTTTCCTCTATCTTCTGTTCTTTTTCAAAATTAGAAGTAACAGTTACCGTTTTTTCTGACGGGGTTGCCTCTTGTGGCACTATTATTTCCAAAGATGTTTTTTCTTCACAAGCTTTATGAGCAGCCAGTATGGCTGCATCGGCAATAGTCATAACTTCTTCTTGAGGTTTGTCTGTTACCTTGTTTCCTTCTATTGTTTCTGCTAAAGGAGAAACCGTTTGGGGAACAGCCGTTTCAACAACAATATCCTTTTCTGCTTCAGTGACAATATCTTCCGATTTCTTTCCCGGTTCTATAATTTGTATCTCTTCCTTTGTGATTTCAACAGAAGGTACAGGTTCTTCAATAATTGTTTCCTCAATAACCGGAATAGTGTCTTCAGCGGCAATGGGATTCTCATTTGGAGAATCTTCTGTATTTTCCGTTTCTATGAGTTCAACCTCTTTAGCCGCAACTGTTTGTTTAGGCTTAGGCGCGTTTTCGTCAACGGTATCTTCCTCCTCTCCTTCTATTTCTGTTTCGGTATCTTCTAATTTGGTATTCTCATTTAATATAATCGTTTCAAAATGAGCAAATGGCTTATTTATTAAATCTTTCATGCTGGAATCCGGGGTAAAAGATATTTTTGTATGACCCTGTATTTCAATTCTTTCCCCCGTATTTACGTTTACACTTTCACGACTCTCCACCTCTGTGAGTTTAAACGTACCTAGTCCTTTAACCTTTACATACTTTTCAGTAGCTAGAGCTTCCTCTATCAGTTCAAACATTCCTTTGACAAAGATTTCTGCATCTTTTTTAGTCATGCTGTGTTTCTCAGCCAAAAGTTCGATGATATCTTGTATGGTTACTTTCTCGCTCATGATAATATTATAAATAAGGGCTATTTTATTTAAACTTTTCTTTTAAGGTTACACTGGGTTTGTAAGTCAGCACTAACTTGGGGGGAATCAGCATACGTTGTTGAGTAGCCGGGTTAATAGAAATTCTTTCCAATTTTTTCTTAACCTCAAACGTACCAAATCCCTGAATTACAATGTTGTTGCCATCTTGCAATTCTTGGGTCATAACACCAATGACTGAGGATACCAATTGTGATGTATCTTTATTTGTATATCCTAGTTTACGTGATAATTCAGATATAAATTCTTTGTTATTCAAAGCTTAAAGTGTTAATTTGGTTGCTATATTAGTAAAAAAACAAACATTATCCAAACTTTATATGGGAAAAAGCCTATAAAATGCTGGCGTATAGGTCAAAATCATCAGCGGCTGTAATTTTCACTTTATAGAATTCACCTATTTTTAAGTACTCGTCATCAGCTTTTATCAAGACCTCAGGATCTACCTCAGGAGAGTCAAACTGGGTTCTGCCTATGTAGTAATCTCCTTCCTTCCGGTCTATAATGACTTTGAATTCTTTACCTATTTTCGTTTGGCTCAGTTCGCCGGCTATTTCCTGCTGAAGTGCCATTAATTCATCCAAACGCTGTTGTTTCACTTCATGAGAAATGGAATCTTCGTATTCTTTAGCGGCGAATGTTCCTTCTTCTTCTGAGTATGCAAAGGCCCCCATCCGGTCAAATCGTACTTTTTTGACGAATTCTTTTAATTCTTCAAAATCTTCTTCAGCCTCGCCGGGATGTCCTACCATTAATGTTGTACGTAAGTGAATACCGGGTACTTCCCGACGAAATTTTTCGATTAATTCGTAGGTTTCCGCTTTACTTACGTGTCGGCGCATTTTATTCAGCATATTGTCACTAATGTGTTGCAGGGCGATATCCATATATTTGCATACATTATCGTGTTCGCGCATAACACGGAATAATTCTTCCGGGAAATGCGCCGGATATGCATAGTGTAAACGTATCCATTCTACACCGGGAACATTAGCAATTCTTTCGATGAGTTCGGGCAATTTCTGACTTTTATATAGATCTACGCCGTAGTAAGTCAATTCTTGGGCTATAATTTGGAACTCCTTTACTCCTTCGGATACAAGTAGTTTCACTTCATCAATAATCTCCTCCATCGGACGTGAAATGTGGCGTCCTGTAATAATAGGAATGGCACAATAAGAACATTTACGGTCACAGCCTTCTGATATTTTCAGATAAGCATAGTGATGAGGAGTGGTTAATGTCCGTTCAATGGCAAATTCCGCCTTGTATGCTTTGCCTAAATCTGCCAGTAACTCATTCCAATTAAACTTACCATAGAATTTGTCTACTTGAGGAATTTCCAATGCCAATTCTTTTAGATATCTTTCTGAAAGGCAACCCATTACATATAGTTTTTTGAGTTTTCCTTCTTCTTTGGCCTGACAAAATTCCAATATCATATTGATCGATTCCTCTTTGGCATCGCCGATAAAACCACATGTATTAATAACTGCGATTTCTCCTTGCGGTTTATCGGAATCATGAGTTACTTTATAACCGTTTGCTTCCAGCTGACGCATCAGCTTTTCTGAGTCTACTAAGTTTTTGGAACACCCTAAGGTGATGATATCTATTGTGTTACGTTTCATTTATTATTCAGTCTCTCCAAATAGTGAGTCTACAAATTCTTTTTTGCGGAATACCTGCATGTCTTCAATACCTTCGCCCAATCCAATATATTTTACGGGAATTTTGAACTGCTCTGAGATGCCAATTACAACGCCCCCCTTGGCTGTTCCGTCCAATTTGGTAATTGCCATAGCAGTAACTTCTGTAGCCAAAGTAAACTGTTTTGCTTGTTCAAATGCGTTTTGACCGGTAGAACCGTCTAAAACCAGCAATACTTCGTGAGGTGCGTCCGCAACAACTTTCTTCATCACATTCTTGATTTTAGTAAGCTCGTTCATCAAACCTACTTTATTGTGAAGACGACCTGCGGTATCAATAATTACTACATCTGCATTATTAGCTACGGCAGAGCTTAAGGTATCAAAAGCTACGGATGCGGGATCTGATCCCATTTTCTGTTTAATAACAGGCACTCCTACTCTTTCTCCCCAAATATCCAATTGTTCTACGGCGGCAGCACGGAATGTATCAGCGGCACCCAAATAGACGGATTTGCCCGCCTTCTTAAATTGATATGCCAATTTGCCAATGGTTGTAGTTTTACCCACACCGTTTACACCTACCACCATGATGACATAGGGCTTCTTACCTTCCGGAACAGTGAAATCATCCGAATCCACCGTGTTATTTTCAGTCAATAATGCCGCTATCTCTTCACGGAGAATCTTGTTCAGTTCCTGAGTGTTTACATATTTATCTTTGGCAACTCTTTCTTCAATGCGTTTAATAATATTTAGAGTTGTTTCAACGCCTACATCCGAAGTAATAAGCACTTCTTCCAGATTATCCAATACTTCATCGTCTACTTTTGATTTACCAGCTACGGCACGGGCAATCTTACTAAATACACTTTCTTTGGTTTTGGACAATCCTTTGTCTAAAGTTTCCTTCTTTTCTTTCGAGAAAAAATTAAAAAATCCCATATTGGAGTCTGATTTATCTGTTTATGCTACAAAGATATAACTAATCTCTTACACGGACAAAAAAAAGTGTCACAATGATTGGTCATAATGTATTATGATGATAACATTGTGGTATAAAAAAAGTTCCTTCCATAATATATGAAAGGAACTTTCCATTAGTCTTCCGACTGAATTATTTCTTGAAAAAGTCTTGAACTTTTTCGTTAGGTACCATTTGCTCATCGAAGATGTAAGCTCCTGTTTTCGGAGATTTAACCATCTTGATAACCTTAGTATAAGAACGTCCTTCTTTACCTGTCTGAAGGGTTGCGACTGTTTTCTTTGCCATGGGTTATAATTATTTAATTTCTTTGTGAACTGTTACTCTTTTCAAAATAGGATTGTACTTCTTAAGTTCCAATCTTTCAGTGGTATTTTTTCTATTTTTTGTTGTAATGTAACGAGAAGTTCCCGGCATACCACTATCCTTCATTTCTGTGCATTCAAGGATTACCTGTACTCTATTACCTTTAGCCTTCTTTGCCATAGTCTATCTCTCCTTTTTAATTAACCAATAATTTTGATGCTTTTCCAATCACAATAGCCTTTGGTTACCGCTTCATTCAGCGCTGCATCCAAGCCTTTTTTATTAATCACACGTAAGCCGTTAGCGCAGATATTCAGGCTAATCCAGCAATCTTGTTCTACATAGTAGAATTTCTTAGTAAACAAGTTCACATCAAAAGTTCTTTTGGTTCTTCTCTTAGAGTGTGAAACATTGTTGCCAATCATGGCTTTCTTTCCGGTAATTTGACAAATCTTCGACATTGCTATCTTATTTTTATAGTTTTTTTCAATACTTATTTCAAACGGAGTGCAAAATAAGCACTTTTATTTGTATAAAACAAGAGTTTTTGCAAATAATTCTGCAATTACTGCTCATTTTCTTCGTTTTGGAACAACTTTCGGAGCAGTTGCAGTGCATTTTGGGTTGCATTTGCAATGTTTTTGTTTCTTCCTTCGTCGCCTTCCAATTTCAGTGTAATCACTTTGTCTTTACATCCGGCAGCAATCCAAATGGTACCTACCGGCTTGTCGGGGGTACCTCCTGTGGGCCCTGCGATACCTGAAGTTGCTACAGCACAATCAGAATTCATCGATTTCATCGCCCCTTTTACCATTTCGATAACGGTTTCTTCACTTACAGCCCCATGAGTTTCTAAAGTTCCGTGGTTTACCCCCAACAGATTTTCCTTTATTTCGTTGGAATAGGCGATAATTCCACCTTTAAAGAAGTGTGAACTTCCGGCAACGGCTGTAATAGCGGCCGCCACACTTCCTGCCGTGCAACTCTCGGCAGTAACGAGTGTCCGGCCTTCTCTCCAAAACAAATCGTTAATCTCTTTACTTAAAAATTTACCTTCTACTGACATGTTGAAAACGGTTTTTAAATATTTAAATAGTTACCCGTGAATAAGCGGGCTTGTCTATAGTGCAAAAATCATTGTCCAGGTACTTGTAATAACCGGTAATTGCGATCATTGCAGCATTATCCGTAGTAAAGCTGAACTTCGGGATATAGATATTCCAACCATATTTCCCGGCATGTTCGCGGAATGAGTTACGAAGCCCGTTATTGGCTGATACCCCTCCGGCTACTGCCACTTCATTTATTTTGAGATTTTTGGCTGCTTTTCTCAGCTTATCCATTAAAATATCTACAATAGTCGCTTCTAATGAAGCAGCCAAGTCGTTTTTATGATGCTCGATGAAATCGGGATCTTCTTTCAACCAGTCACGCAAAGAGTATAGGAAAGAAGTCTTTAGTCCACTGAAGCTATAGTTATAGTCCGGAATATGTGGTTTACTGAAAGTGAACGCTTTGGGATTGCCTTGACGTGCCAGTTTATCAATGATAGGACCTCCGGGATAACCTAAGCCCATTACTTTAGAACATTTGTCGATAGCTTCTCCTGCTGCATCGTCAATAGTTTGTCCCAAAACTTCCATATCATTATAGGCCTTTACCAATATTATCTGTGAGTTTCCTCCTGACACCAGCAGGCACAAGAAAGGGAATTTAGGTTGGTTGTTGTCTTCTTCCGATTCTTTAATGAAATGGGCTAACACATGGGCTTGCAGGTGGTTAACATCAATCATTGGTATATTTAATGAACGTGCGAAACCTTTCGCAAAAGATACTCCGACCAGTAATGATCCCATCAAGCCGGGTCCTCGGGTGAATGCAACGGCGCTTAGTTGCTCCTTGGTAACTCCTGCCCTTTTTAAGGCTTCGTGCACCACCGGTACAATGTTTTGTTGATGGGCACGTGACGCCAATTCGGGAACCACCCCTCCGTAAGCTTCGTGAACAGCCTGGCTGGACACTACGTTGGACAACAATACGCCATTCTTGATAACTGCGGCTGATGTGTCGTCACAGGAAGATTCTATACCTAATATAATTGTATCCATATTTCTATACCTTAATTATATATTAATGTGTCAGAATTTCAAGTCCGTTATCTGTCATAACGAAAGTATGTTCCCACTGTGCAGACGGCTGTTCGTCTTCGGTGACTACAGTCCAGCCATCTTCCTCATCAATGAAGACTTCCCATGTTCCCATATTGATCATTGGTTCAATGGTAAAAACCATTCCCGGGACCAATAGCATACCAGTTCCTTTTTTTCCAAAATGTTCTACATCCGGTTCTTCATGAAACTCTATGCCTACTCCGTGTCCGCAGAGATCACGCACTACTGAGAATCCATTTTTTTTAGCATGTTTTTCAATGGTATGTCCTATGTCTCCCACAAAACCAAATGGTTTTGCAGCTTCCATGCCTATCTCCAAACATTCTTTAGCTACTCGTACCAGTTTCTCTTTCTGAGGTGTGGTTTTTCCAATGGTAAACATACGCGATGCGTCGGCATAATAACCATCAAGAATGGTAGTACAATCCACATTGATAATATCTCCTTCTTCCAGAATGTCGAATTCATTAGGAATACCGTGACAAACAACCTCATTGATAGAGGTGCAGCAACTTTTTGGAAAACCTTCATAACCTAAGGTTGCAGGAATGCCGCCATGATCTTTAGTGTATTCATAAACTAGTTTGTCTATTTCCAATGTGCTCATGCCTGCATGGATCTCGCGTTCTACAAGGTCTAGCACTCCGGTATTGATAATACCGCTACGGCGTATTCCTTCAATCTGTTCTGGTGTCTTAATCAGTTCACGTGAAGGCACCAAATGACCTCTATCTTGATAATAGAGAACCTTTTTATCTAACTCTGTGAGTTCCATACCTTTGGGCACTCTCCAGTTTATTTTATTTCTTTTCATATCAAAGGATTAATTGACTTACAAAGTTAGAGGAAATATTTGTAAAAATGGCTCATCCGGCAATAAATATCTTCATAAAAAGAGAATTTACATGAAATTTGACAGAAACAAATGTTAAATAATCATGTCTTTTACATGAATTTTATGTAGGAGAGTCTATTTTATTTTAATAAAAGGTTATATTTACCGCAAAAAACTAAGCATTCTATTATTAACTTCTTTAATTGAACATCAAAATGGATAAACATCAAATTGGAGTAAACGCAGGAAAAGTTTGGAAACTGCTGAATGACAATAAACGGTGGAGTTATTGTGATTTAAAAAGAGCTTCAGAGTTGTCTGACAGAGATTTGAATGCAGCTATAGGTTGGCTGGCCAGAGAGAATAAAATAGACTTTGAATGTTCTAACGGAGACGATTGCCTGTTTCTGAGCGTCAATGTTTATATTGGCTGAATACGAGAAACAGATAATTATGTGGGGCCAAAACTTTCATAATTATCTGTTCTCTTTTTTTAATCAACTTTTCTAATCACTTTGGCTGGATTACCTACAGCAACGGAATTGTCGGGAATGTCTTTAGTTACGACACTTCCAGCTCCGATAATACAGCGATGACCTATTTTTACTCCGGGACAAAGAATAGCTCCTCCTCCTATCCAGCAATCTTCTCCGATAGTTACGGGATATGCATACTCTTTGGGTTCGCGTCGGGTTATGTAATCTACCGGATGATGTGGAGTATAGATCTGTACATTGGGTCCTATCAATGTATGTGCTCCTATGGTGATATATCCACCGTCTAAAAATGTACAGTTGGCATTCACAAAGACATGCTCTCCTAAGCGGATGCCGTGTCCATGATCACAGTAAAATGGTGGACAGATGACAGAAGTGGAAGGGATACCCGGCACTAATTCTTCCAGCACTTCCCTGAAACCATCATCGTATGTACTCATCATCCGTAATTGGGCCACTAGTTTTTTGGCGTGTATGAAACTGGCCTGTATTTCCGGTTTCTCCATATCGGCCAGCTGACTGTTACGCATTTTGTCTATCTCGTTCATAATTAAAGGGCTTTAAGATTTCGCCTCAAATGTAGGATTTGTTTTCCGTTCTGCCAAATATACACCACACAAGATAAGAAAACAGCCGGTAAGGGCTATCCAAGTTATCTTTTCATTAATAATGACCGCTGAAGTAAGAAGAGTTACCAAAGGGACGATATAAATATAGTTTGTACTTTTTACGGCTCCCAATTCCTTGACACATGCATTCCAGGCTATGAAGCAGAGCATGGAGGCGACAAATCCCAAAAAGAGAAGATTTCCAAACACGATGGGTTGCATCATCAAGACATTGTCCCAATTTAACGGACGGAATAAAAACATGGGCAGAATGGTCAGCACTCCGTAGAAGAATACTTTACGGGTAATGAATACGATAGAATAATGATTATCCAATTGTTTGAGAATAAGGCAATAAAATGCCCACATCAATGCAGCGGTCAGTGAAAGAATATCTCCCAAAGGATTAATTTTCAGAATGAAACTGCCGTTGAAAACAACTAGCCCCACTCCTATCAAAGCCATGATCGATCCGTAAACAAGATGGCGGGTGAAAGGTTCTTTTCTTCTGAACAAATAAGAAAGTAGTGTGGTCAGAACAGGTGATGTGCATACTATCAGAGACACGTTGGAGGCTAATGTGATACCGAGAGCCGTATTTTCAGTAATGAAATAAATAGTTCCTCCACATAATCCGGCCAATAAAAGTAACAATTCATCTTTTATTCTATTGGCAAATAGTTTTTTATAAGAAATACACCACATGCAAAGATAGGCCAGAGTGAAACGATAAAAGAAGATGTCGGAAGGACTTAATCCATGTTGGATTAGAATCTTAGTAGAAACAAAAGTAGTCCCCCAGATAGCTACAGTGATTATTGCCATTAAGTGATAGACGAACCTTGATTTGATTACATTCATAATTTATATGTGTTTTATTATGTTGCAAAGATAGGTTTTGTTTTCGAGAAACTTATCAAAATATATGGCATAGTTGAGCTGATACAAAGTTCGTTTGTTTTCTCACTTACCTTGGGCGCGGCCCTCAAGGTAAGTGAGATATTTCTATTTCTGGGGAATCCAGGAATCTACCAGCTCCTGATGTTCTTTTACCCATTTTTCCGCTCCTTCTTTTTCATTATATTCATTTTGTGATACATCATCCAGCAAGCTGCTGATTTCTTCGGTGCTCAGATGTATGTTTTCTATCAGTTTTACCACAAACGGGTGTTGCTCACCAAATCCTTTGCAGGCAATGGCTGTAATTGTTTCCGCTTTACCAAAAATGCCTTTCGGGTCTTCTAAAAATTTTAATTTAAAGCGGGTGAACATCCAATGGGGAGTCCATCCCGTCACCACAATCCATTGATGTTCGTCAATGGCTCTTTTTAGTACTGCGGTCATAGCCGGTCCGCTAGACTCCAGCAATTTGTAATCCAGATTGTATTTTTCTATGGCCATATCTGCAGCATGCATAATCCCTGCGCCGGCATCAATGCCGATAATCTCGCCTCCGAATTTTTCTTTGTTGGCATTTAATTGGTCAATAGAATGAATGTCCACATAATCGGGGACTACCAGACCGATACGGGCATCTGGATAGATCTTGCCTAAGATTTCCAGATTCTTTCCGTATTGTTTCATATAATCGGCCTGTGTGGCCGGTAACCAAGCATCCATCAGCAAATCTACTTTGCCACGGGCCATTGTTGCATAGATAGGAGCAGGATCAGCATTCTTTAAAATGACATGATAACCTTGTTGTTCAAGAATCACTTCCGTTAAATAGGTCAGAGCGATGCCATCGTCCCAGTTTATGTATCCAATGCTTATTGTCTTATCATCTTTTTTCCCGCTGCAAGAGGTAAGCAACAGGAGGAAAGACAAAAAATATAGTATTTTCTTCATGCTTATTTCCCTTTCTTTTGTTTTCCAAGTCCTTGTGTTATTCTATCCAGAATGATGGCTAGGATGACTACTGCGATACCGCCTTCGAAACCTAAACCTATTTTCATCTGCGTGATACCTTTCAATACGATTTCCCCTAACCCTCCGGCTGCAATCATAGCGGCAATGACCACCATGGAGAGCGACATTAGGATTGTCTGGTTTATACCGGTCATGATAGTGGGCAATGCCAGCGGTAATTGTACCTTGAATAATAATTGCATAGGTGTCGCACCAAAAGAGCGCGAAGCTTCTATAACATTCTTCGGTACTTGCTTGATACCCAGGCTGGTCAGACGCACTACGGGAGGCATGGCAAAAATAATGGTGGCAAAAGCTCCCGGAACGGTTCCCAGCCCGAAAAAGAGTACGGCAGGAATCAGATAGACGAAAGCAGGCATCGTTTGCATCAGGTCGAGGATAGGATGCAGAATTTTATCACATCGTTTGCTGTTTGCGCTCCATATTCCCAATGGAAGTCCCATGATAAGAGCGATGATGGTAGACGAAAGCACCAATGCTAAAGTCTGCATGGTTTCGTTCCAAAATCCCATTCCCCAAATCAGTAATAATCCTAAAATGGTAAAAATGCTGACTCCTTTTCCCGATTTATACCAAGCCAGGATGGCCAGCAATGCTATTGTTACATAAAAAGGTATCCACATCAATATGTTTTGGAACCCATCTATGAACCCGCCTATTCCAACATTAATGGCGTCGAAAAGAGGGGCAAAGTTTTCTGTGAGCCAGTTGATGGCTGTTTCTATATATTTTCCTATGTTTATCATAATTCGATAGCGTTTTGAATAAGTTCATTAATTTCTTCTTTATCTTTTCCGGTCATCTCTACTACGATGGACGATAGAGGAACCAAGCCTTTCAGTTCGCGTTCTTCATTTACCACATAAATGGGAGAATTGGTTTTCGTAATTAAGGGAAGCAGATCCTCAATCTTTGTGTCCTCCGTAACGGAATGTACTTCACTTTGTACGGCTTCCTTGATTGATTTTATACCTTTATGCCGAAGAATGGCGGCACTTTCCAATGTAATCTCTCCTATCAGCTTGTCATTTTCATCTATCACAGGAAGCACGGTAATATCTCTTTCTTTCATCTTTCTGATCAGAACCTCGGGACCTTCTTTACGCAGACGGGCTACGGCGGGACGGGTTATCATAATACTTCCTGCCGTTATGATTTTGCTCCGGTCCACATTTTCTACAAATCTTGCCACATAGTCATTGGCTGGTTCTGTTAAAATTTCTTCTGAAGTTCCGACTTGCACCACTTCTCCGTCTCTCATAATGGCAATGCGGTCACCCAGTTTAATTGCTTCGCTCAAATCATGCGTGATAAAGACGATGGTCTTTTTCATTTTGGATTGCAGCGCCAGCATTTCATCTTGCATTTGTACGCGGATCAATGGGTCCAAAGCGGAAAAGGCTTCATCCATCAGTAATATTTCCGGATCATTTGCCAAAGCGCGTGCCAACCCGACACGTTGCTGCATTCCGCCGGAAAGTTGTCCGACCATCTGATTCTGATATCCTTTCAGCCCGACTATTTCCATACTCTTCATGGCTTTTTTCTCACGTTCTTGTTTGGGAACTCCTTGGAGTTCAAGACCGAATGCAATATTGCTTAAAACACTGCGATGAGGTAACAAACCAAAATTTTGGAACACCATAGCTATCTCCCGGCGACGCATTTCCAACAATTCCTTATCAGATGCGGCAGTAATATCTGTTCCATTAATCAGTACTTGTCCTTTTGTGGGTTTGATTAATCGGTTTATGCAGCGCAATAAAGTTGATTTGCCACTACCCGATAGCCCCATGATTACGAAGAATTCTCCTTCTTTGATTGTCAGATTGGCGTTTTTAACTGCTACAGTACAATTAGTCGCCTTTAAAATTTCATTTTTGCTTTTTCTTTCTTTCAACATCCGGAACGCTTTCTGCTTTTCCGGACCGAAAACAAGATATAAGTCTTTTATTTCTATTTTATTCATAGTCTATAATAGTTTAAATTAATTAAGAATAGGGAGGAATTGACGGAAGTAAATTGAGATGTCATCCGGTATATTTAACGAAACAAAATATAAAAAGGTTCATTATAAGATGAGTTTAATTGATCAGTAAATATGTTTCTTACAGCTTGTTATTGTTTACTCCCTACGGGAGTGGTTCAGAAAATCCGAGATTAAAAAAGATAATCAGAAAGCGTTTTCTATAAAACAGAAATTAAGTATTATCCTTTTGTCGAGCGTTCATTTTATTCTATCTTTGTCCCGCAAAACAGAATAAATATATGGATAGTATTTTAATTATTGATGATGAACCGCAAATACGCAAACTTCTTTCGCGTATGATGGAATTGGAAGGTTACGAAGTATTCCAGGCAGCCGATTGCCAGTCTACATTGAAACAACTTAAGTTACATAATCCCCAAGTGGTGTTGTGTGATGTGTTTTTGCCGGACGGCAATGGAGTGGATATGGTTACAACCATCAAAAAACTCTATCCAGAATTGGAGGTGATACTTTTGACCGCCCACGGTAATATTCCGGATGGTGTGCAGGCAATCAAGAATGGAGCCTTTGATTATATCACCAAAGGGGATGATAATAATAAAATTATTCCGTTAATCAGCCGGGCTATGGCTCAGGCTAAAAAGAATGTAGGGGAAAAAGTGAAAACAGAAGAAACCCAAAGTTTCTCTTTTGACGCTATAAAAGGGAAGTCGGAGGGTATGCAACAAGCCGTAGCATTGGCCCGAAAGGTTTCGGCAACGGATGTTACAGTCTTGCTGACCGGAGAAACAGGCACGGGGAAAGAAGTCTTTGCACAAGCCATCCATCGCAACAGTCTTCGCAAAGAGAATGCTTTTGTGGCTGTAAACTGTTCTGCTTTTAGCAAAGATCTGCTTGAAAGCGAGATATTCGGTCATAAAGCCGGTTCGTTTACCGGAGCGATGAAAGATAAGAAGGGGCTGTTCGAAGTGGCCGATAACGGAACCATCTTTTTGGATGAAATAGGTGAAATGGCTTTCGAGCTGCAGGCCAAATTGCTTCGTGTGCTCGAAGCGGGAGAGTACATCAAGATAGGCGACACGAAACCGACGAAAGTGAATGTCCGCGTTATCTCCGCCACCAATCGGGACCTGAAAAAAGAAATAGAACAAGGTAATTTCCGTGAAGATCTTTATTATCGTCTTTCTGTTTTTCAGATACACCTCCCTCCTCTTCGTGAGCGCAAAGAAGACATCGAACTTTTGGCGGGAAGCTTTATCCAACTCTTTTCAAAAAAACTGGGGAAACAAGTGGAAGGGATGGCTCCGGAGTTCTTGAATGCTTTGAAAGCTGCCGACTGGAGAGGAAATATCCGTGAATTGCGAAACGTGATAGAACGCAGCATGATTGTCTGCGACAAACAGCTTACCTTACAAGATCTTCCTATTGAAATACAGAATACCCGACAGGAAGATTATTCCGGCAAGAATTATTCGGAGTTTGAACTGGCCGCTATGGAAAAACGTCATATTGCTAAAGTTCTGCAACATACTAAAGGAAACAAGACTGAGGCTTCACGTTTATTGAAAATAGGTTTGACTACTTTATATAGAAAAATAGAGGAATACGGTATTTAGTTATTGAGTACCATTGATTAAGCCGTTTCCTCCTTATGGCTAAGCCCACTCTTATGGTTTGCTGCTACAGTTTCTTCCGGTGGACTGTACAGTCCACCGGGGTAGTCCGTACAGTCCATTGCAGTGGACTGTACGGAGCGATGCCGGCGACTATAGTATGTAACCGTAAGAATGGGCTTAACCATAAGGAAGAAAGAGCTTAGTATCAGGTATGAAAGACCATACGGTAGCGTTTCACAAGCTGGAACACTTACTACACTCTTCTGTCCGTCACAGTTTCAGCAAAGATGGAAATGGAATCGGTATAGTACGGATTTTAGAAATCCCCCGTGGCTTTCCTCAGCAAGACAGGAGCTCTCGATATACTTCAGCATCTTCTTCCGAGAAACAGCATACAATCACTTCTCCTTCATAGCCATGTGCCATTTCTTCCCCGATGGCATTCAATGCGATACGTGCCGCTTCTTCCTTGGGATAATGATATACGCCGGTACTGATACAGGGGAATGCAATGCTTTGGATGCCGTTTTCTCTCGCTAGTATAAAACTGGTACGATAACATGATGCAAGTTTTTCGGCTTCTCCATGCGTTCCCCCATGCCATACGGGCCCTACAGTATGAATTACTTTCCTGCATGGCAGGTTGTATGCATCAGTTATCTTGCTTTCCCCTGTCGGACAACCGCCCAATGTTTTGCATTCCGCTAACAACGCCGGACCTGCAGCCCGATGGATAGCTCCATCTACACCGCCACCACCCAGCAACGAACTGTTGGCTGCATTTACAATGGCGTCGACTTTTAAAGTAGTGATATCGGCTACGGTAACATTTATCTTTTTCATTTTTCCTTTCTGTTTTTCTGTATTAAAACCTCTATACAAAGCTATATAATAAATTGGGGAATTATACAGTTTGGCAGCAAATAAATCAATTATTCTCCTGTTTTGATATCCTTCCCTTTTCATTTTGAAAAGATCTTCTTTTGCTCCCTCTTTTTTCTTGTTGTTATATCTGTATATAAATCAATTACTTATCTCCTGTTTGCCAGTAATGGCACACTATTGGCATATAGCGTGGCAGTTAACAATAGTATTAATTTAAAAAAAGGAATTATGGATTTATTTTCAATCGGATTTGCGGTTTGTACCTTGAGCGGCATAGCTTGCTTTTGGCTTTTCTTTAAATGTATAGACTGGTTCGAGAAGATCTAAAAAAAGAAAGGAGAAACAAGTTATGTACACAGCATTATTTGTAGTTAGTTTGATTATGTTCGGCTATATGATGTATGTTCTTATCAAGCCGGAGAAGTTTTAAAAAAGTAAGTTAAGAAATAAAGAGTTATGAATACTGAAGTTTTAGGTGTTATAGCGCAAATTGTCTTATTGATAGTGCTTAGCTATCCTTTGGGCAAATATATCGCTAAAGTTTATAAAGGTGAAAAGACTTGGTCGGATTTTATGAAGCCCGTTGAACGGGTTATGTTCAAACTGAGTGGTATCAATCCCAATGAGGAGATGAACTGGAAACAGTTTTTGAGAGCCTTGCTGGTGGTAAATCTATTTTGGTTCCTTTGGGGGATGGTACTGTTGGTTACACAAGGTGTGCTGCCGCTTAACCCGGATGGAAATGCCGGTCAGACTGCGCATCAGGCATTCAATACTTGTATCAGTTTCATGGTGAACTGTAACTTGCAACATTATAGCGGTGAAAGTGGGCTGACTTATTTTACTCAGCTATTCGTCATCATGCTCTTTCAGTTTATTACTGCCGCTACCGGTATGGCTGCCATGGCAGGTATAATGAAAGCGCTGGCTGCAAAGACTACTCAGACTATTGGCAATTTCTGGAACTATTTGGTATTAAGTTGTACCCGTGTCCTGTTGCCTCTTTCATTGATCGTAGGTTTTATCCTGATTGTGCAAGGCACTCCGATGGGCTTTGACGGAAAAATGAAGGTGACCACCATGGAAGGAACTACACAATATGTATCACAAGGCCCTACGGCGGCTATTGTCCCTATCAAACAATTGGGTACTAATGGGGGTGGTTATTTTGGTGTAAACTCTTCTCATCCCTTGGAGAACCCTACCTATTTTGCTAATATGGTGGAATGTTGGTCTATCCTTATCATACCTATGGCGATGGCATTTGCATTCGGTTTCTATCTGAAACGTAAAAAATTGGGTTATAGTATATATGGTGTCATGCTGTTTGCTTATCTGGTAGGAGTTTGTATCAATGTCAGTCAGGAGATGGGTGGTAATCCACGTATTGATGAGATGGGGATAGCGCAGGATAATGGCGCGATGGAAGGTAAAGAAATACGTTTGGGCTCGGCCGCCACTGCTTTGTGGAGTATTACTACTACGGTTACTTCCAATGGTTCTGTCAATGGTATGCACGATTCAACAATGCCGCTTTCGGGTATGATGGAAATGCTGAACATGCAGATCAACACATGGTTTGGCGGTGTAGGTGTGGGATGGATGAACTACTTTACATTTATTATTATCGCCGTGTTCATCAGTGGGTTGATGGTAGGCCGTACACCGGAGTTTCTTGGTCATAAAGTAGAAGCACGTGAAATGAAGATTGCTTCCATTGTAGCACTACTTCATCCGTTTATCATTTTAGTTGGTACAGCATTGGCTGCTTATCTGTTTGTTCATGCGCCTGCATTTGTGGAAAGTGAAGGTGGCTGGTTGAACAATCCCGGATATCATGGTCTGAGTGAAATGCTTTATGAATACACCTCGTGTGCCGCCAATAATGGTTCCGGTTTTGAAGGACTGGGTGATAACACATGGTTTTGGAACTACTCTTGTGGTATTGTGCTGATATTAGGACGTTTTGTCCCGATTGTAGGTCAAGTGGCCATAGCAGGTATTCTGGCTAAGAAAAAATTTATTCCCGAAAGCGCCGGCACATTGCAAACCGATACAGTGACATTCGGTGTGATGACATTTGCGGTTATTTTTATTGTTGCCGCACTATCATTCTTCCCGGTACATGCATTAAGCACTATTGCCGAGCACTTGAGTTTATAATTCTGATAACAGACAACGATATTAATAGAAGATATGAAAGATAATAAATCAGCTTCTTTATTTCAGAAGGAGCAAGTTATTGACAGCATAAAACAATCATTCGTGAAGTTGAATCCGCGAGTGATGATTAAGAATCCGATTATGTTCACGGTAGAGGTTTGTACAGCTATTATGTTCTTGGTGATGCTCTACTCTATCGTTAATGATTCACAAGGCTCATTTATTTATAATTTATGGGTTTTCGTAATTCTGTTCATCACCTTGTTATTTGCTAATTTTGCTGAAGCTATTGCCGAAGCGCGCGGAAAAGCACAAGCCGATAGCCTGAGGAAGACTCGTGAGGAGACCCCTGCCAAATTGATTGTGAACGGGACTTTGAAAACAGTCAGTAGTTCCCAGTTAAAGAAAGGTGATATTTTTGTATGTGAGGCAGGAGATGTTATTCCTGCCGATGGCGAGATCATCGAAGGACTGGCGTCTATTGACGAAAGTGCCATCACAGGCGAATCCGCTCCTGTAATCCGTGAAGCAGGCGGTGACAAGAGTTCAGTAACAGGAGGTACAAAAGTATTGTCCGATCAGATAAAAGTAATGGTAAGCACCCAGCCGGGTGAAAGTTTCTTGGATAAGATGATTGCATTGGTGGAAGGCGCATCCCGCCAGAAAACACCGAATGAAATTGCATTGACTATCCTGTTGGCAGCATTTACATTGGTCTTTGTCATTGTGTGTATCACCCTTAAACCGTTTGCCGATTATACGGGAACTGTCATTACCATTGCTTCTTTTCTGTCCTTGTTTGTCTGCCTCATTCCCACCACTATCGGAGGATTGCTTTCGGCTATCGGTATCGCCGGGATGGATCGTGCTCTGCGTGCCAACGTCATAACCAAATCGGGTAAAGCAGTGGAAACAGCCGGAGATATAGATACTTTGCTTCTTGATAAAACAGGAACAATAACTATAGGAAACCGTAAAGCTACTCGTTTTTATCCGGCTCAGGGAGTGGATGAACATGCTTTCATCGAAGCCTGCCTACTCTCATCTGTATCTGATGATACTCCGGAAGGTAAATCTATTATTGAACTGGGACGTGAATCGGGTTTACGGATGCGTAATTTGAATACCGATGGTGCTCATATGATAAAATTTACCGCCGAAACCAAATGCTCGGGTATTAACTTGAAGGATGGAACAGAAATCCGTAAAGGTGCATTTGATGCTATCCGCAAGATAGCTTTGTCTGCCGGAAACCCTTTCCCAAAAGAAACGGAAGATATCATTCAAACCATTACAAGTAATGGAGGTACTCCATTGGTGGTGAGTGTCAATAAGAAAATTGCAGGAGTTATAGAATTGCAGGATATCATAAAACCGGGTATTCAGGAACGTTTTGAACGTTTACGCAAGATGGGGGTAAAAACAGTCATGGTGACGGGAGATAACCCTTTGACCGCCAAATATATTGCAGAGAAAGCCGGAGTAGACGACTTCATAGCCGAAGCTAAACCGGAGGATAAGATGGAGTATATCAAGAAAGAGCAGGCTGCCGGCAAACTGGTTGCCATGATGGGTGACGGAACAAATGATGCTCCTGCCCTTGCCCAAGCTAATGTGGGGGTTGCCATGAATAGCGGTACACAGGCTGCCAAGGAAGCAGGGAATATGGTGGATTTGGATAATGATCCTACCAAGCTGATAGAAATTGTTGAGATAGGTAAACAATTGCTGATGACACGTGGTACACTGACCACTTTCTCCATAGCCAATGATGTGGCCAAATATTTTGCCATTGTTCCTGCATTGTTCATGCTTTCCATTCCAGAACTGGCTGCATTGAATATTATGGGGTTGCATAGCCCTGAGAGTGCTATCTTATCTGCAGTTATATTCAATGCCATCATTATTCCTATTCTGATTCCGCTGGCATTGAAAGGAGTTCAATACAAACCGATAGGAGCTTCCGCCTTGCTTCGTCGTAATCTTTTGATATATGGCATAGGTGGTGTTATTGCTCCTTTTGTGGGTATTAAATTAATAGATTTAGTAGTAGGATTATTCTTTTAACAAGTAAATAACAATGAAAAATTTTATAAAGTCATTCAGACTTACTTTAGTCTTTTGTGTGTTTTTCTCAGTATGCTATATACTAGTCTTATGGATTTTCGCTCAATTTGCCGGACCTAATTCCGGCAATGCCGAGATTGTGGAACTTAACGGAAAAGTGGTAGGTGCAGCCAATGTGGGACAATTATTTACAGAAGATATCTATTTCTGGGGACGTCCTTCATGTGCTGGTGAAGGTTATGATGCGGCTAGTTCGGCCGGTAGCAATAAAGGTCCTACCAATGAGGAGTATCTGGCTGAAGTAGAAGCTCGGATTGATACATTTTTAAAGCATCATCCTTACTTGAGCCGTAAGGAAGTACCTGCCGAAATGGTAACAGCCAGCGGTTCCGGATTGGATCCTGACATCACTCCGGCCTGCGCATACGTGCAGGTACAACGTGTGGCTAAAGCTCGCGGAATGAGTGAGGAAACTGTAAAAGCTATTGTAGATAAAGCTGTGGAAAAACCGTTTATGGGCATGTTCGGTACAGAGAAGGTGAATGTGTTAAAACTGAATGCTGCTTTAGAAAAGGCAAAATAATAAAAATATATAGTCATTAAATTAGGAAGATGTGCGTCATGAAAAAGAGAAGTTTCCTGGATACCGAGAGCCTGTCGGCTCTAGAAGCTGTGGCTATCATTGTATTGTTCTTTGCTTTGATAACATGGATTCTTGATCTTTGACGTGCATCACCATTGAATGATGCATCTTGATTCAGAAAAACTCAAAATGGATATTTCCTTTCAGACAATAAGAAGGAAATAGTAGAAATATGTAAAACATGAATATTAATTAGTTTAATTTTTTAAGATGAAAAGGAATTTGAAAAAAGTGGTCTTGGTGCTGGCTTTACTGTTGCCTGGAGTGATAAAAGCACAAGAATTTAACGTAACGGCTAAGGCAGATTTTGTAAGTGATTACATTTGGCGTGGCGCTTACCAGAATTCAGGATTTTCTGTACAGCCTACATTAGGATTATCTTACGGCAACCTTTCTTTATCTGCTTGGGGGAGTCAGAGCCTGACCAAGACAGACGGTGCACAAGAGTTTGACATCAATTTAAGCTATACTATTGGCGGTTTAGGTATTACAGTAACCGACTATTGGTGGAATGGCATCACCATGCCCTACGGGGATTATAAGCATGATCATCATTTTGAAGGAACATTAGCTTATAATTTCGGCGAGAACTTTCCTCTGACCTTGAGTTGGTCTACTATGTTTGCGGGAGGAGACGATAACAAAGACGGTGATCGTGCTTATTCCACTTATATCAATGCTTCTTATAATATTGCTTGCCCGGCAGAAATTACGCTCACTCCTTCCGTTGGTTTCACTCCTTGGAAAGGAATGTATGATGCTGATGGTGCTGCTTTTACAGATATTGCTTTAAAAGCTTCCAAGAACATTAATATTACAGATAATTTTTCTTTGCCTTTGTTTGTACAGGCTATTGTTTCGCCCTCATTTGACAAAACTTATCTGATAGCCGGATTAAGTATTGGGTTTTAAATGTGTGATTTTTTTGATGAAAAGGAGAAATGCAAAGCATTTCTCCTTTTTGTTGTATTAGAGTGACTTATCTTTTTTTGATTCTTGCCAGATGTGGTATTTTTGTTCAAAGAGTTGCCACGTGGAGAATGGAATATGGCAAAAACTAAAGATAGTTTTGTATCTCTTTAATGTTATTCAACTTAATAAAGTGGGAGTGCGTTACTTCTCCTTCACATTGTTCGTGTGCCCAAGTGATATGATGAGGTACATAGGCTGCATAACCTCCGAGTTCCAATATGGGAATAATATCTGACTTTATTGAGTTTCCTATCATCAGTAAATTTTCTGCCTTACACCCTAAATTATCAAGCAATCTTTTATAATCCGCATTCTTCTTGTCGCTCATTATTTCTATGTGGCAAAAACATTCTTGTAGTCCGGACGCAGAAATCTTTCTTTTTTGATCGAACAGATCACCTTTGGTGGCCAATACTAATTTATAATTTTCGCACAAGGCTGATATGACTTCTTGCACACCGTCCAATAATATGATTGGCCTTTGCAGAAGTTCCTGGCCTGATCGGAGGATTTCTTTTACGAGATTGAGATCTCCTTCTCCATTAGTAACTTTGCAAATGGTTTCAATCATGCAAAGCAGCATTCCTTTCAGTCCATAACCATAGATATCCAGATTTTTTATTTCTGTTTTGAACAGTTCTTCTGATATGGAAGGAGCTGGTAAATATTTCCTCAGAAGATGACAAAATCTGTGTTCCAACTCTTGAAAATAAAGTTCATTTTCCCAAAGAGTGTCATCGGCATCAAAAGCGATAAATTCTATTTTATTTTTCATGTTTTATTATTAGAATAGGAAGAGGGAGCAATCATATCATAATGTATTGTTTTGTCCGTCTTTTAAGTTCTGTATAAATTCGGCAATATTTCGTCCATCCACCAAGCCATGGTGGACACTGATGGATATAGGGAGCAAAAGTTTCTTTTTTTCTTGTATCAGCTTACCTGTGGAAATTTTGGGTATAGAATCTCCTGTTTGAATTGAACCGGCATGTTTCATCTCGGAAAAGGCAAACCAAGGCAGAGCCGAATAACGGATGACATCTGCTCTTGCAGTGTCCTTGGAAAAAGAAAGTCCGGCACTGTTTTTTACTCTATGTATTTCCTTTTCTGCATTTTCAATAAATAAGGAAAGATCTGTGTCATACTCAAAAAATCCAAAGCCAAAAGTTCCGTCCTCTCTTCCGATAGTGGGCGAAATATTGATTTTATCATATTCTACTACTTCTCCGTTTTCTATACGTAATTTGAATGCAGTAGTTGCATTGATACATTTCAATAGGAAGTACACAGAATAAAGAAAAAAAGAAACCTCCATATTTTTACTTTGTTGATATACGCTTGTGAAATCAACAGTCGTAGTAATTCCCCAAAAAGGGTCATCGAGAGCCGAGAAGAATTTAAAATGCTCTTTTCTATTCCAATTGTCCAGGTTAATAACTCGCTTCATTTTCTATTTGCTCTGTTTTTCTTTTATGTGTATTATTTCTGTTGCAACTATTTTAACGATAAAACATATTGTTGCAAATATACAAAAAGTATTTTAACAGAGATGTTCTTTGTTTGCTTTAAATCCATTTTATTATTTCCTGTTCTGTGCTAAAGTTAAGAATGGATAACAGCAACTATTTTAAAAGGTTATTCAGGACTGATAATCAACTATATGTCTATTTTTGTTTATAAGGGAAAGAATTCTATTAAATTCATAAGTCAGATTTTTGTATGGATAACAATTTAGGTGATAGAATTGGCAATAAAGTACAAATCGCTATAAGGATAAAATAATGTTTTATTTAATCAAAAACAAAAGCAACAAATACCTTGTCGGACGAATTGTTGCTTCTGTTTACTCAGGAAGGTCACATAACAAAAGAGTCTTGTAATTGAGTTTGCTTTATTACATCAAATTTCTCTGATGGAATATCTAGAAAGGCTTTGCACAGTGTCACTAATGCCTTTTCTCTATCTTGTTCCCGTACCAGCACTGAAAGATTGTGAGTGCTGCTACCGTATGAAATCATGCATACCGGCATTTCTTTCAGTGTTTCTATAATTCTGGCTTCCAACCCTGTATGCTTTTCCCAATTTAGATCTCCAATAACGCTGACCACAGACATTTCTGTTTCCATTCCTATTTCCGCATACTTATGTAATTCACGATATATCAGGCGTAATGTGTCGTTGCTACATTTCACAGCCAATGAAACACTTACATTAGAGGAAGTCGCTAAATAGACAGGAACCTTATATTTCTCGAACACATCAAATACTTTTCCAATAAATAGATAAGAAGTAAGAATCCCCAACGAACGAAGTTTGACAAAGACCACACCTCTGCGTGAAACAGCAGCTTTTACTTTTGTTCCTGTTTTTTCTGATGATATTCGTAATGTATCTTTCGGTGTTTTTATCAATACAATAGCCATACCGGCGGTGCGCGCCAGCGGAATACATTCCGGATGAAGCAATGCAATGCCGCTATCAATAAAATTCTCGGCTTCACCGTATGTAAGAGTTCGAGTATGTTCCATACCTCGGAAACAAATTTCATCAGAATGTAAGGATGTTATAATTTCATCCGCATGGAATACAGCCCCGATAACAGTGGCATAATACTCATTTCCTATTTGTGGGAAGAAATCCACTTCATCATATACATTTTTACACAAACGGCTTTGGGTAATAAGAATGTGAACATCGGGACAGTCTTTCATCAGTTCTTCTACATTCTTTTTCACATACTTTATATCCGGTTTTCGATCAAGCCCTAGTCGCATGAAATGACATGAGTTCAAGATGAAGTTCTTTTTTGTACATTCTTCTAAATAATGTGACAGAATAAGAGAGGATATCATTGCTCCGTGAGCCATGATCTCATGATCGTCAATGATGTTCAGATTTTCATTACATAAACGGGAAATTTGATCGATGTGTACTTTTATTTCTTTGGCAGCTTCTGCTTTCTGTATTTCGGAGGAAAGAAGATTGTCCAGCCAATTTCTACAATCATTCTCAAAATCCTGCAATTGACTCATAACCTCTTCGATATCGACATGGAATAAAGAAATAGAAACAGCTTGCAGCTTTTGGGCAATGCTGGTAAAAGTGTCGAGCACTATAATAGAACGTTCGTTCATGTTAATTACTTCAGTCCAATGTTTCAGTTCGGTGGCAGATTTAATATTTTCTAAATTATATACTTTCATTTTTTTATTGCATTTTATTCTTTTGGAGTTTCTTTTTCATTTTAACAGGCAAATTTCCATATTGGAAAGCTATGTTTTTACTAGTTTCATCTTTATTAGTTTGTTAATCAGTTATTTCTTATTGTTTGCTCGCTACCTTTTCTATAAGTTGATAGCGTTATACTCCATATAAATCAAAATCGATGCCATTACAAAAATTGCACTTTTATCTTTCAGCTATTTCATTTCCCATTTTAGAAAAAAGGCTTTCATATTGAAAAAGTATAAACTAATCAATAAACATATATCATGTTGATAATAAGATGTTTAAATTAGTGGTATGACTTTTGTCATCTAATTGAAAAAAAGAATTATATAAAAATGAAATTGTATATCATATCAAACAGACTGCCCGTGAAGGCTGTCGCAGAAAAAGATACCTTTGTTTTCTCACGTAGTGAAGGAGGTCTGACAACGGGACTAAATTCCCTACAGGGCAATTACGAGAAACATTGGGTGGGGTGGCCCGGAATCTGTACAGACAAAGAGGAAGAAAAACAGGATATCTGTCACCGGTTGGAGGAAATGAATCTCCATCCCATATTTTTATCCGATGAGCAATATAAGAACTATTATGAGGGATACAGTAACAGTACCCTGTGGCCTTTATGTCACTATTTCTTTGCCTATACATTATATAGAAAAAGTTTCTGGCAATCTTACCAAGAGGTTAACGCTTTGTTTTGTCGGGAAATTATCCGCCTTGTGGAACCGGATGATTGGGTCTGGGTACAAGATTATCAGTTGATGTTACTTCCGGAAATGCTTCGCCAAGAGCTTCCCCAGTTGCATATCGGTTATTTCCATCATATTCCATTTCCATCTTATGAGTTATTCCGAATTCTACCTGAACGTGCCGAAATACTGAAAGGATTGTTAGGAGCCGATTTTATCGCATTTCATACACATGACTATATGCGTCATTTCATCAGTGCGGCCGAACGGGTACTCCATATAGATTTCAGTTTGGATGAAACCCGGATAGGCAGTCGCATTGTGCGCGTTGATGCACTTCCGATGGGGATAAATTATGACCTTTACCACAATGTGTCACAACAAAAAAATGTTTGGAAGGCTATAGAACGAACCCGTCTCTTGTTTGGCAAACATAAACTTATCCTATCGGTAGACCGTTTGGATTATAGTAAAGGTATTTTGCACCGCCTTTATGGATTTGCCTCTTTTTTGGAACACCATCCCGAATATCATGGCAAGGTAACACTGGCTATGGTCATAGTTCCTTCACGTGATCATGTAGGCAGTTATGCCGAATTGAAAACCCGGATTGACGAGGAAATAGGTTCTATCAACGGACGATATTCTACAATGAACTGGACTCCGGTCTGCTATTTTTATCATGGTTTTTCATTCGAAGAATTGGCTGCTATGTATTTTATAGCTGATATTGCATTAGTAACTCCTTTGCGTGACGGAATGAACTTGGTTGCCAAAGAGTATGTTGCTGTCAAGCAAGACAATCCCGGTGTATTGGTTTTAAGTGAAATGGCTGGTGCCGCTGTGGAACTGACCGACGCCTTGCTGGTTAATCCCAATGATACGGAGCAGATAGAAAATGCCATTTGCCGGGCATTGGAAATGCCGTTTGAAGAACAGAAAGAACGGATGCACCGTATGCAGTCTATTGTATCCGTACAGACTGTCAATAAATGGGCTGCCGATTTTGTAAATGAATGGCAGGAAGTGGCACACAAAAACAAAACCATGCTTTTTAAGAAGATAGGATCACAGAATATGCAGGAAATTCAGCATCAATACTTACATGCTAAAAAGCGTTTGATTTTGTTGGATTATGACGGGACACTGGTCCCTTTTCAGAAAAGGCCGGAAGATGCCTCTCCTACTCCACAATTGCTGGATACATTGCAGAAACTGACCGCCGACCCCTTGAATCATGTGGTAATAAACAGCGGACGTGACCATTTTACTTTAGAGAAGTGGTTGGGTGCACTGCCTCTTTCCTTTGCAGCCGAACATGGGGCCTTTTATAAAGAGAATGGTGTATGGCACAAGAATGTACACGGGCAGGAATGGAGCCCCGGATTGCTTTCTATATTAAAATTATTTGTTAGCAAGACTCCTCGCTCCCATCTTGAAGTCAAAGAAACGGCACTTGCCTGGCATTATCGTGAGGCCGATGCATGGTTGGGCAGATTACGTGCGCAACAGTTGGTCAATTCCTTGATATCTATTTGCTTGAAACAGAATTTGCAAATCATGCAGGGTAATAAGGTAATAGAAATAAAATCTCCCGAATTTACCAAAGGTTCAGAAGTAAACAGGCTTTTGCTTGCCACCCGATATGATTTTATCTTGGCAATAGGAGATGATACTACGGATGATGATATGTTTAAAGCCGTACCTGTTACTGCTGTGACTGTAAAGATTGGTACAGCATCCGAGAGTGCACGTTACAATCTGCCCGTACAGACAGACACCTTGCCGTTTTTACAACGGCTGACAGATGAAGGCATGGTGAAAGCAGCCTTGAAAAGTGGTTTGAAAGGGCAGTTATCATCGGCTATAGATTTTTTTAAACGGATAATAAACCACTAACATTACAAAAAAAATAACCATGGATAATTTGAATTACGGTGTAATCGGTAATTGCTGCACAGCCGCACTGATTTCCGAAAAAGGAAGTATTGAATGGCTATGTTTTCCAAATTTTGATTCACCTTCTATTTTTGCAGCTCTTCTAGATCGTGAAAAAGGCGGGACTTTTGGTTTTGAAGTTTCAGAAGACTATCACACCATCCAATCGTATGTTCCCCATACCAATATTCTTTCCACTACTTTTGTGTCAGAACAAGACGAATTTGCGGTAGTCGACTTTATGCCTTGTTATGAGTTATATGATAATAAGGAATATTATCGTCCAGCTGAGGTCTATCGTTATATCCGCTGGATTAAAGGTCGTCCTCGCATTAAAGTCAATTACCATCCGGCTCCCGATTATGCTCGTGGAAAAGCGTTTTTTAATGTAACTTCCCGGTATATTGAAACCTATTCTTCTTCTAACAACAAGGACAGACAATATCTGTATTCCTCTTTGCCGTTGCAAGGTATTGTAAACCATCAGGAATTTATATTAGAGAAAGATGAATTTTTTCTTCTTTCATACAATGAAAAGGTGATTCCTGTTGATATAGAGCGTGAGAAACTGGAGTATTGCCGCACGTTGGTTTATTGGTTGAACTGGACGGATCGTACAAGAAAGTTCACTATTTACAACGATATAATAGAGCGTAGCTTACTCACCCTGAAGATGATGTCCTTTTATAATGGCGCGGTATTAGCCTCTCTTACTACCAGCCTGCCCGAAGCTGTGGGAGAAGTACGCAATTGGGATTACCGTTTTTGTTGGTTGCGAGATGCCTCCATGTCCATAGAGACCCTTTTCAAAATAGGTCATGCCGATGCAGCCCGCAAATTCATGAAATTCATACAATCTACTTTTGTTGCCGAGCATGACACTTATCAAATAATGTATGGCATTCGTGGGGAAAGGAAATTGACTGAAGTTATACTCGACCATCTTTCAGGATATAAAAACTCCAAACCGGTGCGTATCGGCAATGATGCTTATCATCAAAGGCAGAATGATTCGTTCGGCTATTTGATGGATTTGATTTACCAATATTACCGGTTGATGCCAGGTACATTGGATGAAATAGAAGATATGTGGGAAATGGTGAAAAGCATTATGATGACTGTGGTGGAAGATTGGAGAAAGCCTGATAAAGGAATTTGGGAGATACGGGGTGAAGGACAGCATTTCGTTTCGTCCAAAGTGATGTGTTGGGTTGCTTTGGACAGAGGAGCCCGCATAGCTCGTATTCTGAATAAATATGAGAATAGCCGACGTTGGGAAGAAGAAGCTGATGCAATTAAAGCTGATGTTATGAGAAACGGCTGGAAGGAAGAAATACAAAGTTTTTCACAAGCATACGGCAATCTGGATTTGGATTCTTCTTTACTGTTAATGGAACCTTATGGATTTATAGATGCTGATGATATTCGTTATCATAAAACAGTGAAAGCCGTCAAGAAATCCCTGTTACACAAAGGGTTGATGTACCGTTATAATACTCATGATGATTTTGGCTGTCCTTCTTCGGCCTTTACCATCTGTACTTTCTGGCTGATCCGTGCACTTTATGTCATCGGGGAAAAAAACGAAGCACGCTGTCTGTTCGATGAAATTTTGCAATATTCAAACCATTTGGGTCTGTTCAGTGAAGATATTGATTTCGAAACAAAAGAACAATTGGGTAATTTCCCACAAGCTTATTCTCATCTGGCACTGGTAAATACTGCTGTGTTATTTGCAGAAGAAGATAAAAGGCTAATCTTTAAATAAGGAAAAGCCTTGCCGAAAAACAAAAAACAGAGAAACAGCATTTCCTGTTCTCTGTTTTTTGTTATATTTGTAGATATATCCAAGAATATAGCATGGATAGAGATATAAAGAACATAGTTATGGATAAAGGTTATGTACAGAATACCATTTTTGAATTATTGAGCCGTTTAGGCATCGGTTATGAAAAGCTGGAACATTCTCCTATAATAACGATGAAAGAAGGAAGTGAAATAGCATATAAACTAGGCAGTACTTCATGCAAAAATCTGTTCTTATGCAACAAAAGGCAAGAATATTTTATGTTAATGCTTCCTGCCGATAAGAAGCTATCGGCAAAAAATGTTGCAAGGCAAATCGGCAGCCCACATCTTTCTTTTGCTTCTGCAGAAGACATGGAAAGGTTACTTCATACTTATCCGGGTGCTGTCAGTGTATTAAGCCTTATTTATGATAAAGAAAAAAGAGTACAGCTTTTAATAGATAAGGGTTTGATGAATGTGACTTATATAGGTTGTCACCCTTGCACCAATACTTGTAGTTTGAAAATTAAAATGGAGGATATCCTCACTGTATGGTTGCCTGCGACCGGACATGATGATATGAAAGTTATAGAATGATAAAATACTATTTAAGAAGAGCTATGAATATAATAAAGATTTGTAAACCCATGTCTTCTTTTAGTTCTTTAATAAAAAAAGAACTCTTATATATCTGTATATTCTGTGGAGCACTGTGTGGATGCATTCAGAGGAAGGCCCAAGACCCTTTAGAACCGTTAAAAACAGAGATTCGACATATTATTAAAGATAAGAAAGCAACTATAGGAGTGGCTCTGATACTAGACGGAGAAGATACGCTGGCCGTAAATAATGCCGAAAAATATCCCATGATGAGCGTTTATAAGTTTCATCAGGCATTGGCTGTATGTGATTACCTGCAAAAACGGCATATTCCACTTTCCACTTCCCTATATCTTGATAAAAGGTATTTCAAACCGGATACATACAGCCCTTTGCGTGATAAATATCCCCAAGGTAATTTGGAACTTCCGATTAGTGAACTTTTAGCTTATACAATGCAGTTAAGTGACAATGTAGCCTGTGATATTTTATTCGATTATATAGGTGGTGTAAACGTGGTGGATGAATACATTCATTCATTGGGAATAAACGATGTTTCTATAACTACTACCGAAGATGAGATGCATCAAGACATGGATGATTGTTACAAAAACTGGACAACACCAATGGAAGCAGCCAATCTATTGGAACTTTTTATGACTCAAGATTCCATGAAAAATGAATATACAAATTTTCTAAAACATATTATGATAGAGTGTGAGACAGGTAAAGACAGACTACCTGCTCCCCTTCCCGAAAGTGAAGTCAAGATAGGACATAAGACAGGAACTTCCGATAAGAATGAACGGGGGGAATACATTGGCATCAATGACATTGGTTTTGTAATTCTACCTGATGGGAACCGATACGTAGTAGCCGTATTTGTCAAAGACTCAAAAGAAAATATGGAAACGAATACTAAGATCATCTCTGATATTTCGGCTGCTATTTACCGATATGCCAGGAATCGTTAAAATAGTGCTATTTTGTACTGTCTATGAAAATAAAGACAAGAATGTCATAAATATAATATTATGGATTATCACATCGTTAAAATATCTAGAAATAAAAAGCAATATCTGGATTTATTATTGCTTGGGGATGAACAGGAAATAATGGTAGACCGATATTTGGAGCGCGGTGACTTGTTTGTATTGGAAGATAACGGGATAAAAGCTGTTTGTGTTGTAACAAAAGAAGGTCCGAAAATTTGTGAATTGAAGAATATAGCGGTTACCCCTAGTGCCCAACGACAAGGATATGGTAGAAAACTAATAAATTACCTGATAAACCATTACTCAAAAGAATATACTCAGATGATGGTGGGAACGGGAGACGTTCCCGGCACTCTTGCATTTTATAAAAGTTGCGGTTTTGAATATTCTCATTGTATAAAAGATTTTTTCACGGAGAATTACGATCATCCTATCATTGACAATGGGGTTTTACTAAAAGATATGATTTATTTGAAACGTAAAATAGGGTTTTAAAAGAGTGGAAACGATCAAATCCTTACTAAATTTAAACATTATTTTCTATCACTTTCAATGAATCGGACAGAAGAATAATTCTTTTTATGAATAATCTATTTACAATTCAATAAAATAAATGTATCTTTGCAATATGTTAAAAACTCATATATCGGATTTGGTGTCGTAAACAATCTGTTTTTATAGAATAGATTGTCCAGTCGTTTTTACTCTCAGAATGTCTTTTGAGAGCAATTTTATATTATTTATAATTGATCTTTTAATCCGCATACAAATAATGGGATTGTATGCCCTCAATGTTTTACAATAATGAATAACGATAATAATCATAATACAATCCAAGAGTTCGACGTAAATTTAATCTGTGATTTCTTTTTAAATACAAACCGGCAAGGTCCCGGAAGTCCCGAAGCAACCTTAAAAGCACTAAGCTTTATAAATAATCTCACTGTTCAATCCCTTATCGCCGATCTCGGTTGTGGGACAGGAGGTCAGACAATGGTATTGGCACAACATACACCGGGAAGTATTACAGGACTCGACTTCTTTCCGGAATTTATTGAATGCTTCAACAGGAATGCCGAAAAGTTAAATTTACAAGATAGAGTAAAAGGTGTAGTCGGCTCAATGGATGCCCTTTCTTTTGAAAAAGAATCCCTAGACTTGATTTGGTCGGAAGGAGCTATTTATAATATCGGTTTTGAACGAGGATTGAACGAGTGGCGCAATTATTTGAAACCGGGAGGATACCTTGCCGTTTCTGAAAGTGTCTGGTTTACCGATCACCGTCCGGCAGAGATTCATGATTTCTGGATGAATGCTTACACGGAAATAGATACAATTCCTAATAAAATAGTACAAATACAAAAAGCGGGATATATTCCCGTTGCTACGTTCATTCTTCCGGAGAATTGCTGGACAGAACATTATTATGTTCCGCAGGCCAAAGCCAAAGAAATGTTTATCAAGAAGTATGCAGGGAATAAAACAGCTGAAAAACTGATGGCATCCATCTGCCATGAAGCTGAATTATATAGTAAGTATAAAGAATACTATGGATATGCATTTTTTATACCAAAGAAAATAAATCCCTTTCAAGGTTAGTGGAAAGAAGAGTAAAGTGACCTTCTAAAACATATTCAAGTAGTGCAGACATTCTGTTCAAGGAGTATCTGCACTCGCTTTTTTATATATCAAGCATTTCCATTAAAGCGCTTTTCAGTACATAGGCACTTATACCCAGTCGTCTTTTTCACCGCCTCATTCAGATAAACAGATGAGACATTGAGCAGCAAAGCATATTCTTGTGGGCGTTTTAATGAATGGAATTTTACAGCCTATAAGGCTTTAAATTGTTTTATGATAATAGTTTTAATTACCCTCTTTTTAAAACGTTTTCTAATTGACAAAGTAATTCATTTTCAATCAGAAAACCGAATTGATAAAGAATCATATCTTGTTGAACTTAGTCTTCCATTCCTAATATTTTCTTCATTTGCGGTCGGAATCCATCTCCCCATTTTTCTAATTGTTCAATAATGGGAAGCAGTGTTCTACCTTGCTCTGTAATGGAATATTCTGTATGGGGAGGAAGTTCCGAAAAAATCTTTTTCTGTATCATGCCATGAATCTCCAGTTCTTTCAGTTGTTGGTTGATTACCCTTGGGCTGGCATCATCAAAGTAACGATGAAGTTCACTCGGGCGCTTCGGGCCTTTGTCCAATTCTTGAATAATGCAGCTTTTCCATTTTCCACCAATCACTTCCATCGCTATTTTCACACCGCAGTCTATATCAAAAGGTATTTTCTTTCTGTACATAAATCTTCTTTTTTCTGCAAAATTAATCATATTGAAATAACATGGAAAGAATAGCTTCTACTCTTTTCATGTTATAGGGATAAATTATTCATATACTGATTAATTTATCCCTACTTGCGCAAACCATCGGGTAATTATAAATTTGCAGACAGATTCAGATATAGGAATAATGGGATATATAATAATGATATAATGAAAAAGTGGTTATCTCTGATAATATTACTGGCTGTTAATGTGATTTCTATTAATGCACAACAGAAAAATTCAATTAATAATCAAAGTATGGAAAAGAAAACAAAAACAATTCGTTTGATTTATCCGCAATGGCAAGGAGGTGATATTGCTCGGTGGATTACTGAAATAAAAGATCCCGAAGCAGCATCAAAGGGATACTTCTTAGGGGCAGAATTGCTTAACTTCTTGGCTCCCGACAGCAGTCAAGAAACACTGACAGTTCCCATTTCAACAGAAATTACAGAACGTAGAAAAAAGGACGGTGTACTAGACCGCGACATTATTGTGAAACAGACTAAAGCTGCTCTTGACTTGTTGCGTATCAGTGATCCTGATAAAATAGTAACTCTTGGAGGAGAATGTTCTGTCAGTGTCGTTCCGTTTACCTACCTTGCAGAGAAATATAAAGATGATGTGGCAATGATTTGGATTGATGCCCATCCTGATATAACACTTCCCGGAGATATGTACAGCGGATTCCATGCCATGGCTGTTACTGCCTGCATGGGGAAAGGCGACAAGGAAATCCTTTCCAAGCTACCGGCCCAAATAGCCCCCTCAAAGATTCTGCTCGTAGGATTGCGTGATTGGGAACGTGATGAAATAAAAGTCCGCCAGAAACAATATGGTATAAAACATCTTACTCCGGAAGATGTAGCACAAAATAGTAATGCTATATATGAATGGTTAAAATCATGTGGAGCATCCCGCGTGTTAATTCATTTTGATATGGATGTGCTCGACCCTGCCGAAATTATAGCAGCCGTAGGGGTAGTTCCCGATGGAATGAAATTGGCAGAAGTGGTCCGCGTTATTAATGATATTGCCAAAGAAAAAGAAATAGTAGGTCTAACCGTTGCCGAACCGATGCCACGGATTGCTATCAGAATTAAAGAAATGTTAAATCAATTACCTTTGTTGAAATGATAAGGAACAGATAAAAAGACATTTAGAATAACCTGTCAAAATCAATTCTCCGGAGAACTCCAATATTTTATGGGCAAAGTGGTTCTAGATTACTTTATCCTTTAAGCCAAAAAACATTTTCAGAGAGGACAAAATCCTTCCTGAAAATGTATTTGGGTGATTGAACTATGAATGAGAATATAAAGCAAAATACTTCCAAAGCGGTGCTGCCATCAATGATTGTTTTACTTCATCATTCAATAACAACGCTTTTATTTCTTCTTCACTCAGCAAATGCACTGTCAAATCTTCAGTTTCTTCCAAATGCTGGGTGGAGATTCGTTCTACCTCCGTAGCCAGATAACAATGAGTGATATTTGTCATGGTGCTGGCATTTGCAGAGACGGTCATAAGTTTTGTCCAATTTCCATTACCATACCCTGTTTCTTCGTACAATTCGCGTTGGGCAGAAAGCAAAGGTTCTTCTCCGGTTTCACAAACTCCGGCACAAATTTCATAACGTGTTTCTTTTATTCCGTGACGGTATTGGCGTACTAATACGAATTTACCCTCTTTGGTGATAGCAATTACATTTACCCAATCAGGATATTCCAAAATATAATATTCAGGAATTTCAACTCCTGTAGGTAATTTAACCCGATCACGGCGTGCGGTCAGCCAAGGGCGGCGGATAAGATATTCACTTTCAATAATCTCCCATTTTCTATCGTCTGTGTTCATATAATAAGTTTTTTGTTTTATACTCTACATTATAAAATTTATTCTTGTTAGTGGCTTAATTGATTATATCGGCAAAGGTACATTAATCCATTTGCATTAACTATAACACTCCCATTCTTTTTGAAGAAATTCAGGAATGAATTATGTAAATGATGAAAAGACTTTAGCTAACTTTGCAGACAATAATAAAATGATAAATTTTATTCAAACAGAATGGAAAATAGAATAAGTCCGGAGTCTTCTCTATGGAATCCTTGGCATGGCTGCCATAAGCTAAGTACAGGTTGCCGGCATTGTTATGTATATCGCGGAGATAGTAAACATGGGAAAGACAGTTCCATAATAACCAAAACCGGACAATTCAATCTGCCCGTGAGGCGGAAAAAGGATAAGACTTACAAGATCCCTTCCGGAAATCTCGTCTATACTTGTTTTACCTCTGATTTTCTGATAGAAGAAGCCGATGAATGGCGTATAGAAGCATGGAAAATGATGCGGGAACGATACGATCTTCATTTCTTGTTTATAACTAAACGTATAGACCGGCTCAGCCAATGTCTGCCTCCGGATTGGGGGGACGGGTATGATAATGTTACCATTTGTTGCACCATGGAAAATCAAGAAAGAGTGGATTACCGTCTTCCTCTTTATAAAGCAGCTCCTGTAAAGCATAAAATCATTATCTGTGAACCATTGTTGTCCGCTATAAACTTCAAGGGAGAACTTGGTATATGGGTAGAACAGATTGTGGTAGGTGGAGAATCAGGTAAAGAAGCGCGCATATGTAATTATGACTGGGTGTTGGACATTCGTCGGCAATGTATAGAAAATAATATTAGCTTTTGGTTTAAACAAACTGGATACAGATTACTAAAAGGAGAACGTGAATATAAAATAGCCCGCCAATTTCAACATACACAAGCTAGAAAAGCAGGAATAAACTATTCTAGGGGATCTAACAGCAATAATTATAGTGATTAAGAAAGTGTTTCATTTTGAAAGAGTTCCTTTTCATTTTGGTAAGCTTTAGTTTTTAATGACACGCTTATGGCATTGTAACTAAGCCGTTTGTTTTATTGGTATATTCTTTGTCTGTTATAAAAGGACTGATATTAAATATGCGGAAAATTGTTATATTTACACTAATATGATAAAGTAACAAATGGAAGACAGAGAAGAAAGTGTACAGCATTTTTTAGATTTGATTAAACGTTCACGGCGTGGAAAGTTTAAAATCTATATCGGAATGATAGCCGGTGTAGGGAAGAGTTATCGTATGCTGCAAGAAGCTCACGAAATGTTGGAGAACGGGGTAGATGTACAGATAGGTTATATTGAAACGCACGGACGTGCAGGAACCGTTGCTATGTTGGAAGGATTGCCTGTTATCTCTCGGAAAAAGATATTTTACAAAGGTAAGGAAGTGGAAGAAATGGATCTTGATGCCATTCTTCAGTTACATCCCGAACTAGTTATAGTAGATGAATTGGCACATACCAATATCGAGGGCAGCCGGAATGAGAAACGTTGGCAAGATGTAATGGAATTGTTGGATGCCGGTATAAACGTAATTTCTGCAGTTAACATCCAGCATATAGAAAGTTTGAATGAGGACGTAAAAGGTATAGCAGGTATAGAAGTTAAAGAACGGATTCCGGATAAGGTGCTGCAGGATGCGGATGAAGTGGTAAATATAGACCTTACCGCCGAAGAACTGATAAACCGGTTGAAAGCCGGGAAAATCTATCGTCCTGAAAAGATTCAGTTGGCACTGAATAATTTTTTTAAGACAGAGAATATTCTTCAGTTACGTGAACTGGCACTAAAAGAAGTGGCCTTTCGAGTCGAGAAGAAAGTTGAAAATGAAATTGTAACAGGTGAAAAGGGCATCCGGCACGAGAAGTTTTTGGCATGTATCAGTAGTAATGAACGGACTCCCCGACATATTATCCGTAAAGCGGCACGGCTTGCTTCCCGGTACAATACGGTCTTTTTTGCCCTCTATGTACAGACACCTGCCGAGAGTACGGAACGTATTCCATTGGCAACACAGCGGCATTTACTTAACCATTTTAAACTGGTTACCGAGTTAGGCGGTGAAGTTATCCAAGTTTCATCTTCCGATATTATGGGAGAAATAATTAAAACTTGTCGTCAACGTGGAATTACAACCGTCTGTATGGGGCATCCTACTTTCAAAATGCCAGGTGCATTATTCAGTCTTTCCAAATATCGAAAATTTCTAAACTCTTTAGCTGAAATAGACATAGATTTGATTATACTTGCATAAAAAATAAAAGTTATGAATATAAAGTCGAAACTAACCCTTGCCATAGGGGTATTGGTGGCAATGATTGTACTATTGGTTGTACTTTCTGTTGTGAATTTGCAAATATTGACCGCCACGGAACCTGACAGTCCGGCAGCAGGTCCCGGATTACAGCGGGCTTTATTGTGGATATATGTTGTTGGTGCCGCATGTATATGTATTGGTATTGGTATGTGGCTGCGTCTTCCTGCATCGATTGATAATCCTATTAAAGAATTGACCAACGCTATACAGGAAATTGCGAACCATAATTATAAAAAACGTTTGGAATTAAGCAATAGTGAAGAATTTTCTGAAGTATCTAAAAATTTCAACCGCATGGCCAAACGTCTGGAAGATTATCATGCAAGTGCTTTATCCGATATGATGGCATCTAAAAAATATATGGAGACTATCATCAACAGTATCAACGAGCCTATCATTGGTTTAAATAATGATATGGAAATCCTTTTCATCAATGATGAAGCATTGAATGTGATCAACCTGAAGCGTGAAGAAGTTATTAAACACTCTGCACAGGATATTTCCCTGCGCAATGATTTGTTGCGTCGCCTGATTCGTGAATTGGTGGAAATTCCTGGGGAACCAGTCAGAGACAAGGAAAAAGAAAAGAAAGAACCTCTGAAGATTTATGCGGACAATAAGGAGAGTTTTTTCCAAGTAAAATACATGAGTATTTCCCAACCGGGGAAAGATGGGGTTACTATGGAAAAAAAAGGATATGTCATTATGTTGAAGAATATAACCGAATTTAAGGAACTGGATTCGGCCAAGACTACGTTTATCTCTACAATCTCACATGAATTGAAGACTCCTATCTCGGCTATTATGATGAGTCTGCAATTATTAGAAGACCAGCGTATCGGAGCTTTAAATGAAGAACAGGAAGATTTGGCAAACAGTATCAAAGAAAATAGCGAACGGCTGCTTAATATCACCGGCGAGTTGCTGAATATGACCCAGGTAGAATCAGGAAAACTACAGTTGAAGCCTAAGATAACCAAACCTATAGAGTTGATAGAATATGCAATAAAGGCCAATCGTGTACAAGCTGAAAAATTTAATATTCAAATAGAAGTGGAATACCCTGAAGACAAAATAGGTAAACTGTTTGTCGACAGTGAGAAGATAGCTTGGGTTCTAACCAACCTTCTTTCCAATGCCATCCGGTATTCACCGGAAAACGGTCGTGTGGTAATAGGGGCACGTCAAACAGATGATGGATTCATTGAGATGTTTGTACGGGATTTCGGGAAAGGGATTGATCCACGTTATCATAAAAGCATCTTTGACCATTATTTCCGGGTTCCCGGAACTAAAGTACAAGGAAGCGGTTTAGGCCTGTCTATTTCCCGAGATTTTGTCGAGGCCCATAATGGTACTCTTACAGTAGACAGTAAGCTGGGAGAAGGAAGTATGTTTGTTATGCGATTAAAAGCATGATCACAGCACAGGGGAGAGAATCTTTCAATAAGAGCTCTCCCCCGCTGCTTTTGAACCAAGTCGGAAAAGCTTACTCCAACCTGTGAACGGTAATATCGCTAAAATCTTGTAATAATGTCAGTAACATACCTTCATCATTGTATTTCTTAGATTTTATAACCATTGTAACATAATAGGTTGTTACTTCTCCCAACCTCTTTTCGTCCAATTGATAGGAAACAATATTGTATTCCTTGGAATTGAATTTTTTGGCCATACGGTTCAGTGTTTCTTTATTGTCTGTAGAGAACTCTACCATGGAACTTTTCATACCTATACTTTTAAAAAGATAGCTAAGTGCCTCAAGACCAATCAGCGTAAGGATTGTTGCTGAGATTCCCAGCCAGTACATACCGGCTCCAATGGCCAGACCGATGCCCGAAGTAGCCCAAATTCCGGCAGCGGTAGTAAGTCCGCGCACGATTTGTTTTTGAAAAATAATAGTACCCGCTCCAATAAAACCGATACCACTGACAACCTGTGCGGCCACACGACTCGGGTCCAAGTCTATCCCCTCCATCTTCACTACTTCCATAAAACCATATTGTGATACAATCATAATGAGAGCACTTCCCAGTGATACTAGAAAATGGGTACGGTAACCGGCTTCTTTAGCACGATATTCCCTATCCAGACCAATAACAGTACCCAAAGCGCCTGCCACAAACAATCTCAAAATAAAATCCCACGTCATGCTCATATTGAAATCCTCCTTTTATTCATCGTCTTCATCATCAGTCAGTTCGGGCAAACTCAACATTCGTTGGCTGTCTTCTGCCGGAAGGGCTTCTACCTGGCGTAATTTACGTTCTATGGCACGAGTACGTTTCCCCATAACTTCCTCTAACTGGTCTCCTGCATTCTGTAGATTTTTCTGTACCTTTTCCAGCAATCCTCCAAACTTTCCGAATTCGGTCTTTACTGCCCCTAACACATTCCATACTTCGCTTGTTCGTTTTTGAATGGCCAGCGTACGGAATCCCATTTGCAAACTATTCAGGATAGCTCCCAGGGTGGTAGGACCTGTAACCACTATCTTCCAGTCTTTCTGCAACATTTCCACCAACGCGGTCCGGCGGATCACTTCTGCATAGATGTTTTCGAATGGCAGAAACATAATGGCAAAATCTGTTGTAAAAGGTGGGTCTACATATTTATCGTGAATATCCTTTGCCATTTTTTTAATTGTGATTTCCAGTTGACGGGATGAAGTTTCAATCAATGCGGCATCTCCGGCTTCGTATGCATCCTGATATTGTTCATATACATCTTTGGGAAATTTGGCATCCACAGGTAAATATACAGTATCATTATTATTTTCCTTTCCCGGAAGTTTAATGGCGAACTCCACAAATTCCGTTGCATTTTTCTTGGTTTTGACATTCGCCTCATATTGTTCCGGACTCAGCATCTGATCCAATAAGGCACCTAATTGTACTTCTCCGAATGTACCCCGTGTCTTCACATTACTTAAAACTTTTTTCAATCCTCCTACATCCTGTGCCAGACCCTTCATCTCTCCCAATCCTTTTTGTACATTCTCCAGCTGCGAACGTACTATCTCAAAGGATTGTCCTATACGTTCATTCAATGTTTTCTGTAATTTTTCTTCTACCATTTGCCGCATGTCATCCAATCGTTTTTCCGTACTTTTCACCAAAGCTTCCTGTTGCTTGCCCATTGCTTCAAATTTTTCCCGTTGCATTTCATTACCGGTCAGCAGGTTTTTATGCAAAGTATCCTGCATATTACGGATAGAATAATTCAAGGTTTGATTCAGTTCGTTACGAAGTTCGCGAATATTTTTTCCCAGTTCGTCCCGGTTTTCTTTCATTTCTCCGCGTAGCAATCCTTCCAGACGTTCGGTTTGCAGACGATTGTTTTTAGTAAGTGCGATTACAATATTAATTATCAGCAGGATAATAATTACGGTTAATAAAATTTCTGTCATGATTCTTGTTTATTTTGAGCAAATGTAGCAAAAAGCCATGAATTTAATCGTTATATTTGCAGCGAATTTGGCAAAAGCACTCCATTAAATAGTATATGAAGTATAAATTATTAGTTTTAGACCTAGACGGAACGTTGACCAATAAAAAGAAAGAGGTAACGGAACACACACGTCGTACACTTATCGAAGCGCAAAAGCGCGGAGTAAAAATTGTTTTGGCATCGGGACGTCCCACATACGGTGTGGCTCCACTGGCTGAGATCTTAGAGCTGCAGAAATACGAAGGTTATATACTTTCGTATAACGGAGGTGAGATCATAGACTGGAAAACCGGTGAGATGATGTACGAGAATGTGCTCGATCCGGATATATTACCTTACCTGTATAAATGTGCCACCGACAACCATTTTGCTATCGTCACTTACGATGGAAAATATGTATTGACTGAATATCCGGAAGATGAATATGTATTGAAAGAAGCTATTCTGAATGTGATGACTCCCAAGAAAGTGGATCATTTTCTGGAGGCAATAAAATTTCCTATTGCCAAATGTCTGATTGTAGGTGAACCTATGCGGCTTGCAGTGCTTGAAAAAGAAATGTACGAACATTTGAAAGATCGTATGGGGGTATTCCGTTCCGAACCTTATTTTTTGGAATTGGTTCCTAAAGGTATTGATAAAGCACAATCACTGGCCGTATTGCTAAAAGAAATCGGTATGACAAAAGAAGAAATGATTGCCGTTGGTGATGGTTTTAACGATCTTTCTATGATACAATATGCCGGATTGGGGGTAGCAATGGCCAATGCTCAAGAAATAGTCCGTCAAAACGCCGACTACATCACCCTTTCTAATGAAGAAGATGGTGTAGCCGCGGTAGTAGAGAAATTTATTCTTTAGGTTTCCGGTCAAAGAAAGGATTTTTAGAGGATGCGCTGACAGGGATGGCATAAACCTGGGTGCATCCTTCCAGCCAGTTCAGACGCTGTGCTGCTAATCCGGCCGAGAACATGACCCGTGTGTCCACCCTGTTGTCTGCTGCTGTGGCACAAGCTGATCCGATAGCAATGCCCACATCAACACTATTGATAGCACATGGCACTCCTTCTTTGCGAGACACACAAGTAGCATATCCACAATGACCACAATTCAATCCTTGCGCCTGTTCGTGTGTACCTATTAACAGGACACATTCTGCATTCAGAATATTTTCCGCATCGCGCAGGAAGAATTTCATTCCATGCTCCGCAACCATTTTCACCATCATTTCCGATAAAATATTGATATTACCATCCGTCACCATGGCTATTTCAATAATATCAACACCTTTTCCTTTGGGAGCAGTACGCGCTGCTGTCATCATTTGTCGGGCCACATGCAGAACATGTTCATGGCGGCTTTCTCTTTCATTCAATATCATATAAATCTTAGTTATAAGTTAGCTATTAATACAAAATTAGTGAATATGAATGATATAAGGCTCTTGCTTTAAGCCTAAAAAGTATAAAAAGAGTCACCGGTTAAAAAAATATCAAAATAAAAAGAGAAATATAGTGGATAATCCAATTATTTATCGTTCCTTTGACAACGGAATATAAAAAGATAGTTTTTTCGATTGACTCAATTCATCTCACACTTGAACCGTTTCTATTCTTCTAACTAAATTTTTAAATTCAAAGTTTACTTAATTATTTATTTATCAATTTTTATTTTATGAATTTGTATATTGGAAACCTTAACTATAATGTTAGGGAAGGTGATTTGAGAGGTGTAATGGAAGAGTATGGAACAGTAGCTTCAGTAAAACTTATTACTGATCGTGAAACACGTCGTTCTAAAGGTTTTGCTTTTGTAGAAATGCCTAATGATGGCGAAGCTAAAGAAGCTATCAAGCAATTGAACGGTGCAGAATATGTAAACCGTACTATGGTTGTAAAAGAAGCACTTCCTAAAGCATAAGGAATTAGACATTCCATGTCACATGATGGCGATAGAGATTCACTCTATCGCCATTTTTTTCTTGAACAGCTTTCTAGTTTGAAAATACATGAAAGGGTTATTGATAAGGAAACGGACATCTGTTTTGTCAGAATGTCCGTTTCTTGTTTAGTATTTGTTCTTTAGAAAGCTATTGCTCCGAAGGCGAATTTACTCCACTCCTATTTCGTCAACAAACAGAAAAGCTTTTTCGCCAGGCATGGAATGCCATGCGGGAAGTTTCGGAGTAACTTCTGCTATGATTTTAATATAGCGGGCTTTTACTTTATCAAAGGAAACAGAGTCTTTGCGGCTTTGCATTTTAGTTCCTTTTTCCACAACGGGAAAATTTTCGGAGGCTACCCTGCGGAAATTTTTCCCGTCCTCAGAAACTTCCACCTTCAGACCTGTTGCACCAAAGATAGCATCGCCTGTGTTCAACATTGTGTTTACAAAAACTGAAGATACTTCCTTAGGCTCAAGTAAATCAAGGGTCACATTCATATCTGTCCCGTAGAAACCAATCCAACGTCCTGAGCGATAATTCATATCCCCATATAATCCGTCTATCAAGGTACTTCCTCCTTTAAAAGTATATGATTTATGAGGAATGGTATTCAAGGTAACCGGTCTCATTGTGGCTGCATTAAAATGTATTTCCTCCTTACTTATCTGACTAGTACCCTGCGGACGAACTGCAATGGCTTGTATGATAACATCTTTATCCACTTGTATAGTGTCGGTATACAATGGGGATTGCACATCGGGAACGCTGCCATCCAATGTATAATGTATTTCCGCATCATCAAAAGTCTGAAAAGCAATCTTGGCTTTTCCTTCATCGGGAGCCGGAACGATATCAATGTTCACATCATAAATATCCTGACGAAAATCATAACCTCTATCCCGGTAAATAGCCAGCAGAGCTGGTAAACGTTTCAAAAAACTGTCGAAATTTTTATGTAACGGTTCCGTCCATTGAATCTCGGACAAGGCAGCCATACGAGGAAGAATTTGCCATTCCATCTTCAAACTGTCACGCGTCCATTCTGTCCAGATACATCCTTGAGTACCGATGATATATTTTCGTTCATCCTCTGCCAATTCATTAGAAACAGGTTCAAATGTATAGACACGTTCAAGGCTTTTAGTCCCTTTTATCCGATTGTAAGTAGGATTGCTGAAATAAAGAAACTGAATAGGAGTCATAATTGCATCATGGTGCAGACGGGCGGCTTCGATACCACCTTTGACACCAGTCCATGACATCACTGTGGCACCTGGAGCCAATCCTCCCTCCAACATCTCATCCCAGCCCAGCATTTTACGCCCTCTGTCATTAATAACTTTGCCTACCTCGGACATGAAATAGGTCTGTAATTGATTCTCCTTGCTGTGTTTTGGTGTATCTTTCAAACCCAGTTCCCGAATTTTAGCTTGACATGCAGGGCATTTTTCCCAACGTACTTTCGGACATTCATCCCCACCAATATGGATATAAGGAGATGGAAAGATGTCCATAATTTCATTCAATACATCTTTAGCAAACTGTAAAGCCCGGTCGTTTCCTCCACAAAGCACATCAGGGAATACCCCCCATTTACAAGGAATCTCGTATGGACCTCCCGTACAACCTAATTCCGGATAGGAAACCAAAGCTCCCATCATATGTCCCGGAAGGTCAACTTCGGGAATTACAGTAATAAAACGGTCAGCGGCATACTTGACAATCTCTTTTGCTTCTTCCTGTGTATAAAAACCGCTATGAGGAGTTTCATCATAGGTCTGGGTTTCACGGTCAATCAACGTACGTGGACGTATCGAACCTATTTCCGTAAGTTTGGGATATTTCTTGATTTCAATTCTCCAACCTTGGTCTTCAGTCAGATGCCAATGAAAATAATTGATATTGTGCAATGCCAGCATATCAATGATTTGTTTCAGATAAGAAACCGGGAAATAATGGCGGCCCACGTCTACCATAAAACCGCGATAACCGAAACGAGGATAGTCATTAACAGTTCCCACCGGGATGGCAGCGGATACCTGTTTGTTTTTGGTCAATGGCAAAGCCTTATAGAGCGTTTGCATTCCATAAAAGACCCCAGACTCACTTCCTCCATTCAAATGAATGTTTTCAGAAGTTACCTCCAGTTGATACCCCTCTTTGTTGGTAATGGAACTGTCAACCGCCAAGATTATGGAATTCTTCTTTGCGGCTTCAGTTGTTGTCCGGACGGTAATTCCCGTAGCCTCTTTAATATAGGAAGCTAAAAATTCTGCCGTCCGTTGCAACTTTTCATTGCCTTCCGGATAGACAATACCGGTTTGCGGATTAATAACAAAAGGGTGGGCTTGAATGTCTTGACTTACTTCTTGGGGCTGCGGAATGACATTCAGGTTTCCGATTTCTGTTTTTGTAGGAGAACATGCGGACAGACCAAATACCATCCACATTCCCACTCCTGCCCATTGCATCAGTTGTTTTTTCATAGTGGAAAATTTATAATTACAAGGGCAAAGATACAAAATCCGATCTTATTTGCCAGTATGCCTTAACCGAATCTTGCTTTTTTTCAGCAATGTTTTTCCTCCTATAATTAGAGTTACAGCAGTAATCACCATCAAAATGCCCAGAATAATGCGCGGTGTCAGCTGCTCTCCAAAAATCAGTACTCCGAAGAATAAAGCTGTAACAGGCTCCAAAGCACCTAGAATAGCAGTGGGTGTGGAGCCAATGTAGTGTATGGCCTTTGTCATGGTCACCAACGAAATAACAGTAGGAAAAACAGCCAGTGAAATTGCGTTTACCCATAACAAGGGTATAGGGATAAGCTGCAATCCCGTACAGAACTTCAATCGCACCACATAAACAGACAGACCGAAAAGCAGGACATAGAAAGTAAGCTTGGCTATAGGCATATCCTTCAGGGAAGAACGGTTTACGCCAACTATATAGATAGCATAAGCCAAGGATGATAAAAAGACAAAAGTAATCCCGACCAAGCTGAGTGTCTGTCCTCCCGGACTTTTACAAAGCAAGGAAATTCCCACAAAGGCCAGCGCTATGGAAAACATAGTGACCGGCGATACTTTTTCCTTAAATACTACAGCCATAATAATAGCTACCAGTACCGGGTAGACAAACAATATGGTGGATGCGATACCGGCATCCATGTAGTTATAACTCATAAAGAGAAACAGGGAAGAGAATGAGAACAGCAACCCCATGATGCAAAGTGGCAGCACATCCGCTTTCTTAATGGCAAAAGATTGTTTCTGCATCTTCATCATGATACCTAGTACAACTATAGCCAGTGCATAGCGATAAAATAATACCGAGTCTACGCTCATTCCTGCACTATAAAGAGGAAGGGTGAACAGTGGGTTCATGCCGTAGCTGGCTGCTGCGATTGCCCCAAGGAGAAATCCTTTAGTCTTGTTGTTAATCATCGTTTTTATTACACGCTTTAAAATCGGCGCGAAATTAGATATTTGTTAGCAATAAACAAAGGAAAAGTGCTTTATTCTTTCAATCTAACATCTATTTATTTAGATTATACCTAATCAACAAATATAAAAGAATTTATATCACCTGTAGCTGCTGAAAAAATTATATGAAATGAACGGACACGGACAGAGAGGGAAAATGCAGGTTTGTTTTTCTGTCCGTGTTCTATATTGATCAGCTCAGTTTATGAATAACCAATCCCGAACGAAGTTTCGGTTCAAACCAAGTTGTTTTGGGCGGCATAATATTACCGGTATCGGCAATATCCATTAATTGTTTCATAGAAACAGGATAAAGGGCCAAAGCCACTTTCATTTCACCGCTGTCCACACGCTTCTTTAATTCCTCCAAGCCACGGATACCACCTACAAAGTCAATCCGTTTGTCGGAACGAAGATCCTTGATTCCCAATATTTCATCCAATATCAAGTTGGAAGAAATAGTCACGTCTAATACTCCGATAGGATCATTGTCATCGTATGTGCCCGGTTTTGCTGTCAAGCTGTACCATTTACCGTCCAGATAGAGAGAGAAATTGTGAAGAGCCTGCGGTTTATAAACCTCAATACCTTTCTCTTCTACTACAAAATTCTTGCTGACAGCGGTCAGGAATTGTTCCGGAGACAGCCCGTTCAAGTCTTTTACAACACGATTGTAATCAATAATAGTCAGCTGGTTGGCCGGGAAACATACAGCCATAAAGTAATTGTATTCCTCATTTCCCTGATGGTTTGCATTTTGCTGCGCTTTTTCGGCACCTACCAAGGCGGCAGCAGCCGAGCGATGATGGCCATCGGCAATATAAAGAGCCGGCATAGCTTTGAAAGCTTTTGTGATAGCTGTTATATCTTCTTCTTTGTCGATCACCCAGAATGAATGTCCGAAACCGTCACCCGGAGCGATAAAATCATATTCCGGCTGTTGTGAAGTATATTTCTTAACGATAGCATCTAATTCCGCATTATCCGGGTAAGCAAAGAATACCGGTTCTATATTGGCATTATTTACGCGGACATGTTTCATGCGGTCTTCCTCCTTATCACGACGGGTCAGTTCATGTTTTTTGATGACCCCGTTCATATAATCGGGAACATACGCTCCTACCACCAACCCATATTGGGTTTTGCCATTCATGGTTTGTGCATATACATAATAATTTTCTTTTCCGTCTTGCACCAACCAGCCCTTGTCCTGAAACATCTGGAAATTTTCGGCAGCCTTCTCATATACTTTAGGATCGTGTTCGTCTGTTCCGGCAGGGAAATCAATTTCCGGTTTAATAATATGATAAAGTGACTTTTCATTACCTTTCGCTTCCTCACGTGCTTCTTCAGAATTCAGTACGTCGTATGGGCGTGAAGCTACTTGTTCTACCAATTCTTTCGGAGGGCGGATGCCTTTGAAGGGTTTTATTATTGCCATAAAAATAAAGGTATTAGATTTTACTTGCAGGGGCGAATTGCATTCGCCCGAAAACATAAGCTATATGCATTCGGTCGGATTCAATCCGCCCCTGCGGTTATTGGATTACTTATTTACTCTGAACTTTTCACAACCATCTTTCAGGAAGCCTACAATTTGTTTGGCGGCAGCAATACCTGCGTTGATATTTGCTTCAGCCGTCTGGGCTCCCATCTTTTTCGGTGTAGAGAAATAGCGGCCGGCAAATTTTTCTGAGAACTCAGCATGGGCAACCGGCATGATATCAGTTACATACTTTAAGTCGGTGCGTTCTTCCATCAGTTTGATTAATTCCGCTTCATTGATCACTTCCTTACGGGCAGTATTTACCAATACTCCTCCTTTAGGCATCTTGTTAACCAATTCATAGTTGATGGAATTTTTAGTTTCAGCCGTAGCAGGAATATGCAGGGACACTACATTACAAGCAGCATACAGTTCCTCAGCAGAAGAAACAGCTTTCACACCATCTTTTTCAATTACTTCTTTCGGGCAGAAAGCGTCAAAAGCATAAATATCCATGCCAAAACCTTTAGCAATACGAGCCACATTGCGACCTACATTACCGTATGCATGGATACCTAACTTCTTGCCCATCAGTTCAGTACCCGAAGTCCCGTTATAGAAATTGCGGACAGCCATCACCATCATGCCAAAAGCCAGTTCGGCTACTGCATTGGAATTCTGTCCCGGAGTATTCATAACACATACATTGTGTGCCGTAGCAGCCGCCAAATCCACGTTATCATAACCTGCTCCTGCACGTACTACGATTTTCAGTTCTTTTGCCGCATCCAATACTTCGGCATCAATAATATCACTTCGGATAATGATGGCGTTAACGTCCTTTACAGCTTCCAGTAATTTGGCTTTTTCACCATATTTTTCCAGCAATACAAGTTCATAACCTGCTGCTTCTATTTCTTTACGGATACCGTCTACTGCAACTTTTGCAAACGGCTTGTCTGTTGCTACTAATACTTTCATGGTCTTATTGTATTAAAAAGATTCACCACAGATTAGCACGGATTATCACAGATTCCATTTATTGTTCCTATCTGTGTAATTCGTATAATCTGTGGTGAACATAATTATTAATGAAGTTTCTCAAATTCCTGCATGCAGTCAATCAAAGCCTGAACGCTTTCCTTCGGCATGGCGTTGTAGCAAGATGCACGGAAACCACCTACAGAACGGTGTCCCTTAATACCCACCATACCTCTTTCTGTGGCAAATTTCATGAAATCGGCTTCCAGCTCTTTGTATTCGTCATTCATCACAAAGCAAATGTTCATATAAGAACGGTCGGCTTTATCCGTTACTGTGCCACGGAACATTTTGTTACGGTCTATTTCAGCATACAACATGTCTGCTTTCTCTTTAGCACGTTTCTGCATTTCTGCTACACCACCGTTAGCTTTTATCCAGCGTAAAGTCTGCAAAGCGGCATAAATAGGAAGTACAGGAGGTGTGTTGAACATAGAGCCGCCGTCAATGTGAGTCTGATAATTCAGCATAGTAGGGATATAGCGTGATACCTTGCCCACAGCATCGTTCTTTACAATAACGAAAGTAACACCGGCTGGAGCCAAATTCTTCTGCGCACCGCCATAGATACAAATATATCTAGAAACGTCAATAGGACGAGAGAAAATATCAGATGACATATCAGCAATCATAGGAACCGGAGAATCCAGGTCTTCATGAAGTTCTGTTCCATAGATTGTGTTATTAGTTGTGACGTGGAAATAATCTGCATCAGCGGGAACCGTATAATCTTTGGGAATATAGGTATAGGTCGCTTCAGCGGAAGATGCTACTTCTACTACCTCACCGAAAGCTTTGGCTTCTTTCATCGCTTTCTTAGCCCATACGCCTGTATTCAGGTAAGCAGCTTTTTTTTCGAGGAAGTTGAAAGGTATCATACAGAATTCCAAGCTGGCTCCACCTCCCAAGAATAGTACCGAGTACCCTTCCGGGATGTTCAACAGTTCCTTAAACAAAGCAACAGCTTCGTCTACTACAGGCTGAAAATCTTTAGCACGGTGACTGATTTCCATGATGGAAAGACCAGAACCATTAAAATCAAGAACGGCTTGTGCTGTTTTCTCAATTACCTCGCGAGGCAAGATAGATGGTCCCGCATTGAAATTATGCTTTTTCATTTGAAGTTTGTTTTGGTTATACAATTTGTTTATATCTTACATTGGGCGAAATTACACATTATTTTCAGTTTTCCAAAAAAATCGCTAATAAATTTACGAATTTCCGCATAATTTTCTTTCAAATTAGTTAAATCTGAATTTTTATGCTTTCATTTTGTAACTACATCCCTAGTAAACAATGATCTAAAGCATAAAAAAAATATCTTTTTGAATTATTCTTTAATCATTTCATTTCGAGAATTGACAAATTGTCATTATTTGGCTTCTTCAATAAGTGTTTTTATGCCCTTTATCTTCTCGTTTCGTATTAAATTCAAAGTTTGTTTTATCTTTTTGCGAGATACGGCTGCAAAAGAATAGTGGTCCTTTACATCAATCCGTCCTATTTCGTCTTTATTCAAGTTACCTTTTTTAAAGAGAAAGCCCACAATATCTATCTTATTGATTTTATCTTTTTTGCCTTTCCCTATATATAATGTTACGTATTCGGGCAAGGACGGCTTGGGAGGCACTTGGGGTAATATGAATTCTTCCGGCTCATCGGCTATATATCCGGGCAGTGTTTCTTCAGCATGAAGAATAACGTATGAATTTCCTTCGGCTTCCCAACGGGCGGTACGTCCGTTACGATGGATATAACCGTCCTCATTGGCAGGTAGATGATAATGTACCACGTTCTCTATTTCGGGGATATCCAGTCCGCGAGCGGCCAGATCGGTAGAAATAAGCACATGGCAACTTCCGTTGCGGAATTTATATAGGGAGCGTTCACGGTCATCCTGTTCCATGCCGCCATGAAAAATGCCACATTGAAACTTCTTGGATTGAAGATACTTTCCTACCCTTTCCACACTTTCACGGTGATTACAGAAAACCAATGTCGATTGGCTTCCCAAAGTACAAAGTAGTTTATACAAGGTTTCAAGTTTATCTTTTTCCGGAGATAGTACCTTATATAAATGCAGTCGCTGGGTAAGCTGCTCTTCCGGATTTAAAAAATTCAATTTAATGGTCTTGTTCAGCCCCGTAAACTGCGGAATCTCTTCCGCATCGGTGGCCGATAACAGAAAACGGCGTTGCAGATCGGGTAACTGTCCTATGACAGTCGCCATCTCTTCCTGAAAACCGAATTCCAGACATTTATCAAATTCATCTATTATCAAAATGGAAACCGTGTCTGCATCAAAATTCTGTTTGGAAAGATGGTCATTCATACGGCCCGGTGTACCGATGATAACTGATGGCTGCACCCCTTTGATGGTACGGTGCTCTTCCATGGCAGGTCGTCCGCCATAGCAACTTACAGCCTTGAATGGCGTATTCATGGATTTGAATACCTGATCTATTTGTAAAGCCAGCTCCCGGGAAGGAACCAGCACTATAGCCTGTACGCCTGTTATACCAGGCTTCAAACTCTGCACCAAAGGCAACAGATAAGCTAACGTCTTGCCGGATCCCGTAGGAGACAATAATATTAAGTCTTTTCCCTCTTTCCAAGCATCAATGGACGCCTCTTGCATCGGGTTCAGTCGCTCAATTTTCAAATTGGCTAGTATGTTCTCTATCATATTTATTTTCGTTTTATACAAAAGTAAAGAAAAAGCCCGATAAAAGTTCACTTTTACCGGGCTTATTTTCATTATTAATAAAAGGAGATCCTGATATTATCCTCCGAAGTTATCGTACATGATAGAAGAAGGTTCAACACCCAGACTATCCAGCATCTTAACGACTGCATTAGACATCGGACCGGGACCACACATGTAGTATTCAATATCTTCGGGAGCTTCGTGATCCTTCAGATAAGTTTCATACATCACATTGTGAACGAAACCTGCGGTATACTTCACGCCTGCTGCATCGGCTGCGGGATCCGGACGGTCCAAAGCCAGATGGAAGTGGAAGTTCGGGAAGTCTTTTTCCAATTGCTGGAAATCTTGCAGATAGAATACTTCATTCAATGCACGCGCACCATAGAAATAGTGAAGTTCACGGTCGGTAGTGTGCAGTGTCTTGGTCATGTGCATAATCTGCGCACGCAATGGAGCCATACCGGCACCACCACCTACCCAAATCATTTCCTTCTTAGAATCGAAGATCGGGTGGAAGTCTCCGTAAGGACCACTCATCGTTACCTTGTCACCCGGTTTCAGCGTGAAAATGTAAGATGAAGCGATACCCGGATTCACATCCATAAAGCCGGGACCCTGATCTTTCGGTTTGAACGGAGGAGTAGCGATACGTACTGTCAGCATGATACGGTCGCCCTCGGCAGGATAGTTGGCCATAGAGTAAGCACGGATTGTTTCTTCCGTATTCTTGCATTTCAAGCCGAACAGGCCGAATTTTTCCCATGCGGGCAGATACTCCGGACCGATAAGGTCTTTGTCAATATCCTTGTTGTAGTCCATTTCAAATTTAGGAATCTTAATCTGGGCGTATGAACCCGGAACAAAGTCCATGTGTTCACCTTTCGGCAAAGCCACAATAAACTCTTTGATGAAAGTGGCAACGTTCTTGTTGCTGATTACTTCGCATTCCCATTCCTTAACACCCATTACAGATTCATCAATCTTGATGCCCAGGTCTCCTTTTACTTTCACCTGGCAACCCAGACGCCAATGATCCTGTTGTTGTTTACGGCTGAAATGTCCTTTTTCAGAAGGAAGAATCTCACCACCGCCTTCTACAACCTGGCATTTACATTGACCGCAAGAACCTTTACCACCACAAGCCGATGACAGGTATATACCATTAACAGACAGGGTGTTCAGCAAAGTTGAACCTTGTTCTACTTCCAGTTCTTTCTCTCCATTGATAGTTATCTTTACTTTGCCGCTCGGAGTAAGATACTGCTTAGCTACCAGCAAAATAACAACGAGCAGAAGGATAATTCCAAGGAATACTCCAATACTAGCTAATATTAAATTCATATCCATTGTCTTATTCCTTTCCTTTTAGATTTTCAAACCAGAGAAACACATAAATGCCATTGCCATCAAACCTACAGTGATGAAAGTGATACCCAGACCTTTCAAAGGAGCGGGAACATCAGAGTAAGCCATTTTTTCACGGATAGCAGCCAGACCGATAATAGCCAGTGCCCAACCGATACCTGAGCCCAAAGCGTAAGTTGTTGCCTCGCCAATGTTGATGAAATGACGTTGCTGCATAAACAGTGAAGCACCCATGATAGCACAGTTTACAGCAATCAGCGGAAGGAAGATACCCAATGAAGCATAGAGTGACGGGCTGAAACGTTCAACCGCCATTTCCACCAACTGAACGATACCGGCGATAACGGCAATAAACAGGATAAAGCTCAAGAAACTGAGGTCTACTCCTTCTACCAGCGCATTAGGTGCCAGTACGTAATTTTCCAGCATATAGTTCACCGGCAAAGTTACAATCAACACGAAAGTAACGGCTGCACCCAGACCTACGGCTGTCTTTACGTTCTTCGATACTGCCAGGTAAGAACACATCCCCAGGAAGTATGCGAAAATCATATTGTCCACAAAGATGGACTTTACAAACAAACTTAAATATTCCATATTCTTTTCGTTTTATAGCGGGGATTAATTATTACTTTCCTGCAATTCTTTGTGTTTTGCACGTTGGTACCAGATGATACAAGCGCAGATAATCAACGCCATAGGAGGCATCAACATCAAGCCGTTGTTCAAGTAGCCCAAGTCATAAACAGCCTGCGGGATAACTTGGAAGCCGAACAGTGTACCTGCACCCAGCAGTTCACGGAAGAATGCCACGATAATCAGGATTTTGGCATAACCCAATCCGTTACCGATACCATCCAGGAATGATTCCCAAGGACCGTTCATCATAGCAAACGCTTCCAGACGTCCCATCAGGATACAGTTTGTAATAATCAAACCTACATATACAGAAAGCTGTACGCTTACATCGTATGCGAATGCTTTCAAAATTTCACTAACGATAGTCACCAATGCAGCAACAACCACCAACTGAACGATGATACGGATACGGTTGGGAATGGTGTTACGCAACAAGGAGATAACGAAGTTTGAGAAGGCTGTAATAATGGTTACAGAAAGCCCCATTACGATAGCCGGTTCCAACTGAGCCGTTACAGCCAGTGCAGAACAGATACCGAGCACCTGTACGGTGACAGGGTTATTCAAACCCAGCGGGGTTAAAAGAACTTCTCTATTCTTTTTAGAAAATAATGCGCTCATATTCTATTTACCCTCCTCTTATTTATTAGTTAAAAATGAATTGTACATGCTCAGGCAATCCTTAATCATCGCATCTACACCCTTAGAAGTGATAGTACCTCCTGAGATACCGTCTACCTGATAGTCAGGTTTTGCCACCTTGCCATGTTTCTCAACGCCTAAAGCTACAATACCGTTTTCCAACACATGTTTGCCAAGGAATTGGTCTTGAAACTTAACTGTCGTGATTTCCGCACCCAGACCCGGAGTCTCACCGGCGTGTGAGAAATAAACGCCATATACGGTGTCTTTATCTTGGTCTAATGCAATGTATCCCCATACAGGACCCCAAAGTCCGGCACCGTAAACAGGAAGGATGTATTTGGTCTGACCATCTACATTACATTCGAAAACGTGCAGACGGTTGTTTGCTATTTCACCCTTATAAGAAGTCTGGAACGCTCCGTCGTTAGGAGCCAATGTTCCGTCCGGCTGAACCAGCATGTCCTTAATCTCATATTTTGTAAATTCTGCATCGACATCCTTTACATCATAAACGTTCAGAGCAGCCAGAATTTGTTTCTTGGTGTCCATTTCCACGTTCTTATACTGTGTTTCTTTCAAAGAAGAAGAAACGAATGCCAGCAGGAATGCTACGACAACAACCATTATCGAAGCATAGATGATAGTATAACTATTACTATTGGTATTCATAATGTCCGATATTTTAGTTGTTAGTTGATTTTAATCTGTTTTCGCGGGCTGTGATGTTCTTTTGTACGATACAGTAGTCAATCAGCGGAGCGAAGATGTTCATCAGCAGGATGGCAAGCATCATACCTTCAGGATAACCCGGATTCAACACACGGATTACAATGGCCATCACACCGATCAGGAAACCGTAGATGAACTTACCTTTTTCCGTACGTGCGGAAGTTACAGGGTCGGTAGCCATGAACACAGCACCGAAGCAGAAACCGCCCAATACGATGTGTTCGTACCAAGGCAACTGAGCCATCATGTTATCTGTAGAACCGAACACATTGAAGATCAATCCCATCACGATACCACCGGCAAAGACTGAGAACATCGTCTTCCAACTTGCCACACCTGTCCACAGCAGGATGATAGCGCCCAGTGCGATAGCGATAACGCTGGTTTCACCGATAGAACCCGGAATCAAACCTACAACCATATCCCACATGGTAGCGGGAGTACCGTTCACATTAATCAGTTCGCTTGCACCCGGAGCGGCTGTAGCAGCCTGTCCCAACATCGTAGCACCGGTAAAACCGTCCACTACCTGTCCGCCGCCAATGCCGAAAATGCTGTCAGTGCTTACCCAAACGGCATCACCGGACATCTTGGTAGGATAGGCGAAGAACAAGAAAGCACGGGTAATCAAAGCAGGGTTGAAGATATTCATACCTGTACCACCGAATACTTCCTTAGCGAAGATAACGGAGAACGCAGTAGCAACAGCCAGAATCCACAACGGACATTCCACAGGAACGATCATCGGGATCAACAGACCGGATACCAGGAAGCCTTCTTGAATTTCTTCATTCTTCCATTGTGCCACCACAAATTCGATTCCCAGACCTACTACGTATGATACGATAATCTTAGGCAGAACTGCCAGGAAACCATAAATAAACTTTTCAAAGAAACCTGCCTCCTGGCCTACTGCCAGAAAGTGCTGGTAACCTACGTTGTACATACCGAACAACAGGGCCGGTATCAACGCAATAACCACCATTGACATGATACGCTTGCTGTCAATCGCATCATGAATGTGAACTCCTGTTTTCGAAGTGCTGTTGGGTACGAACAAGAATGTTTCGAAACCGTCGAACACCGAACGAAACGCGTGGAGTTTGCCGCCCTCTTCAAAGTTTGGCTTTATCTTGTCGAGATAATTTCTTAACGCTTTCATTAACTTTTAATTCTTAGTTTTTAATTATTTAGCACATTTCCTTGCGAAGCATGTCCAGACCTTGACGTACGATGCGTTGCAATTCCAATTTGGAAGAGTCAACAAATTCGCATACAGCGAAGTCTTCGGGAGCCACTTCGTAAATACCAAGTGCTTCCATGCGGTCAATATCGCCGGCAATGATAGCTTTAATTAAATATTCGGGGAAAATGCTCATCGGGAATACCTTGTCATATTCACCGGACATGATCATGTGACGTTCGCCACCTTTGATACGGGCATCCAGTGTATATTCCTTGTTACCGCACAACCAACTGAAATAACTGCGGTTGGCACTGTACTGATCGGTACGCGGCATGATAAAGCCCAAGAATTCGTGCTGGTCATCTCCTTCGGGAATCACAGTGAGGCTTGTAGCGTGTGCGCCCAGGAATCCGTTAGGTTTCACCAAAGTTCCGGTCAGCACGTTACCGTTAATGTAGCGTAAGTTTTTACCTCCGTTCACACGTCCTGCAAAAAGATCTGTCAGCAGGGCTCCTACTTTCAGCTTGCAATAAGCCGGTTTCTTTACTTCCGAACCGGTCAGGGCGATAGTACGGGTAAGGTCTACGCGACCCGTATTGAACAGGCGTCCGATGAAGATCACTTCTTCCGCACGGAGCGTCCAAACAGTTTCGCCTTTGTTAATAGGACTGATGTGGTTAATCTGAACGCCTACGTTTCCGGCGGGGTTAGGACCGTCGAAGGCAGTTACAGTTACATTTTTGGCGTTGGTCAGTGCAGGACTCTTCTGCTCTACGCTGATATTCAGATACGTCTTTGCCATCTTTGCCAGTGCGTCCAGACCTGTCTGGAAATCTTTTTCCTGGCCTTTCAGAACAAATTCGAAATCAGCAGCCAATGGGTTAGTGTCAAATGCAGAAACGAAGATGCCTTTTGGTTGGGCATTCGGATCAGCCACCACGATGTATGGGCGCTGAATGATGAATGAAAAGAGTCCGGCTTCCAGCAGAGCAGCTTTTACCTGTTCTCCTGTCAGAGTCGAAACATCTTTCTTTCCAAACTCTTCATAGTCCTGCTCCTTTGCTGCTGCAATGGAGATGCTTAGGACTTTACGACGCTCGCCTCTCTCCACGCTGGTAACGACACCGCTTACCGGAGATACGAACTTCACTTCGGGGTGGTTCTTGTCAACAAACAATGTTCCCCCGGCCATCACATATTCCTGTTCCTTGACCACGACTTTCGGAGTCACGCCATGAAAATCATCGGGCACTATCGCATAGATGTCCGGCTGCTTCACGTCAAAGAACTCCTGAACGGGTTTCCCTTTCAGGTTGATGTTCAAGCCTTTGTGTAATTTAATCACATTTGCCATATTGGGTTATAAAAAATGGTTTTTAAATTTGAGCGCAAAAGTACAGAAAAAAAATGTGAAAAAAGAAAGAATTGGCGCTTATTATGGAAAAAATTCTGTAATAATAGAAACCTTTCTGAATGTATGTGCAAACTCAGGCAGATACTCACTTTTTTTTTAGAACACAAATGACGGGAATGGCATAAATTTATCTTGATTTTTAATTTATGTCATTCTCGTCATTTGTGTTTCATTCCGGAAACACTTACAGTTTGACGGTTTTCACTTTGCCGGGAATGATGGTCAGGTGTACCGTGCCATTGTTTTCTATATCTACCTTCTGGTAGCAGGCTTCCACCATCACTTTCCCGTCCAGTGCCATCACCCCCCACCGGCAGGCGCTCTCTTCAAAAGCACAATAAACGCCCACAGGAGGAAGAATCTTTCTGTATTTGGGAGGAACGATGATACGTTCCCCCAGTTTCAAGCCCCATTTCATGCCCATACGGTACGGAAGGGCATCTCTTATCTCCTCCAGCCTCTTCCGCCTTTTCGCTTCCTCGTTCCTTCTCTTCTGCCGGTCCGTTTCCTCCGCCCGCTGTCCGGCTTCCTCTTTCAGCTTCTTTACAGCCGTGTCGAAGTCCTGCTCACCGGGTCTGGGAAGGTTAGTGGCAATGTACCGCTTCCTCTTTCCTTTTTCCACATGGTAATACCTTCCAGCCCCGTCCATCACCACGATGCTCCGGTCGGCCAGACGGCCGCAGCACCAATAAACTTCCTCGTCATCCCTTGCCAACAAGCAGGCGAACACATCAAACACCGTGGACCACACGGAATCCACCAGCTTGCAGGACTTCGGTACGCGATAATCCGGTATCTTCAAGTAATATTCATAAAAGCAGATGCTGTCTTTATGCAACCCGTTCATGGAGGCGTATGCTTTTTTTGTACGGCTATGGAAAGTCTCCCCTACCCTCAGCAATTCCACACCGCCGTAGGAAAACACCACCGGCTTCTCCCGGTAAGTGCGGCCTGTTTTCATGTCCATGTAGGAAACCGTGCCGGCATTATCCGTAACAGCCAGCAGTTCCTCTTTCAGGAACTTCAATCTCCGGCAATACCCGAGTATCACTTCCGGCTCCCCGGAGGCACTCACCACTCCTGCCTGTCCATCTTTCAAACGGACTGCCACACGGTTTCCCTGAATGTCAAAGACTTGCAGATAACGGGGAGACACTGTTATCTTGTTTCCACGCTTCAGCCCCCACAGGCTACTCCGCCGGTCGGGATAAGATTTCAAGGCGGCTTGTGATTCCTTTCCCTCTTCTGCTTCCTCCCGGTTCCGGATGGCTTCCAGCAACCGGTCGTGAGTCATAACAATCTCCCATACCTCCTCCTGCTGCCCGCCACTGTCCGTCAATGACAAAGCAGGCAGGTACAATCCGCCTTCCGTCCGTGCCCGGGACAGCGCGTTGCCAATCATCCGCCCCTCGAACATCGCCGCCCAGTCATGGTTCCGGGCAGGCAGACCGAAGATGCGGT